>JAABVA010004283.1_pt1 | contig 13264 bp, 8 predicted proteins | sample 5560331 | NCBI WGS metagenome assembly JAABVA01 (sample SAMN12812661, study PRJNA571458) | rock metagenome | isolation source: Antarctica rocks | place: Antarctica: Victoria Land, Mt New Zealand sud | collected 2016-01-07
AAGAATGGGAGGGGGGGTGGGGGTGGGGGTGGGATAAGAATCAGAGGGGGAAAAGGGACGGGGGGCTTACTTAAAAACATAAACTTTTCTTTGGAAAACTAGAGTATTTTTTTTTTTCAATATCATACTCACCTTTTTGAAAAAAAAAAAACTAAATAATTTCTCGTCCGCTTTCGTTTCCTTCACGCCATTCCTCCTACCATTCCTTCCCCCCTCCCCCCTTCCTTTCCTCAATCCACCCAACCAAACCCCCCCATCCCACCTGATCCTACCTGATCTCCCTTGCCCCAACAATAAAAAAACCCCCAAAACCCGGTGAAAAAAAACAAGCAAAAAAAAAAAAAAAGGTGTGTTTCCGACTTTGTTTCTCTTTACCTTGTCTTATCGTTTGTCGCTCCATCTCATTTTTTCCTCATACGTTGTGATGGTTCTTTTGCAAGCTCGTGCTTGTGATTTGGTTTGCTTGTGCGGAATGGTGCGGTGGATGGGGGTTGGTTTTGGTAAGGGGGGGGGCTTTGGGTGAGGAGGGTCTGTGGGTTGAGGGCGGCGGTTGGCAGTTTGCTTGGGGGAGAAATGTCGAGGAGAAAAGTAAGATTAGTTGTAAGTTCTATCAAAGTACATCAAGAAAGAAAAGTCTATTCTGTACATCAGGACAAAGTCTGAAAAATTTGTATAAGAGAAAGAAAAAGGAGAACCCGTTATGTTGACAGTCATGTACTCTCACTCCCTTCCTTCCCGTATGCCGCTAATACCTTGCCATCGACCGTCAAGACCCATTATCCCATATCAACAACATGAACAACTCTCCTCCCTGCTCCTTCGCTTCAGCATCACTCGCATCCATCACCTACCCCAAAAAGCTCCCAAACCACCCCCTCTTCATCCGCCCCAAATGCAACTTCGCGTGCCCATCCCTTCTCTGATGTGCTGCCGTTCCATTCAGCGTCGCATTCCTCGCGTAAACAGTCAACCGATTCCCACTCCCACAATACTCCGTGCCATTCCCCGGACACGTCATGCCGCACTCGCTATCCTTGCTTGCCTGGGCCGTCCCGCTGGCTAACTGGTTGCCGCACCAGCATTCGCGGCCGTATTCGAGCGCGGCGTAGGCGTACATGTAGCAGTTGGATAGGCAGTACTCAACGGTCATGTTGTCGGTGGCGAGGACTTCGAAGGGGAGGGTGCGGGCGCCGGGGGAGTCAAGGTAGCAGTGGGTGTAGGTGAAGTTGGTGTTGCCGCGGACGATGATTGGGGTGGGGGTTGAGGTTGCGGAGGTGATGGATGAGGAGGATGAGGAGGATGAGGTTGAGGAGGATGAGGATGAGGAGGATGAGGGTGCGAGGGTGGTGGAGGTGACGGTGGCGGAGGAGCTACTGGAGGGGGGAATGGCAGTGGCGTTTGCTTGGTAGAAATTTAGGCGGTTGGGGCCACCGCAGTATTCGGTTGATTTGCCGCCGCACAGCATGGAGCAGCCGGAGCCGGCGTTGACGGAACCGGCATTGATGGTGTTGCCGCAGAAGCATTCTTGCGAGAATTCGACGCCCATGTAGGTGTAGCCTGAGCAGAATGCTGCGCAGATTTCCACCGTCATGGTGCTGGCAGCTGTGTTCTTCGCGGAGAGTGCTCGCGTGTTGGTAGCTTCGGAGTAGCACCCTTGATACGCAAAATTACCCGCTTTTTGCACCGTCTGAGGTCCTGTAGGTGTGAGGGTGTAGAAGCTGAGACGGTTGGGTCCGCCGCAGATTTCGGTAGAGTCACCGCTGCAGGTCATGGAACAGCCATTGGAAGCAGGTGCTGAGCCAGCAGCTATCGAGTTGTCGCAGTAACATTCGCTTGAGTACTCGATGCCCATGTAGGTGTAGCCTTTGCAGAAGGAGGCACACTGTGCTACGGTCATGCCACCGTTGGCGGTGGAGTTGGCGGAGAGAGCGCGGCCGCTTGTGGCTTCGGAGTAACAGCCTGTGTAGGAGAAGGTGCCGGCAGTCTGGATTGTCGCCGGGCCGGTAGTGGACGTTGGGCTTGCGGATGAAGTTGAGGTTGGTGTGGATGATGACGTGGTAAAATTTTGGACTGTTGCACCATTTTTGTAAAAGTTGAAGCGGCTAGGACCTCCGCAGAGTTCATTGCTGTTTCCACCGCAAGTCATTGAACAGTCACTCATGGTTGCTGAGACGGATCCAGCGGCGATGGAGTTGTCGCAATAGCACTCGGTTGAGTATTCAACACCCATGTAGGTATAGGCGGAACAGAAAGCGGCGCAGGCTTCCACTGTCATAGAATTGTTAGCGAATGAAGTAGCTGAAAGCGCACGTCCGTTATTGATCTCGGTGTAACAACCCTGAAGGGCGAAACTGCCAGCTTTTGGCACGGCCACTGGCCCTGTTGTTTGGGAGGGAGCAGTTGACGACGTGGAGGACGAATTGGAGAAAGATGTCACCGACGACGAGGCTGAGGACGATGTTATTGATGAATTACCTGTGGACGTCGGAGAGACCACGGATGAAGAAGTCGCGGGAACTGAGCCGTTGAAGCCGTTGAGGGTGTAGAAGCTCAGGCGATTACCGTTCCCACAGATCTCTGAAGAATTTCCGGCACATGTCATGCTGCAGTCAGTGTCTGGTGCTTTGACACTTCCAGCACCCAGAGTGTTACCGCAGTAGCACTCACTTCCATATTCCACTCCCCAGTAGTTGAAGCCTGTACAATTGCCCGCGCAATTTTCAATGGTCATATCTCCGGTTGCTACACCCTTGTCGCTCAATGCTCGACCGTTGGTGGCTTCCGTGTAGCATCCAGTATACTTGTAATTACCGATGGATCGGACAGTGGCAGGCCCGGATGATGGTCCAGTAGCAGGCGTCGAGCCGTTACCTCCAAAGCCATTTGTGAACAAGCTGATATAGGATCCGTCATGAAAGTATCCATTGCCACCACAAGTCTCATTAGCATTCCCACTACATCCGTAGTTGCAGTCCGTCTCGTTGCTTCGTTGGTTCGGAATTACATTGCCGCACCAGCACTCATTTACGTACTGCACTCCAGAAAATGCATAATTCTGAGCTGCGCACCCGGTGATGCATTTATCGACCGTATTGTTCGGGTCGTTGCCGTAGAGCTGAACCTTCAACTGTCGGCCAGGATTGTTCTCCTTCCAACATCCATCATAGCGGTAGACAGCGGAGCCATTTGTATTCAAGGGACCAACCTGCTCAGTAACGGCACTGCAGATAAATTGGATGAATTGCTTCCCAAAGTTCGGATCGCCGGTATTCATGGTCCACACCGCAGTGCCGTTGTAGGAATCAACATTTACTTGAGACTTAGGAACAGAACAGTAGAGATCTGCAGTTGCTGATTGTCCAGCAGCCAGACGTGTGCCCTCCACCAGATCGACTTGGTTCACAGATCCAACAATGCCTGGTAAACCAAACGGAGGTTTAGACACCGTGACAGATAGCGAAGCCGCGCTACTAGACCCATTGTTGGTCAATCTCATCTTCAGGGTCCGAGTCTGCTGCTCAAAAACATTGCCAAACGTGAAAGGTGGAGTGTTGTTAGTATAGGGAATCCACTTAGAGCCATCGGGAGATTGGAACTCAAGGACAGCAACGGGATATGTTCCGGAGGTTGCAACTACGTCAAAGACCTTAGTACCACCATCGCTTCGAACATGGACATATACGGCAAAGTTTCCACTCGTCGAGGGGTTGAAGTTGATGTTGACAGTGGTCTGAGAGCCCCCAGGAATGCTCGTGGGCAAATTCGTAAATGTGAAGGGCCCAACTTGAGCCGTCCCGTTCGCAGTCATGTTTGGAGTCGTCAAAGGTCCGGTCTCTGATACCACAGAGTAATCGATTCCTTTGATATGAAGCGTACCATCTCCTTGATTAGAGAAGATGATTGACTCGGTAGCACCACCTTGACCAGTGATGACTCCACTGAATGAAACGGTATTGGGAGTGACGGCTAGCAGAGGGGCGAGAGAGTCTCCAACACCTTTCAACGTAACAGGTGTGGATAAGGCATAGCCGGCGGCTCCATTCGTAGAGGCTAAAATTACATCACTCGACAGTGGGCCTGGTGATCGAGGAGCGAAAGCGGCTTGGAAGCTGATATTTTGACCCTGATTGACGGTAAACGGTAGCGCTGGGAGTCCCGAGAGTTTGAAGTTGGGATTTCCTTTTAGAGCGATTGATGTTACTTGAGTATTGGTATTCGCTTGGCATTGGATGGTCTTTACCGCCGAGGTACTGTTGATAATGACTGTACCAAAGTCATTTGGAGACGTGCAGGTCAGGGGCAGATTGACTGGAGACCCGAAGCAGTAGACCGTGCCTTGCGTTGTGCCCATGTATGCTCGTCCGTCCCCAAAGACAGCTCGAGTGAATTTCGTGATACCTGGAATGTTCGCGGTTTGTATCAATTGGAGGGCGCCATTCTGCGGGACTGCGTTGTAAACCCGTAGATTGTAGCCTTCCACGTCGGTGACCCAAAGCAGTCCAGTACCTGCCTGGCCGTTAAGAGACGTTGTGGTGCCATGCCCAACTCCCAAGATGTAAGCGGCTTTTTCGGGTGTATCCGCGACATGCGTGAAGACGGGATTGCCATTCGTATCGCAACTGAACTTGAAGACGTGTGTCGGGTACTGTATGACGTTGATATAAACATAACCACCCTCCAATGGATACACTCCTGCGCCGGCGTAAACAGAATTCTCGTTCTGTGTAACTTGGGGAACGGCATCTAGGTGATTGGCCCCCTCCTGGTATCCTCCAAGGTTGTCAAGATTCAGTATGTATGTCTTGCCTGACTTCCCCGTGACGATACCCATGCGCTTGACATTTGGGCAAGTGAACACGTCTGTCTGGAGCAATTCTAGAGGCGAGGTTCCAAGATCCTTGTCAGCACCATCTAGCTGCTTCTTTTCCCAGGGCATGAAGAAGTCCACGACGGATAGGGTACCATCATCATTGATCTTCATGTTGACTGCCGCTTCTTCGAGTGCGGTTGGAGGTTGTCGGCCCGGCACCGGAGTTCCATCCAGCTGCGAGGAATAACCATTACCCGTAGCGAAGAACATGCTACCTTTGCCGTCGGTTGCGAGACCACCGCCTGACATCCATATTCCACCGCCGGGAGTAGTGTTGGGCTCCGGACCACCCTCGGTAGTAAAATGCTCGACCAGATTGCCAGTGCCTTTGTCCCAGCCCATGATCCATCCTGTAAAGTTATACTCTACACAATGCGATGCAAAGCCAGCATAGATGTATTGGCCAGTGTTGAGAAGTGCTGGGCGTTGGTGATGACTTCCACCTTGGAACATACGGTTTGGATTGTTTCTGCCAACTGTGCCTTCCAACGGTCTGGGGAAACCTGATTTCTCTGCCAAAGTGTTCACGTCAATGGCATGAAACCAGTAACGGCCATTTGGAACACCTTTGACTTGACCGCTTTGATCGACATAGGTTTTGGCGGTGATGTACCAGGTGTCAGTAGCTGGATCGATAACACCTGTGGCCTACACGCCGTATGAGATATGGTAGGTAGCCAGGGTAACAGAGATTTTGAGAAAGCTTTTACTAACCGTGACTCCTATAGCAGGAGAGACATCGACGCAATTGTTCAAGTCTGATGCTAAGAAAGGGATATGGAGGTTCCTCGATGCTACGATTGTGCCATTCTTCGCATCGAGCTTGTAGACATTATTCTGTGTGGTAGCGATAAAGACATATTGTACGCCATCATTAAGGGTGTAGACTAGAGGCTGCGAATAGATCTGCTCCAGGTTGCCGCCATAGTTGCCAGGGAGGGATGCCTTCCACAACTGTCCGAACTGGGCACTGCCGACCACAGATGGGTCCATATTATGTGTACTTTGATGACATGAGTCTTCTGAACAAGGAAGACGAGGGGGGTACTGACGGTTGGTATCCAGTGCGACTGTTGTCACCACCCCAAGTGATCGTGTCGGTTAAGGAGAGTCTCCCAGCAAGTGCCTTGCCAGCTCCCCATAGCAAGGGCAAGAGAGCAGTAAAAATTGGCTTCATGATTACTATTAAAGCAATAAATGGGAAAGATTGTAGTGAATGTGGGTAATTAAGCAGAAAACATTGAAGGAGAGTAGATGAAGACAGAAAAGAAGCGACTAGAAAGACTCAATGTTGTCAAACATCAGGAGCGAAATGGGTTCCTACGGGCTCAAGTAGTGCGAGCTCATCACTGTAAGCTACAGACCGAGGGAGAACGTTGGGGGGTAATGGAAGGCTTTCGATAGTCTTGATGTAGAAAGGCGCCACGAGCAGTCCAGACAGCCATGTCACCATCCACTTACTACATACTGCAATGCCTGACCTGGCTAGATCTACATATCACGCATCGAACGGGACCAAGAAGGCAACGCGAATCCCTTTGTAGGAAGACAGTAAAGACCGAAACAGCGACTAGTGGCGTAGAATTCAGCTCCCATGGGCGGTAGAGAATTTCTCATGGCCCACATTGGGTCATGACAGCTGCCCGGCCCCCTCAGGTGGTCCTTGAGCTTTAAATTCTAGTAAATCAAACGCCACGGATGCGGCTGGAATCGAAATGCCGAGGAGAGTCTGAACCCAACGGAACTTTTCTCGCAGGGCCCTTTTTCAGGGGTTTTGAGCCCAGACGAATGGTTCGTGGCCCCTCTCAAGCGATTTAACTTTGACGTGCAAGCACACGGCCACGCGATATGCGCCAGCATAATGTACCTTCTTCCCTGCATCTGCAGTTTGCTCCTGCAACCCCTGAACAAGTGCCATCACAACGTCCTTCTCGACTGGCTGCGCAGCGAGAACGGCGATTCGCTGAAAGTAATAATACAAGGCATTCTGTGATTCTGAGTCGCTTTCATGATAGAACAGTCGTATTTTGAAAGGAAAGGAGCACGACGAGATGGGATTCATCATTTTAAAGTTGATTCGATTGGGAGATCTGCGGGCCGTTTCCGACCCCTGACTTATACCTTTCTCGGCTTAGCTTACGTCGTTCGCTTTGAGAATCCTCTTTTGGCTAATTTGACAGATTATTGCGGTTAGGATATCGTTATTCGTTCTTTGCCCTAGTCAACAGTCTATTGACATTGTCAGGTAGACTGGTCTAATGCTCACAGCTCAAAGCATTCGATAAAGCTAATCGAATTACCTCCTGACGTGCCCGAAAGATTGAAGTCCGTTCAATTTCAATTCTGCTTGCCAGTTTCCGTCTTTAGTAACGCTCGATTGTGGAAAAGACCTGGATGGGCACGTGCTTCGGCTTTTTACATCAAGAATGACAAGACGATAAAAACACCATAGACAAGGTCTACAGAAAGTGAAGCAAACACTAGGTACCTAGCACAGAACGGAGAGTAGCAGGCCTCATGAGGTTTTCACAAACACTTGGAGCATAGTGGAAACAACTCTACCTCATCTCTATCAGTCTGTCGTCCGTTATAGTTCTGTTTCGTACTTTAGCCATTGCTTGCGCATCGCATGTTCCTGTTTGCCTTCCACGTACAAGCGGCAACGCTTGGGAGTTGACTTGGGAAGCTATTGCTGTGTGCGTCTTTAGTCATCTTCTTCATGATACTTTCCAATCGTATAGAGGACATGCAGCTGTTAGATCGACTTTCTTGGACGTCGCTGATACGCCTCAGCATTCATAAAGATACCAATCTACCGTCGGACGGCAATGTGCTCTCTTAGATATATCAACATCCTTCATGGCCCAGAGTTCTCCTCGATGTGACGTTGCTGGAGTCTTCAGTCCGACACATTACCGTCCGGTCTCTCATAGAACATTGGCCAATTTACGGACGGAAACGAATGATCTCGAGAGGTCTACACCAGTACAAGAGGGAGGGTAGACATCCAAAGAGGCTCTTTCGCTTACTGGACCAACCAACCGAAGTCACATTTCTGGGAAGAGAACACATGATTGCTGATAAACGGGATAGGAAGCGATGGAATCATGAAGAACGATGAGCGAGTTGGGTTCGCGCATCGTCGAATCTAGATTACGCATCGGGGAAGAACCGTGCCCGGATCCGTCGCTGCGGACTCCGGGCTTTCTTCCTCTGATGATCCTTGTTGCATGACATAATCGGCAGGTACGGGGAGATACATCGTTGAGGTGAAAGAGCCTCGATCTCCTTTCTCCTCTGATATCTGCCATCGAGTTCCGAGAGCCAGGTATGCCTTGCAACTTGCTAATGTTGACATGCATTTCAACCCTACAAAAAGCTTCATGCCCGCGAGTGTCCTGACTTACCCAAAAGTACTTACTACTTTGCTAGTGGAGCTGTTTTCGAAGACTTTGCAGTTGACTGAGTGTTCAGGTAGGCATACCATATATTCCAGTTGATGGCGAACACCGGGCTGTTCTAGCCCGAGCCTCTTTGGCGCTAATCGGAACGTCGGGGAGTGCCCGCTGAATTGATGGATACCTAGGTACATACCTATTATTATCTGTATGCTTTTCCAGTCAGGTGCCTTGAGAGGTACACCTGTCCATTCATCATGTTTTGTTTCCCTCGTCGTGATGTCTGTGGCTTTTGGTGCGCTGCAGGATACACAGCACCAGCTGCAGTCAGCACATCGCTCAAGCTCGCTCACGTGCGGGGTAAAGCCTTAGAATAGCATCTCTTGCTTTTTGGACTCTTTGAAGGTCTTACCTCCACCTCCATCTCGGCGTTACCGCATTTGATGTTAGCAATGCGACTTGAAGACGTAACGGTACCGAGAGTGCGCGCTTCCTATGCCTCGAAAGAATCCGATTTCGGGTACTTTAAGGTACTGTAGGCTGTAGCTTCAACCCCAGAATCTGCGGGGTACATTTACTGTGTACTTGTATAATCGTATTCCGTACCCAAGACGGGACAGGCGTAACGAGAGTGTCAGGACCAATCAGAGCTTCAAGGAAAGTGTTGCCACCGCGGAATCGGGATCTCGTTTACTGATTCTGGATATTCGTTTCTCCCCGTCACATGACATTATTATAATTAGTTTTGAGCTTGAGCTTAGGACTTGATGGGAGAGGAGTTGCGGGCCATGTGTCTCAACTCTCAAGGTCTAACGGAGCGCCGTCCGCTGTCGGTTTGATCCACCGTCAAACCGTCAGTCCCTGGTTCGAGTACTGAATAAGTAGTCGGGCAAAGGTTGGAGTGCGTTCCCTCTCATCCCTCGGTGCCTTGGGGAAGGGATTAGAGAGAGAGGCTGGTAGATAGATTGCCGATTACCACTGCCCTGACTTCTTTCAGAAACATGAACGAATAGCGGGGTGTTGCCCGAGGCCCCGCCGATGAAGCCTTACTTTACCCAATCCTGAATAATAACATTCCTCGTAACTACTTTATGCTCTCTACCTAGGTAAGCTCCCTAAAGAAAAGGACCTACCCAGTCCCTCCCTAAGGTGCCTTCCTGCCGAGTACCGTAGTACGTAAAGAAGCAGCAACTTGACGAGGGTCGTGCGTACTACATAAACCTGCTCTACCCACCTCAACCAACCCGTTGACTTGCTTGCCCTTGCCGTTGTCCCTTGTTCATCGTCATCGTCATCGTCAGGTTATCCTTCGCTACCCCACATCAGGTATTTAACCAACACCAACAGTTAGCGGATCTAAGCGCAGTTCAATCCAACAATGCGGCTGACCGCACTTGCGCCATTGGGCCTTGTGGCGTCGAATCTCGTCAGGGCACAAGTGGGCAATCTGACAGCTCCAGTAAGTCACTCTTCATCAACAATCTACCTACAGATCTACCTGGTGGAACCCAAAGCTCACCGTTGCTGTCTAGTTCCCTAACTCAACGTACCCTAATGCGAGCTCGCCCGATCCTACCGCTGATGGAGTTCCGGGCCAACCAACATCAGAGCCTTTCTACCCATCACCCTGGGGAACCGGAGCAGGAAACTGGGGAGATGCGTACGAGAAAGCCCGGGCTTTCGTCAAGCAGCTGACCCTACTCGAGAAGGTCAATTTGACGACTGGTGTTGGGTTAGTACACAATTGAAAGGAATGAAACACCAGCAGATTATTGACGGACATAGCTGGGAAGGAGAACGTTGTGTCGGTCAAAATGGTGCGATCCCTCGACTGGGTTTCCGCAGCATGTGCTTGCAAGATTCTCCCCTTGGTGTCAGATTTGGTATGCTGCTTTGACTTCCGGTTTGGCCCACTGGATGGCTAACCATCGAAAAGCCGACTTCGTTTCCGCCTTTCCTGCCGGTGTCAACGTTGCTGCTACGTTCCACAAAGGTCTCGCGTATGCTCGCGGCCAGGCCATGGGCGCAGAGCATCAAGGAAAAGGTGTGGACATACAACTGGGACCAGTTGCAGGTCCTCTTGGCCGTGCACCGGAAGGAGGCCGCAACTGGGAAGGTTTCAGGTGAGCTTGGTCGAGGACATTGGGCCCATTGTCTCGCACCCACTAACTGGCAATGACAGTCCCGATCCGGTGTTGACTGGCATCATGATGGCCCAGACCATTAAGGGCATCCAGAGCAAGGGCGTCATGGCATGCGCCAAGCACTACATTGGCAACGAGCAAGAGCATTTCCGTCAGGCTCCCGAGTCTAACAACTACGGCTTCAACATCACCGACAGCCTTAGCTCGAACATCGATGATACTACGATGCATGAGCTGTACCTATGGTATGTGAAGCGTATTCCGGGCACATTTCTAGAGTTGTCTGACCCACTTCAGGCCATTCGCAGACGCAGTCCGAGCTGGTGTCGGAGCTGTTATGTGCTCTTACCAACAAGTCAACAACAGCTACGGTTGCCAGAACAGCCAGTTGCTCAACAAAGTATTGAAGGGTGAGCTTGACTTCCAAGGATTCGTTATGAGTGATTGGGCTGCGCAACATTCTGGTGTTGGCGGTGCACTAGCTGGGCTAGATATGACCATGCCTGGCGATGTCACCTTCGATTCCGGAACCTCATACTGGGGTGCAAATCTCACAGTCGCGGTCCTCAATGGCACTATCCCTCAATGGCGTCTTGACGACATGGCCACCCGTATAATAGCAGCTTGGTATTATGTTGGTCGCGACCATGCTCAGATCCCCATTAACTTCGATTCATGGACTCAAGAAACATATGGTCCCGAGAACTTCCTTGCCAAAATGGGCTACACGACAATCAACGAGCATGTCGATGTCCGCACCAACCATGGACACCTGATCCGCCAGATCGGGGCCGCAAGTACTGTTTTACTGAAGAATACCAACAACGCCCTGCCCTTGACTGGGAAGGAAAAGCTCACGGCAGTTTTCGGCAATGATGCAGGTGATAATCCAAACGGCCCGAACGGCTGCCCAGACCGTGGATGCGACAACGGCACTCTCGCCATGGGCTGGGGGAGTGGAACCGCAAACTTCCCCTACCTTGTAACCCCGGAGACTGCTATCCAGAACATCGTTGTGGGCAACCTTGGCTCTTTCCAGTCAATCACGAATAACTTTGCCGGCACCCAGATTCAGGCACTTGCCACCGCAGCGAGTGTCGCCATTGTCTTTGCCAATGCTGATGGTGGTGAGGGCTACATTAGCGTGGATGGCAATGAGGGCGACCGTAAGAACCTCACCCTATGGCAAGGTGGTGATACTTTGATTCGTAACGTGTCTGCTTTGTGTAACAATACTATTGTTGTTCTACACACCATCGGCCCGGTCCTCATCGACGAGTACAAGAATAACCCAAATGTTACTGCCATCTTGTGGGCTGGTCTTCCAGGCGAACAGTCTGGTAACGCTATCGCTGATATTCTCTACGGACGCGTCAATCCAGGTGCGAAGCTTCCTTTCACCATGGGCGCTCGCCGTGAGGATTTTGGCACCGATTTGCTCTATACTCCGAACGCTGGCACAAACGCTCCTCAACAAGACTTTAGCGAAGGAGTCTTTATCGACTACCGTAGTTTCGACGAAAGGGGCATTGCCCCGTCTTACGAGTTTGGCTATGGATTGAGCTATACTACTTTCTCGTACTCGAATCTGAATGTCGAAAAGACTTCCGCGGGTCCCTACCAACCAACGACTGGCACGACCGGACCAGCACCAACGCTCGGCAGCATCTCCAACAAAACTGCTGATTACCTTTTCCCAAATAACATCAACCGGGTCCCGATATACATATACCCATATCTCAACTTCACTGATCTCAAGAGCTCAGCCAACGAAACCGACTACGCAGTCCCGGGTTTTGTTCCTGCCGGCTCCCAGGATGGCTCGCCGCAGCCTTTACTCCCTGCAGGCGGCGCTCCCGGCGGAAACGCAGGACTTTATGACGTCCTTTACGAAGTCACCGCGACCGTCGCCAACACAGGAAAGGTTGCCGGTGAGGAAGTCCCGCAGATGTACATCTCCCTCGGTGGCCCCTATGATCCCAAGGTTGTCCTGCGTGGTTTCGAGCGTGTATCCATTCAACCGGGCAGCTCTACGACATTCCGCGCCGACATTCTAAGACGTGATATCTCGAACTGGGATACTGCAAGTCAGAACTGGGTGATTTCCAACTACCCAAAGACGGTATATGTAGGCAGCTCGTCGCGGTCGCTTCCACTAAGCGCATCGTTGATGTAAGGTTCTTGTGCATGATGTCAAGTGCTGTAGCAAAATAGCTGGGGTAATACCATCGGACCTCTAATCGAAAAAAGTGGGTGTTCGGAAACGCGAACGCTCCAAGATTTAATTGGTAATTGGACAGCTGGATGGAACTCATCAGGAGTCTAAACTGTTGGACGCTCTTTAGAAGAGTTTGATGGGGGCGAACGTAGATAGCCCATGTAAATACACAATGTAGCCAACAAAAGCTTGGAATCATACATCTGATGGTTGAAAAGTTTCTCGTCGTTCGAGCAGCTTGAAGGTTGAGCGATCGTGTTATCCACATATCAGGAATCGAATCATGACTGGTGGACCACACAACCAGCGCCAGTACGAATTGAACGGCGCACTGACACGCTTCCTCGTCGTTTCACCAGAAAAACCCCCGTCCTCCGTTCCTCCCCCGCCACCTGACTCGCTTCGCCTTAACTCATTACTCGTACCCCCCTAACCAACCTTTACTACCTTTGACGCATCACAATATCCACGCAAAGCCGAGGATGTTTTTAATTTTTTGTCTCTCTAGATTAGATAGCTGGGGATAGGAAAGGATGGAAGAGGGAAGAGGGTGTCTTCTGGGGGTTGAGGAGGGTTGTTGGGGAGCTGGAGGGTTGGTGGAGGTGGTTGGGGAGGTGGTGGGTTGTGGGAGGTG
>JAABVA010004286.1_pt1 | contig 13260 bp, 17 predicted proteins | sample 5560331 | NCBI WGS metagenome assembly JAABVA01 (sample SAMN12812661, study PRJNA571458) | rock metagenome | isolation source: Antarctica rocks | place: Antarctica: Victoria Land, Mt New Zealand sud | collected 2016-01-07
CAGCTTGTGCTTCAGCAGGTTGTCCACCGTCGCCACGATCAAACACCTCCACCTGAACGCTACTGGGCTCCGGGTAGGCCGGTCGCTGAAGGCGCCTCATCAGGCCGCGAGCGCGTCACTCCGCCGCCAGTGCAGCGCTCCTCGGTTTTCCCAATGTCGCGATCCGAGCGGCGTGTCACTCCGCCGCTCATGCTTGCGTTCGATGCGGGACGCCCGACCATGCTGAATTCGGCGTTGGTTCGATCGCGGGGCGAGCTCCGGTTCTGCGACCGCATTCGCAGGCCAACGCGACCGCATTCCGCCACGCCGGGTAGGTCAGCCGCCGCCCCGTCTCAGTGTCGCATTCGGGTAGCGCTACGCCCCAGCCCGGCTTAGCGGGCCCTCGAGGTCTTCGCCGGAGACTTCACGTCAGACTTCAAGTCCAGCAACGGGCCACCCTTCCCGAGGCCCGGACGCTTCTCCTCGCGCTCGCCCCGCGACGCCTTGGCTCTATCGACTGAACGCTGCAATGCGTCGAGCAGGTCGACCACAACGCCGTCGTCAGACCGAGGAGCAGGACCGACCTCGGTCACCAATACCTTCTCGCGGCGTCCAGCATCGACCAGTTGCGACACCCGCCCGGGAGACACGTCCATCACCGCCGCCGTATCCCGAACGGACAGGCCACAGTCAGTACGAAGCACGGCAGCCAGTACACGCCAGCGGACGGCGAGATCCGCCGACTCCTCCTGCACCTCGTGGATGCGTGCGGCAGTCCTTGCGACCTCGTCTTCGACGCCATCGAGGTCAGCTCGCACCGTCACGTCGTAGTCCTCGGGCTCCCCGCCGCGTTCGGTCGCGAGATAGTCGCGGACCTCCTGCGCGGCGTCAGCGAGAGTCGTCGACTGCGTGAGGATCTCGTCGCCAGCGAACAGCTCCCAGCCGTGCTGCCACCGACGTGCGGTGATGTTGATAGTGCTCACTGCAACCAACCTTCCGGTAGGCACTCGAACGTAACGATGAGTTGGCCGACGATGCCCGACGAGATCTCACGGTGCCCGGTCGGGACCGGCCGGCTGTGCTCGCCGCACGGGCAGTACCACATCTCGTGAGATCCCCTCCCGGGGCGACTCGTGCAGCCATGCCGACGGAGCGCCTTCACGACGTCACGGCCCTTCATTGACTTTGCCACGACTGTATTTTACCCCGGGTAAAGTGTCAATGTCTAGGGGGGCTACACAGAGTCAATCGATCTATCGGCGCTCCTCTGTCTTCCGTGAGCACTAGCCAGTCCCCTTGCTCGCGCGAGCGTGCGAGCCAGGTACCAGGAGCAGGACAGAGGGCCTCAAGACGTTCGTTGACAGCACTCTCCTGCCCACGTGCGTCACACCGCCGCCTGTAGGGACAGTCATTGGGGACTAGCGTCGATGCGGTCCTGGTGCATCACCTACTCATGGCCAGCCGGACGTTCTTCCGCGGAGGCCAGGACTGGGAGTGGATTGGTCGTCACGCCGACGACGTTGCGGACCTTGACCAGCTCGGCAAGGTTGCCGCTGTCCAGCTGGTCACGGGACCGGTCGTCGAGCCAGATGAACACACCGACGTCGGCGAGGGCCTGCAGGTTGCCGTTCGTCATGGGGGTTCGGCTTCCTAAGCGTGTAGGTTGAACGGGGTGACGGGAGCGTGGACGGAGGCCTGGAGCTACTTGGTCAACCAGCCGTGCGGGGCGTTGATGATGACGCGGTCGGCGAGCCTGGATGTGGCAGCCACGAGCTCGGCATTTTTCTCGTCGGAGGTAGTGGCCCATTCAGCGGCCGCGGCGAGTGTCTTGCCGAATCGGATGTGCCTGTCGATGAGTCGGTTGATTCGTACGTCGTGGTCAGTGGCGACGTACCAGACCTGGTTCAGTTCGGCCCGGGCGCGGGTCCACGGTTGCTGGTCGAGGAGCAGGTAATTGCCTTCGGTGACGATGAGACGGGCGCTGTGTGGGATGAGCAGGGCGGCGGCGATGGGTTGTTCGAGGGCCCGTTCGAATCCTGGGACGTAGATGTCCTCGTCGGTGTGGGCGCGGATGCGGCGGAGGGTGTGGGTGTACCCGTATCCGTCGAAGGTGTCGGCGGCCCCTTTGCGAGATACCGCGTCGAGGCGTTGGAGCTGGGTGTCGGCGAGGTGGAAGCCGTCCATGGGTAGGTGAGCCACCCAGCTCGGGCCGTGAATGCGGGCGACCTCGGCGATCAGGGCTTCGACGAATGTGGTTTTGCCGGCGCCGGGGGCGCCGGCGACTCCAAGGATCGCGCGGCGCCCATCGACAGCCAGGTCGGTGGCCAGCTCGGCCAGCCCGGTGAGGCCGGCCGCGTGGGAGTGCGTTGTCATCGCGGCCTGGCGGCGGCGAGCCCGTCGGCGATGAAACGGTGGGCTTTGGTAGCGAGGTCGAATCCGTCTTCCCACAGGTTGCGCCAGATGGCCAGGTCGTTGGACAGCCCGGGCGCCAGGACAGCGGAGGAGAACGATTCGAAGGTCACGTCACCGCGGTAGTTGATCTGGGCGAGGGCGCCGAAGAAGGCGGGGAAGTCCAGATGTCCGGAGCCGAGGTAGCCGCGGTGGGTCTCGCCGATGTGGACGTAGCCGAGTCGGTCGCCGAGCTGAAGGACGGGGCTGATGAGGTCGTCCTCTTCGATGTTCATGTGGTACGTGTCGAGGTGGACCATGACGTTGTCCGCGCCGATGTCATCTGCCAGGGTGAGGGCGTCCCGGGCCGTGTTGACGACGTTGGTCTCGTACCGGTTGCACACCTCCAGACCGAGGCTGATCCCGACCAGGTCGGCCTCGGCTGCGAGTTCCTTCAGGACGCCCACGACGTTGTCGCGGCCGGTCCTGGTCAGCGGCCCCGGGGCCTTGCCGAACGCGCTGTAGAGGGCGCCGGTCAAGATGGTGCCGCCGATGCCGGCTGTGACGTCGAGGGATTCCTGGAGCAGCTGCTGGCCGCGCGCCACAACGACCGGGTCGTCGCTGGAGACGTCCGCGTCGCGGGCGAGACCTCGGGAGCATGCCGTTTTCAGACCGTGCTTCTCTAGAAGCGCCTTTGTGCCGGGGATGTCGAGGTTGACGGAGTCGTGCAGGGAGAACTCGAGGATGTCGTAGCCAGCGGCTGCGGTCTGCCTGATGGCCGTTTCCACGCTGTCCGGGGAGGTGTCTCCGACCCAGACCAGGGCGTGGACACCGATCTGATTGGGCGCTTGGGCGGGGCTCGGGCCGTCGCCGTTGTCGTCCATGTCCGGGCCGGTCGTAGATGTCACGGTGGTGCTGGTGTTCGTCATGTGGAGGCCTTCGGGAGGGGGTCGTCTGGCTGGTCGAGGAATGGGCCGGGTGGTCGACGGCGCCCCGGGTAGGGCGCTGTCGACTCCAGTTGCGGGACGCGGGTCAGTCGGCGTCGGGTAGGTCGCCGGCGCGGGCGCCGGTGAGGAGGGCGACGATCTCGTCGCCGTTGGTGTTCACGGTGCGTCGTCCGGCGACGCACCGTCCGGCGCGCATGATCCAGATGGCGTCGCTGAGCTTGAGGACCTGGGCGAAGTTGTGGCTGATGAGGATGATGGCGTGGCCTTCGCTCTTCAGCCGTAGCACCAGCTCCTCGACGCGGGTAGTCTCCTGGACCCCGAGGGCGGCGGTGGGTTCGTCCATGATGATCAGCTTGGAGGTGAACCCGGCCGCCCGGCAGATGGAGACGGCCTGGCGCTGGCCGCCGGACAACCGGCGGACCCGGGAGCCGACGGCGGGGACGTTGACGGCCAGGGTGGAGACCATTTGCTGGGCCTGGGTGCGCATGGCCTTGCGGTCCAGGAACCCCAGGGGGCCGATGTTGCGGGTGAGCTCGCGGTTGAGGAACAGGTTCTGCCAGACGGTCAGATCTTCCACGAGGGCCAGATTCTGGTGGACGGTTTCGATGCCGGCCTCGCGCGCTTGTTCGGGGTTGCGGAAGCTGACCGGCTGCTCGTCGAAGGTGATGGTGCCGGAGTCAGGTCGATGGATGCCGGAGATGCACCGGATGAGGGTGGACTTGCCGGCGCCGTTGTCGCCGACGACGGCCGTGACCTCGCCGCGCCGGGCGTGCATGGTGACATTCTTCAAGGCCCGGACCTGCCCGAAGGACAGGCTGGCCCCGTCGACGGTCAGCAGCGCGTCCCCGGGGACGTCCTGGAACAGCGGCCGGGTGGTGGTGTCCTGGGTGGCGGTCTGAGTCATTTCTGGAACCTCGAGAGCAGAGCTGCCAGAACGACGACAACGCCGACGGACAGCGGTTGGTAGAACTGGGAAACCCCGAGCAGGGTGAGCCCGTTGACAAGTGCGGTCAGTAGCAGCGCGCCGATGACGGGTCCGATGACGGTGGCGCGGCCACCGAACAGGCTGACCCCGCCGAGGACGACTGCGGCGACCGAGTTGAGCAGGAATGCGGTGTTCGCGGCCGGTTCGGATGCGCCGACCCGGGCGACCAGCAGGATCGAGGCGACACCGGCGAGGGAGCCGGAGATGACGTATACGGCGGTCTTGGTCCGTTTGGTGCTGACGCCGGCCGCATTGGCGGCGTCCGGGTTGCCACCGGTGGCCAGCACGTAGGTGCCGAACCGGGTGTGGAACAGCACGACGTGGGCGATGACCGCGATCGCGATGGCAATCAGAAAACTGTACCCGAACACCCCGACGGTGCCGGTAGACAGCTTCAGCAGGGGGGGGCTGATGATCGTCTTGGGCTTGCCGTCGGCGATGATCAGGGCCAGCCCGGACGCGGCCGACAAGGTGCCGAGGGTGACGATGAAGTCGGTGATCTTGCCGCGGGAGATCAGCAGACCGTTGGCGACGCCGACGAGGCCGCCGACCACGATGGCCAGCAGGATTGATGCGATCAGTGGCCAGTCAGCAGTGAACGCGGTGCCGAACACCACCGCCGCCAGCGTCATGGTGGACGCTACGGACAGGTCGATGCCGGCGGTGGCGATGACGAAGGTCTGCCCGATGGCCAGCACGATGAGGATGGCCGCCGCTACCAGCATCGCCTGGATGTTGCCTGGGCTGAGGAACGTCCGGTTCAGGGACTGGAAGACGATCACGAGTACGACCAGGCCAATCAGGGAGGCCCATTCGGCCAGGTTTCCCAGGTCGAACACCCGGCTGGCAAGCGACGGGCCCTGTGGTGCCGGCGCCGGGGCCTTGGTCTCGAGGATCACCGGCGCGATGGGGGCGCTCACTTCAGCAGCCCTGCGAACGGGTCGTCGTAGCTATCGCCGGGCTTGGGAGCCGCGGCCAGCGCCTTGTCGACGTTGCTCTTGGTGACGACCTGCACCGGCGCCTTGACGTTGGTGGGCAGGGTCTTGCCGGCCGTCGCGGCCTGGCACGCCTCCAGGCCCATCGCGCCGATCACGTAGGGGAACTGCGCGACGACGGCGTCGATCCCGCCGGCCTTGACGGCCTCGAGCGCGTCCTTATTGCCGTCGACGCTGATCACCTTCAGCTGGCCAGTCTTGCCCTTGTTGGCGATCGCCTGCGCGACGCCGAGTCCCATGTCGTCGTTGGCGACGAAGAAGCCCTTCAGGGCCGGCTGGGCCGTCATGATGTCGGTGGCCTTGGTCAGCGCGGTCTGCCGGTCCCAGTCGGCGGCGACGGTCTGCACTACCTTGATGTTGGCCGGAGCGCCCTTGGTGAACCCGTCCAGGCGCGCTCCGCTGGTCACATCACCGGAGATGCCGCCGATCAGGGCGACGTTGCCGCCGTCGGGCAGCAGGGTGCCCATCTGCTTGCCGGCCTGGGCGCCGGCGTTGTTGTTGTCGGTGCCGATGTAGGTGGCGATCCTGGCGTTGGCGGCCTGCGCGGCGGCGGAGTCAATAGGGCTGTCGATGTTGACGATCGGGACGTTCTTAGCCGACAGCTGCGCCACGCCCTGGATCAGGTTGGTGCCGGTGATCGGGTTGATGATGAAGCACTTGAAGTCCTGCCCGGCCAGTCCGCTCAGTTTGTCACCCTGACCGGAAGTGTCGGTGATGGACGTCGCCGCCTGGATGGTCACCGCGGTCTTGCCCGCGGTGGCGGCCGCCCGAACGCCGGACTCCATGGTCTGGAAGAAGGGGTTGTCCAGACCCTTCAGGACCACGGCGACGCTGCCGGTCCCAGCGCCTCCGCCGCCGGCGGTGCCCGCCGACCCGGAACCTGTCCCACCGTCGCTGCCGGAACTGCAGGCCGCCAGAGCAGTCGTCAGCCCGAACAGACTCACTGCGGCGATCGCGCGAGTGGCGAGACGGTGCGTGCTTGCCATGAAGTTCACTCCTCTTTGAGGCGACCGACCCGATGCCGATTCGACTTCTGAGAAGTGTTAACCATACTTCTGTGTGGTGTCAAGCAAAAACGGGTCTCGTCTGATACAAATAGACCTGCGCCTGCGAGGAGGGGTAATCGATGCCGAGAACCGGCACCGCCAGTGTCAGCAGCACCACGAGCAACGGGTATCAACCCGTGGTGCCGCGAGGCAGCGAGACGGGGTCCGCCGGCCACGTCCTGCACCTGATTCGCCGCACCGGTGGGCTCACCCGTGCGGAGATCCTCGAGTACACCGGGCTTGCCCGGTCAACGGTCACCAGCCGGCTGGCGACGTTGCAGTCGGCAGGACTGGTTACCACGGACGGCACCAACGCAGCCGGCCGAGGCCGCCCACCCAGCCAGTTCCACTTCCGCGAGGACAACGGCGCGCTGCTGCTCGCCGACGCCGGCGCCACCGGCGTTCGCACCGCCCTGACCGATCTGGACGGGACCATAAACCACGAGATCCCCGTCACCCTGGACATCACCATCGGCCCTGAGAAGTGGCTCACCAAGGTGTGCGCCCTGTTCGCCCAGCTGCTTGACCGTGAAGGCTGCGACGCCTCATTCATCCGCGGCATCGGCATCGCGCTACCGGGCCCCGTCGACTTCGCCTCCGGCACCGTCGTCCAACCCCCCATCATGACCGGCTGGAACGGCTACCACATCCGCTCCTGGTTCGCCGACACCTTCACCTGTCCCGTCATCATCGACAACGACGCCAACGCCATGGCCACCGGCGAATACGCTACCGCTGAGTCCGAACGCACCTCCATGATCATGCTCAAGATCGCCACCGGCATCGGCGCCGGCATCATCGTCGACCAGCACATCTACCGCGGAGAGGACGGCGCGGCCGGCGACCTCGGCCACATTCAGCTCGCCCCACCCGGCGACCGTGACGTCCCCCAATGCCGATGCGGCAACTACGGCTGCGTCGAGGCCTACGCCGCCGGCTGGGCCCTCGTGCGAGACCTGCAGGCCCAAGGACGAGACGTCCGCAATGTCCCCGACCTTGTCCACCTGGTCCGCAACGGCGACCCGCTGGCCCTCAGCATGACCCGCGACGCCGGCCGCGCCATCGGCATCGCCCTAGCCGACGCCGTCAGCCTCCTGAACCCCGCCGTCGTTGTCATCGGCGGCGAACTCGGCGACGCCGCGTCCAACCTCGTCGCCGGCATACGCGAGACCATCTACGCCCGCTGCCTACCGCTGGCCACCCGCCGGCTCGAAGTGCACCCCTCGACTCTCGGCCATGCCGCCGGCCTCATCGGCCTGGCCAAGACCCTCACCGACCACGTCTACGACCCAGCCCGAATCGACGCCAGCCTCGGCTAGATGTACTGACCACGGACGTTGGTGACGCGGATGTGCTGGACATGAGGAGGACCTCCGAGTGAAGTGTGGAGCGATCTGAAGGCTCACATCTCGACTCGGAGGTCCTCATGTCCCACGCTAACGCAATGCTGACTCCGACCGGGCGGCTCCGCCTGACCCGGTGCATCGTGGATCAGGGCTGGCCGCTGCGCAGGGCCGCGGAACGGTTCGGTTGCTCGGTGACTACTGCGCGACGCTGGGCCGGCCGGTACCGCCATCAGGGCCGGGCCGGGATGCTCGACCGGTCCAGCCGCCCTGACACCTGCCCGCGCCGGCTGCCGCCGCGGACCGAGCGGCGGATCATGGCCTTGCGGGTCTCCCGCCGCTGGGGGCCGGCCCGGATCGCCTACCGGCTGCAGCTGGACCCCTGGACGGTGGACAAGGTCTTGGCCCGCTAAGAGGCGCCTCGGCTGGCCTGGACCGACCCAGCCACCGGGTGCCGGCTACGGGCCAAACCGAAACCGGTGCGCTACGAACATCCCGCGCCCGGCGACCTGGTCGCACGTCGACATCAAGAAGCTCGGCCGAATCCCCGACGGCGGCGGGCACCGGGTCCACGGTCGCAGTCACTTTTTTTACGACCAAGGGGGGCCGGGCCGACCGCCCCGACCACACGCGGGACCGAGCACGAAGGAGCACAACTATGACCGAATAAATTGGGGTTACGGGTCGTCGGGCCGACGAGGACGTCTTTGACGAGCAGGCGCAGGACCCGCTGCCGTTCGGGCACGGTCGCGGTGGTGGCCTTGTCACGCAGTCCGGTGAGGCAGTCCTGCAGGTGGTCGGCGAGCTTGAGGTAGACCTCCCGGTCGGCGAGCTGCTGTCGAGGGCGTCGAGCTGGTGGCGCAGGCTCGTCTCGCGCGCACGCAGCTCGCGGGGTCGACCTCAACTTCTGTGAAGTCGAGCGAGGGCACGAGTCAGACTCCCGCGCCACTGCCCCCCATTGCGTCGACATCGACACAGGCGTCGGCAACCCGGCAGCCGGCCCAGCCAACGCCAGTAACAACTGGATCCTCAGATCCGCCGAAAGTCACGACGACGAAGACCGCCGCGGCGACCCCGACGTCTGTAGGTCGAGACGCGAACGGCTTCGCGTTGGGTGGACCGCCGGCCCCGACCGGCCTGGCGAACTATGACCACCCGACCCATTCCGACTGCCTCAAGCACCTGGATCAGGTCCGGGCCTGGTCCACCTATCAAAACGCGCACCGGCCGCCCGGTTCGACCAACTACCCTCCCTCAAGCGGGGACACCCAGTACCTTTTTGTGGTGTGCGGACTGCGCTACTGACTCTCCTGGGTCCACGCCTCGGGGAGGCGCTCATCGGGGCCGCGGAAGTCGTGGAGGCGACCGATGAGCGCCTTGGGGTGCCCGCCGTGGTGCACCGTGCACGAGGGCCCGGAGGACGGACAGGAGACCACAACGTGGACGGCTCGCAGTCGCGAAACCATGAGCGGAACGACGACGAGTGCTGGGTCATCACTCAGGGCGAGAGCCGGGGACTCCCGCGGCAATCCGGTGCCGTGACTTGCCTCGACCCGGGCCGGGGAGCCCTACGTGGACGTCGCCGACCCGCGCTGGTGGGTCACGACCTCGGCCGACGGCTACGCCGCGGTTGACGCCCTGCGCCGCTGTGGTGACCTGCTCAAGGCCGAGGAGATGGTCAGCGCCTATCCGCGACCGGAGTCATGCCGGAGAGTCGTAACGGCGGCAGGTGAGGGCAAGGGAGGCAATTGGCGACATCCGTTTCAGCACAGTTTGCGGGCGGCGTCCTGCAGAGGAGAAATATCGAAGCCTGCCTTCCAAATCGGGTGCGGATCCTTGAACTCCCGAGATACAAGCCCCAACGCCGTTCCGTTAAGGCCGTACAGGGTGCCTGCGTCGTTCAGGAACAGCGCGACGACCTTCACGTCCGGAGGATAGAGCGGACGACACCCGATGATCGCTCGGTCCACGGTCAGCGGCCGCTTATCGCCGAACTGCTGGGCCGTCACGTCTTGGCTGGCTCCGGTATGGGCAGCACTCGCAGCCGGGTTCTCGCTCGCCGCGGGCGTGTAAGTCACCGTCACGGGCGGCGGGGTGACAGTGACCGGTGGGACTGTCACCGTCGCCGGCGAGGCAGTCACTGTCACCGGCGGCGGCGTTACCGTGACCGGGGCAGCGGTCACCGTTGGGCCGGCAGTGACCGTCGCCCCGGCCTTGGACACGGTCGCCGTCGCCGTGACTGTCGAGGTAGATGCCGCCCCCGTCGTGCCACCGCCCTTGCCGGCGCCACCGATGCCGATACCGATGATCAGCGCGGCTAGCGCGCTGATAATGGCGGCCGGCAACAGCCACCTGCGCAGGCCACCCGGGCCCTTCCCCGCCGGCGCTGCACTCGGGCCCGCTGCAGCTTCTGTGTCCTCATAGCGATCCGTCCACGTCTTGCCGTCCCAGTACCGCCGACGACCATTCTCGGCCGGGTAGAACCCCGGTGGTGTGGCCCCTGGTTGATCGCTCATGCTGCTCCCTCAGTCCTTCTCGACGATCTGCTCGATCGTCTTCTTCTCAAGAGGCGACAGCCGCCTGACACGTACCGAATTGCGCCCCCGACGAGGTGGCCGCGGAGCTGGACGCGACAGAGCACAGTGGTCGCCCAGGTCAGGATGCCAGAGCTTCGTCGCGGTCGGCTTCGCCTGCGACCACGACTTCGAGCCCAGGCCGGTCAGCGGCCTGCACGTCCAGCCAGCGCCGTTCCTCCTCACGCCGTCAACGCTCGAGCTCGAAAGGGCGATGGTCGCCCTGCCGTTGACGCCGCCGGGCGCGTTCGCTCACCTACTGCACGACGTCCGTCGTTACCGGGTCGTCGGGCCGGACACCCTCGAGGCGGCGTGACCGGCGAGCGTGCTCGGTGGCGGCCGGCATACTCGCCGCCCCGCCCGGTGCCGGGAGCGTCCGGGGACGACCTTGGCCGAGGTCCTTACTGATAGTCGACAGCACCCCCGCTCCAACCTCGAGCGGGGGTGCTTGCCACGGGTAGTGTCCGAGCATGAGGGAAAGGGTTCTTTGGATCATCGCGCTGCCAGTCGTGCTCGCTGCGTGTGGAGGGTCCGCTTCGTCTCCTCCAGTCGCTCCGGCTACCCCCAGCGCGCGCAGTTCGTCGCCCAGCACGACTGTCACGTCGTCGAGCTCGTCATCGACAACGACCGCGCCAGTTCCCGCCCCGACACCAACGGTGCCTGCCACGGCGACCACGGAACCCGCGGTAACCACGGCCACCACCCGGCCCGTCTCACCCTCATCGAATGCCACACCGACGTCCACTCCCATCATCGACGCCGCCGGGCTCGCGCGAGCCGACGGCGCGCCGGCGTCACAACTGGCGACATACGCCGCGGTGTATGACGAGTTCCGATCCCACTGTTCAAACCCTCAAGACATTGCCTTCACGCTGAGCACCGCCGTGATGGTCCTGAACGACCAGGGTGCGAAGACGTCCAACCTGCGCTTCATGCAAGGCCTTATCCCGCTGCTCGGCACGAGCCACGGGGTGGAATGCAGCAGCGCGATCTTGTCCTACCAAACCAGGGTGTACGAGTCCGCGGCCGGGCGGCCGATCCCCCAAACACCGCTACCGCTTACTCACGCTCCGTCCGGCGCGTCTCTACCAGCCAGCGGCTGCACTGGATTGACCTGGCCCCAACCCATTCCCAGAGACCTGATCGGCGCCGGCGCAAAACAGGCGATAGACGATGCCCTTCTCTGCTTCACCGTGGCCGCGATTGCACCGGACGGCCACGACATCATGACTGACCCGGCGAACGACCTAACCCCGTGGGTCATCACCTCCGTGCGCCCTGCCTCCGGCACGCCCGTCGGTGAACACGACGTCATCACCATTCACGTTGTCCCGAGAGCCGCCGGTTAGGTCGCCGGCGCGGCCTGAGCCGGCGGACTCGGCCCACGGCCAGCCGTTGCTGCTACCAGAAAGGCACGAACGGCCCTTCTGGAAAGTCCCTCTCGCTGTCCCGGCCCGGGGGCATTTACCCGGCACCAAGTGGGCATCTGCGACGCTCGCTCGGTCCCGGTGCTGGGAATGCAGCACCACCGCTCCTGCCTCGAGCGGGGGTGCTGTCGTATGCCGTGGCCTATGCCTTGGGTTCGCCTCCCTCTGCCTCGACGAGCTCGGCGGCCCGGACCAGCTCGGCGGCGATGGCCCGGGCCCCGGCGGCCGTGAAGGGCCGCCGGTCCTGTCCCGGTCGCATGGGGTGCCAGAGGTCGAGGGCGACGCCGTGACCGTGCTCGGTGACGTCGACCCCGAACGTCGGGGCCGGCTCCGACTCTCGAGAGCAGAATCCCGGGCCGTCTTCGTCGTCGATGTGCGAGTTGCACCAGGCGCGATGCGTCGCGGTGGTCATCGTGTGCCCTCGACGGCCTCGACCAGCTCGGTCAGCGCGGCGATGAGGGCTCGCGCCCCGTCGAGGTCGAACTCCCGGCCGTCAATGATGACCTGGACCGGCTGGCGCTCGACGAGCACCGCCGCCACGCTGACCGGTTCACCCTCCGGTGTGATCGGCTGCGGGCAGTCGGTGACGACCGTGGTCGGCCGCCGGGTCCAGCGGATACCCCCGTTCGTCTCGACGTGCTCGGTGGCCCACGCCGGCCCGGTCCAGGTCGGCAGGTCTGCAATGGTTGTGGTCATGATCGTTCTCCATTCATGAGGTGGTGATCGGTCTAGGTCCCAGTCGGCGGCTTCCAACGCCGGCGGGGGCCGCTCTTGTCCTTGGCTTGTCCTTACGAGGTTCGCAAACAGCCAACGCTGTCCAACGGATCGTAAGGGCATTTACGCAGGTCAGAGGCGCTATCCCCCGTCAGTCAACGGTTGCCAACTGTGCGGGCAGAGTTCGAGATGTACTTCGACATCTGACGGCTGCCCCTCGCTGACCTGCGGGGACACCTCGAAACGCCGCCTGACCTGCAGTGATGTCTCTCGTCACTTCTCAGCGCTAGGCGGCGTTTCGCGTTGGCGTGTGCCATAGATGTGCCATGGACGTCTAAATCGAAACTGCCAACTCGTCCGGCGGATGTGGTCAGATTTGACCCATCAACCGGTCCAGGGCCGGCACGAAGGGATGAACCATCTCAAGCTCGGTCTTGGTCCGCAGCTAGTCCGCACAGCGCTTGGCAGCGCTGGACAGCGTCGACAGGCGCCACGCAGCCCAGATCGAGTGCGCGCCGACTCACACGCACCCACGGCATGCAGCCTCCCCTGACGCGCACACTGCGCGGCGAACCCTTGATCCGTCAGTCAGTCAGCGGCTCAACTGCTCGCCGTCGATGTTCCGCTCGTGTCGAGCATCGAGCTCGTCACTCCGGCTCCCTTCTGTTGTCAACCGGTCGCTTCTAGGTTCATGCCGCGGTGGGATGCTCCTATGGATGTCAAGGCGGGGTGAAGCGCTGCTGGGCGGCTTGTCTGGCTCTTGGGACCTGCGGTGGGAGGTCAGCCCAGCCGGGGGTCGGTGAAGCCTCCCCCGATGAGCAGCATCCGGAGTCGGTAGTTGTCACGGTTTTTGAAGCCGCGGG
>JAABVA010004288.1_pt1 | contig 13255 bp, 8 predicted proteins | sample 5560331 | NCBI WGS metagenome assembly JAABVA01 (sample SAMN12812661, study PRJNA571458) | rock metagenome | isolation source: Antarctica rocks | place: Antarctica: Victoria Land, Mt New Zealand sud | collected 2016-01-07
AACTCGACAATGATGGCCAGTGGATCAATGACGATGACAGGGAGTATGACGAGCGGTGCACCCGGGATGGTTGCTACCGCCTCCGGCTCAATGCGGTCGACGACACAGTCTGCCCCAGCGGTGTTCACTGGTGAGGCCAGTAGTTTAAACGCTGGGGCCGGCGTTGGTGCTGCGGCTTTGGTGATGGCTTTTCAGATGATATAAAGCTTGGGCTATGAGGTGTGACTCGAATCTGACGGAGAGAAAACAAAAATGATAATGCTCTATGGGATGTAATGCCTCCGTTCGTCTGTGTGAAAATGGGCCATTGTTCAATTTTTAATCTTGAATAATGTCGTTTATGATCTTCTAGGACGCCGACAACTATTGCTGTGCAGGTGCATGCAAGTCATTGAATTGGAAAGCTACGCTGCCTTGAAAGACACACTTTGATGCCGTAGCTTTTGGATATATGGTGAACTCTTGAAGTGGAATAAATATCTCCGCTGTTGTTCCTACGACATTAGTGAAGATAAGACGTATTTGAAGACAGGGCGTGTCTTACGACCCCCGAGACACCGTGATTGGCGTTGCGGGGGTGATGTCACCCCATCACTCCCAGCATCACATTATGGCTCCACAGTGCCTGGCCACTCCCCCTACCCCTTGCCTGGTCTGGTCACCGGCTCTGACCAGGCTCCTGCAGAGTGACCAGCCACCCTGGGTGACAAGGCACGGGGAGGCATCAGGGAGCCACAAAGTAAGGCCATGAAGTGACCAGATATCGTGGGTGGGCTGAGCCTCGGAGTGCGTGGTCCAGTACCTTTGACATCTGTTCTCCGATGTGTCGGAAGTGGCTGCCGACGGAACATCGGTGGAACGCCAAGCCAAGACATAATCCAAGGTGTAGCCCACTCTTTGACCACTTTTACCTCAAGACCCATCCGGAACGTGTTAGCATCCAAATCTGGCTGCAACGAGATCACTCCAACCTATCTCGGGGCTCTCGTTTTTGGATCTCTTGTCGCTCATCTTTGGAAACTGAAGGAAGCCCAAGGACGGATCCTTCTGCCGACCCTGCGGACCTGGGAATCTATTTGCCGTGCGGACTGAACGACCCCAAGGGTTGAATGACCATGGGGATTTGTTTCTCGTGTGGATTAGCTGTCCCTGGGGACCGAACAGCCTCCCACCAAATAGCAAACATTCAATCACAGTCATTGCTTTTCGGTAGACCGGCGAACAATTTTGAGACCCCCCCGTCCTTCCCTGATGGAATGGTTCAAACTGATATGGCCTAGTGTGTATGAGGCTCCCACCTCGTAACGTCCCCCCCACCACCATCGAACACAGGGTGTGACAGGACATCTAGCTCTGAGTACGCCGTTACCTGACAACCAACCATCTGTATTCAATCGTTAATGAATGAGTCAACCGGCCTTCTCAGTGATCCTTGAAACCTCCCCTTCTCTGACCTCATACTTCATTCCGTCTCAATACGAGCGATTCAAATTCTATCTTCTGCTTGTCACCGCACTTGATGCCTGCCGTTGCAGCTGACAGACACCAACTGTATAGTCGAAAGCGACGCCGAAGTGTGGTTGAGGAGGAGCAGCTGGCGACAACCACACGCTCAACCGTGCCTCCATGGAAATGGGTGAAAAGACCATTTGGATCACAACAGGAGGCCATCGCAGCGTTCTGGGATTCATTATCAAAGCAGTGGCTCACTCGAGGTGCCTTAAAAGAATTGAACCGACGGAACGGAAGAAGGGACGGCCCTGCTATTACTGCTCCTGAAGGCCGCCTTAGCCTGGCAGTGCATTCAGTAGGCCAGGTTAAATGTTTCGCCAGACAGGGTGGCCCAGATCTTTGCGATCTTAAAGGAGTAAGGCAGGCTCACGCGAGATACCTATAGTATGCTAATATCATCATTTTTGTACGGAGTACATGCTCTAGATTCCGTTGCTGCTGCAATGCGGTCGAGCCAGTCCACCTTCAAGACCCAGTCCAAGTCGACGGAATCGTTGGGCGGGTCTACGCTGAAGACGAGTACCCAGGAATCCTTACCAAGGGTCTAGCGACAACCCACCATGTGGAAGCGGTTCCACAAGATGATGAGGAAATCATCAAAGAATGTCACGAGGCCAGGGCCAGCGGGCACCTAGGAGTCAAACGGACTGAAGACCTCGTTCGACGATGACGCAGCTGTTACGTCCTAAGGTGGCATTCGCCGGTATTAGTGCTAGGGTTGGTGCTTGTTGATATCACTGTTACTACAACTAGGATTATCCCGCGCTGCAACAGTGATATCAACAAGCACCAACCCTAGCCCTAATACCGGTGAATGCCACCTTTTAAGCAGCTTCATGAGGTCCTTGTGCCGCACAAAGGCACAGTACCTAAGATTGAGAGACAGAGAATCAATTAGCTGCAACTGATCACCTTTTTGAAAAGCTGAAAGCTTAAGAATGAGAGAAAGAAAAAAAAGAGAAAACAGTATTGCTTTCATCATTTTATAATTAAAATTTATCACACAATCATTGTGTCTGTCAGATTGCACTGTATCTTCTTTGAATCAAGTTTCTTAAGATTCTGTTGAAGTTTCAACAGCTTGATGTCAGACACATTAAAATTAATTTTAAATTCAGATCTGATGTTATGGCACTGATGCCTTTCTTTCTCTCACTACACTAATTTGCCATTATGACCTTTCCTTACTTTTACCATTTCTTTCTATTTAGGCATTTATTCTTGCTTTATTCATCATTATGAGAAAATGCTTCTGCCTGCCTGCCCTTATGATGTCATAGTCAGACAACTATATAGCTGAGACTTCTTATTTACTTAGCAAGACAGCTTTTTATCTCTTGACTTTATCTGACAGTAACAATTTAATAACATTAAAGATGTTTCATCAGAACAATTATTAATTATTTATTAAGATTTTAGCTTGCTAAACTGTCAGTTCTGCAGCTTAACTTTTGTGCTGCATCAGATAACAATGAGATCAATAAATTAATTTATAAAAAATCTTACTGTCTTATTATTACATCACATTGCTCTTTCATCTCATAGCTTCATCTTATAGTCAAAATACTTCTCAACTTACTAAGCTGACAAAGATCTTCAACAAATTCTCTTTATCTAATTTGTTAAGACTATCTGACTGTACAGTAATTCTAGCTTATTAACTTAAAGAGTATAAATTAATAAATCTTAACTTTGTCTCATTCATATTTAACAACATCATCATTCTTATTTATAAAGTTACAACTCTATACAAACAGTCAAGTATTCAAGAAATTTAAGTCACTTTCTCAATATTTTTTAACATATTTTCTTTTGCTTAAACACATAATTGAACTTTATTCAATTCAGCACTACAAATCTTTAATTAAAATGCAGCAATACTATGTACAGACTCATTCTTTCTTTAGTGAGCAGTCAAAACAGTTAATTAACAGTTAAAAATCAGCAGTATATCTGATTCAGATCTGTTAAATCTCTTTATGATTGAATAAAGACTATAATATTTCATTATCATTTCATTAAAAATTGATCTGAATATCTTAAAGCATTCTATTACATTATAAGCATCTTAAGTCACTGAGTTTGAGTCTATCTTCAGCATTACTGAAAACATTTTCTCAAATTCATCACAAAGCATGATAGACAATGATTAAAATGTTAATTTACAAGACAATAATGACAATATATCTTTCTTAACTGATATGAATTCTACTGTTTGAGCACAGATTCTGCAGATCATCACTGTGTTAATTATTTAATTATAAAGACAAGATATCTTACAGTAAAATACATCTGAGCTATCTGATTCACTCAATTCTTCTGGCTCTCACAGAGATGATGTCAACAGCAATGATAACTTTTGTAAAGATAATTTGACTTAAAAGCTAATTAATATTGACTTATTCTACTTAAACTTGCTTAAGAAGTGAGAAGACAGCAATATTGTTGATAAGAATAATAAGAATTATTATTGAAATGTTTACATCTTCATTAATTGAATCAGAGTGACAGTTATTACTTAAGACATTAGGCAAATATGTTAAAATCTTGACACTAATTTATGTAGAGAAGTGAAACTGTAATGAAATAGTCAGCTATTAAAGATCATTTATCTTAAATTAGTAGCTCATTCTAATGACATTGAAGAATGATGCAAAACATTAAAGAAACACTTTAAAGTATTGCTCAGTGAGACTTGAAATAAGTTTAATTTAATTAGATACATCATTAAAGACATTAAAAATCATTGTAGCTTAATAAAATATATTATCATTCTTATGACTATCATTAAAAGCTGTAATCAAGATGAATCAGAATTCAGTCTAATAATTTAGACATAAATACATATTGATATATCTTTCTGATGAGACATCAATAAATTTAAGAATGAAATATCTGTCATAGATTTTGTTAATATTCTTTTAGTCAAACAGACAAATTAATATAATAGCTATTTGTACAATTCTTAATTTGATAGATTCATTCAATGAAATCAGCAAGATCAGTATGATTATGACAACTATAGTTAAGATAACTATGACTGTCAATCTTTCTCTTACTCATTATATTCATCATCAAGATATAACAATTTCTCATATTCACTCAGACTGCAATAACAGTCTAATAATCAGTTACAACAATTTTAACTCTGTCTGCAAGACACTTTATTAAATGCTTAATTAAGCTTCAAGACATCTCTTTAAATCATCTTTAAAAATGAAAGACTGTCATTTAAAACAAATACATTAAATTAAAGATTTGAAAATCAAATTAAAAAATTGTTTAACTGCTTAAACAGAGACAATAAGTTCTCATGATGAGATAATTGTGATGAATACAGTAATTAAGTATACTTCACTTAAAAAGTAAATTCTTCTGAGAATAAATCTTCTGCTAATGATCAGACTGACTATTAAGAATTTAAGAATGTCTATTACAACAGTACATATCAGAAAGTCAATATACTCAGTATTTAGAAAGAAGAAAAGATCTATAAGTCAGATTAAGAGTAAGAATTGAAGAATGAAAAAAATGAAAAAGAAGCTATAAATGTAAGTTATGTAACTGAAATACAAAATAACTATTACAGCTACTGTAAAATCTTTTTGTTCAACAATAAATTGCACAAGCATGTGTATGATGAATGTAACAGTGAAAAATTGATTAAACAGAAGTCTAATAAGACAATTTAAAAGATAAAATCTGTTAAATTGTCAGAATCTACACTGATTAGATCTATAGCTAGCTCATTTTCTTATGTGTTTATCAGTTATGATTTTCAGAGCTGAAGATACATTATTGTCTTAGCAAAACTGATATTTACAATAAAAGAAAAGTCAATCTATCTCAACATAAACTGCATCATGAGTCTAATTAATAGAAGCTTTCTAAAAAAAACAGATTTCAGATATCTTAATTAAATGAATCTCATTGCTCATTGTGATTCAAGAATTAAGAACTGAAACTCATTATTATAATGAATACATCATTTTAATCATCTATCTGTCTAACAATAATGATTAACTAGCAATAATCATTAAAGAAATGCATATCATCAATAATCTGAAGATTAAGATGCTTATAGACATTGATATTCTCATTTTAGAGAATATTTCTATCATGTTTTTAAGCAGAAAAGCAATTGTGAGTAGTTGTGATAACATTGAATTATCATTAACAGTCATTACACAGTTAATTAACTCAGTACAAAAGACTATAATGACTTACAAAAATATGATTATACAGCTCAGAAGTTACACAAATGTATTAATAATTATAACTGCTCTATTTTAAAATTATGATCTTTTGTTTAAATCAGATTGTCATACAAAGAACACAGCAATATATGTTTACATCATTGATTATACTTTATTAGCAGTATAAGTGCAAAATGACTTAAATGTGCCTCTTATTATTTCACAAAAAATCTGTCTCAATCATGTTGTAAAATATGAAGTCAACAGATATTATCTAGTCAATTTGCAGAATTCAGAACTTGCAGTCTTCACAATTAAAAAATGAGCAAATTAAATTAAAATATGTTTTTGAAGTCTGTTGATCACAATGATGATATTTCATTTAAGAATGATGATTAGCTCTGAGAGAAAGATTATGCATAAAGTAACAGTTTATAGATTTAATGCTGTAGTGACTTAAATTGTAATGATTATGCACTTATATCTTCATCTTTAAATGAATCAAGACAACTTAATAAAGATCTTAAAAAAAGAATGAATGAATATTCTGCTCATTGACAATTAAAAGACTCAGTACAAGTCAGAATAAATATGTGTATACTCAGTTAAATAAAAGAACTGTGAAGTAATTGATACAGTGTTTAACAAGTTACAGATACAAGACTGCTTAAAGTGAATTATAAACTTTATTTCTTTTATCTATCTCTGTTTCATAATATGAAAAAACCTATTAAATGAGACTTAAAAAGACAGAGTAGTAGTTAATATCTGAGCACTTAACAAAATCATTATGTTGAATGTCTATTCAGTATTAAGTTAAACTGACATTTTAACTGTAATTTAAGAAGTCAAATACATCTTCATAGTTAACTGCAGCTTCTTTTTCTATCAATAAAAAGTAAAATAAGCACATCAGTACTGTCTGACTGTTGTCTCATACTGAGGTCAGAAAATCTTTAAGATTGTAGTTATGAATTATTAAAATTCATTAACATATATTCAATGAATGATTGATAGAATTCTACAACAACAGAGATTATACATCAGAATTTATGTTAATGATATTGTCATTTTCTTCAATATGTTAAAAAAGCACTTGAATCATCTTCACAATATATTTAACATATTAAACAAAATGAGAATCTGTTTTTTGTTAAAGAAGTTCTATTTAGCATATTTATTCATTTAGCTGTTGAGTCAATGAGTAAATGCTTTGAGTCTTGTAACTTTAAAAGACAAATTAATTACAATATTTAGAATTAGATTTTCTTTAAGTTTAAGTTAGTTAGAAAAGTATCTTGATCTAATTGACTATTTATAATAATATATCTCACATTATGCAGCTATCATCAAGTCACTTCAACAGCAAAAAATCTTCTTAAATCAAGGTCTTTAAGCAAAAGAAGCAAAAGAAAATGCTAAAAAGTGAATAATCATTATTATTAGACTGAATAAATCAATCTTAAAGAAGCTAAACATCTTTCATTATCTTCAGTCTCTATTTTCTCAGTCAATTATTCTGATGCATTTCTCATCAAAACAGTAACTCTACATTGATCTGAATGTATTCAAAGAATTTAACTTTGAAGTACATATATATTACTTAAAAGAAATCACTGAAGACAGTACTTCAAAATAAAAATTCATGAAGTCTATTCTGTTTTTAAGCAGACTGCTTCAAGATGCTGAAATGTAATACTGATTAATAGAGCTTAAAGTGACAGAATTGATCTGAGTAGTTAAGAAGATCAGATACATGATAAAAGTGACAGTAAAAAATGTAATTATTTACACTGATTATGTAATCTCAATAAAGATTAGTCATCAATTCAGTCTAAATATCACTGCAGTGAAGAAGCTTAACTTATGTCTTATTTAAGTATCTGAATATCTTCAGTGCTTTTATCTGAACATTTACTATAAGTCTGAAAAATTAAACACAATATTAGATGCTCTGTCTTAATTATTTAGTGATAATGATATCTGCAAGTGTTTAGTCAATCAGAAAAATCAATTAAAAATAAATAACTTTATATTGAAAGTCTTGCAGATCAATTTAAGAATGACTGTCTACATAAGAATCTTGATGAAGGTCTTAGATCAATTGTGACAGAATATTAAGTATAAATATGTTGAAGAATCAAAATGAAAATACATTTTACAGATATTAAAAAGAAACAATACTCTGAGATCTGATGTCACAAGACTTTTATATGAAATAAGAGATAATCTTATCTTCTATAAAGATCTTAAGAAAGAGCTCTGTCTATGTATATTAAAGAGTCTTTATGACAGAATGTTTAAGATAGTTTATGATGACATTGATCACTCAGAATATGTACAGACTCATAAGAAATTAATTGATTTGCTTTATTTCTATAATTTATTAAAGAATCTTCATAAATACATACAACATTGCTCACAATGTCAGCTCAGTCAAACACTGCATTACAAGTCTTATGATGTTTTACAGTTAATAATTACATCTTCTCATTCTTTTTATACATTGACAATCAACTTTATCCTAATCTTATCATTATCAAAGTCAGATAAATATAACACAATCATATCAGTCACTGACAAATTCAGCAAAGCTATCACTCTTATATCTGATTGAGACATCATAATAATGAAAGATTGAGTAATTGTATTACTAAACTGTTTAGCACTGCTAAACTGAGATTTATCTAGAGCAATCATATCAAATCAGAACTGCAAATTTCTAATGAGTCTGTAAAAAGAAGTATTTAAGCAATTTAAGATAGATTTACTCTATTTAAGTGTTTATTATTCACAAATAGACAGTGACTCAGAAGCAATCAATTAAACAGCTAAAATTGTATTTTAATACTGATTAATGATTTTAAAAGAGTCAGATCTTTAATCATTTGTATTAATATATCTATAAGTCACTTTAAACAACTCAATTAAGTACAGTTCAATTAGGCTCAGTCTTAATCAGATCATTTTTGATATGTAAATGCACAAAGTCATGAACTTGCTTCAGATAGAAGAGTCTGACATAGAGTGAATAGACTTTAATTATAATGAAAAATAAATGAAAAGAAAGTTAGTTACTCTTACAATGATGAATCAGTATCAGTCAACACATATTGATGTTAAAGATGCAATAGCATATGCTGCTATAACAATGAAGTATTATTATAATTGAAAACATAAATCTTTCTACTTTAAGATAAGAGATTTAATAAATCTATGTTTACACAAGAACTATACACTATTCAGTCTAAAGAAAAAAAATAAGAAGCTGAGACAGCAGTTTGTGAGTTTGCTGAAAGTTCTGAATTGTATTAAAAAACTGATATATTAATTGAAATTATCATTGAGTTAATGCATTCATGATGTTATATTAATAGTATATCTGAAATCAACTTATATCAATGATTCATATTGATGATCAAGATCAGAAGAGTTAGAAGAAGTTATAGTGAATGATGAAAAGAAGTAAAAAGTTAAAAAACTGCTGTTTAAAAGAATGTATTAAAGAGGCAGAGACATAACTACTGAATATTTAGCTCATTAACTAGAGTATAACTCAGAATTTGACAGCTAAGTCAATATTAAAGATTTAAGAAATGTTAAAGAGCTAATGTGACTGTATAAATTAAAGCAAATACCTAATACATAACTATATAATAGCATTTCTTATTTAAGCAGTGAATTTCATATACACTATCTAAACTAAAACAGCAGATATTAGAAAAGTAAATAAACATTTAAAAATAAATAACATCATTATTCATCAGAACTTTTCTCAACTACTATTTATTACATCTTTTACACAATTTCAGCACATCAATCATTTCTATAAGATGCATACAGCACTCATTCACTCTCTATATTATGAGATGTCAAAATGATTAATTGAAAGAAAAACTCAGAGTTGATGAATCATAAACTATGATGTGACAATGAATTAGACAAAAAGATTAATACAGTTAAAGTGAGCAACATTCTTTAGACAGTATGAAGAGAATGAAAGCTCTATATTGAAACATTAGATTACTTAAATAAATCATCATTAAATAAAATAAGATTTAATGACTACAATGTCTACATGATTATATAAAAGATGCAGAGAAACAAGAGAGATGTGATGTGATCTATAAATTTTGATTAATAGAGAAATATCAGAGTTTTAAGAGCTAACTATGATAACAAGACTGTTATAATAAACAATGTTGACAAGGACTGCTATACTGTTTTTAAGGGCTATTATTAGTTATGTGAAGAAGAAAGAAGAGAAGCAGACATAAAAACATGTTATAATACACATTAAATTAAGAGTAAAAGACTTTGCTGATTTATATAACTGCATAAAAGACTTAAATGATAGTCAGCTCATAAAAAAGACTTAAATAAACAATCTTTCAGGCTTTATACTGTCACTCTTATTACTGTTGCTCATGTTCACTGTCACTTACATCATTGCTGTCATCAAAATTGTTACTGTTACTTATGTCACTGTCACTCATATTATTCTTCACATTATCACTATCTATGACTCTGTGCTGAGCCTATCAATCAGGGAATACAGCTTCAACAAGTGAAAATTGTGATGTTGATGACAGCAAGATGAAATTGTGTAGAAATGAGTGATGATGACAATGACAGTGAGATTGAAACACATCAGAATTTTAACAATAGCAATGTGTTTACTAGAGACAAAAGAGTTAATATTGACATTAAGACTATCTGAGTCTTTTTTATGAGCTAACTATCATTTAAGTCTTTTATGCAGTCACATAAATCAGCAAAGTCTTTTACTCTTAAATTAAAAATGACAAATTGCTTTAATTTAACAACAAGATCATACATCTTAATTTACAATCAGCTTCTAAATCAAAGAAAATCATCAAAGACAGCAAAGCAGAAACATCTATTATAAAAGTTATAAAAGTTAGACTGTCAAATCAAGTCAACTTATCATTATTAAAATTAAACTCAGCTTCATTCATCATGATGACATCATCATCTACACTAAATCTAGCAAACATAATGACATCATTATCTATCTTAAATCTAGCAACAAAGCTCATCTTAAACTTCTTTACTCAATTAACACTGTCATTAAAGTCAACACTTTAAGACTTAATTGCATTTAATATCATTACTGTGTCTACTGAAATGATTACATCATCATAAATGACAATTAACTTTAATGTCTCTATGTCACTTACTATATCTCACACATCTAAACAAAAGACAGACAAAACAGAACTTAATGTTTTCTTAATGAATAAATAATAATTAATGAATCTACTTATCTTAAGATCAATCACAATAACAATTAAGTTACAATCTCTATTCATTACAATTCTTATCATTAACATATCTCTTCTACAAGTCATAATACAAAAATTACTTAATAACTTCATTCAACTAAATATACATCTAAACAAATAAACAGAGACAGTGATCAAAATATAAAGCTATATTGCTGAAGTGAAGAATTACATCATTGTTTTGAAAGAGAAACTAAACATTATTAAGAATTATGCAGTGAAGACTCAGAGCATCTTTATAAAGATGATTAATATATTGAGTTTTATTGTTGAATATTTAAGAAAGAATGACAGAATGACAGATGTGAATGTAGTTAAGATGATAAAAGATGAGTGAATAGTGTCAGATATGAAGAATGAGAAAATCTTGATGAAGTGTAAGAACAAAAACAAACAGATAAAGTAATAAATAAAGTAACATCAGAGACTGATGTCTTTTTTGTGATCAGCAACTTATTATAATGTTGATGTTTTTCTTTCTCTTACTACATTAATTCATCATTATAGTCTTTTCTTACTTTCACTATTTCTTTTCATTTAGACATTTGTTCTTGCTTTATTCATTATTATAAGAAATTGCTTCTGCCTGTCTGCTCTTATGATGTTATAGTTAGATGACTATATAGCTGAGACTTCTTGCTCACTTAGTAAGACAGCTTTTTATCTCTTAACTTTATCTGACAATAACAATTGATGTTTAAAGCATTATTTATCTTTCTTAATTATGCATTCTGAATTTTAAAGAGACTCATGATGCACTGTAACAGCACATTATAATTTGTTTAAAGTTGACTTAATAAAATCAATTTGATGAACAGTGAAGAGCATGATGACAGATGAAGAATAAGATTATAGAAAGAAGTGAAGAAAGAGTTAAAATAAAAGAAATGATGTAGAGTAGAGATTTATGAGAGAATGAGAATGAAGAATGAATGCAGAGAGATAGATGTAAATTTTATGTAAAAGAGAAGATTAAGTTGAGAAGTGAAGATCATTATGTGATGTAATTTATAAAAGTATAAGAAAAGATCAGAAAAATATGCTGTCACAGTGCATACAGTGACAATCTTAATCATTATAAATAAGTTAAAGTTGAGTTCAGAATGCAGTGCTGACAGCTTTGATATGCAGCAATATATATAAAACTCATAAGAAAGCAAAAGTGAACAGAAAGATTACTGCAACATTAGAGAAAGCAGAATATCATAATGTTTTCATTAATGTGTTGAAGAGAAGCTGAAGGTGAAGAAAGCGACAGCAGAAAGATGTGAGTAGAAAAGTTGATGAGTAAGAATGATGAGGTGATGCTAAGCCTAAAGGGGTGCGCCATCCTGAAAGTGGGAATTTGGGCGCACCGACATTATGCACGTTCAGGGCACAGAACTTATCTGCAGCAGTCTCTTTTATGAGTTCCTCATTGTAGGCCATTGAAGGGATTTAATATAATGGGTTCAAAACATGGCATGCTTGGAGGTCCGTTGCGTGTTATCATTTCTGCTCCTATCCAAGCTGAACATTTTCACCGAGCAAGTCATTCCCTAGGTATATTTCACGTTTCTCTGGCTAGTGCTCTCAGTACAGCGGCAGAGAGATATCGCTCTAACTTCTTACTTTCATGGACACAATTTCTTTGTTCCTCACTAGGGTGGAATTTTCTACATAATTGCCTGCCAGAGCGCTGCAGTTTCACCGTCTAGCTCATTCGCATAACACAATCATCAGATCTCGTCCCGTCTCATCCTCAATCAACCTTGCACTTCTCATATCTCATCCTTACAGGTTCGGCAGCCGTTCTCATCACACTCGCTTACCCAAGATTATATGGCTGTCGAAGCAGCCGACAAGTCCTGGCAGAGCATGGCTGCCGGCGCCATGTAGTGGCTCCGTCATTCGGAATATCCTACAGACGCGAGAACAGTTCACTTTCGCGAAGCCTCAGCAGCTACCACTGGCGAAGGGAGCCGCATACTCCAGCGATACAAAGCACCTCAACATGTCTCAGCTCAGTCACCAATGATTAGTCCCTGCGGATGCCTGAAGGTCGAGGCTGCTGCTGGGTTTGTAATTGAGGGCCGGAGCGCTGGTTCGGCCTCTGGGAACTCGATCTGTGATGGCCACCGAAGAAGATTGCCCAGTCGTTGCTGTTGGGTTTGTCGAGCGATTGAGCTGGATCTGGGTTAGCAAATATTGACTTTACATGTGGCACACGCGAAGCTGCTGCTGGACAATAGCGAGTAAGCA
>JAABVA010004289.1_pt1 | contig 13254 bp, 13 predicted proteins | sample 5560331 | NCBI WGS metagenome assembly JAABVA01 (sample SAMN12812661, study PRJNA571458) | rock metagenome | isolation source: Antarctica rocks | place: Antarctica: Victoria Land, Mt New Zealand sud | collected 2016-01-07
CCGGGCGGTCCCCCCCCCCCCCCCCCCCCCCCCCGGCCAGGACGCTAGACGGGGCTGCGGGAGGGCTGCGGCCTCGCCCGCACCCGTTCCAGCCGAACAGCCCGTCCCGCGCTGACCGACCCGCGCCCATCAGTCCCACCGCGCGCCGACCCCGACAGGGTGGCCCCCCGCCGATCGGGCCGGTCACCTGCAGCGGCCTCCCGGAACGCCATCCCACAGCCCGCTTCACCCGGCCGGGTCACAGCAAGGCGCGAGACACATTGCCCGCTGCATCGCCAGACTCGGTGGGCAGCCGACGGTGACAACGCCTCCCGCGGACCCGCGCACGGCCCCGCCGCAGGCCGACACCGACCGGGGAGCATGCCGTCCTGACCAGGCGCTCCGCCCCAGGACCGCACTAATGCATAATCTTAATTATCCATCACGAAGTGGGCGCTCCCCGCGGCGCGGATCCCGAGGGGTCTGACGGGTGATGTTCAGTCGGCTCGGTGGGTGCTGACGTAGTCAGCCAGGGCGTCGCGCATCAGGTCGCTGACCCGACGGTTCTGCGCGCGGGCTAAGGCGTCGAGGCTTCCGGCTAGGTCGGCCGGCAGCCGGACCTGGCGGAGCCGGGAGTAGTGGAGGGGGCGGCGCCGGGGCCGTTGGCGCGGACCGCGGACCAGCTGGCCCGGGTCAGCCAGCACCGGGCCGGGCGGTATCGAAGCTGGTCGCGGAGCGTGGGTGGCGGCGGGGACGGGGTCGCGCGGGCCGCCCGGTATCTGATGCGGAGCACGGGGGAGTCCGGGGAGGACCGGGAGCGCCGGGAGCGGGAGACCGAACTGCTCCAGGCGTTGATGGCGATGGCCGGGGCGGTCGGGGCGGCGCTGGAGGCGGCCGCGGACCGGCGGCAGTCCCGGGCGTTGCTGGCCACGGTGTACCGGGACCTGGCCGACGTCTACGCCGAGGACCTCACCGCCGCCCGGACACGCACCATGGCGCGGATCCACACGAGCTTGGACCAGCGCCGCGCCACCAGAGCGGCGCCCGCGCCCGGGCAGGGCAGCGGGTCCCGGCCGATCCCGCCACCGCCGACTCAGAGCCGGGGCCGGGGACGCTGAGCCGGTTCCCGTGATCGGTGACCTCGGCGCCCACCCCCTGCCCTCGTTGGACTCCGAAGAAGTACAGTGAAGTCCGTGTCGCGTCCTCGGTTCGGGCGCCCCGGGAAGCGCGGTCGCCGGCCTCGATCGTGCGGTCAGTCGATGTCGGGCAAGGACGTCACCCTGGGTCGGTCGACGACCGGTAGCGGCGCGGTAGCCGACGCAGGTCGACGCAGACGACGTACGGGTCGTCGAGGGTCGCGTTCAGGGTGTCGATCGCTGGTTCGTCGACGCCGGTTAGGTAGATCTTGACCAGGTTCCTATCCGGTGACGCATAGGTCCTGGCGATCGCGGCGTCGCCAGCGAGGGCTGCTTCGGCGGTGACCAGGGCAGCGGAGAGGTGTGTGCTCAGTTCCGCCATGGACAGGTCCACGACCAGGACCGTGATCGGCCGTTCCGGGACGTCAGCCTCGGCCCACGACGCTTGGAACTCGCTGGTCCCACGCACGACCACGCCGTCGGCCGTACGGAGGACGGAGTAGAAACCGGGCCGATCAGCGAGCTTCTGCTCGTAGTCGCTGCGCAGCAGGTCCTCGGTAGGGGCGTTGGTTCGGTTAATCGGACCAGCCTATGGAGGAACGACGTACTCGTCGGCCATGACGAGACTGACAGCCAGCGGACCAGGCGGTCCCCCGACCCCAAGCCTCGTTATAGTGCATAATCCTCATTATCCACCAGCTGTCGGACGCTCCCCTGTGGCGCGGTGTCCGCGGGGTCTGACGGGTGGTGTTCAGTCGGCTCGGTGGGTGCTGACGTAGTCAGTCAAGGCGTCCCGCATGAGGTCGCTGAGCCGTTGGTTCTGCGCGCGGGCTAAGGCGTCGAGGCTTCCGGCGAGGTCGGACGGTAGCCGGACCTGGCGGACCCGGGAGTATTTTCCGGGGTAGGCCGACGGGTCGAGTACGGGTCGGCCTCCGGTCGACCTCGCCACCATTCTGCGACCGAGGTCGGCCGCCGCGGTCCCCCGTAGGGCTGTGGCGGAGCCCGGCTTGACGGTCATCTCCTTCTCGGCCCAGTCAGCCGCTGCGTAATACTCCTTGTCACTGTTCATCGATGTCATCTCCCTCTACCATCCACTGAAGGTGCTTCGCCCGGGCCACCATGACGTGAAACACGACCACGTCGTCGGACGGGATGCGCTCGACCATCACCTCGAGCAGCGGGCCGTCCCCCCGACGAGGCGGACCGATGAACAACGTCGGTCGTACAAGCCCGGGCACCCGCGGCTCGTTGAATTCCGACTCCGCGTGGACCGCGTTCCTGATCGCGTGGACGGCATCCTCGCGAGTGACACCGTGCTTGCGTGCGCTGGACGTCCACCGCAACCCCACGTTACGCAATGTACGACAACCTTGGGAGCCGCCCGGCGACCGGCTTGGTCAGGTCCGTGGTGTAAGTCCGGAAGCACGCCTGGGGTCGACCACTCGACACGGTGCGACCGCCGGCGCGGGAGCACCAGCTCGCCGAGCGCCATCTCACCGGACTGTGGGCCAACGACCGGGACCTGGACTGCTCCGGTCTCCGAGTCCGACGGTCAGACATGCACACTCCATGTTTGTCCGCCACCAGCTGGGTGGTCCCCGGTCCGCGAATCGGCCGGCTGGTCAGGCCAGCGCGCACAGTCGACTGGGACTCGTGGTCAGGAGGGCAGGACCACGAGTCCGGCGATGCTGATGAGGTAGACGATCAGGACGGCGATGCTGTCGATGCCCATGCGGGCGTGCTGTTTTTTGGGTCGGAACAGTAGGCCGGCCATGTAGATGATGGTGAGGAGGGCGCCGACTCCGGTGAGGTACAGGTCGGCCGGGTGCGCGTGGGGCAGGACGGCCTTTCCGGAGACCAGGGTGGCGAGCAGGAACAGCACCGGCAGGAAGGCGTTGCCGCCGAAGATGTCCCCGAACGCCAGTTTGTAGTCGCCTTGGCGGGTGGAGGTCAGGCCGGTGGACAACTCGGGGAGGCTGGTGGCGGCGGCCAGCACGGTCGCGCCGAACAGCGCGCCGGACAGGCCGATACTGCTCGCGGCGGCCGTGCCGCTTTGTTCGGCCAGCGCGCCGGCGACCAGGGTGACGAGGGCGGCGACGATGAAAGTCGCCCCGGCACGCCAGGTGGGGACGTGGTGGGTGTTGGCGTCGGCTTGCCGTTTGCGGCGGGAATGACCGCGAGGTTGGGCCTGACTGTCCGGTGCTTCGCCGGAGTCGTCCCACGGCAGCACCTTGCCGGCCTTCTGAGTCAGCAGTAACCCGACGACCCAGATGACCGCGATGAACACGACATCTGGACCGAGCCGGAACCGCACCAAGGTGGCCGGCAGCTGGGTGCCCATGACCACCGCGACCAGGACGGCCACGACAACGGCCCCTTCGATGACCAACGTCAGACTGGCGGCCTGGTAGGTCAGGGGGCGCCGTTCCCGCACCCCGAAGGCATCCAAGGCGACCAGCACGACGGTCTGGATGGCGATGCCACCCAGGATGTTGGACACGGCGACGTCCAGTTGCCCGGACGCGGCGGCGGAGTAGGTGATCGCCAGCTCGGGCAGGTTCGTGGCGATCGCCAACAAGATCAGCCCACCCAACGCCTGACCGAGGTGCAACCGATCGGACAGAATGTCGGTGCTGTTGCTCAGGTAGGTCCCGGCGATCCAGATCGCGGCGGCGCAGCCGATGAAGACCAGCACGTTGGCCCACGCCGGCAGCGACGGCAACACGTTCACGGCACGGTCCTTCCTGGAGGCAGAGCGCAGCCGTACGGCTGACCAGCATGGACCTACCGCACCGGCCCAGATGCCGTCCGACGGGGGCAGGGAATGCTGACCCCTGAGCCTGGATCCGCCGACGGGATAGGTCGGTGGTGACGGATGCATACTTCTGCGATAAGCCCGGATGGCCCTCGCGGCAATTTCAGTACCTCGAGGAACAGGGCATCCGGTCGATGCGAGTGTCGCACACGGTCACGGCTCATTTCGACCACGAAAACCCGCTGGGCGTGGCTGGGTTGGTCCCAGCGGTGGCGCTGGCCGAGAGGGACCGGGCGTCCGATCACCGACGCACTTACGCCGCCGACCTCGACGACCCCGCGAGCCTCGACCGAGGCGCAGGTCTGCCCGGCGCCGCGACCCGCCCGGACGCGGGGGTCGTCGCCGTCGCCGCGCTCACCGTCGCCTCCAGCGGCCGAGTCCGTCACGGCTGGGCTGCGCTGCGGTCACCCGGGTAGGTGCGGGTGGCGACGATCAGGAGCAGGAGTCCACTGACGAGCAGCGGTAGGAGCATGACGGCGAAGGTGTGGGCAAGGGGGACGCCGTGGGACAGCGACATCCCGCCGGATTCGGCGGCGGAACCGCGGGAGCTGCTGCGGGCGGTCCCGAACCAGACGGACACGATGCCGAAGGTGGCGGGCGCCGCGGACTCGAACAGCCGGCGGAACAGGCTGCGGACGGCCTCGGCGCGACCCCACATCTCGGGGGCGACGACGTCGAGGCGGGCGGCGTCCAGGGGCGGGCTGGTCGCGGCGTAGCAGGCAGCCCCGGCGAACAGCAGCGGGATCCCGATGATCGCGGTGGGGACGAGGAAGGCGGGGAGCAGCAGCGCGGCCGCGCCGAGGAACCCGACCCCGGCGACCAGCGGACGCCCACTGACCCGGCCTGCGCGCATGAGCCGGTCCGCGATCCGGCCTCCGGACAGGACTCCGACGAGCGCTCCGACGCCGACGACGACCACGAGGAGGCTGGCCGTGGCCTGACCGAGTCCGTACCGGCCGCGGAAGTACTCGGTGACGAACGTCTCCAGTCCCTGCAGGAAGAAGTACCCGAGGGCCGAGGAGGCGATCAGGGCGACGTTGGTGCGGACGGCAAGGATCTGGCGGGCCGCCTGCCACAGCGACAACCGCGGCGCGCGGTCGTGGCCGGCGGCGCCCGGCGGCGCCGAGGCGCGGTCGGACGGGTCCGGGAAGCTCCCGCTCGCCGCGTCGGTGAACGAGTCCGCGCCCGCGGGCAGACGGCTGGCGCCGCCGCGGGCCGGTTCGGGCAGCAGCCGCCACAGTGCGACGGCCAGCCCGAGACTGCCGGCGGCGAGGACGAAGAACGGCAGCCGCCAGGAGATCGCCGACAGGCTGCCGGACACGACGATCCCGAGCCCGGTGCCGGCGAGCTCCCCGAACAGGATGAACCCGAAGATGCGAGCCCGTTCCGCGGGTGGGAAGTAGTCGCCGCTCAGCGAGGTCACGGCCGGTGAGGCGAGGGCGATCACCACCCCGAGTGCCAGCTGGGAGAGCAACAAGGCCGGATAGGACCCGGACAGTGCGCTGGCCACCATCGCCACGGTCCACAGCCCCACGCTGGCCGCGAGCAGGCGCACCCGGGCGACCCGGTCCACGAGCACACCGGCCGGCAGGCTGGCCAGCGCACCGATGATCGTGGTGGCCGTGACGATCAGCCCGATCCGGGTGTTGCCGATGCCGAAGGCCCGGGACAGGGGGACAGCCATCGACCCGATGGTCCCGGTGTCCGCGCCCTGCAGTCCGAGCACCGCCGCGAGCAGCACCACGACCCGCAGCCGGGCCCGGCCGCCGACCTGGGCCCCCGCCCAGTCCGCCGCGCCCGTCCTCCCCCGGCCGCCGCCGGTCATCGGTGGCGGCCGGTGAGCGGCTCACCAGCTGTCCGGCGCCGCCACCGGCCGGTCAGCCACGCCGCTCCAGCGCAACCGCGCCCGGCGGTCAGCTGCGGCGACCCGGTCAGCACCCAGGTGTTCGTCGGTGGTCCGCAACCCACTCCTGCGGGTCCTTGTCCGTGGTGTCGATGCCGGTGGCGTGTCGGGACTCGTAGGTGACGAACGCCACCGCGATGTCGTGCCGCTCCTGCAGGCTCGCGTGGTGGCGGAAGTCGGCGAGGTCCTGGCGTTCCTCCTCCCCGATGTGGTCGCTGTTCGCTTCCCGGGCCGCGACGACAGCGGTCCACCAGTCCTCGGTGCCGGTCTGGTGGTCGGCGACCTGGCGGACGGCGTCACGGATCTCGTTGTGGTCCTTGATGACGTCGGTGGTCTCACTCGCCGCGCTGTCCTCGCCGCCCCCGCCGGTCCCGATCTCGAGCAGCCGGGGGTAGAAGTACTTCTCCTCCGCGGCGGCGTGGACGTCGAGCAGGACAGCGAGCCGGCCCCAGACGGCGTCCAGTGCCGCGGTGTCGGAGCGGTCGATCTCGTCGAGGTAGGCGAACAGCCGACGCTGGTCGTGGTGGTCGTTGAGGATCAGATCAGTGATGTCCATGACAACCCTTCGTGGATTGAGCTGCGGATCAGGGCTGGGAACTGCCTGGTGCCTGGTGCCTGGTGCCTGGGGGCCGGTCGGCCCCGGCGACGTCGACCGTCGACCGTGACCGCGGGTGTCACCGCTCCATGCGACGGGCGACCAGGCGCCCCGCCACCGACCAGCCGGCCGCGACCGCCGCGTTCACCGCCGCCGGGCCCCGCTCCCGGCGGTCGTCGACCGCCCAGCCGACCACCGTCGCGGCGTGGATCGCGTCCACCACGGCCGTCAGGTGGACCACCGCCCCGGTGGGGACCGCGAGCACGCCCAGGCCGGCAGCGAGGTGGCGTCCGCCGAGAATCCGGACGAACAGCGCGCCGCCACTGCGGCCCTGTGTCCCGGCGAGAGCGGCGATCTGCCCCGGCACCGCCAGGCAGGCGATGCCCCAGCCGAGGTGCGCGGCGCCCAGGCCGCGCCCCAGCGCCCGCGAGCTCACGAGCTGCGCCGGAGCACGCTGACCGCGCCGGCCGCGGACGCCGCCAGGGTCCCGAGGACGGCGAACCGGTGCTCGGAGAGGAACAGAGCCGGGCTGTGCGCCAGCGACCGCTGGTCGAAGTCCCCGTGCGCCCCGTGGTCCCCGGGCACCGGGTGCCACAGGTTGAACCCGATCTCGGGCCGGTCGTCCTTGGCGGACTGCTGCCCGGAGACACCGGTCCGGCCCAGGTAGACGTCGAGCAGGCCCGGGATGACGCGGTTGCCCAGGATGGTGCCGATCGTCGGGGCCGCCACCCACATCGAGCGGGGGTGGTGGTCCACCGCGTGCATGACCGCGCGGGCACCGACCTCCGGCTGGTAGATCGGGGGTACCGGCTGCGGGTGGTGCGGCAGGTGGCTCTTCACCCAGTTGAACTGCACCGTGTTCATCCCGGGCATGTGCACCATCGACACCCGGATGCGGCTGTGGTCGTGGATCAGCTCGGTGATCACCGACTCGGTGAACCCGACCATCGCGTGCTTGGAGGCGCAGTAGGCGGACTGCAGCGGGATTCCGCGGAACGCCAGCGCGGAGCCGATCTGGATCAGCGTCCCGCGGTCGCGCTTCCGCATCCGGGACAGCGCTGCGCGGGTGCCGTTGACGAATCCGCCGAAGGTGACCGCCACCGCGCGGTCGAAGTCGTCCGGGTCGGTGTCGAGGAAGGGGGCGAACACCGACGCCATCGCGTCGTTGACCCAGACCTCGATCGGGCCGAGGGTGTCCTCGATCTGGTCCGCCGCGGACTCCATCGCCACCCGGTCCGCGACGTCGGTCAGCACCCCGAGGCCGCGGTGGCCGGCGGCCGCGACGTCGCGCACCGCCCCGGCGACCCCGTCGTGCCCACGGGCGAGGATCGCGACGTCGAACCCGGCGCCGGCCAGCTCGCGCACGACCGCCCGGCCGAGGCCGGCGGCACCCCCGGTCACCACGGCCACCCCGCGCGCAGAGGGTGCCGCGGTCAGCGCGCGCAGTTCTGCCGGGTCGCGGTCCCCCGTCTGGGAGGCCGGGTGGTTCGTCGGGACACTCGTGTCCGCTGCGGTGTGAGTGCGGCGGTCCAGCCAGGCGACGACGGCGGTGTGCGGGACGGTCAGGGCCAGCAGCGCCAGCACGAGGTGGCCGAGGACAGACGGTGCCGGGGTCCGGGTCGCCGCCATGACCAGCACGCCCACGCCGGCCACGGCGACCGACCCGGCCCCGGCCAGCACGGACACCGACCGGTTCAGGTGCGGGACCGACGGCCAGCCGACGGCGGGGGCCGGACGGCCGGTACCCGCCGCGCGGAGCTGGCCGGCCGGCCCTGCCGTGCCACCGGGCTCGGCGGGTAGTGCGAACAGGCGGGCACTGTGCCGCACCGAGTGCCACAGGCCGAAGTAGACCCCGAAGGCAAGTACCGGGGGTACGGACAAGCCCAGCACGGTCAGCAGTGCCAGCTCCCCGGCCGCGACGTGAGCGCCGCGACGATGATCGGCGAGGGCCACTGCCACCCCGCACGCGGCGGCCAGGGCGACCGCGGACCAGCGCACGACCGGCGGCAGCGCCGCGGGCAGACGCGGGTCCAGCGCAGCGAGAACGGCGTTCACCGGGTCCGGATGGACCGCGAAGGGGACCGCGATCACCAGAGCACCCCCGGCAGTCACCGCCGCCCACCGCCGCCACCGGGGGGACCCCGCCGGGGCCGGGGTGGTCTCGACCTCCCCGGTCCCGAAGTGGACGACGGCCAGGATCAGCAGCGCGAGCACCACCGGGACCGTTGCCAGCACCGCCAGGACGGCTACCGCGACCGCAGCGCCCAGGTAGGCCAGCCCGAGCAGGCGCCGGTGCCGGGTCGGGGCGGCGCTGAGAACCCCGGCGTCGGCGGCGCCGTGCGGGAGCCCCACCAGGACCGCGGCCACCGCCACCGGGACCGCGGCGGCCCGGGCCGCACCAGGGACCAGCAGCGACCCGGTCACGGCTGTGAGGACCGCGACCCGCCCGCCAGTGGCCACCCAGTGCGGCTGGGCTTGCCCCAGCGACCAACGGGTCACCGGGAGCGGCAGGCCGACGCTCACATCTGCGCGGAGCGGTGCTCACCGTTCGCGGTGCGGCCCGCGGCGGTGGGTGCGCTGGCTCGGGTGGCCCCTGCCAGCTCGGCCGCGGTGTCGGTGACACCGTCAGCGGCGGGCATGGACAGCAGGTTGCCGGCGAGGAAGACCTGCCCGGGGAAGGTGTCGGGCATCGACCCGGACTGGGTCGCCGCGTCCTCGGCTGTCCGGAGCTTGGCGACCTTGTGGACCAGCGCTCCGAAACCGACCTTCGCGGTGACGTCGGCGGCGCTGAAGGCGAGCTGCACGGTCAGGGCCCAGCCCCGGTTCCCGGCCCCGGCCCACAACGGGATCAGGTAGACGATCGGGTACACCCCGAAGACGGAGAGCAGCAGGATCGCCGCGTTGCGCAGGCTGGTGTAGGTGGCCGCGGAGACCGTGGGCCGGGTGGAGCGCAGCGCCCCGAGGAAGATGACGTAGAGCGGGATGAAGAACACGGTGCTGATCGCGCCCCAGATCAGCAGCTCGGCGGTCCCGGCCGACCCACTGCCGACGGCGATGACGCCGAAGAACCCGGTGAGGATCATCAGGAACGCGCTGGCCATCGCCCCGAAGCGCAGCCACACCGAGCGGCCCACCGCGATCGTGGACACGGCGAGGAACTCGACCATCAGCAGCGGGACGGTGACCGTCCAGTCGATGTAACGCAGCTGGGTGATGACCGTCTCGGGCTTGGGTACCCACAGGTCGCCCTGGTGGCGGTAGCCGAAGATGAGCTCCAGGGTGATCGCGACGTAGGACAGGAACGCGACCAGGCAGATCAGCGTGCTCGCCACCGCCGCCGGCCGCCAGCGCTTGGACAGCTCCTCCCGGGTGGCCAGGGAGTAGACCCAGCCGGCGAGCAGGGCGAACGTGGTGACGATGAAGGTGTAGAGCAGCAGCTGGTACTCCCAGGTGGTGAAGGAGGTCAGCTGGGTGAACGACGTCGTGGACTCACCGACCGCCCTCACGGAGTCGGTCATCGGTACCATCAGCGGCATCAGGACACCTCTCGAACTCGGGGACGCGGGCTCGTCTGCCCACCGGTAAGACGTTGCCTCAACGCAACTGTCTCCGGTGTGCAACCGTGCCTGGGGTGAGGGTCGACCGCAAGTCCGCAGGCCGCGCGACCGGTCACCCGGGAGCAGGGCGACCATCCCGGGCTTCTACCTTGCGGGAGATGACCGAGCTGGCAGCAGGCTCCGCCGCGCTACACGGAGCCGAGGCCGCGGCCCTCGGTGAGCTGGGCGACCGGGTGATCGACGCCGAGCTCCGGACCGGTGAGCAGGGCGACGCCCGCCTGTCCCCGCCGATGCTCCGCCTGCTCCGCACCCTGGCGACCCTGCCGGTCCCCACCGTCACCACCGTTGCCTCCGCGCTCGGGGTGGGGCTGCCCACGGTCAGTCGTCTGGTGGACCGCGCCGTGGCCGCCGGGCTGGTGCTGCGACGTCCCTCCGAACTGGACCGCCGTGAGGTGCGGCTGGCACCGACCCGGTCGGCGACCTCGCTGATGCGGCTCTGGTCCCAGACCCGGACCGCTGAGCTGGCCGCAGCCGTCGACGACCTCAGCACCGAACACCGCTCCCTGCTCGCCGACCGCCTCGCCTCCGGTGCGGTCCCCGACCAGACGCCCGGTGCGGCCCGTGTCGGCGCCGACGGGACCGGCCGGACCCCGGACCCGGCCGGCGCCGTCGGGCGGCTCATGGCCTCGCTGCTGCTCAGCGAACCCGAGGACGGCCCCGCCGCCCTCACCCGCACCGTCCACGGCGAAACCCGCGCACAGTCGGTGACCCTGCGGCTCGCAGACTTTCCTGTCCGCACCCTCGTCCCGGTCGCCTGGACCGGGACCACCGACACCCCAGCCACCGCCCAGGTCGACGGATCCGACCCCGTCGGGCAGGCCCTGCGCACCCAACAACCGGTCCTCGACGGCTCGACGGACCGCCGCGTGGTGAACGTCCCTCTCGCGGCCAGGGGCGAACGCGCCGGTGTCCTCACCGTCACCGGATCCCCGCAGGACCCTCACGAGCTCATCCCGGTCGTGCAGGCCATGGGCGACGCGTTCGCCCTGGCCCTGCCCGGTCTCGTCCGCGGCAACGACCACCTCGCCGGGCTCCGGCGAACCAGCCGGTTCACCGTCTCCGCCGAGATGCAGTGGCAACAGCTGAACAGCCGCGGCGTCGCCGCCCACCGGTTCAACGTCGCCGCCCAGACCGAGCCGGCCTACTCGGCCGGCAACGAGTCCTACGACTGGGCCTGCACCAGCACCCGCCTGCAGCTCGGCGTCCTGGACTGCTCCGGCAGCCGCGAACGCGCCGCCACCGCCACCGCACTCGCCCTCGGCGCCCTGCGCAACGCCCGCCGCGGCGGACTGGCGCTACCCGACCAGGCAGCCCTCATCGACCAGGCCCTCTGGGACCAGTTCGCCGGAACGGTCTCCGCCGAAGCCGTCCTGCTCGACATCGACCTCACCGACTCCGACTCCGTCTCCGCCGCCGGACTCAGCACCGGCCAGATCGGCCTGTTCCGCGAACGGCACGGCCACGTCATCGAACTGCCGGTCGACGTGTCGCTCCCCCTCGGGATGTTCGACGGCTCCCGCTACCGCAGCGCGCCCCTGGACATCGCTCCCAACGACCGACTCGTCCTGGTCACCGACGGACTCGGCACCCTCACCGACTTCGACGCCACCACCACCCACGACCTCACCGAAGCACTCGTCCGCGGCCGCGACCTGCTCCCGGCCGAACTCGTCCGCCACCTGCTGCGAACAATCGACGAAGACCCAGCCGGCGACGCCACCGCCATCTGCATCGACCTGCGACCCGCCCCTTGATCGCCCCGGTCAACGCGCTTACTCTCGGTCCAGACCCGAGCTGCGGTGAATAACTACCATTATCCACCACAAAAGCCGTAATCCCCCGTTGCTTACCCGACGCCCCGGTCGGTCACGACCGTCGGTGCCGTCAGGAACCCTCAGGCCGTTCAACGGGGACGCGGAACCGATGCACCTCCTGCGGCCAAGCACACGCCGTCGCGATCCTGCCCGCCCACAGCCGCGCCGCCTCCTCGTCGGCCACGTCGATCACCGCGAAACCGCCGAGATGCTCCTTGGACTCGATGAACGGTCCGTCTGTGAACAGCGGCGTGCCGCTTGCGGCGTCCACGCTGGACACGGGCGCGGCGTCATCCAAGCCGCCCGTGAAGATGAGCACGCCGGCGGCCTTCATTGCCGCCACCAGAGCCTTGGTCGCCGTTCCGATCCTGCGGAACTCCTCGTCCGTGTACTCGGGCACCCACTCGTCGTTGAACGCGATCAGACACTCGGTCATGTGTCCTCCTCTGACGAAGCCGCCCCAGCGGCCGTCTCCATCTCTACTGCGAACGGAGTGGCCACAATTCGACAGGCTCGGTGCGTGTGCGGAGCCCGCGCCAGCTTCGGCGTCAGGGCGGGTGCGACGGTCCTGCGAGCGGTCTTACACCGTGAGTCCACGACCCGGACGGTGCGCCCTGGGAGGTCTACACCGTGCTGGCCGACGCCCCCGACGACACCACCCTGTCCGCGGGAAGCTGCACCACCGTCGACGGGCAGTGCGTCCCCCACCGACGCCACTGCGGGCGACGCCGAGCTGAGCACCCACAGCGTGCCCCGTGCGGCCGCCGCCCCCTCGGCGACCACCCCTGCGGCGGCCGCTGGCCCGTCGGCGGCCACGTCCGCTGCCGCCCCCGCCGCCGGGTCGGCCTGCTGCGACACCGCCGCCGCCGCGGCCTGCTCCTGAGCGATCCACCGACAAGCAGGGCCGGCACCAACACCCGCGTCGCCGATGCCGGTCCGGCTGCCGAGGCCCTGGACCGGTTCAGCCGATGTCCATCATCGCTACAGCCGCACCGGACTACGGCGCGTGTGACGTGCGAGGTCCGCTGCGGGGCGCGCCCGCGCCGGGGCGGAGCGGCTCGTTATCGGGTGGAGCTGCGGTCGGTGACAGACGCCGCGACGGCGCTGTCGACGACCTCGGCCGCGGCGGCGACGCGCGCCTCGGCGATCCGCCGGGTGACGGCCGAGGTCGGCTTGTTCTGCCGGTCGTTGACCGCGACCCGCAGCCGTGCTGCCTGGACCACCGCCGGCGACACGCGGACCTGCTTCCGGCTCACGGCATCCTCCTCAGCGGTCGGGTACATCCCCATCCTCGGTCACGAAGTCAACCTCGTCGACGGTGTCGGCGTACTCCTGCTCCAACTCGTTGAGGACGGGGTTCGCGTTCAGCGCCTCCAGCAGCGCCTCGTCATCGGC
>JAABVA010004290.1_pt1 | contig 13253 bp, 14 predicted proteins | sample 5560331 | NCBI WGS metagenome assembly JAABVA01 (sample SAMN12812661, study PRJNA571458) | rock metagenome | isolation source: Antarctica rocks | place: Antarctica: Victoria Land, Mt New Zealand sud | collected 2016-01-07
TCAGGTTGTGTATGCAGAGTCATCTTCTCACTCCTGTTCTTGAGATCGGATTTAACCGAGGTCATTTCGTCCTCTCCATCCTAACAAACTCAAGCAAGGTTTGTCTCAGGAGTTTGCCAGCAGTGTCGATATGGTGGAGTGGTAGAATGTGGAAAGGCCGATCTTAAAAAGGAGATCACGATGCCAAAACCACAACCAACGTTTACTGCCGAGTTCAAGCACGAAGCAGTTCAACTGGCTAAGACCAGTGACAAACCGAAAGCGCAAATCGCACGAGAATTGGGCATTTCCGACAGTGCCTTGTATTCTTGGTGTAGAGCAGCAGAAGTAGATGGCGAGGAAGCCTTTCCCGGCAAAGGTCATCAACTCCCATTGGAAGAAGAAATTCATCGTCTCAAGCGAGAATTGGAGCGGACTCAGCAGGAGCGCGACATCTTAAAAAAAGCCATCAGCATCTTCTCGCGCAACCAGCTGTGAAGTATCAATTCATCGCTGAGCACTGTGGAGACTATCCCGTCACGCTCATGTGCTGTGTGCTTGAGGTTTCGATCAGCGGGTACTACGCTTGGCACAAACGTGAACCCAGTCAGCACAGCCGAGAAGAGGCGACCCTTGCGGCGAAGGTCGCGACGGCTTTTAAGCACAATCGAGGTGTGTACGGAAGCCCACGAATTCATGCAGAATTGCATGCGGAAGGAATTGTATGTGGTCAAAAACGGGTTGCTCGCCTGATGCGGGAACTGGGCATCTGCGCTCAACTTCCTAAACATCGAACCATCACGACACAAAGTGAGAAAGGGGCACCCGTGGCGGCCAATCTTCTTCAGCAAGACTTTCATGCGGATCGTCCCAATCAAAAATGGACGACGGACACCACGTACATTTGGACTCAAGAGGGGTGGTTCTATCTTGCAGTTGTCCTTGATGTATTCTCACGAATGGTAGTGGGATGGTCTATGGCAGCCATTCAAGATGCGACCTTGGTGGGACAGGCCCTGCAGATGGCACTAGCTCGTCGGTGTCCTGGGACTGCGATCCTGCATCACTCGGATCGTGGTAGTACGTATACGAGTGAAAGCTATCTGAAGTTGGTACAGGAGAATGGCATGGTATCAAGCATGAGTCGCACTGCCAACTGTTACGATAATGCCGTGACCGAGAGCTTTTTTCACAGCTTTAAAGGGGAATGCGTGGACCGTGAGGTTTTTCAGACACGTATTCAGGCCAGACGTGCCACCTTTGATTATCTGGAATGTTTTTATAATCGGACTCGTAGACATTCCACTCTACACTACATGAGTCCCGTGATGTTTGAGCAATTGATGTGTTAGTCTCCACATTCTACTTCTCTGCCAAACTGGGTCAAGATCAAAACACTCATGCGTGGTTCGGAGAGGGACGGAGGGAAAAGGGCCAATAATGGCACCTCGCCCGCCGTCTACTCTACCTCATGGCGACGGAGTTCCCATAGTACTCAAATGATCGGGGCAATGCCCGATACGTGGGGAAGGGGAACAGAGAGTACGGGAGTGAAAAGATGACGGTCGCGTAGTGCGAAATACCAAACTCTGGAAACTCTTGGAAATTGGAGAGCCGTGTGCATCGAAAGGTGCAAGCACAGGGTGCGCCGTGAGGTGCTTTGAGATATCCCTGTCGCAGACAGGAAGAACTAAGGAGAAGTTCTTGAGCTACCAACTTACCCGGCGGCGAAAGCCAAACGGAACAAGAGCATGTTGGGGAAGCGGTGCATGTCCGAAGGCGTTGTAGGATGGGGCAACCGTAAGGCTCGCTCACTATGAGTAAAGCTAGACTGCCTGAACCCTAATCTCGACTGGTGAATGTGCGCGCCCATCGGAAGAACGCATGAAAACGATGTCACACTCTGTATCGGCATGAACTGTGGGCTGATACACTCCTTGCGTGTGAAGAAGGACCAACGAGGTCTGATAAAGAGATGAATGGGGACTCTACGGTGAGCTAGAACGTATCTCAGAGACATACCACGGGACTCCCTACGGAGGGCGACCTCTAAGGGAGCAGAGTGCTCGTAGTAGTCAGCGCAAGTAAATACGTAAGCTTGTACACGGCGAAGGAGCACAGGGACCTCAATACTCAGCAAAGCGAGGTATGCGAAATGCAGGACGCCACAACAGTCCTGAGTATTATCCGAAAACGCGGGGAACGAGGATTACCGCTCAACAATCTGTATCGACAACTGTACAATCCACAGCTCTACTTCCAAGCGTATGCGCGGTTGTACTCCAATGATGGAGCCATGACGCCAGACACAACGGGAGAAACGGTGGATGGTATGTCACGAGAGAAAATCAAGACCATGATTGACCTCATACGTCAGGAACGGTGGCGATGGACTCCCGTAAAACGTGTCTACATCCCCAAGCGGTCGGGGAAACTACGACCTCTTGGGCTACCATCGTGGTCGTCAAAAGTGATGCAAGAAGTGGTACGACAAGTGCTCAGTGCCTACTTCGAGCCACGTTTCAGCGACCACTCGCATGGATTTCGACCTGGAAGGGGATGTCATACTGCTCTCAGCGAAATTGTGCATACCTGGAAGGGCGTTCACTGGGTGATTGAAGGCGACATTTCTGATTGTTTTGGAAGACTCGATCATGATGTCCTTTTGAACATTCTCCGCGAACATATCCAGGACAATCGGTTCCTGAGACTCATCCAACACATGCTCCAAGCAGGATACTTGGAAGAATGGCGTTGGCATGAAACGCTTAGCGGCGCACCGCAAGGCGGAGTGTGTAGTCCCATTCTCAGTAACATCTACCTGGATAAACTAGACACGTTTGTTGAAACGGTTCTGATGCCCAAGTACAATCGGGGAAAACGCAGGAAACCAAACCCTGCCTACCAACAGATGGAGTATGCTCTTGCCCGTGCCAAGCGAAGAGGAGACCGACAAGCTGTCCAAAACGTGCGAAAGCAGCGACGGAAGTACGCAAGTCAAGACCCTCACGACTCGAATTATCGGCGGCTTCGCTATGTGAGGTACGCCGATGATTGGGTACTTGGTTTCAGTGGACCAAAATCGGAGGCCGAGCAGATCAAGCACGACCTCAGAATGTTCCTACGTGAAACCCTCATGCTGGAACTCTCTGAGGAAAAGACCTTGATTACTCATGCTCGAACCAGCGCAGCAAAATTTCTTGGCTACCACATTGTCAGCCAACACGCTGACGACAAGCTTGACCGGCGAGGTCAGCGGCAAGTCAACGAGATGGTAAGCCTGCGCGTTCCGAAGGAAGTCATTGAACAAAAATGCACACTCTATATGCAACGGGGAAAACCAGCGCAACGTGCTCAACTGCTTGATGACAGTGATTACTCCATCGTCAGCAAGTATCAAGCGGAGTATCGAGGCGTCGTCCAATATTATCTCTTGGCCCAAAATGTTGGTCTGTTTGGGAAATTAAAATGGGTAGCGGAAACTTCCCAACTCAAAACCCTGACAGGCAAACACAAGTCTTCAGTTGCTGCAATGGCACGCAAGTACAAAGCAACGACTGAGACGGAATACGGCTCACGGAAGTGTCTACGGGTCGTGGTCCAGCGAGAAAAGGGCAAGAAACCTCTCGTTGCACAATTTGGCGATATTCCCCTCAAACGCAAGCAGGATGCGGTACTCGTCGATCACACTCCCCAGTTTCTCATGGTCAATCGGAGTGAACTCCTACAGCGAGTTCTAGCGGATCAGTGTGAACTCTGCGGCTCACAAGAGCGCGTAGAAGTGCATCATATCCGCAAGTTGGCAGACTTAGAGAAACCAGGGAGAAAAGAAAAACCTGTCTGGGTGAAACAAATGGCAGCACGACGGCGCAAAACCCTTGTAGTCTGTCGTAAGTGCCATGAAGCCATTCATTCAGGAAACTCAACCGCGACCTTTCGGAAATAGGGACTGGAGAGCCGGATGACACAGAAATGGTCCCGTCCGGTTCGGGAAGAGGGTAACGGAAAAGGGCCATGAGATATTCTTATGGTACCTCGTCGGTACCCCACTTCATTTCGGGGAGGGGCGGGAGGAAAAGGTCCGAAAGGAACCTCGCTTGCCGCCTACTCTACCTTTTTCGTTACTATCACACTGTTAGGCCCACTACGCACGTATTTCAGATAGGTACACTCTCTTGCGAGAAAAATGGAATGCCTGCAAGATTGGTTTCTTCTTCGGTCAGAACCAGATATCCCATGACCATCGCCGCGTCGCCTACAAAAAAGGCAAACCTGTCCGGATGCGCGTCTTCCTTGTCTTGCTCTCCTCTTTAGGATATAATATAACTGTGGTTACAAATTGATAGAACGATTGTTACGCTACGCGCAGAAACGCTTGCATTTCCTGAGAGGTTCAGGTAAAATATAACCATGGTTACGAATTATTGCAACTAAATTCGGTGGAAGAAGCTTCCAGAGCCGTTCATCATGCTCGGAGCCGCTGTCATCGGTTTGGTCGTGTATGCTGTGCTTCATCAGTAGGAGAAGACGGCGTGGAACAGCCGCAAGCAACACCATGGGTCTTACTGGTCTACAAAATTCCGCGTGAGCCCACGTCTAGCCGCGCGATGGTCTGGCGCAAGCTTAAACGGTTGGGTGCGCTGCTCCTGCACGACGCCGTTTGGGTGTTGCCTGCGACGGCCGGGACCCGTGAGCAGTTCCAGTGGCTGAGCGTAGAGATCGGTGAACTCGGAGGAGAAGCGTACCTCTGGGAATCGCGCTTGCTCGTGAACGGACAAGCAGAGGGGCTGGTCCGCCAGTTTCAGATCCGCGTCGAGATTGTGTACCAGGAGATCCTGGACGAGGTAGAGCGGGAAGATGCTGACCTGGTGGCGCTCTCCCGCAAATATCAACAAGTACACGCGCAGGACTACTTTCACTCCGCGCTGGGAACACAGGTGCGGGAACAATTGATGCGTGCGAGAGGAGGGTTTGTTTCATGAAATGGGTGACCTGGGAAAAGGTAGGCGTGGACCGTATGGCCTGCGCCTGGTTGATTACCAAGTATCTTGACCAAGAAGCCGAATTCCTGTTTGTCCCAACGGACGTGACACCACTGCCGGATGGAGCGGAGCCGTTTGACATCCCTGGGGTGCGACTCTCGCATCACCAAGGCCATTGTACATTTTATACCATGTTGCGCGAGTATGACCTGCATGATCCAGTCCTCCAGCGCATCGCTCGCGTGGTGGATGAGGCTGATACGGTCCAGGATGTTCTGCTGGAGCCTGTCGCCACGGGTCTGGATGTCCTTTGTCAGGGGATACGCCTGATCAGTCCAAATGACCGGGTGGCCCTGGAACGGGGGAACCTCATGTATGACGCGCTCTATGCCCAGTTCGCAAGCGAGCCGGATCATGCGTAAATCGGTCTCATTCAGGAAGAGGAGGGGAATATGTCCCCAAGCGCGACCGTCTTCCCGTTGGCGCACATCGCGGCTCTCGGCAGCCATCACGGCAGGAGCTGCGTTGCTCCTGTTGATCGGTCTACGCACCCGTTGGATACGGCTTCGGCTTTTCGAGTGCCTGCTGGTCGCGCTGGTCGTCGGCCACGCGGCGCCTCGTGTGGAGATCGGCGGGCAACACTGGGGCGCGAAACCTCGATCCCATTCCAGGGGTCAGTCCCAATGATGTGCGGTGTCCTCTGGTGATCTATTTGTTCATCGGCTTTGCTGCGGCATTTCGGCGTCCTGCCGATGTAATCCGCTTCGAGCAGGCGCGGGTGCTGCTGACGCTGATCTCCACGCGCTGACCCGACGGACCAGGCCCGTCTTTCGGCATGGATGCCACGTACGTCTATTTCAATAACGAGGGAGTTCTTATGTCCAAAGATGTCTATGTACAACCCGATGCGCCTGATCCCGTGCTCTCAAACGCGCTGGTCCTCTCCCTGGTGCGCCGCCATGTGTCCACTGCTCAGGCGGTGACGAGCGTGGATGAATCGGGCGGAGAAGCGCGCACCTATGCCATTGATGAGGATATCATCCTCAAAGTGCAGCGTCCGCAGCAGCTTCGCCCGCGCACCAGCCTGGCAAAAGAAGTCTTCTTCTTACAACAAATGGAAGCTTTTCCCGCTCTCTCAGTGCCGCGTGTCCTCGGCTATGGGCACGAGAGCGTGCTACTGGAATATACCGTCATGACGCGGATGCCTGGCGTTGCCATGCGGCATGTCTCTTTGACCGAGGATGAGCGTGCTGCGGTTCTCGTGCAACTTGGTAGGACGTTGCGCCGCATTCATGCGCTGCCTCAGGCACCGTTCTGCGAGAGCGAACTCTTTCCTGGTGATCGGACCTTTGTGGCAGTGCAGCAACGCTTCCGCGAGTATTTCGCTGAGATGGCTGAGGAATTTCAGACCGAGGGACACTCCTGGCCATTGAGCCTCTCTTTGCAGGCGGTTGGTGAACGAGTTCTGGCCTCGCTGCCAGAAAACGCAGAGCGCGTCGCACTCCACTCGAATCCCTACCTTGAGCACACGTTTGTCGACCCACAGGCCCATACCTACCTGGGGACCATTGATTTTGGGGATGCCTACCTCAGCCATCCCGCCTTCGATTTGCGCCGCTGGAATCGCCCAGCCGAACGCGAGGCGTTGTTGCGCGGCTATACGGCAGAAGCGCCAGTCAGCGCGGCGTTCATGGCCACCTGGCAAGCGGTCATGATCCTGGGAGATGTGATCGTCATGGCCTACTATCCAGAGCGAGCGGCGCAAGCGGCAGATGATCTGCAACAACTGCTCGCCACGCTCTAGCCGATTTGCCGCATGTTCTCCAGCACAGAAGAGGGAGTTGGTGTCTGTTGGTTGAAGCAGATGCCAGCTCCGACTTTCTTTAGAAGAGGCAAGACTGATATGACAGAGGAAATGGTGTTCCTCGAACACGTGACGAAAACCTATCCAGGGGTCGAGCGGTCGCTGCGTGGCACCAAGCTCGAGTGGAAAGGCCCCGCGCTCTGGCTGCGCAATCTGGTGAATGCGGCGCGTCTGACCAGCAACACGGCTCCCCCAGTGGAGGCCCTACGCGATCTGACGCTTTGCATCAAGCCTGGGGAAATCTTTGGACTGGTTGGCCCCAATGGCTCCGGCAAGACCACCCTGATCAAGATTGTGGCCGGATTACTCCAGCCGACGCAGGGGAGCGGCTCCATTGCTGGCACGGCCCTGGAGAACACCCGCGAGATCCGCCGCAAGGTCTCCTATGTTTCGACAACTGGCTGGATGGGCCTGGAATGGCCGCTCACGGCAGAGGAGAATATCCGCTTTTTTGCCACGCTCTGCGGTATGCCTACCCCTTTGGCACGCGTGCGCACAGAGGAGGCGTTGCGTGCGGTGGATCTCTGGGAAGACCGGCAGAAATATCCGTCCCAGCTCTCCAATGGTATGCGCCAACGGGTCATCCTGGCGCGCGCGTTGCTCTTCCACACGCCGCTCATCTTGCTGGATGAACCAACCGTTGGGCTGGACCCGGTGCATGCTCAGCTCCTGCTCGAGCTGCTGCATGGTCTCTTGCGCGAACGCGGCCAGACGATTGTGCTCACGGACCACCAGACTGCGGAAATGGAAGTGGTCGCTGATCGCATTGCCGTTCTCAACGCGGGTGAACTCGTGATGCTCGGCACGCCCGGCGAGTTGCGCGCTTCACTTACAGACGTAACAGTGATCGAGGTGCATACCGAGGAGATGGACTTGCCAACTGCGCTCCCTCCTGCACTGGTCCTGGCGGCTGAGCACATTGAACGTCCAGGTGCGCTCTTGGTGCGCACCTGGCGTGTCCATGCCCGAAAATCCGCTGAGGCGCTACAGAGCGTTCTGGATTGGATCGTCCAACCCACAGGGCGGGTGGTCTTCCTCGCCGAGACCGCTCCCACTTTACAAGATGTTCTGGCTCTGCCTCGTGCCGCAACAAGCGGGCACGAGGAGTGCGCCTATGCCCATGGGGAGGCACCAGTATGACGACCTCATATCCGCCCATACCTGATACCGTGCCACCGCGAAAGCCGGAGCAGAAACAGCATCCCTGGTGGCGCGAGTTTGCTGCATTGTGGGCCTTTGGCCTGCGCGAGTATCGGATCTGGCAGTCCTATCGCGTCAACCAGGTGCTTTGGATCACGAATATTCTGGTGACGACCCTGCTGTTTTTCCTGCTCGGCAAAACCATTGCCGGTCAGGCCGCGCACCTGCTGGGGGCAGCATATGGGATGAACTATATGTCCTTTGTGGTGATCGGGGTGACGGTCAATGTCTTCATCAATACCAATTTGAGCGATCCCTATATCCGCATTCAGCGGAGTTATTTTAATGGCACGATGGACCTCTTCCTGCTCAGCCCGATGTCCATTTACACGCCGTTGCTTGGGTTAATGACCAAATCTATCCTGGACGATTACCCACGCCTCTTCTTTACCGTCGGCTTTGGCATGCTGCTGTTCGGCGCGACCTTTAATTTCGGGGCGTGGCCGCTGGCCTTCCTGTTTACACTGCTGTTCTTAGCCGCTGGCTTTGGGATTGGCCTGCTCAGCGCCAGCTCGTTCTACCTGCTCAATATTAAAAAGGGCACCGAGCCTATTCAATTCATCATTCAGCAATTGCTGGCTACTCTTCTGGCAGGTGCCTACTATCCTGTGACGGTCTTGCCGAAACCCTTACAATGGATGGCGTGCCTGATCCCGCACACCTATGCCTTTGATGCGCTGCGCCGTCTACTGGACCCCGGAGCCCAGACGAGTGTGCCGATCCTACCCATCCAGCAAGCCTTGCCGGGCATCTCCCCGGTGCTGATCGATGGAGGCGCGCTTTTGCTGCTCACGGTGATCTTACTGCCACTCGGTATCTTTGCCTATGGCTGGGGCATCGAGCGAGCGCGACGGAATGGAACGTTAACACGATGGCAATAATCGATGTGCAGGGCATTGGTAAACAGTATATGCTGTCGGGGCGCGGACGCGTCTCGGTCTTACAGGATATCCGTCTGCGTGTCTCCGAGGGAGCTATCCTGGGGCTGCTCGGACCCAATGGCGCGGGCAAGACAACGCTCATCAAAATCCTGGCAGGGCTGTTGCGCCCCGATAACGGCGGGGGAACCATTCTGGGCTACGATCTGCTACGCCAGCATGCCAAAATTCGCGGCCTGGTCAGTCTCGTGGCTCCCACGGCGGATGTCGGGATCGATAACAACCTCACGGTGCGCCAGAATCTGGCCTTCTGGGCACCTATTTTCGGCCTCTACGGCAAGCTTGCCCGCCAACGGATCGATGACCTGCTGGAACGGTTGGGGTTGGCCGACAAAGCGGATTTCTGGCCCATGCATATCAGCGCAGGCCAACGCCAACGCCTGGCCCTGGCGCGTTCGTTGCTGGCCGAGACACCCTTGCTCTTTCTGGACGAGCCGACCAATAAGCTCGATATCGAGGGGGTGCGCTCGGTCCGGCAAATGATCGCCGATCTCAACCAGCAACACGCGGTCACGGTCATTCTGACGACGCATGTGATGGAAGAGGCCGAGGAACTCTGTGGCGAAATTGCCTTGCTGCGTCAAGGCGAGCTGATCGCCCATCAGCCTACTGCTGAGTTGATGCGCTCGCTACGCTTGACCAGGCCCATCATGTTGACCCTCAAGCGTCAGAACACGGCGGAGGATACAGCAGCACCGCCAACGCCATCCTTCCCGGCAGCGACTGCGGTACAGATCACCGACGCTTTCGCGTCCAACCTGACTGTGAAGGTCGAGTCGCTCGACATACGTGCGACCACGCCCGCACTGCTCGCGTGGGTGCGCGCTCAGGGCTTTACATTGCTCACGATGCAAGCGGAACCAGTGACCCTCACCGACGTGTTTCAGGCGCTCGCGGCACAACGCTTGCAAGTGCCAGAAGGGAGAAACTAAGTGAGACGTGCCACAGAACAACAACGCGGCGGATTGCGCGGCTTCCTGCGCGCCTGCCGGGTCGCCGCGTGGCTGGAATACCGCAACCTGCGCTATTACCCATCCAATCTGGTTCTGGCAGGAATCCAGGAGTTCACAGCGGTGGGTGTCTGGTATTTTGTCGGGCGCTTCCTGAACGCGGGCGCGAGTCAGGAGGTGCAGCAGTATGGTGCGAACTACCTGGCCTATGTCGTGCTTGGCGTGCTCCTCAATCAGGTCTGTCTGGCAGCGCTCAATGGACCATTTACGACGATCTCGGAAGCCTTCTGGGACAAGCGCCTGGAAACCTACCGTCTTTCAGTGCATGGCATCTGGGCCAATCTCGTCGGGCGTCTGGGCTGGCAAGTGCTCTTCTCGACCTGTTTGCAGATCCTGGCGCTGCTGGGAGTGCTGCTCCTCGGTGGCGTCTCTATCCACACCAACATCAACTGGCCCCTGGTCGTATGTGCCTTTTTGCTGTTGGTTTTGTCGAATGCAGGGTTGGGTATAGCCGGAGCCAGCCTCTTCTTCCTGCTGGAAGTCAAAAGCGGCCAGGACCCCATCACCTGGGCCTACCGTTATCTAGTGATGCTGGCCAGTGGTCTCTATGTGCCGCTCACCGTCCTGCCAGGGTGGCTACGGAGCCTGAGCGGTATCCTGCCACAGACCTATGGACTCGCGCTCATGCGGGTACTTGTTTTAACGGGTGCATCCTGGAATGCGCCGACAGTCTGGGAAAATCTTCTCCCGCTCGCGGTCGCCACCCTGTTCACGCTCTGCGCCGGGTATACCATGCTGTCAGTCGCGTTGCGCCGAGCGGAACGCAGTGGCGGGATCGGGGTGGTCGTGTAGCGATTGTGAGGCTGTTTTGCGAAGGCACCACCAGCGTCACGAGGAAGAAGCCTGGTGGTGCTTTCTCTTTGAATGGCTCATCCTTTCAGCAATTTCAGCTTTTCTTTGACATGGGTTCGACTCACCTGGGTATACCGAACCGTGGTCTGAATCGCAGGTGTGCCTTTCATCGTGATATGCCCCAAGTAGTAGGCCACCTCTTCAAGGGTCCGCCCAGCTTCACGTGCGCGATGGGCAAAATCATGGCGTAAATCATGAAAGCTGAGATCGGAGATGAGATCCCATTCCTCTGTGTTTGCGTGTCGCTTGAGGGTACGAAACCAATGATGAATGCCATCTTCTGTCAAATGCACACTTCTTTGCGAGGTAAAGACATACCTGCTCTCTGGGTCACGTCCACCATGCTGGAGATAGTCATAGAGAGGACGGCGCGCTTCGTTCAGCAGATCAATGTCCCGGAACTTCTCCCCTTTGTATCCGACATGGAGCCAGCCAATTTTTGGACCCACATGAGTATGCTCCATCAAGAGATGAGCTGCATCACTCACCCGACAACCGGCCCAGTAGCCCAGGGCAAAGAGAGCCTTGCCACGCAAGTCATCAGCCTTCTCCACCAGATTGCGCAGCACAAACCGTTGGTCAGGCGAGAGCATACGAGGGGCAAGCACCTGTTGTGTTTTGATCTCGATGCCGCGCGTGGGATTGCGTTTGAGGACCTCTCTCTCGTCAATCAGCCATTGGCAGAACTGTTTGATCACGGATTTGACTCGTGTGCGATGGCTGATACTATATCCCCGCTCTTTGAGCAATGACACATATCCATCAACAACGGTCGTCGTTGTCCCGGCTGAAACTGTTTCCCATGCCCTGGACGTTTGGCAACCCATTCGGTAAACTGGCGCAAAATACGCAGGTAGGCGTCAACGGTTGCATCGTTGAGCTTTGTCAGGCATGCCTGGTGATAGCTCTCAATCCATTCCTCATTGCCCAACTGAGGGAAAGAAAGGATGTTCGATGGCTCGGTCATTTTTCGTCATTTCCTCTTGCAAAATTTTCTGCGGCGAGTTTTGTGTGCTCATTTTTCTCTCGTCTCTGAAAGATGGAACGTTTCTGAGCAGGAACTGCTTGTCGCAGCGAGGTACTCGCGTTCTCAAGTCGCAGCAGAAAGCATCTTCTGCTGCGACTTTTCTGCTCCGAGTCACTCTACCAAAGAAACGGCAGAAATGCAAGAGGCGTCACAACCTGCGCAGGAATGGGGATCTACACAGCAACCAGCACACCACCCAAAACCATGCGCTTGCTCCCAGCAATCGGCTCCTCAGTTTGCCTTCATCCAGGAACACTCGTGCCCAAATGATGGTGAAGATGGCACTGAGCTTGAAGAGCGTCGTGACATATCCGATCAGGCCAAGGGCAATTGCCGTAAACCCGAAGAGCGGAGCAATCCCTGCAAGCAGGATAGCCGCGCAGAGGGCGCGCGGATGAGCACGGAGACCGCGCCACTGCTCATTGAGATAGACGATTTTTTCTGACTTGAACGACTGAAAGGCCCCTGGCGTGAGTAGGAGTACCAGGAAAAACGTCCCCAGGAGCGCAACCACGGGGCCACTTTGCGGAGTCATATGATCTATGGAGAGCTTTTCTAGCACGGTGGTGGTCCCCCACAGAGCGGAGGCGACGATGGCCAGGATGGTCCCTGGTCGGCTCAGCAGGATACGGATCGGAGCCAGTAATCCTGTTCGTACTTCCTCGACTTCGAGGAGGTAGCTTCCGAAGAGAACCACGGCCACGCCGATGGTTTGGCGCAGTCCAGGCGTTTCTCCCAAGGTGAACCAGGCAATGAGCAGCGTAAAGGCAGGATTGAAGGTCAGGAGTGGACTCACCAGGGAGGCATCGGCTTTGGCCAGTGCCTCGGTTGAGAGCAGAGTCGCTGCCCAATTGATGGCCACGGAGGCGAGCAAGGCCAGGACAAAAATGGCATCAATCTGGGGAATATGTGCTGTACAAGAAGGCACACCTCGCCCAGGCAGAGAGCTGATCGAGCATTGCGTGAGCAGGAGTGTTCCCAGAGCTAAGATGGGCAGGGATGCCGCGTTGATAATCCAGGCCACGAGTGCAGGGCGAGCGTCACGCAAAAGGCGCTTGTTCAGGATGGGAAGAAACGAGGTCAAGAGAGTGGCGACGAGCGCCAGAACAGCAGGCATGATGGACTCCAATATAGTGTGCGATAGATAGAGTTCGTCTTCTCACTCTACCACATTGGCGAAAGAGAGGCCATCATACCTTAGCGTAGTCAAACGGCAGTCATTGACAGGTTCCGTTTCCTTAGCGTATGTTTTACCCGCCGTAATCTAGTGACCCCGTCCAGGGAGCGCAACCCCTTCCGCATCTCTTCTTTGATCCGTTCAATAAAGGTGTCTGCCTCCGTTGGCTGGTGCAGCGCTTCGTAATAGGTCGCTCGCTTCTGGCTGAAATCGGTTGGCAAATC
>JAABVA010004292.1_pt1 | contig 13250 bp, 14 predicted proteins | sample 5560331 | NCBI WGS metagenome assembly JAABVA01 (sample SAMN12812661, study PRJNA571458) | rock metagenome | isolation source: Antarctica rocks | place: Antarctica: Victoria Land, Mt New Zealand sud | collected 2016-01-07
GGCGTGCGGCGACGCTGGAGGTGCCGCGGCCGGGTCATGCCGACGCCGGTGCTGGCAGCGAGCCCCTGCATTTGCTGGTGGACAGCACCGGCCTCAAGCTGTGCGGCAAGGGCGAGTGGCTGCTCGAGAAGCACGGGATGGCGACACGCCGGTCGTGGCGCATGCTGCATCTGGGCGTGGACGCCGACACCGGCCGGATCGTGGCCTCCACGTTGACCACCAAGGACGTGGACGACGCGTCCCAAGCCGGTCCCTTGCTCGACCAAGTCGCGGGCGCGGTGGCATCGTTCACCGGCGACGGCGGCTACGACCAGGATCGCGTTTACGCCAGCGTCGCCCAGCGCCATCCTGACGCGGCCGTGGTTGTCCCGCCGCGCGCAAGCGCCGTGCCCAGCGACACGGCCGAGACCGCACCCACGCAGCGGGACGGCCACCTGCAGCATATTGCCAAGCGCGGGCGCCTTCAGGCCGTTTCACGGCCTGTCCCACCGGGGGATCGCTTCGCGATGGCATGGCAGAACGCGTCTGGATACAACAGGCGCGCCCGGGTCGAAGCCGCCATGAACAGATGGAAGCAGGTCGTTGGCGACGAGTTGCGCGCGCATACGGATGAGCGCCGGGCGACCGAAGTGGCGGTCGCCGTCCACGCGCTCAACCGCATGCTGGACCTCGGACGCCCAAGCTACGTCCACGTCCCCTGACCCTAAACGGCATTGGGGTCAGCGCGCCCGTACCCCTGATCCCTGCACCACGCTGACGCAGGCGCGGCCGCCGCCCGCCATCACCCGCTCGAGCAGGCCCTTGGCGGCGTAGGTCTTTCCGGACCCGGATGTGCCCACGATGGCCAGGCGCCCGTCCAACGCGGAGACGGGCAGCACGCCCGCGACCCGGTCCGCAGATGCCCCGCCTTTCCCCGCAAGCCCGCTCGGCCAGGGCCCTGGAGCTGCGGCCCGCCGGGCGGTCAGCAAGCGGCTGACCGTGGCCGCGCTGACGCAGTAATCCCTGGCCATTGCGGCGGCCTTGCTCCGGCCGCACAGCACCTCGTCGGCGATCTCGGCCTGCTGGTCGGGCGAGCGCTTGGGTGGGCGGCCACCCAGGGGAGATCGGCCGCGCGCCGGCCACACAGAACCGCCCTGTGGCCCTCGACTGCCTCGCCGATCCCGCGAAGTTTCGGAACCGTTCATACCTCTTGCACCCGCGCGGCGCTGGGGCGCAGCCGCGTGGAACAATTCGGCCAGGCTGCGAAGGCCAGCGCCGGCGGCGGTGACCTGCTGCACCCGCCCCGCCAACTCGGGCGAGGACCGACCCAGGCTGTCTAGCTGGAGGACTACCAGCACGTCGTCCGGGCGGAGGCGCGCGAGCAGCTTGCTCAGCCCGACCTGCTCGCCGTCCTCCGCCGATGAGATCCGGTCTTCCACGATCTGCTCGCATCCCGCTTCGGCCAGCGCCCCACGCTGCACGATGGCGTCGGCGTCATCGCAGCGACGGAGCCGGAGGTAGCCGATCAACACAATGCGGCGCCGCGCTGCGCAGCCGGATCCGGCCCGGGGCTGCGGCAACCTGCGACGAGGGCGAATGGGACGCCGCACTCACCGAGGTCATCGCTACCTTCGGGTTTGACCTCCGCAACCGTCATCGAAGTTGCGCCACTTTCTTTGCATATCTGTGATTGCATAATGCCGCTAAGATGATGTCTTTCCGAGACCGACACGTGCATAACCGCTTTGCAATTCTAAGTTCCGCAACACCCAGGAACTTACCTTGCGGCTCACGGCATCGCTCCTCTGCCTGTCGCCAGGTCGGCCGGCTGTGGGCCACGGCGGAGCAATGTCCGATAACTGGGCTTGTCGGAAATGGGTGGCGCAGCAAGGGTCCGATCTTTCGTTGGCTGTCCGATGGCTAAACGGGGGGCATTGGCCCTCACTCGCGCCCGGGGACATGCGCCGCTGATCAGATGCGTCGTGCAGGCTCCGCAGACGCGCCTGCGGGTTGCGCCCCCGGGCCGCGCCGGCTAGCGTCGGACCCGCTGTGTCCGGAAAAGTTGATTCCCGCTAGCTGGTGACAGCATCCGGCGAGGGCGGGCGCATGCGTTTATCAGAGTTAGTCGGAGCTGCCTTAATCGGCCGCTTGCTGCAGGAAACGGCCGGAGGGGGAGGGGCCGCGGTGACGCGAACACCGACGACGGGCCTGGACTTGGCCCAGCCGGGCAGCGGCGCCCGCGACCGAGCCGGCAGCGTGGGCCCGGCCGCGGGACGGATCGCCGAGGCGAGCGTTCGTGGCTGACCCGGTTCCCGTCCGCCCCGTCGACCCAGTCCCGGCCTTCGCACCGGCCGAGGTGGACAGCGCCCGCCGCTACCGCGACGCGTCGCGCGCCGCCGGCACCCGAGCCAAATACGCGGCGGACTGGCGGGCCTTCTCCGCCTGGTGCGCCGAGCGCGGCCATTCCGTGCTGCCGGCGCACCCCGGCGCCGTGGCCGTCTATCTCTCGGCCCTGGCCGACCGGCGCCTGGCGCCCTCCACGGTTGGGCGCATGCTAGCCGCCATCGGCCACCGCCACCGGCTGGCCGGGCTGGTGGCCCCGCATCGGGCGGAGGGCGGCGCGGTCGTCGCCGACGTGCTCGCCGGCATCCGCCGCAGCCACCGCAGGCCGCCGGCCCGCAAGGCGGCCGCCGACAGCTACGTGCTGCACGCGGTGCTGCGCGCCATCGAGGGCGACGCGCTCGCCGACGTGCGCGACCGGGCGCTGCTGTCGTTCGGCATGGCCGCCGCCCTGCGCCGGTCGGAACTGGTGGCGCTCACGGTGGCCGACCTGGAGCGCGGGCCGGACGGGCTGCGGGTGCGGGTGGGGCGGTCCAAGACCGACCAGGAGGGTAGAGGGGCGGTGATCGCGGTGCCCAACGGTCGCCGGCTCAAGCCGGTCGAATACCTGGACGCCTGGCTGGCGCGCGCCGGCGTCGGCGACGGGCTGGTGTTCCGCAGCTTGGTCAACGGACGGGTCGGCGCGGCGCTCACGGGCCAGTCGGTGTCGCTGATCGTCAAGCGCCGCGTCGAGGCAGCGGGCTATACAAAGGCGGAATTTGCCGCCCACAGCCTGCGGGCGGGCTTCCTGACCAGCGCCGCCGCCGCCAGGGCCAGCATCTGGAAGATGCGCGAGGTCAGCCGGCACAAGAGCGTCCAGGTGCTGTCCGACTACGTCCGCCACGCCGACCTGCTCAAGGACCATGCCGGCAAGGATTTTCTTTGATGATCCGGCACGCTGGCAATGTCGGTTGCGTCTCCATCCTAATCCGGCTCGCCCTCGTCAGGCGGGCCAGCCAAATCAGCCAGCAGCGGCCCGAGATCCTGGGCAGTGTTCAGGACGCGCAGAATGGTCGCAGGACTCGTCGTCGGGTCGTAGACCAGGAGCAAGCCAAAGCGCGGCAGCGACCAGAACCGGAACGGGTCGGGCAGCAGCTCAGGGCACCGCCGTCCGAGCTGGGGACGGGAGGCCAATTGCTCGCCAGCATCCAGCACGGCCATCAGCAGCCGCTCCGCCGCTCCAGGGGTTGCGACACGGTCCAGGAGCCAGCCTACTGCATGGTCCAGGTCAGCCGCCGCTTGTGGCGCGAAGTTCCGGAACCGGCTCACGCCGAGGCGTTGCTTCTCCGTGCGATGCTCGCACGAACCCGCGCCGCGACCTCATCGCCGGTGAGATACCCATCCCGGTCGCCCTCTTCCTTGGCCGACTTGACCGACGCCAACAGCTCGGCGCGCGCGGCTTCCTGTCGCTGCAGCAGGCTCACCCCGGCCACGACCAGATCCGCACGATCCCGGTAGCGGCCGGACGCGACCGCCTCGGCCGCGAACTGCTCCAACTCCGGGGGAAGGGAGACGTCATCCATGTACGCGACCATAGACGGAGTAGGGGCGTTCGGAAAGAATTGTCTGCCGGGCGGGAGCGTGGTGCAGAGATCGGACGATTGGTGCTGAGGAAGGTTGTAAGATGGTTAGGTCAGATCTCGTGCGAGCAAGCATCGCTTGGCCGCCGCCTGAGCGTAGGTTCGGTCAGATCGCCTCCGAGATGGCTAGCATCGTTGCGGTCCGACGAAGAAGGCGTAGTCTGCGGTGATCGGCGGGAACATGCTGGTTGTGGCGGGACCGGGGTCGGAGGAAATTGCGCAGCTCATCGTATCCTCGGAAGAACCGAGCCGCCGATCTCGGGCACTTGAAGCCACGCATAGGCCGGTATCGGCCCTTGATGCTACGGTGATCCTGCTCGATCCGATTGTTCATGTATTGGCTGGTCCGGTGCCGAACCGTCCTGCCCAACTCGGTTCGGATCGCGCGGGGGTAGCTGTCATGGCCGTCCGTCGTGACCCGGTCCGGCGTGGTTTCGCTCACCGTCCTCGCTGACCGGAAGAGCGCCTTCGCGGCGGCCATGTCGCGCCTCTCGCTGAACATCACGTCCACCAGGGCGCCGGAGCTGTCGATGGCACAATACAAGGTGCACCAGCGGCCCTCGACCTTGAGGTAGGTGTCGTCCACATACCAACCGAAGCCCGCTGTGCCGAAACGGCGCCGTCGAAGATCCTCGGCCAGGGCTGGGGTAAGCTTGGCCTCCCAGTCCCGCACAGCTTCGTAGCTGGACACCATGCCGCGCTGGGCGAACCTCTCCGGCAGGTCGCGCAGGCTCAGCTTGTAGCGCAGGCGCCATAGCACCACGAGGGCGATGACATCGAACGGATACTGCGCCCGGTTCAGCACCGTGCCGGAACGCTCATCGCACCGTTTCCCGCACGGCCGACGGCGGAACCGGCGGTAGCGCTGTGCAGTGCGCTCCGGTCGCTCAGTGGCCGCCGCCGAGCCGCACCCACTACATCGCATCTCCGCTCATCCCACCTTCAAGGCGCGGCGATATACCCGAGCCAACACAGACCCGCCACATCTCCTGGCACAAGGCCTGACATAACCGATAGGGCTCCAACACTGCCCGCCGCTACGGCCCAGCTAACCTGTCGGCGATGCCGCATCAGTGGAACACGCTGGCTCCTCTATGCAGCTTCCGACTGAAAGAGTTGACCGAACGATCGGTAAGGCGTTTAAGGTGGCTTTCGTAGTGGAGGAAGCCAGTTTGGATCTCGCATTCACCCCCGAGCAGGACATTTTGCGCCAGGAAGTCAGAGCCTGGCTGCAGGCTAACGTCCCGGCCCAGCCGGTTGCTGGCGTTCCAGTCGATGAGGTGGCGGAGGCGCGACTGCAGGCGGACTGGGAGCGCAAACTGTATCGGGCCGGCTATAGTGGCATGGCCTGGCCCGCCGAATACGGCGGGCGTGGTCGTTCAATTATCGAGCATTTCGTTGTCGCGGAGGAGCTAGGCCTGGCCGCTGCACCTGAGGGCATCAACTCCATCGGCCGCGAGATGGCCGGCCCGATCATCCTCGCTGCAGGGACCGAGGCGCAGAAGCGCCACTATGTTCCGCGCATTCTTGGTGCCGAGGATGTCTGGTGCCAAGGCTTCTCCGAGCCGAACGCCGGGTCCGACTTGGCTGCGCTAAGGACGCGGGCGGTGCGCGAGGGGGATAGCTGGCGGATCAATGGCCAGAAAACCTGGACCAGCTACGCCCGGTTCGCGCAGATGTGCATCCTGCTGGTCCGCACCGATCCGGACGCGCCGAAGCACAAGGGCATCACCCTGCTGTTGCTGGACATGAAAACCCCAGGCATCACCATCCGGCCGCTGACGCAGATCACCGGGCGGCAAGAGTTCAACGAGCTCTTCCTCGATGACGTCATCGTTCCCGATATTAACCGGCTAGGCGCGGTGAACGAAGGTTGGCGCGTGGCCAACAGCGTTTTGTCGTTTGAGCGTGCGACCAACCGGCTCTATCGCCATGGTCGCTTCACCCACGAGTTTCATGACCTGCTGCGCCGTGTTGCCGAGCAGGATCCGGATTTTCTGTCCGATGCAGGGCGCCGGCGCGAGATCGGGCAGATCCAGGCTGACCTGATGTTGTTGCGCGCCCGCTACCTGAAGGTCGTCGCCGACGTCTCTGCCGGCCGTGATGTCGGCCCCGAGGCGAGCCTTGGCAAGCTGCAATGGAGCGAGCTGCACCAGCGTATGGCGTCGTTCGCCGCCTCCGCGTTCGGCGAGTCCTTCGCCTGGGCGGGTAATGGGGCCGACCGGTTTCAAACGCTCTATTTGCAGAGCCGTGCCGAGACCATCTACGCCGGTACTTCGCAGATCCAGCGCAACATCATAGCCGACCGCGTGCTCGGCCTGCCCCGGTGACGAACGATGCTGTTTGACCTGAACGAAGAGCAGCTGGCCTTCCAGGCCAGCCTGCGCCGCGCCTTGGCTGGGCTGCCCGTGGCGGCGGACCGTATGGTGGCCGGCACGGCGGAGGAGTCGCTGCCCCGCTTTGCCGAAGCCGCGCGGATGCTGGCCGAACTCGGCGTGCCGGCCATCCTCGTTCCGGAGGAGGCCGGCGGCCTCGGCCTGGGCCACGTGGAAGCGGTCGTTGCCGCAATGGTGTTCGGTGCTGCGGCTCCAGGTCTTCCCGGTAGCGAGTGGATCGCGGCCAGCGCCGTGCTGGCGGCGGCTGGTGGCGCGGAGCTGGGCCCGGTGCTGGTTGGCGAGGCGGTCGCAACTTGCGTTGTCTCTGGCCGCCTCACTCAAAGAGACGGACGGTTAGCCGGCATCGTCGTCGCCCCCTACGCGGCACAATGCCGCTGGCTCGCCGTGCCGCTCGGTGAGACGGAGGCGGTCCTGGTCGACCTCGCCGCGCCGGGCATCAATCTCGCCCCGCAACCCTCGCTCGACCTCGGCCATCGCTTCGACCGGATCACGGTCGACTGCCCGGCAAAAGACCACCCCGTCGTGCCGATCGCCCTGGCCGCGAAACTGCGACTGCTAGCGGCTGCCGAGATCGCGGGGGCGGCGCGGCACTGCCTCGACTTGTCGACCGCCTATATCGGCGTGCGGGAGCAATTCGGGCGCGTCATCGCTACCAACCAGGCGCTGCGTCACATCGCTGCCTCTGACCTGCTTCGCTGCGACACGATGGCGCTCGGCTGCCGCTACGCCGCCTGGGCGCTCGACGTCGGCGAGGCGGACGCCGGCGACTGGTTGCGCGCGGCGCGGGTGCAGGCCGCAACGCAGGGGCCGGTCGTGGCCGAGAACGCGGTTCAGCTGCATGGTGGCATCGGCTTCACCTGGGAGTATGGCCTGCATCTCCCACTGCGCCGGGTCGCCCGGCTGGCATCGCAATTCGGCTCACCTGGCGCGGATCAGGAAGTGCTGGCGCGATCCGTTCTCACCCTCGCAGGCCTCTCGGGTAACGTTGGCCATCCGATGCGAGGAAGGAATTGAGCATGCTGAACGAGAGCTTGACCGTTGTCCGCGTCACGGTCGCGGACCACGTCGCCCTGATCACCATGGACCAGCCTCCGGTGAACGCGGTGAGCCGGGCACTGAGCGACGATCTGACCTTGACCTTCGATCGCATCAGCGACACCGACGAGGTGCGTGCCGTGGTGCTGACCGGGGCCGGCCGCGTCTTCTGCGCCGGCGCAGATTTGAAAGGTCGCGGTGGCCTCTCTGAACCCGGCGCACTGCTGCAGCATTCCCGCCGTACGCGCGAGTTCTTCCACGCCATCCGCGAATGCGCAAAGCCCGTGGTCTGCGCCATCAACGGCGCGGCGCTCGGCGCTGGGTTGGCGATCGTGGCCTCCTGCGACATTCTGCTGGCCTCTGAGACCGCGAGCGTCGGCCTGCCCGAGATCGATGTTGGCCTGTTGGGCGGCGGTCGCCATGCCATGGAGCTGTTCGGCCATTCGCGGTTACGGCGCATGATGCTGACCGGCTACCGCGTGCAGGCAGCCGAGCTGTTCCGCCTGGGCATCGTCGAGGCCTGCCTTCCCGCGGACGAACTGATGTCAGCGGCGATGGAAATGGCTCATGCCATCGCATCCAAGGCGCCTCTTGCCACCCGGCTGGCGAAGCGGACGCTGAACGCCATTGCCGACATGAGCCTGCGGGACGGCTACCGCTACGAGCAGGACATGACTGCGCAGATCGCCGGGACGCAGGACGCCAAGGAGGCGCAGCGCGCCTTTGCGGAAAAACGGCCGCCAGTGTTCCGGGGCCAGTAGGCAGGCGGTGAGCGCGCGGCGGCCGGGCGGGCGCACCCGCGAATTGATCGTTGTCGAGGCGGCCCGGCTATTCGCACTCAAGGGGTACGAGGGAGCGTCCATCAGCGATATCGCTCTGGCGACCGGCGTGTCCAAGCCCGCGCTCTACCACCATTTCGCTGACAAGGATGAGATCTACACCGATATCGTTGTCTCCGTGCTGGCCGCCATGGTGGCTCATGCGAGGCAGAGTACCGCCGGAATCGAGGATCCGGTCGAGAAGCTGCGGTGTTTTATACTAGCTCATGCCGTGTACTTCGAGCAGCACCGCTACGCCTTTATCGCCGCGCAATTGGGATTCCGCGGCCTGCGCTCCGCCGACGGGCGAGACGTAGCGGTGGAACACCGCGACGCTTACGAAGCGATTTTGCGTGACATCCTGAAGGAGGCCGACCGGGCAGGCGCGCTGATGGTGCCCGACGTTGCCACCGCCGGTCGGTTGATCCTCTCGGCGCTGAACTGGATGGCGAGGTGGTACCAGGCGGATGGCTCCCAGACCGCGTCGCAGATCGCGACCGACTACGCAAATCTACTGCTGAACGGCATGCTTCCGCGATCGAGCCCGGTCCGGCGCAGTCAAGTTGCAAGAAGGTGAGGATACGATGAGCGGTCCGCTATCGCATATCCGGGTGCTCGACCTTAGCCGCATCCTGGCCGGACCCTGGTCGGGCCAAACCCTGGCGGATCTCGGTGCCGACGTCATCAAGGTCGAGCGGCCCGGGGTTGGCGACGATACCCGCGCCTGGGGGCCACCCTACTTGAACGACGCAGAGGAGCGGCCCACTAGCGAGGCCGGTTACTATCTCTGCGTCAATCGCGGCAAGCGCTCCGTCACTCTTGACATCGCAACACAAGCTGGCCAGCACGCCGTCCATAAGCTGGCCCTTGCTTCGGATATTGTGCTCGAGAACTTCAGGGTCGGCACGTTGGCCCGGTATGGGTTGGACGCTGCTTCACTGCACCAGGTAAATCCACGGCTGATTTATTGTTCCATCACCGGTTTCGGACAGACCGGGCCGCGTGCGAAACAGTCGGCCTACGACTTCGCGATCCAGGCGATGGGGGGCCTCATGAGTGTCACTGGGGAACGCGACGGTGTGCCAGGCGGCGGCCCGCAGAAGGTGGGCGTGCCGATCATCGATATTATGACCGGTATGTATGCCACGGTCGCTGTGCTGGCTGCCTTGGCCCGCCGGGCCGAGACCGGAGTCGGCGAGGTGATCGACCTGGCCATGTTGGACGTGGCGGTTGCCGTCCAGGCTAACCAGGGCATGAATTATCTGCTCACCGGCAACACGCCGCGCCGCACGGGCAACAAACACCCGAACATCCAGCCGCAGGACGTGTTCGACTGCGCGGACGGCAAGGTGGTGATCGCCGTCGGTAATGACGGGCAGTATGGCAAGCTATGCGAGGCGCTCAACCGACCGGACCTAGCGACCGACCCGCGTTACACGACCAACCCCCAACGCGTTCGCTATCTGGAGCCGCTGCTGGACACGCTGCGCGCCGAATTCGCCAGCCGACCAGCCGCAGCCCTGGCGGCCACGCTGGACCGCGTTGGCGTGCCCTGTGGCACTATCAACACCATTCCCGAGGCGCTCGCCGAGCCGCAGATACGCCACCGGCAAATGCAACGCGCGATCCCGCACTCGACGGCCGGGCAGGTGCCACAGATCGTCTCGCCAATGCGGTTCCAGAACGCCCCACTGACCTTCGACCGGCCACCTCCGCTACTGGGCCAGCACTCGGACGAAATCCTGGCCGAGATTGGCCTAGCTGAAACCCATTGTGATGAGGAGCCCTGACGTGACCGACATCTGCCGCCGATCCCTGCTGCTGGGTGCCACCGCCGTTAGCGGCCTCGCCGCCCCGCGCGCGCAGGCGCAGCCTACGCCGATCCGGCTCGGCGTGCTGACGGACCTGTCCAGCGCCTATGCGGACTCCTCCGGCCCCGGTTCCGTGCTTGCGACCCGCATGGCGGTCGCGGACTTCATGGCCACCAGTCCTGGCTTCCCGGTCGAGATCGTCGTGGCCGACATGCAGAACAAGCCGGACGTGGCCAGCAGCATCGCCCGAGCTTGGTTTGACCGTGATGGTGTGGACGCCGTGCTTGACATGCCGCAATCCGCGGTAGCTCTGGCCATCGCCTCCATGGTGCGCGAGAAGGACAAGGTCGCGCTGTTCAGCGCACCCGGCACCAGCGAGCTGACTGGGGCCGCTTGCACGCCAAACCAGGTGCACTGGACCTACGACACCTATGCATTGGCCAAGTCGGTAACCCAGATCATGGTCGGCCAAGGCGGCAAGCGTTGGTTCTTCGTCAGCGCAGACTACAGCTTCGGCAAGTCGCTGGAGCAGGATGCCGCAGCCTTTATCTCGCAGGCGGGCGGCGACGTGGTGGGCAGCGTGCGCTACCCTTTCCCGCAGACCTCCGACTTTTCCAGCTATCTGCTGCAGGCGCAGGCGAGCGGCGCCCAGGTCATCGGTCTGGCCATGTCCGGTAGCGACGCAGTGAACTGCGTCAAACAGGCAGCCGAGTTCGGGATCGTACAGGGCGGGCAGAAGATCGCCGGCCTGGCGCTGCTGATCACCACCATCCACGCGATCGGACTGGAGATGGCGCAGGGTCTGATCCTGAGCGTCCCGTTCTACTGGAACCTCAACGACGGCACCCGCGCCTTTGGACGCCGTTTCGCTGCCGAGCGGGGCGGCGCGATGCCCACGATGAACCACGCCGGCGCCTACGCCAGCACGCTGCACTACCTCAAAGCCGTCAAGGCTATTGGCCCGGCGGCAGCGACGGCTAGTGGCCGGGCGGCAATCTTGCAAATGAAGGCGACTCCGACCGACGACCCACTGTTCGGTCATGGCACGATCCGCGCAGATGGGCGGGTCATCCATGACATGCACGTTTTTCAGGTGAAATCGCCGGCGGAGTCGAAGGAGCCGTGGGACTACTACACTCTGCTGCGCACCATACCTGGGGACCAGGCGTTCCGGCCGATGGCCGGGGGGAAGTGCACGCTGACGCCTGCTTGATGACACCTCAGGCGCGTTGGTGCACTTGTCTGGTCCAGGGGTAGTAGGCTGCTTTTCGCTTTCTGGTTCTGAGCGCCCGATCCAAGCGTGGTGCATGTGTGGACGTGGCGTGATCGTCGGCGGGGCGTCGTAGCCTGGCTGGCGCGGTGGCGCGGGGCTACCGGGTGAGCGGAGGCGATCATGGAGCAGAAGCAGCATTTCGTTGGATTTGACGTGTCTCAGGCGGAGACTTCGGTGTGCGTTGTGGATGGAGCCGGCACGATCGTGTGGCAAGGCAAGTGCGCGTCCACCCCGGAGGCAATGGCGGCGATCATCCAGCGCCGGGCCGTGCACGTCGTCAGGATCGCTCTCGAGACCGGGCCTATGTCGGCGTGGCACTACCGCAGCCTGGCTGCACTCGGCCTCCCCGTGGTCTGCATCGACGCGCGCCACGCGAAAGCGGCGTTGGCAATGCAGCTGAACAAGACCGATGCCAACGACGCGGTTGGTCTGGCGCAGATCGTGCGCACTGGCTGGTATCGCGAGGTAGCCGTCAAAAGCGAGCACAGTCATCGCACCCGAGGGTTGCTGGCAGCCCGGGCCAAGCTGGTCGGCATGCGTAAGGATGTTGCCAACCAGCTCCGCGGCTTGCTGAAGGTGTTCGGGCATGTGATCGGGGCGGCCGGCGGGGAGAAGTTCGACGCCCGTGCGCGCGAGCTCGCCGCCGGCGATGCCACGCTGACCATCACGGCCGACGCACTCCTGGCCGCCCGTGCCGCCCTCGCGGCGCAGGTCGCCCGGCTGGACAAGCTGCTCCTTACCCAAGCGCGTCAGGATCCGGCTTGCCAAAGGCTGATGACCGTTCCCGGCGTGGGCGCCATCACCGCGACGGCGTTCATCGCCACCATTGATGATCCGGCCCGGTTCAAGCATTCGGCCAGCGTCGGCGCCTATCTCGGGCTGACACCCAGGCGCTATCAATCCGGGACGATGGACGTCTCGGGGCACGTCTCGAAGGCCGGTGACGCCCTGCTGCGGTGCTATTTGTTCGAGGCCGCCACGACGTTGCTGTCGCGCGTCCAGAAGACCTCGGCCTTGAAGGAGTGGGGTAGTCGCCTGGCCAAGCGGATCGGACACAAGAAGGCCAGGGTGGCGATCGCCCGCAAGCTGGCAGTGATCCTGCATCGCATGTGGGCCGACAAGGCAGAGTTCCGCGCAACACCGAGCGTCACCGCGTCGGCATAGGTTGCAGCACTCCACCAGGTTCCCCGCAAGGGGATCATGTCGTCCCTGCCGGGACGAGGCTTCGAACACCCCGCCTTGCCCGTTGCGGCCGACATGGACCGCGCATTCAGAACGTTGGGGAGTTCGGCGCGCCATACGCCAACATGCGGCGGGTCCGTCCCGACCGCGAAGACAACCATGGAGCCGGCAGGCATAACGACGCTCATCGATGGAGTGCCGGAAGCGGATTTCGTGACGTCACGATTTGGAGTGGAAGCTATGCCGCGGAAGTCAGTCGGCGAAAGAGCAATGACCGATGCCGAACGCCAGGCCCGCTCTCGTGCGGCGCGTTCGGCTAACTTGCCGGTGATACGCACCCGTCGTCCTGCCGACCATCGCAGCCGGGCTCAGCGCTGGCGTGATGCCATTTCAGAGCTGCTGGACTTGCAGTCTCAATACGCGGCCTGGCTTGAAGCTTTGCCCAGCAATCTCCAGGACAGCGGGGTTGCCGAGGCGTTGCAGATGATCTGCGATCTCGACCTGGCCGCACTCCAGTCGGTCGATCCACCTCGCGGCTTCGGCCGTGATTGACGAGTCGCGCTGCGCACGCAGTCAGGTTTTGCCTTGCATCTCAACGCGCGATCAGACAACGAGTCGCGCTGCGCACGCAGTCAGGTTTTGCCTTGCATCTCAACGCGCGATCAGACAACGGCCCCTGGAGTGCAAGGGGTTTTGTTTGATCTGGCTCACGGAACGAGTGCGGTCATGTGTCCGGCTTTCGACGCGGCTGCATGACCGCTGGCCCAGATGGGTTTCGCCGAACAAGCCCCAAACAT
>JAABVA010004293.1_pt1 | contig 13250 bp, 13 predicted proteins | sample 5560331 | NCBI WGS metagenome assembly JAABVA01 (sample SAMN12812661, study PRJNA571458) | rock metagenome | isolation source: Antarctica rocks | place: Antarctica: Victoria Land, Mt New Zealand sud | collected 2016-01-07
GAATGGTCGACGCCATTCACCGGCTTGATCACGCCGGGCTGCGCCGAGCCGAGCAGCTCGAGCGCGACCTCGCCCGAGCGGATCGCGGATAGGGCGTCCGCGATATACCTGACGTTGAAGGCCACGGTCAGGGCGTCGCCCTCGATGACGGCGTCGATCTGGTTCGTGTTGTCGCCCACGTCGGCGGCGTTGGCGGCGATGGTCAGCGAGCCGGTCGCGCCGTCCTCGCCAGGGTCGAGCGAGAGCCGCACGATGTTGTTGCTGTCGCGCGCGAAGAAGCCGGCGATGCGCGTGGCCTTGGCCCAGTCGGCCGTGCTGACGACGGCGCGGGTACCGTACTTCTGGGGGATGATCTGGCGGTAGTTGACGTACTGGCCCTCGATCAGCCGCGAGATCAGGTCGAGCGAGCCGGTGTGGAAGAGCACCTGAGAGCGGTTCGGCGTGACCGTCACCTCGACCAATTCGTCGCCGTCTGGCAAGATGCGCCCAAGTTCGGAGAGCGTGCGCGCGGGGATGATGACGCTGAAGTCGCCGGTCGTGGCCTCGCCGAGTGAGGCTGAGCGCACCGAGAGACGGAAGCCGTCGGCCGCGGCGAAGGTGAGCGTGTCGCCGGCAAAGGTCGCCAGCACACCGGTGAAGATCGGCCGCGTATCGTCGGTGGCGACGGCGAAGATGACCGCGCCGATCATGTCGCGCAGCAGGCTGGCCGGGACGGCGGCCGAGGGCTGCTCACTGACGGTCGGGATGAGCGGAAACTCGTCGGGGTCAATGCCGCGCACGTTGGCCTTCACGCGCGCGCACGACACGGCCGTAGTGTGCGCCGCGTCGGTCTGCGCCAGGTCGACGCGGGCGTTGGGCAGCGAGTTGACGAGCTCGGTGAACAGGCGCGCCGGCACCGTCGTCGCGCCCTCCTCCTCGATGGTGGCCGGTAGCCACAGGTTGATGCCGATTTCAAGGTCGGTCGCGGAGAGGCGCAGGCGGTTCTCGTCGGTCGCGAGAAGGATAGTGGTCGTCACCGGCAGGGTACTGCGGGCGCTCGAGGCCACACCACGCCCGACGACGGAGAGGGCGCGGCTCAATTGGTCCTGGGGGAGGGATACTTTCACGGTATTGTCCTTTCTACGTGTTCTACGTGCGAGTTCTACGTGGGCGTCCCGTCGCGCCGGCGCGACGGGACGCGATGTCACGAAGCCGGCACCCTGGATCTCCAGGGCGCCGGCTTCGTCCGACTGCTGCGGTGACGCGCGCGTGCACACCGTCCCCACGGGTGGCCGCGCCAGAGGGGGTGTCCGCATGCGCGGCGCTCAACGCCGCAATGGCGAACGTCCCGTCGTCTGTGGCGCCGCACGGGACGCGGCCGAACCGGGGGGTGCGGGACGCGCGCGAGGAACGTTATGACAAAAGGGAGCGCAGGCCCTGCTCGTCGATAACCGTCGTGCCATGCTTGCGCGCGGCCGTCATCTTGCTCCCGCCCGGCTTGACGCCCGCGACCAGGTAGGTGGTCTTGGCGCTAACAGAACTGGAGACCGCGCCGCCGTGCGCGCGGATCAGGGCCTCGGCGTCTTCGCGGCTCCCCATCTCCAGGGCGCCGGTCACGACGAAGCTCTTGTCGGAGAGCGGCCCACCGACCGCGGCGGGGGCGGCCTCGCGCGCGACCTGGACGTTTCGCCCGGCCAGGGACGCGATCCAGGGCGTGTTGTCGGCCAGGAACCCCTGCAGCGACGCGGCCGTGGCCGGGCCGACGCCGTGCAGGTCACGGATCGCCACGGTGAGCGCCCCGCTCCGCGCCAGCGCGAGCAGGTCGGAGAGGCCATAGGCCCCCGCGATGGCCCGGCACTCGGGGTAGCCGACGCCGGGCGCGCCGAGCGCGTGCAGGAGCACGCTGAAGGGCTTGCCGCGCGTCGCCGCGATCTGACCGTGCAGCTTCTGGGCGCGCGTCGCCCCATAGAATTGCCCGTTCGCGCGCGCTGCTGTCGCATCGACGGGCAACGATCCCGGTCGCCCGTTCCCCGAGGGGCCGTAGGCCTGCGCGACGGCGGCGCGGACCTGTCCCTCGATCGCGCGCAGATGGGCGTAGGTGGCGCCCGCGCCGCCGAGCAGCGCGACAATCGCCGCGATGACGGCGACGTGGATGGCCAATCGCAGGATACCCCGCGCCAGGCGCAGTGCGGCCCTTAGTACAGTTCCACAGTAAATAGGTAAGGAAATCAAGCGGCACAGGCAAGGTCATGCGGCGCCTCCTCGCAGGCCGCCATCACCTTGGCGACGGACTTGCTTGACCAGTTGAAGGGATGCGCATGCTCATTCCACTCGGCCACGAACGCGCGCAGGCGCGCGGTCAAGTGGTCGAGGTCGGCGAAGTCGGCGATGCGCAGGCGCTTGCGCTGCAAGATACTGAACCACTGCTCCACCTGATTCATCCACGAGCAGTGGACGGGTGGGAAATGGAATCGGAAGCGGGGATGCGCGGCCAGCCAGGCCTGGACCTGGCGGCCATTGTGCATGGGCAGATTGTCCATGACGAGATGGATTGTGGTCACGGTCGCGGGCACTTCCCGGTCGAGTTGCTCCAGGAAAGCGATGAACTCGACCTGGCGCTTGCGCCGCGCGGTGCGGGCGTAGACGTGGCCGCTGCGCGTGTCAAAGGCCGCGAACAGGTTGAGCGCGCCGCAGCGCCGGTACTCGTGCTCCACACGCACCGGCTTGCCCGGCTTGCCCGGCTTGCCCAGACACGCCGGACGCGTCGGGGACAGGCGGGGGCGTGGCTGCAGGTTAGTGTTCTCGTCGACGCAGATGACCGCCTCCCAGGGCGCGAGCAGGCGCGTGTAGAGGTCGATAATCTCCCGCACTTGGGCGGCGAAGCGCGCGTCGCGTGGCACCCTGGGCGAGAGCCAGAGGTGGTGGCGCCAGGGCTTGAGCTTGTGGTGCGCCAAGATACGACGCACCGTCTCGTCGGAGATGCCGTCCACGAGCCCCTCCGCCACCAACTGGCGCGCCAGTTCCGCACAGTCCCACTGGCAGAGCGAACGCCCCCGCTCGTCAGGCCGTTCGCAGGCCATCTTCACCGCATGCACCGCCACCTCAGGGGGAAAAAACGGGCGTGCGGCCCGGTCGTGGCTTGTCATGGAGTCCGACGACGTCCTGGTCCTGGAACCGTCGCGCCCATTTACGGACATGACGCTCGGCCAAGCCCACCCGTTCAGCCACATGGGCGTAGCGTTCACCCGCCGCCAACAACAAGATGGCCCGCGCCCGCTTGGCACGCCCTACGGGCGTTTTCGGGCTCCGCAGCCAGCCTTCCAGCGTGGTGCGGGTCGGCTCGTTGACTGCGACGACCACCCGCGAGATCCGTCCGCGCATTGTCTCCTCCTTGGTCTATGGATACATCCACTATAGCAAGGGGACGATGCCCTCGACAATTCCTGACCCTTTTACTGTGGAGCTGTACTTAGTACCAGGAAAGCCACCACGGCGACGGCGACGACTGTAATGAACGCGGTCGTGGTCATAACAAAATCCCCCTTGATACCTAGTTGGTGTCGGGACAGGTGTACGGCGTCGACCACGACCACGCCACCGGGCCGGGCGCGCTCACGCGGCGGGACGCGGATACGGTTTGCGGCCCCCGACATGCGCCTCGATGCGGCGGCACGCGTCGCGGTCGAGCCCGAAGGCGTAGCCGAGCGTCCCGGGGTGTTTAACCCCGGTCAAGACACCGATCGCAAGCGCCTCGTCTAGCCAGGCCGACGGGTCCTCCCCCGGTTGCCGCGGGCGCGCGCCGAGCGCGACGAGGTCGCGCTCGGCGTAGCGCCACCCCTGCGTGCCGTTGCGGATCTTGCGGAACTTCCGGTCGCTGTAGGCGCGGCCGTCACGCCCCAGGTAGACCACACGGGGATGCGTCCTCTTGGTGTGATACGCGTTCGACGCCTGATAGACGACGCCCCAGTGGGCCGCCTTGCAGAGCGCGCCCGACACCGGGTCGCGCCGCTCCATGGGGTCCGCGAACGACACCACGACGCGCAACCCTGGCGCCTCGGCGCGGAGCAGCCGCAGGGCGCGCGCCAGGAAGAAACTCTCCCCGTTGTAGGGCACATCGTCCAGCAGGACCAGGCGGCCCAATTCCGTGCCCTCGGCCGCGTCGAACCCGGTGTGACTGGGCAGCACACGCTCGCTGGTCGAGCGATTGAACACCGCGACGCCGACCAGGCCGACATCGCGCGCGGTCGCGCGATAGAGCCCGTAGGCCCACGCGCCCTGCGTGCAACTGCCGCTGTAGTGGTGGTTCGCGACGAAGGGGGCATAGTCGCGCCGGCGAACGGCGTCGACGCCGTACCGGCTCGGGTCGAACAGCGCGCCCGGCGCGACCCACCGCTCCGCGCGGTCGCGCCAGCGCTTGCTCACCGTAAAAGGTAACGCCAATTGGATCGGTTGGTCCATCGCGTCGACACCTCCCGCGCCGGGCGCACACCCGGCGCCATCGTCACTAGCGGTCACCGGGCAAGGGTACTCTCGCGCATCGCCACCTCTTCCAGGCCCGCGCGCAGCGTGTCGCGCCGCAGCGACGTGGCCCGTTTCCAGCCCCGGATATAGAGGTGCAGCGCCGGCTCGATCTCGTCGCACCGGCCCAGGACATCGGCCCACAGGCGCCAGGGCGACGGCGGCCCCCCCTCCGCCGGTTTTTCCCCGATGGGCGCGTGGTAGGACACATCGAGTTTATACGAGCGGACCGGGTCGCCCACGCCCCCATAGATCATCCAGTGGGCCTCGGCCACCCACGCGGGGTGGCCCAGGAGGGCCTCGTTGGCCGCGACCAGGAAAGCGCGCGCGTCGCGCGCGTCCCAGAGCGGCAGGCGCCCCACGCGCCGCGCCACGCCGTCGCGCCCGCGGCGGCGCCGTGTGTTGACCCGGGCGATGGACGCCCCGCGTTCCGCCGCCTCGACCAGCGTAGCGCGCACCAACCGCGCCGCCGACACCGTCGGCGGCGCGTCGAGCGTGTCGAAACCCTCGCCATAGCCCCAGCCGAGGCTCCACCTATGGCGCAGGGTGCAGCGGTCGATCCCCGCGATCGCGCGCGTCGCGGGGTCGTCCGCCTCGGCGTCGTCACCCCACAACACCCCGTCCCAGGCGTCGTCGTCCCATCCGAAGGTGTGGCGCATCCGGAGGAGGTCGTCGAGCGCGGCCGTGGCCACCCCCAGGCGATGGCTGCCCGCCAGGTCGCCGGCCAGCGGGAGTTCCATCCGCCGGCACCGCATCAGCAGCAGATACGCGGCAACGACCTCCTCCGGGAAGAGATCGCCCACGCCCCATCGTCGCGCCAACCGCCGCGCCAGACGCTGCGTCGCGACCTCATCGCGGTAATAGCCCTCGATAGTCTCGGGGATCGACACCGCGCGCCGCGCCGCGTGCGCGAGTTCATGGATGAGGCGGCCGCCAGTCCTGTCCGGGTCGTCGGGGTCATGGAGCACCCAAATGTCGCCGCTCTCCCTGTTGTGCTGACCGGCGATGCCCGGGTGCATGGGCGTGTCCAGCACATGGAGCGCGCCGAGCGCCACCCCCTCGTCGCGCGCGCGCCGCCACAGGGCCGCGACGTCCGCCGGAATGGGCAAGCGACGATCGCGCTCCCCCATCGCCCGTTCCATGCGCAACGTCATCTCCAGGTTCATTCTCACGCTCGTCCCTCCCTCCTACCACATTATTATCCGCGCGCCTATCCACGCATGGTGTTTTTATGTCAACAAACGGTTGTCGGGCCACGGCGCATACACGCCGAGGACGACAGGGGCCGGTTCGGACACCCCCTCGTTGAGCAAGCGAGCGTCACGCCTCTCTCCGGGCGCATCCCTCGTCGGGTGACGATCTCAGCCCCCCTACAGCGGCACGGCGCATCCTGTCGCCCTCCCACATCGCCGCGGGGCACATATCACGCGGGATTGCCCGACTCCAACGTTTCGCGGAGATCCGCGAGCAAAAGTTCCGCGTCGCCCTGGAGATAGAAGGGGAAGGGATCAAGCTTCGTCTCGATCCACTCGTATATCTCGTAATAGGAATCGCGGAATCCGTCTAACGCGTTGTCGTCCTGATCGCCCAGTATCTCCGACAACCGCTCGATCTCGTCGCGTCGTTCGTCGTTCATCGCTCTGTCTCCCGCGCCCTCATGGCGCATCGTGTGCCTGCTACTCAAAAGCCGGGGTACCCATCGCCAGGGCGACCGTGCTAGGCGAGCAGGTCGTCGTCGTGGTTCACGACGAGGCCGGGGGTGATGTCGAGCACGGTGATGTCAAGGATGCCGTGCTCCGCCATGAGCTCGGGCTCTTCGGGGAGGTGAGTCACCGCGTCTCCCCAATCGAACGCCATCGTCCAGGGGTCGCGCGTCGGGTTTTCGGGGTGGATGCCGCCCTTCCTGTCCATGTAGGCGCGGGAGGCGTCCCTGATGGCCGCCTCGACGTCATCCGCCGTGTGCCGGATGCGATAGAGCGACCCGGAATCGGGATCGCCGTAGCCATCGTCGCCGTTAAAGACCGCGTTGATGATGGTCTCGTGGACCAGCATGGTCGTCGTGTCATCGGTGGTGATGGATTGATCGATGGTCATGGTTTATCCTCCAAACTAGTCGTGGTCGGTAGCCACTGCGCACCGTGTCGTAGAAACGCAAACAGGGCCAGGACCGAACATGAACGAGAAAGCGATCCCGTCAAGGGCTTCGATGTCGCCGTCCGACAGGCCGCGCTGGGCCAGCCCATCGTCGCCCGACGCCCCCACCGAAGGCCAGCGCGTAGAGGGCCGAGGTGGCGCAGCCCAGGCCGATGGCCGCGAGCGTGGCGCGCGCGCCGTGCTGCCGGCGGATGTAATCGTAGGTGGTAAAGCCCAGGGCGAAGACGAATGTCCCGCCGGGAATCAGGAACGGGCCGACCGGCAGCAGGACGTGCGCCGCCAGGTAGTTGGCTGTGAGGTCGAGCAGGCCCGCGAGCAAAATCGCCGCGACCATTCTTTGTCGTCGGGTTGTCATCGTCACTATCGCACCCTCCTTGGCGCGCCTGGGCGCGCCGTCTCCGGCTGTTCGTCGTCGTTCCCTACCCGGCGTTGGTGTACGACCCACGGTCGATGTCGAGGATGCGCGGCGGGTCGAAGCGGAGCAACTCCCGCCCGGAGTCGTCCCACCCCTCCGTCTGGTAGACCCGGCCCCGCTCATCGATGCCGAGACCGTAGACGCGTGCCGTCTCCTCGGGCGTCGAGAAGTACAACTCGAAGGCGGCGCGGTCGCCCCCGGACGGGCCGCCGTAGATGCCATAGCCGCGCCCGTCCGGCTTCTTGCCCGCGCGGTAGTCGCGCCCCGTGCCCGCCAGCTCATGGGCGAGGACGCGGGCCAGGGCGACGGCATGCGGGCGCGCCATGGGTGCCGACGCCTCCACGGCTGCGCGCTGGGCGGCCTGCGCCGCGGCGATGGCAGCCTGGTGGGCTTGCACCGCCCGCTTGCGTCCGACCTCGTCCTGGGCCGCGCCCTCGAAGGCCTCGATGGCGCGCCGCGCGGCGGTGCGCTTCTCCGACATCGCCCGGTCGCGCTCCTCCCACAAGGCGCGCGCCTCGACGCCGCAGTCGTACCCCTTCATCTTCATGCCCATGATGGCCTCCTCATCTTTATCTTTGACTTTCCGGCGCCCGCGGCTGTCCCCGTCGGCGGCCTCCTCACTCGTCGTCGTCTCCCGTGCCCGGCCGACGGCCTCCTACCACTACTTTGGCGTGATGCCGTTTTCGTAGCTCGATGCCTGGACATCGTAACTGGTGACGACGCTCTACGAACCACGCAAACAGCGTCAGACACGCTGCTAATTGGTCAATATGTCTAGCGATGTCGGAAGTCGCCAAAGTAGTGCTAAGCACATGACCATAAATTTGGCACAGCTTTCGCGCCTGGATCACGCCCAGATAGGCCATGCCAGGCTTGTGGACACCTGCTTAGTGGCGGGGCATAGCGCCGCTCTCGGTGAGCGACACGGCCTGTAGCTGAGTTGACTGATGGTGGAGCCACTGATGGTGGAGCCGACGAGATTCCGCAACCACGATCGAGGGCGGGATCGCTCCCTCGCACGCGACATCCTCCCGATCTTCCTCAAACTCGTCGGAGAGGGGGAGCGGTGTGCCGCGCATCCAGGCGTCCGCTCCGCGTAGGCGAGAGATGCTCAACCCCGCAAAGAAGGCTTCGATCGTCGTGATGTGGCCGGATTCGGCCTTGACCGCGTGCTCGGCGACGTAGCGCGTCGGGAGCGCGAGGCCATCCGAGGTGCGACGAAGCAGGACGCCGAAGCGCCGCTCCGCCAGGAAGATGCCGAAGCTGTTGCCCAGCAGACCGAACGCGCGCCGGTCGCCCAAGATCAGCGCGGGCTGAACCAGGAAGGAGACCAGGCTCTCATAGTCCGACGCCTGTCCGCCCATCTTCCTGACAAGGCGGGAGATGATATCGCCCTCCAGGTCGCCCAGGGCGACGCGCTCACCCTGCAGCCGTGGATGCGGGGCCATGCATTGTGCCAGGGTCGGCACGAGGTTGCCGTAGTCCTCGGCGCAGTGCTGCGCGACGATCTCGCGCGTTGGGACGCCGATACCATCCGACGCGCGCATCAACGTCTCACCGTGCAGGCCAGCGAGCACGCCCGCGCCGAAGTCGCGGTTATGGAGCACGAGTCTGTGCAGATTGGTGCTGAACGCGATCTTGGTCGCGTCGGCGTCGCTATGGAGCGCCACATAGTCGGACGCGTCACCCCCGAACAACCGCGCGCTACTCTTCGCGTGATACCACGGATGGGACATCGCTCCCCCCTTCCCGGTGGATCTCCGCCACCGCGGTTATCTCGATCGTTTCGATCGTCTCCTCATCGACGCCGCCCGGTACACGCTGCCACGCCCGGCCGTCGGCCAGCGCCGGCAGGCCCTGGCGTCGTGCCTGCCCTTCCGTCTCCGCGTCCACCTCGATCTGGGCGAACACGAGCTGTCGGGCCTGGTAGGCGATCCTCCACCAAGTCAGGGGCATAACCCTCTCCTGGTTGTTCAGTTGGTGACCGGGTTATCGGCTCGCTTAACAGTCGTTCTCTTCTTCCTCGTCTTCGTCGTTGTACTCATCGTCATCCGGCGGGGCGGATGGGGCGAGGTAGGCGACGAAGCGCGTGGCGACGGTCAGGCGGTAATATCCCTCCTCGCCGTGCTCCTCGAAGTCGTCCTCGTTGATACCGGCCGGTAGGCCACTATGCTCCGCTCCGTCGTGGTACGTGATCTCCTGCACCTCAGTGGTGGTTTCATCGGAATAGTAGTAGTTGTGCCACTCCACCGTTTCAATCCCCGCACGCTTCAACGCGCGGCACAGCCCTTCCAGGCCCTCGGTCGCGACGTAGCCCTGCTTCTCTAACCATCCGACGACCAGACGCTGCTCGTCCACTAGTGGCGCGTCGTTGTAGCGCGCGCGGTGCTGACCCATCCGCCCGTCGGGGTAGATCTCCACGGTCGACCCGCCCGGCGCGGGCGAGCCGACGTGGTAGATGTAGCTCTCGCCGCGCGCGCACTGCGCGTCGTAGACGCGGACGCAGTGGTTCATGAGCGCGCTCTCCCGCTGGAGCTGGTGGGCCGAGCGGAGTTGGCGGATAGCTGGATGGGCCTCGAATGACGCCTCCGGGAACGCCGTGTCCGGCCCGTAGTAGGACAGGCCGGACAGGACGTGCTCCGTGCCCAGGTCAGTGAACAGGCGCTCCGGGTTGGTGGCGAGCCCTCCCGTCAGGTGTGCGTCGGTCACTTCGTCGATGAGGTCGCCTAGGATCGACGTACCGAAGTGCGGGAGCGGCCGCGCCCCCGCCTTGCCCAACTCGGCGCGGCGCCGCGCGGCCCAATCAAGGATCATCCGACTCTTGCAGCGCGTCACCCATCCGTACCAGGCCAGGCCCGGATGCAGGACGGGGCAGACCGCCGCATTGTCCAGATCATCCCATGCGATGGAGGAGAGCGCCGCGCAGATCCGGGCCGCCTCCTTGGTGGTGACAACGAAGCGCGGCCTGTCCGCGGCCACGGTGAAGTCCAGGCGCCGGAAGCGATCCTCGGGCGCGGACGCTCGGTTCGCCAGGATGTCGCGCGGGCGAACACCGGCGGCCAGGAGCGTCCCGACCGTTGTACCGGGGAAGATAGCGCCGGAGAGGCGAGACCCCTCCAGGTGCGCGCCCAGCAGGTCGACGCCGGTGAAATCCCGATCGCGCAGGTCCTGGTCGCGGAGGTCCAGAAGGATGGGGCGACGTGTGCGCCGCCCCATTGAAGCCGCGCGCGCGGCGGGCAGGGGCATGTGTCCCATATCCATGGGTGTCGTCGTCTCTGTTGGGGTCATGGTCGTCGTCCTCCTTACCTTTGGTCGTCGGTTTTATTGGCGAGGGCAAGCGCGTTCGCGCGCTTGCCCTCCACGTAGGCCCACTTTGTCGTGGGGCTACTGGCAAGTGCCGACATGCGATACTCCTTTCTTCCTCTACTCGCGAGAGTGGGGGAGTTATCGGTCACGGGCTCGTGCGTGGCAATGGGTAGCTATGCGACATGCAGGGGCGAGCGGAACTGACCGAGGCGCTTGAGGCTGCAGGCAGCGAGCACCGCCGGCGCCACCGTGGCGCATGGCTTTGTAGCCGCCCGCTATCAGACCGTGTGAGTTACCTCACATGACAGATCGCGCGGCATAGCGCCGGGTCGGCCGTGCAATGAAAGCCGTGATGCATCGCCGTGGTGCCCAGGCTGGCGCGTCGGGACGCCGCCGCTCATGCGGGTGCGCACGGTTGCGCCAGGATGTCCGTCGCGGGATCGCGGAACGCATCCACGATGGACGGGTCCGCCGCGAGGCGTATGGCCCCCTCGGGTTCATCCAGCTCGTGCGCGATCGCCACCGGGTGACCGGATTTCGGCCAACCCAAGTGGAATCGCCCTCGTGTCGTGCCGGGGGGGGCGCGGCTCAGGCAGAGCACGCGCCCGTCGTCGAGAGGGACGATCTCGCACGCGTCGCACGCGTCGCGCGCGAGCGCCGGGCGCAGCGCGCGCGCGGCCGCGTAGGCCGCCCGCCGATCGTCATAGACGCCGACCCACGACGTGTCGCACCGCTCCAGGGCGACGATGTCGTCGCCAAGGAGTCGATTGAGCGCGTTGCGCACCAGGAGCTGCGTCGCCCGGGCTAGCTGCAACTCTCGCCGCTGCATGTCGCCGGTGCTCCTGGCGATGGCGTCGGCATAGAACTCCTCATCCCACGGCACGTCCCAAAACAGCCGCATCTGACCGTTTCCGACCCCCATCGGTGTCTCCTTTTCATCCCTGACTCCCAACGCCACGCCCCGGCGTCGCGGTCGCGTCCACTCCAACCCGACAACAGGGACCCCCATTGATGGGCGACAACAGGGCATGGTTATGCCGTGTCTCCCCGCGCGCCCATGCGCGCGGCGAAAAGGGGCGAGCGGGTCAGGCTCGCCCCGCCACAGGTCACGCCGCGTGACCATCCTCCGCCGCATGGCGCGCGGCCTTCTCGCCGGAGCCCGGCGAGAGTTCCCCCTCCGGAGCCGCGGGAGGCGCGAGGGGTAGGGTCGCCGCCTCGGCGGCGCCATCCTCCGCGCGCGCCAGGTCCGCCTCGAGCGCGTCGAGCTCGGACTGCTTGTCGATCAACTCCCGATCGAACTCGAACGGTTGACCCAGACGCGGCACGAAGTCGGCCACGCGGCGTCGCGCGGTCATCCGTTCTATCTCGTAGTGGGCCAGGTTTTTCTCGAAGTCCCGCAGGGCGTGCTCGAACGTCGCGACGACCCCGAGTTCGGGCTGACCCAGCGAGATGTGGACGGGCTGATCGAATTGGGTCCGCTCGATCAGGATGTCGTAGTCATACGCGCTGGTCCGAATACTGCCGCGGCCCTTGTACCGTATGTCGAAGCCCCCGATGGCGCCGATGCGCTCGGTGCCGTCCAGGCGCTGCCGCACGTTGCGGCCGATCGCGAAAAGCAGCGCCGCCCCGGCCGCCTTGCGCTCGGTGTACACGGCGCGGCCCACGGTCATGCGGAAGGCGTCGCCGCGCGTGTCGCGCCGCCGCGCGATGTCCTCCTCGATCGCCGCGATCCGCTTGTCGGCATAGCCTATGGTCGACTCGGACAGGTCGATGTTGCGGCGGATCGCGATCTGGTCGTCGAAGTGCGCCGCTTTGAGGCGGCGCAGGCGGCCGACCTCGCCGGCGAGTCCCTCTTTCCGCAGCAGCCGCTCGTCGCCGCTCGCCAGGGCTTTGGCGATGGCGAACTGATTGGATTGGCTTTCCCCGACGTCCTCCATTCGTCTGATCGTCGTATCACCCTTGAGGGCCGCCTCGATGAATTTGGCTTTCCTCTCGAGCGTCTGCCACATCTGCGCGTCGAGCGACCCCAATGTCGCGTAGGCGTAGAGCCGGACCTGCTCATTCTGGTTGCCCTGCCGCACGATGCGCCCCTCGCGCTGCTCCAGGTCCGCGGGCACCCAGGGGACGCACAGGTGGTGCAGCGCGGCCAGACGCGTCTGGGCGTTGACGCCCACGCCCATCGTCGCCGTGCTGCCGATCAGCACGCGGACAGCGCCCGCGTTGACGGCCTGGAAAAGCTTCAGCTTCCGCTCGGATGTGTCGTAATCCTGCATGAACGCGATCTGCCTGGCGGGGATGCCGCGCGCGATGAGCCGCTCCCTGAGCCAGTGGTACACCGAGAAGCCGCGCTTGTCCGCGACCGCCGGCGTCCCCAGGTCGGAGAACACCAGCTGCGCCGCCCCGGGTGTCTCGTAGAAAGAGCCCTCCGGTCGACGGTAGCGCAGGGACGCCGTCTCCTCCCAGATCCGCGCGACGTTGTCGACGCACGTGTTGACCTTGTTCGCGGGCTCGTCGGTGTGATCGCGATAGACCAGGCGCATGTCCATGGCGGCGTGTCGCCCGTCCGTGATCACGGAGAGGAGGATGTCGTCGCCCTTGCGCGGTGGGCCCCTGCGCTCCTCGATCGCGGCGATGCGCGCCGCCAGCGTCGCCTGATAGCCCTTGAAGCTGTCGCTGGCGGGGCAACGCACGATCTCGCGCTGGCCACCATGGACGCTCGGGAGTGCGACGACTCCCTTGAGATCGCCGGCGGTCAGGACGTCCGCGAAGCTGCGGAACATCTGGATCAACTCGGGCACGTTCACGAACTCCGCGAACCGCGACACCGACTTGTACTTGCCGCTGGGCTGCAACTCCAGCTCCGTCCGCACGTCGCCGA
>JAABVA010004296.1_pt1 | contig 13246 bp, 11 predicted proteins | sample 5560331 | NCBI WGS metagenome assembly JAABVA01 (sample SAMN12812661, study PRJNA571458) | rock metagenome | isolation source: Antarctica rocks | place: Antarctica: Victoria Land, Mt New Zealand sud | collected 2016-01-07
GGCCGTCCTCGACCCGCTGCCGGTGCAGCGGCCCCGACCGCCGATCTGGGTGGGCGGCCGCTCGGAGGCCGCGATGCGCCGGGCCGGGCGCACCGGGGACGTCTGGATGCCCTACCTGTGCAGCTCCGACCGGCTCGCCCGGGGCCTGCGCACCGCGCGCGAGGAGGCGGACCGGCACGGGCGTGACCCGGGCGCGGTGACCGGCGCGTACTTCGCCTGGAGCGCCGTCGACCCCGACCCGGCCCGGGCGCGGTCGGTCGCGCTGGAGACCCTCATGGGTGTCTATGGCCAGGACATGGAGCGGATCGCCGACGCGTGCATCCCGCACGGGGACGCCGCGCGGGTCGCGGCGCGCCTCGCCGAGTACCGCGACGCGGGCGCCGAGCACGTGGTGCTCGCGCCCGCCTGCGGGGCGGGCGAGTACGACCGGATGATCGCCGACGTCGCCGACGGGGTGCTGCCGCTGCTGTGAGCGCACCTCCGTGTGCGGCGTGCCACGTACCGGAAAGTAGGACTTCGAAGTAACCGGCGCGGCGTGCACGGTGGAAGAACAGCACGACGTCGTCGGCCCCGGAGGTCCTCCCCCTTTGTTCACCATCGCGCGGCCCGCACCCGCCGGCGGCGCCCGGATGCTCGGTGTCGGCGCCTACCGGCCCCGCCGGACGGTGTCCAACGACGAGGTGTGCGCCCGGCTCGACGTCGACGCGGACTGGGTGTTCGCCCGCTCGGGGATCCGCTCCCGGCGCGCCGCGTCCGACGACGAGACGCTGGTGGCGATGGCGGTCGCGGCCGGCCGCGACGCCCTCGCCGCGAGTGGGCTCGACGCGGCGGCCGTCGGCGTCACCCTGGTCGCGACGATGTCGGGGGGCAGCGCCGCCCCGCAGATCTCCACCCGCGTCGCGCACGAGATCGGCGCCGTGCACGGGGCGGCGATGGACCTGGGCGCGGCCTGCTCCGGGTTCTGCTACGGCCTCGAGGTGGCCGCCGCGCTCGTCGCCGCGGGCTCCGGCCGCCCCGTGCTGCTGGTCGGCGTCGAGCGGATGAGCGACATCATCGACCCCACCGACCGCTCCACGGCGTTCCTGTTCGGCGACGGGGCCGGGGCGGTCGTCGTCGGCCCCTCGGCCGACCCGGGGATCGGGCCGGTCGCATGGGGCGCCGACGGCGGGCAGTCCGACCTCATCGTGCAGTCGCCGACGTTCCTCGAGGCCGCCCGCTCACCGGGCGAGGGCGTCGCCGGGCTGCGCATGCAGGGGCCCTCGGTGTTCCGGTGGGCGACGTCGAGGATGGTGCCGTTGGCCGAGGAGGCGCTCACGGCGGCGGGAATGAAGGCCGAGCAGCTCGACGCCTTCGTCCCCCACCAGGCCAACGCCCGCATCACCGACGCCCTCGTGCGCGGCCTCCGGCTGCCCGAGCACGTGACCGTCGCACGCGACGTGGCCGACACCGGCAACACCTCGGCGGCGTCGGTGCCGCTGGCGATGCACGCGACGGTGGCCGCCGGGACGGCGCACCCCGGCGACCACGCCCTGCTGGTCGGGTTCGGTGCCGGTCTCACCTTCGCCGCGCAGGTGGTGACGCTGCCGGCGGTCCGGGCGGGCTGACGAGCCGCTACTGGTGCCCGGCGACGCCGCGTGGGGTGTAGGACTCGCCGAGCTCGGTGAGCTCGTGGTCGTCGAGGGTCACCTCGACCGCGGCGATCGCGTCGGTGAGGTGCTGCGACGTCGTCGCGCCGACGATCGGGGCGCTGACGGCGGGCTGGTTCATCACCCAGGAGAGGGCGACCTGGGCTCGTGAGAGACCCCGCTTGTCGGCGATCTCGGCGACCTTCTCGACGATGTGGCGGTCGGAGTCCTGGTAGAGCGACTTGCCGAACTCGTCGGTCTCCCCGCGTGTCGTCGAGGAGTCCCAGTCGCGGGTGAGCTTGCCGCGGGCGAGCGGGCTCCACGGGATCGAGCCGACGCCGGCGTCCTCGCAGAGCGGCATCATCTCCCGCTCCTCCTCGCGGTAGAGCAGGTTGTAGTGGTTCTGCATCGTCACGAACCGGGCCCAGCCGTTCGCGTCCTGCAGCGACAGCGCCTTCGAGAACTGCCAGGCCCACATCGACGACGCCCCGATGTAGCGGGCCTTGCCCGCCTTCACCACGTCGTGCAGTGCCTCGAGGGTCTCCTCGATCGGCGTGCCGTGGTCCCAGCGGTGGATCTGGTAGAGGTCGATGTAGTCCATGTCCAGCCGGCGCAGGGACGCGTCGATCCCGCTCATGATCGCCTTGCGGGAGAGCCCGCCGCCGTTCGGGCCGGGTCGCATCCGGCTGTAGACCTTGGTCGCCACCACGACCTCGTCGCGGTCCGCCATCTCCCCGAGCCAGCGCCCGGTGATCTCCTCGGACGTGCCGGCCGAGTAGACGTCGGCGGTGTCGAAGAAGGTGATGCCCGCGTCCAGGGCCTGACGGAAGAAGGGTCGCGCGGCGTGGGCGTCGAGCGACCACGGGTGCCCGCCGGCGTCGGGCTCGCCGTAGCTCATGCACCCGAGACAGAGGCGCGAGACCTCCAGACCGGTCGTTCCGAGCTTCGTGTACTCCATGTCGAGAGCGCTACCCGGTGGCCGCGGCCGCTCAACCGGGTATGCCCGGGAATCCCCGGCCCGCTCCGCGGGTTGATCCTCCAGTCGCAGTCCTCCTCCGCCGACACCGACGTCGGCTCCCTCCGTGCAGATCGGCGCCCCCTCTTGACCACGCACGCCCCGTCGGAGACCCCCATCTCGCAGGCACCCTCGAGCCGCAGGTGGGCCATCCTCGCCGTCATCGCGGTGGCCCAGCTCATGGTGGTCCTCGATAACACCATCGTGAACATCGCGCTGCCCTCGGCGCAGGCCGACCTCGGCTTCTCCGACCCGCAGCGCCAATGGGTGATCACCGCCTACGCGCTGGCCTTCGGCTCCCTGCTGCTGCTCGGCGGCCGCATGTCGGACCTCTTCGGCCGGAAGCGGGCGTTCCTCGTCGGCCTGGTCGGCTTCGCCGTCGCGTCCATGCTCGGCGGCCTGGCCCAGGGGTTCGTCACCCTGGTCATCGCCCGGGCCGGGCAGGGGGTGTTCGGGGCGCTCCTCGCCCCCGCGGCGTTGTCGTTGCTGACCACGACGTTCCCCGCCGGTCGCGACCGAGCGCGCGCGTTCGGCGTCTTCAGCGCGATCGCCGGGTCGGGGGCCGCGCTCGGCCTGCTCCTCGGCGGCGCGCTCACCGAGTACGTCGACTGGCGATGGTGCATGTACGTCAACGCGGTGTTCGCGATCGTCGCCTTCGTGGGCGCCACCCTCGTGATGCCGGCGTTCCCGCCCGGGCAGCGCCCCCGCCTGGACATCAAGGGCACCGTGGCCGGGTCGGCCGGGCTGTTCTTCGTCGTCTTCGGGTTCGCCGCCGCCGAGACCGACGGCTGGTCGTCCCCGTTCGTGCTCGGCTCCCTCGCCGCCGGCGTGGTCCTGCTGGTCGGCTTCGTCCTGCTGCAGCAGCGGGTGCGGGCCCCGCTGCTCCCGCTGCGTGTCGTCCTCGACCGCACCCGCGGTGGCGCGTACCTGGCGATCCTCGTCCTCGCGTCGGGCATGTTCGCGGTGTCGCTGTTCCTCACCTACTACATGCAGCGGAACCTCGGCTTCTCCCCGGTGATCACCGGAGTCGCCTTCCTGCCGATGGTCGCCTCGATCGTCACCGCGTCGACGACGGTGCCCACGTTGCTCCTACCCCGCGTCGGGCCCAAGCCGCTGATCTTCGGGGGCCTGCTCGCGGGTGGGATCGCGCTGTTCGCGCTCTCCCGTATCGACACGACGAGCACCTACCTCGGCGGCGTGGTCGGCCCGCTCGTGCTCATGGGTCTCGGCCTCGGCACCGCCATGTCCACCTCGATCAACACGGCGACGCTCGGCGTCCGCGCCGGCGACGCCGGGGTCGCCTCGGCGACGGTGAACACGATGCAGCAGGTCGGTGGCTCGGTCGGGACGGCGTTGCTCTCCAGCGTCGCCGGCACCGCGGCCGCGTCGTTCCTCACCGACAACGCCACGAGCCCCTCCCCGGCCGCCGCGGCCGCCGTCCACAGCTACAGCTCAGCGTTCCTCGCCGCTTCGGCCCTGTTCGTCGTCGGGGCGGTCGTCGCCGGCGCGATCGTGCCGGCCGGCCGGCCGCGGACCACGCGCGACGACAGCACCGACAGCGACGGCGCTGCCGGTGCCGGTGCCGGTGCCGAGGTAATGGCAGGGGCCTGATCGGGTCAGGAGGTGTGGTGCACCTCCTGCAGGCCGTACACCGGGGTCGGGATGCCCTCGGCCCGCGCCTTGAGCTGCAGCGCGAGGTAGAGCGAGTAGTACCGCGACTGGTGCAGGTTGCCGCCGTGGAACCACAGGTTGGCCTGCTGGGTCGGCTTCCACATGTTGCGCTCCTCGCCCTCCCACGGACCGGGATCCTTGGTCGTGTCCGAACCCAGGCCCCAGACCTTGCCGACGCGATCGGCGATCTCCTGACCGACGATGTCGGCGGCCAGGCGGTTCATGGAGCCGTAGCCGGTCGCGTAGACGACGATGTCGGCCTCGAGGCGGGTGCCGTCGTCGAGGACGACCTCGTGCTCGGTCAGCTCGGCCACGTCGCCGCGGGCGAGCTTGACCGAGCCGTCGGCCACGAGCTCGGCCGCGCCGACGTCGATGTAGTAGCCCGACCCCCGGCGCAGGTACTTCATGAACAGTCCCGAGTCGTCGTCGCCGAAGTCGAGCTCGAAGCCCGCCTTCTCCAGCCGGGCGTAGAACTCCGCGTCCTCCTCCCGGATTGCGTCGTACGCCGGTTTCTGGAACTGGTTCATGATCCGGTAGGGCAGTGACGCGAAGATCATGTCGGCGGTGCGCGTGTCGACGCCGTTGGCGACCGCCTCCTCGGAGTACAGCGGGCCGAGGGCGTGGCGCATCAGGGAGTCCGACCGCACGACGTGCGTCGAGGAGCGCTGCACCATGGTGACGTCGACGCCGGCCTCCCACGCCGCGGCACAGATGTCGTGCGCGGAATTGTTGGAGCCGATCACCACCATCTTCTTGCCCACGTAGGCGTCCGGCCCGGCGTGCTCACAGGAGTGCTGCTGCTCGCCGGCGAAGACGTCCTGGCCGGGGTAGGTGGGCACGTAGGGCTTCCCGGAGACGCCGAGGGCGAACACCAGGTGGCGCGGGCGGAGCTCCACCTCCTCGGGACCATTGCCTCGGTCGCGTTCGACCTCGACGGTCCACCGACCCTCCGCCTCGTCGTAGACGGCGCTGCGGGCGGTTGTGGAGCCCCAGTAGTTGATCTCCATGACCTGCGTGTACATCTCGAGCCAGTCGCCGATCTTGTCCTTCGGCGAGAACACCGGCCAGATGTCCGGGAACGGGATGTAGGGCAGATGGTCGTACCACACCGGGTCGTGCAGGGTAAGGTTCTTGTAGCGTCGGCGCCAGGAGTCGCCGGGGCGCTCGTTGCGCTCGACGACGATGGTCTCGACGCCGAGCTGGCGCAGCCGGGCGCCGAGGGCGATACCCCCCTGCCCCCCACCGATGACGACGACCTCGGGCTGGCGGGAGTAGCCCAGCTCCCGGGCCTCGGACTCGCGGCTCTCGGCCCACGAGACCCGGTCGGGGTTCGCGCCGTGCTCGGTGCCCTTGGGCCGGTCGCGGCCCTGGGCCTCCTCGTGGCCCTTGAGCTCGTCGAGCGTGGTGAGCAGGGTCCAGGCCTTGGCCCCCTCATCGCGACCGACGAGGCGGACGTGCCCGGTACCGCGTCCGGTGGCGGTCTCGAAGCGCAGCCACGCCTCGGTCACGCAGGCCCCGTCGTCCTGGGTGGTCTCCGTCGCTTCACCGGTGACGGCGAAGTCGTGCGGGTCGGTGTGGTCGAGGGTGGCCTGCAGCATGTCGGTGACGCCGTCGCGCCCCTCGACGGTCTTGATGTTCCAGGTGAAGGACACGAGGTCGCGCCAGAAACACCCGGCGGCGAACAGCGACGCCGCACGGTCGATGTCGCGCGCCGCGAGCGCGTCCTGGAAGTCCGAGAGCCAGGACTCCACGCGGGCGCCGGCCTCCGTGCCGGGTCGATCCAGGGTCTGTGTCACGCGAGCTCTCCTCTCCGCTGAAGCGGGCGCTGTGACCCAGCGGTCCGCTGGGCAAGGGTTGCACGCACGGTGCACCCCGTCACACCTCTCGGGGGTCCCGGACCCACCCGGCCACGAGCGCACGCCCTTTGTACAGTCGCGTCCATGCTGGTCGCGTCCGCGCCGCCCGTGCTGGCGGTCCCGGTGGTGTCCTGGACCGCGGAGGAGGAGCACCTCCGCCCCGGCAGCCGCCGCACCCGACGGACGCTGCTGCTCGCCGCGGCGCGGGCGTTCGGAAGCCGCGGGTACCACGCCGCGTCGGTGCGCGACATCCTCGTCGACGCGGAGCTCACCAAAGGCGCGCTGTACTTCCACTTCCGCTCGAAGGAGGACCTCGCCCGCGCGTTGGTCGTCGAGGTCTTCCGCTCGTGGCGCATCGTGGTCGCCGACATCTCCTCCCGCGGCCTCGATCCGCTCTGGCGGCTCCTCCTGGAGTCCGACGCCATCGTCGGTCGTCGCATGTACGACCCCGTCGTGCGCGGCGCCTCGCGCGCGATGAGCGAGGCGGAGACCTTCGTCTCCGAGCGGCAGGTGTGGCTGCACGACTGGCTCACCGACATCGAGGGCCATCTCGGCGCCGCGGCCGCCGAGGGCGTCCTGCGCGACGACGTCGACCCCGCCCGCGTGGCCCGCCTCGTGCAGGCGATCTCCACCGGACACTTCGCGCTCGGGGAGTCGGTGCGCGCCTCCCCGAACTGCTGGTGGCGGATGAGCGATAGTGGGAGGCGATGATCCCGCTGATCACCGTCGACCCGTGGGCACACGCGTGGGCGGCGTCGCCGTGGCGCTCACGCCCCGCCCCCGACCCGGAGGCCTACGCCCGCGCCCGCCGACCCTGAGCACGCTGCTTCCTGGCCGGCAGCGAGAGCGGCCTGCGATCTCGGGGTTGCGGTCGAGGGTGCAGGTCGGGGTGTCGTCCTCGAGGACGAAGTCGAGAGCGGCCAGGCGAGCCCCAGCTGGGGTCCGGCGAGGACCAAGGAGGCGACGGGGATGTAGGCCGAGCGGTAGAGCGCCTCGTCGGTGTGCTCGGTGCAGTAGTGGCCCTGCACCGCGGACGGCACGGAGATGATCCGGTGGTCGGGGACGAACGCGTCCTTCGCGACGAGGGTGTTCGACCCGGTGCCGCGCATGCCGGCCACGTACCAGGTGTCCTCGATCTGGAGTTCGGTCAGCTCGACGAGTTGCGGTCGAGGTCGCGGTAGTACAGCGACGTGGTCACGCCGTACTGGATCGGGACCGCGGGTTCGATGCCGGCTGCCGCGAGCTCGTGGTAAAGGGGTCGAGCAGATCGTCGAGGGCGTCGAAGGTGAACGCCGTGTGGTGCATCCCGGCCGTGGTCGTGGCCTTCGGCTGGGCCACGTCAGCGGGTCGCCAGCAGCGCGATGCGGTGGTGCTCCTCGTCGAACCGGCGCCACAGACTTCCACGGCAACGCCGAGCGGCTCCTCGGCGTCTGAACGCAGCCGGTCCGTGGAGGCTGGCCCCCCTGGTCGTGTCTGGGTCGCCCGCCGCGAAGGCACCACCGGCGACGAGCCCGCTGGCCCCTCAACGCCAGCGGCGCATCCGGCCGATCGCGGCCATGTCCCGGCGGGAGAGCTCGAAGTCGGCGATGTCGATGTTCTCGCGCAGCCGCCGCGGGTTCGCCGACTTGGGGAAGACGATGAACCCGTGCTGCAGGTGCCAGCGCAGCACCACCTGCGCCGGCGTGCGGCCGTGAAGCTCGGCGACCTTCCGCGCCGTGCGGTGGTCCACCAGCCGACCCTCCCGCAGCGGCCCCCACGCCTCGGTCGCGATGCCCCGGCGCCGGTGATAGCGCTGCATGGCCCGGTGCGGGGTCCGGGGATTCAGCCGGATCTGGTTGACCGAGGGCACGAGGCCCGTGCCGTCGACGAGGCGATCGATCTGGCCACGATCGAAGTTGGAGACCCCGACTGAGCGCACGCGCCCGTCGGAGCGCAGCGTCTCGAAGGCCCGCCAAGTGTCCACGTCCCCGTCGGGGCCGGGTCGGTGGATCAGAAGCAGGTCGACGTAGTCGGTCTCGAGACGCCGCAGGCTCTCGTCGAGCGCCGCCACCGCGGCGTCGTAGCCGTGGGCGGGATCGTCGAGCTTCGTGGTGATCCAGACGTCCTCCCGCGGGAGGCCCGCGTCGCGCAAGCCCTGCCCGACGCCGGCCTCGTTGCCGTACCCCTGTGCCGTGTCGACGTGGCGGTAACCCATGTCGAGGGCCGTGCGCACGAGGGCCGCGGTGTCCTCGGCGGGCACGTGGTAGACGCCGAGACCGAACTGCGGGATCGACGTCCCGTCGTTGAGCGTGATTCGCGGGATGCTGACCATCGCCCCGCCCTACCCCTTGGGGCGTCGGGGCATTCACCCCGCGGAGCACGAGGCCGCCGGGCCCGGTCCAGACCTCCATCCCGCTGACCTGGTCGGGCGGCAGGTCGGTCGCGCCCTGCACGTCGACGTCCTGGCCCGGCGGCGGACTCCAGCGCGCGCTGCTGCTCGGAGCCGGCGGGGCTGCGCGCCGTGAGCACGTGGACCGGCCAGCGCGTCGGTATCAGCGCCGTGGTCCGAGGCCGACGTCCGGCAGTGGGGGCGATCGCCGTGCCCAGGGACGCGGGGCCGGCTGCGCCTCGCCGCGCACCGGGGCGTCCCGCACCGACTGCAAGACCTTGATGCGTCCCGGCGTCGGGCAGGGCCCGGCCGCGGCTTGTCCGATCGCCCACCCGATCTGCTCGGCGCCGACCAGCTTGCCCAGCGCGACGATCTCGGCCATCTTCAACCGGAGCGCGCCGACGAGGCGCGCGTGCTCGCCGCGGAGTCCGCGGCTGAGCAAGCTGGTCGCTGATGAGCTGTTGATGCCCCGCTTGACCCGATTGAGCGGGCGCGCAGCGCGGGGGGGCCTCGATGATGGCCGCGCGGTGCTGGAGCTGAGGTCGCTGGTGCTCGAGCAGGTCCGCCACCGCGTGGGCGGCCGCGCCGGACGGCGGCGGCCGCGTCGAGCGGTTGCGCCACGATCGCCGAGCTCAGTGCGGCGCGTCCTCGGCGAGGAGCATCACCTCCTTGTCGGTGAAGTAGCGGTAACCGGTCCGCTCACCGACCTCCGCGGCGCGGGCGATGGCCGCCATCATCACCGCCTCGTATCCCTCGGCATCGAACAGCTCGAGGGCGCGAGCTGGATGGCCTGCCGAGTGCGCTGGCGCCGCTCGGTAGCTCGAGATCGCTCGGGACCAGTACCCGGGGCTGCCGGACGAGCACATGGTGATGGGTCGGCCCCGCTGTCAACGGTGCAGCCCGTGCAGTGTCCGGATCACGGTGGTGACCGTGGGCGGCGGGTTCTCGGGTACGTGGACGGCGATCGTGCGCCGGGGTGCTGCCGGGCCGTCGTCGACCCGAATCAGGCGCACGCCGTCGGGCAGGCTCGTCGCGAGGTTGGCGGGCACAGTGGTCAGGCCGCATCCGGCCTTGACCAGTGCCAGCTTGGTCAGCCAGTCGCGGGCGCTGTGCGCAATACGCGGGCGGCCAGGGAGGCCGGGCCAGACGCCGAGCAACGGCTCGGACCCGTGGGAGGGGCTGGCGATCCAGTCGACGTCGGCCAGGTCGTCGAGGGTCACCGATTCCTGACCGGTGAACGGTCCGGTCTCCGCCACGGCGACGAGGAGATCGGCCTCGCCGAGCGTGGTGGCGGTCAGTCGTGGCAGCTCGGAGTCCGGGGGGTCGTGCGGTGGCCGCGAGGAGATGACCGCGAGGTCCAGCGTTCCGGCGCGGACCGCGCGGACCAGCGCCGGAGTCGTGCCCTCCCGCGAGATCACCCGTATCCCGGGATGGCTGCGTCGCAAGGTCGTCAGCAGCGAAGGCAACAGGGCCGCCCCGGCGCTGACGTAGACGCCGAGTCGCACCGGTTCCGGGCCGGATTCGGCGCCGGAAAACTCGCGCTCGGCGGCGGCGAGCTCGTCGAGCACGATCCGCGCGTGGCGCAGCAGTGTCAGCCCGGCGGGAGTGAGCCGCGCTCCATCTGATCGCCGTTCGAACAGCGGCCTACCGACCTCGCGTTCGAGTGCAGCCACCTGACGCGAGACCGCGGGTTGGGTGTAGCCGAGCTCGGATGCCGCGGCCGTGAAGGTGCCACGCTCCGCGACCGCACGCAGGACACGCAGCCCGGTGAGCGACGGCTCCATAACCCAACGGCATACCACACATGAACAACAGTCGTTGGCCGTATGCGCTCGCCGCTCCTAGCGTCGAGGGAGTTCACACATCAGGAAGGAATGGTCGGCATGAGAGCGGCAGTGTTGGAGCGCTTCGGCACACCGTTGGTCATCGACGCGGTGCCCGATCCGGAGATCGGCCACGGTGAGGTCCTGGTCGACGTGCTGGCCACCTGCGTTCTGCCCTACGCGGCGGAGGTCTTCAGCGGCGCGCGCAGATACCCTCTCGAACCCCCGGTGATTCCCGGCCTGGGCGGGATCGGGCGGATCGTGGCCGCCGGAGCGGACGCGACCCGCCTCCAGCCCGGCGACGTGGTGTGGTGCGATCCCACCGTCCGATCCCGCGACAACGCGCTCACCCCCGACATCACGCTGCAGGGCTGGAGTTCCCGCGGCGACGGCGGGCTGCGCCTGTCGCGCCACTTCCACGACGGGTCGTTCGCCGAGCAGATGCTCGTACCGACCGAGAACGTAGTGCCCCTCGGCGAGGTCCCGGCCGAGCAGGTGGCGCGGTGGTCGGCCATCGGGGTGCCGCTCGTCCCCTACGGCGGGTTGCTGGCCGTCGGCCTGCAGGCCGGCGAGACGCTGCTCGTCAGCGGGGCAACCGGCAATTTCGGCAGCGCCGCCGTCGCCGTCGGGTTGGCCATGGGCGCGGGGACCGTCGTCGCCACCGGACGCAACGAGACCGTTCTCGCCGACCTGCGCCGGCGATTCGGCGAACGGGTACGCCCCGTCGCCCTCACCGGGGATGCCGACGCCGACACGCAGTCCATGCAGGCGGCCGCCCCGGCGCCGATCGACGTCGTCCTCGACCTGCTGCCACCAGCGGCCGGCACCGCGCCCGTGCGCGCCGCCGCGATGACCGTCCGCGAGTACGGCCGCATCGTGCTGATGGGCGGCGTCGGCATGCTCGGCGGCGACGACCTCGCCCTGCCCTACCCGTGGCTCATGCGCAACTCCGTCACCGTTCGGGGCCAGTGGATGTACCCGCGGACCGCGAACGCCCAACTCATCGCGCTCGTCCGGTCCAGACTGCTCGACCTCTCCCACGAGGCCGTGACCACGTTCCGTCTCGACGATGCCAACGAGGCCGTCGCCCATGCCGCCGCACACGGCGGCCCCTTCACGCGGACCGTCATCACGCCGCAGGACCGCGACGCTCCCCGCGGCGCTGGATTACCCCGCGACACCACGCCATGACGGTCTACCCGGTCGTGCCCCTGCACGTGGAGTACGAGCTCACCGAGTTCGGCCTCAGTGCCGCGGACCCGCTGCGCTACCTGCGGAACTGGGTCGAGGAGAACTTCGACCGTCTACCCGTCAGCGCTTCCTGAGCCGTGGCGCACCTCGCTCCGGATCCCGGCTGTTGCGGCCGCGAGGAGCGTCCGGCTGCAGTGCACGTCTGCGCGGACAGGGCGGCGTGCAGCCGAGGCTTGTTCAGGTCGATCCCGCCGACCCGGGGGTGCCAATCTGGGCGGCCGTCCCGGGGCCGGGTGAAGCAGCGGGGTTTCCTCGGCGGTGTCACCTCGGCGCGCCGGGCGCGGGTGCTGCCGTGGGTCCGGAGTCGACGAGGGCGCCGCGCTCGACGCGGCGTGCCACATCGTGACCCTCGAGGTCCAGCTCGAGGAGGCCCGGCGCGGCCCGGAAGGGACCTCCGGCCCGGGCCGACCCCGTCACGGTGGCGCACGGGGAGGCCCTCTTGCAGCCCTCCAACCGGCCGGTGGAAGCTATGGGGGTGGGCGAGCACGTGACGAATCTGGAGCTCGACGACCTCGGCGTGGCCAACGGCCTGCCCCGGCCCAGTGACAAGGACCAGATCCAGGGCGTTCCCTACCGCCCTGTCCAGTTCCTCGACAACGACCTCCCGACCGCCCTTGAACGCTCCGCGGCCTGGCTACGCGAGGTCGAGCAATGGCTCGGCGAGCCGATCGACGTTATCGCCGTCCACCTCGACTACGACGACAGCAAGGAACCCCGTACTTCGACCTCAAGATCCTCTGCAACGAGGAGGACCTGGCTGGAGCGCCGATCGCGATGCGGAAGCGCGACGGCTAGGACTGCGACATGCTGTGCGATCCCTCCACGCGCCCGTCCAGCAGCTCGTCCACCATCGCCGGCCATCGAGCCGGGCCCACACTGTGGCCCGGGGCCACCGCATGATCATCCGAAGTCCACACAACCGACCCGCCGTGGCGCCGGGAGCGCGAGCCGACAGGCGCTCCTTGCACGAGCCGGCTCGCGATCTCACGCGATCTCGAAGGTCGCCCCGCCGCCCATCCCAGTGATCCACTCCGGGACCAGCTCGTAGCTCATCCACCGCAACGGGGTCCGCACCGCGGCGTGCCCGATCAACCAGGCGCGGATCTCTTGACCGCCGCTGCCGGCGACCTCCTCGAGGCCGTCGTGGCCCAGCGAAATCACCGGGTCGAGGTCGGTGGTGGCCAGCTGGCGAAGGAACCAGCGGTCCCAGTCCGCGTTGACCCGCGCCGTCGGGTCACCTCCCAGGGCCCGGACGCGCGGTTCGCGGGCGGCGGCGAAGGCCTCCGCGTCTCGCCGCCCGTGGATGAGGGCAGCGCGCCGGTCGCCGGTGACCGACGGGTCGCGGGGGTCGTTGGACGGGAGCCAGTGCGAGAGCCCGCCGCTCGCCACGACGAGGACCCATCCGCCGAACGACGAGCGCTCGATCGCGTCGCCCAGCGCGACGCCCAGGGCGACGCAGCGCTCCAGTGCGGGCAGCGGCGGAGCAGCGGTGTTGACCACGAGCGGGACCATCGGGACCGAGCACCCCGCGGTGATCATCTCGTAGCCCTGCACAATGCCGTGGTCGACCGTCAACGAGTACGACAGCGAGAGGTCGAAGCCCGCCGCCGACAGCCCAGAGTGCACCGACCAGGCGA
>JAABVA010004298.1_pt1 | contig 13245 bp, 16 predicted proteins | sample 5560331 | NCBI WGS metagenome assembly JAABVA01 (sample SAMN12812661, study PRJNA571458) | rock metagenome | isolation source: Antarctica rocks | place: Antarctica: Victoria Land, Mt New Zealand sud | collected 2016-01-07
AACATTACATAAATAGAAGCTTTTGTATCAATCTTCTTCTGTATTCTTAATATTCAGTTATAGCTATTTCTAAAGATCAAGCACTATCAATTCTGATCTTCATTGATTGTATCATTTAGACATGATTCTGACACTCATTTATTATGTTATGTAACTATGATGAACTTCAGTATGATTACGCTTGCAATTTACACATGATACGACATGTTCAAAATCTGTTCTCGATCAACAAAGTCTATGAGAAATACTCTAGTCAACAAGAATTCATCAATTTCATGAAAACAAAGTATCAATTTCAAGAGCAAGAATCACAATGAAATGAGAATAAAGCTTGATATGCAAGCGAAGATTAAGCAACAAACTTCTCAAAAGAGCAAAAGCATCATCATAATGTGAATGAAGCTTCTGCAGCAAATTTTGCAGAAGAGCAAAAGCATCATCAGAATGTAAGCGAAGATCAAGTAACAAATCTCTCAGAAGAGCAAGAGCATTATCAGAACATGAGCGAAGATCAAGTAACAAATCTCTCAGAAGAGCAAGAACATCATCAGAACATAAGCGAAGATCAAGCAATAAACTTCTCAGAAGAGCAAAAGCATCATCAAAACATGAGCGAAGATCAAGTAACAAATCTCTCAGAAGAGCAAGAACATCATCAGAACATAAGCAAAGATTAAGTAACAAACTTTTCAGAAGAGCAAAAGCATCATAAAAACATGAATAAAGATCAAGTAATAAATTTCTCAGAAGAGTAAAAGCATCATCAAAATGTGAATGAAGTTTCTGCAACAAATTTCGCAGAAGAGTAAAAGCATCATTGAGATGCAAGCGAAGATCAAGCAACAAATCTTTCAGAAGAACAAGCATTGCAAGAAAATAAATCTGATCAAGAAATAGTATTCATTAATTGATAAACATGTTTCATAGAAAATAATATTCTTTTTCAAAGTTTAAATTCTTTGTCTGCTGCTAGTTCAAGTCTGTCAAAGAGATTAAAACATTGATCACTGTGTAATACACACTGAAATATAGACATAACAACTTGCAAATACAATACACTTCAATTAACAATAAACTAACTTATTCTTTAAGCTGTTATGCGCATCATGTGAGCGCAGATTTTCAACATAAGCTAAAGTAAATTCACTATGTTTCAGCTTTTACAATATCACATTCATTGCATATACTTAACACAACTTAATCTTTCATTCATCTGCTCATCATACTCGATGTGAATCTTTCAAGTTGCTTTTATAATCACATAAAATCATGATCTAATTATATATCTTTTTTAATGAGTATCATCATCAAGATTGAAATATATTCATTGAACTTAATCTCAGTTGATTGAATTTGCATATTTAACATCAGTCGAGTACACATTTAGTTTGTCACGTCAACTCATCTCACATAGTCAAATAGCAGCACTCATATTTCATCATCATCATTTATTTTATCAAACTGATTTTATCAACTCATCATAATGACTAGCTCACGTCTCAAAAAGAATATTACTATCAGATATCAGAATTTTCAACTTGATGATGAGTGTTCAACTTTCAGAAACATGACAGAGATTTTTAAAATCTTAAACATTGATAAATATCAGTTGAAGAATTTAACAAATCAAGCTGAGCAATGACTTGAAAAGCATGTGTCTACACTCAAGCACATCAGATTTCATAAGAAGTTGATTATCATTGAGAAGAAATTAACATCGTTTCTGTACAATGTCAACTCATTTATGTTCAATGACTTTGAAGCAAATTATATTATCAGCAGTTTGATCACTATAGTTCAATGATTGCTCTTTAACAAGAGACGCTTTAAACAGAAACATGTCAAAAAGATCAACACATCTTTCACTCATACACAAACTAGTTTTACATCATTTTCAGATGATCAATCACTCATCATCATACATAAGATTGTAAAGATTCAATGAGCATCATCTGTGTCTGAGTTTTTGCAGTCACAAAAAGTCATGTCATTCATCAGAATACTTGAAGACATTGAACTTCATGCAATGATGAGTTCACACTTGAATCTGATCACTTCAAAAGAGATCTCAAAAATAAGCTTGACTTCAATTAAAGATGTATTTAATCATGATTTACATGATGACAAAGATTGATTTTATAATGTTTCGTTTCAGATGTAAATTGATATTCTCAAAGATGATATAAGTTACACTAAGATGAATACTATCATTTACATCATAAATGACAAAGTCTTGAAAATAAATTCAGACAGAACTTTTCGAGTTGTCTTACGTGATGTTTCAAATCGATTTAATCATGCTGCTCGCTTTAATGTGACTTGCATTACATCATATTCTGATAGATCAGAAACACATGTATGTAAACAATGAACTAATGATCAGTGCAGAATTTACAAACAATGCTTCATTAATCTCAGCTTCTCATCAAGAGCACATGAGATTCATTAATGTTAATGAAAGCGAAAAAATTAACAAAGTGATAACTTGAAGAAATGAGATCAACACATTATCAATTGATCATGAAACGACAATTGATAATTTGATAGATCATGTATATCAATAAAGATTGACAAGAACTTTAGATTTCATAAAGCAGAATTGAATAAACTCTACTCATATTCAGAAGCAGTCAGCAGTCATTGACATGAAAGAGAGCATTACGAATGACACAGCTATTCTGTTTACAATAAAGAATAACGTTGACTCGACTGACAATGCAGCGTTTACTCATGTTCAGAAGCAGTCAGCAATTATTAACATGAAAGAGAGTGATGCGAATGACACAGCTGTTCTGAGTACAACAAAGAATAACGTTGACACAGCAGACAATGCAGCGTCTACTCATGTTCAGAAGCAGTCAGCAATCATTAATACAAAAAAGAACGATGCGAATGACACAGCTGTTCTGAGTACAACGAAGAATAATGTTGACTCAGCAAACAATGCAGCATCTACTCATGTTCAGAAGCAGTCAGCAGTCATTAACATGAAAGAGAGCAATGCAAATGATACAGCTGTTCTGAGTACAACGAAGAATAATGTTGATTCAGCAGACAATGCAGCGAAATCTGATAAATTTGTGAAGAGTGTACATTCACAGCGAACTGACAAGAGTGAAGATCTCATAAACAAGATTCACACGCTTTTATATTTTTCTTGAAAGCGATCAAGATTCAATTATTCAAAGAAAGATACAACAAGCATCACATTAGTTGATCAAACATTGCATTATAGTAAGTCACTGAAGTATGTGTATGAATGACAGACTAACGACAAGTGATTTTTACAGAGAATGATGAAAGTTCTGAATCATTGCATTCAAAGCAACAAAAGTCAAATGACAAAATGCAGATTCAAAAGAATGACATATTAATGTCAGTTTCAGATAAGTTTCACATCTCAGCTTTAACTTTTGATAACTCAAAAACAGTATCAAGTTTCAAATAAAAAAATGATAATTCTTCATCAAATGAAAACAATATCATCAACTCACATCAAGATTCAACAAGTTGAGTTGAACAATATGAAGTAACTGTACAATCTTTATTTTAGCAGATGAAATCTCAACAAAACATGATGATCTTCGATACTTCATTTAAAGAAGATATTGCAAGAAAGTCAGAACATGCATGATCACATGTGAATCTCAATGATGTTAAAGATAGTGAGAAGACTTTGAAGAAGCATTACACAAGATGATTGAGATATCAAAGTTGATCTTGTTTCTTGACTAACAAGATTGAACAGATTCATGATAAAGATATCATTGACTGTTACAAAGCATCTTCATGAAGAAAACAAATGATGAAATTACACTCAACTGTTTCTGCATGATTTTAATCATGTTGAATCTCAGTCACGCATACATTTGCAAAGAATGATCACGTCACTCTTTTTATATCAGACTTTTGAGATTTTTGTGATGTTTAAAATAAAAATGTTCATGAAGAAAAAATATAATGTCGATGATATGAGTCTTGAAAAGATAAACATGAATGTCAGCAAAATTAAGAATGAAGCATGCTAATTTATTGATAAAACAATAAAGATGCTTGAATTAATTTGTCTGAATCATCTATTGCACATAGCATATGATGAGATTAACAATGCTCATCACAAGAAGAAGTTCAATAAACATTTGAAAGAAAACACTCTTGATACTTCTCAGTTTAAAGATGCAAAATGCTTTTCTAATAACAGATTGAAAATTAAATGTTCATATGTGAACGCAAGCTCATCTGCACATCTCATATCATCGAAATTTGTCAATCTAGTTATCATTTCATCAGTCTTGATCATCAATTAACTAAAGAAGATTCAAATTCATCTTGACAAGAACAATGATTTATTATGTTGATAAATTCATCATGCATATTGTGATGTTAAGATGAACATGCTGATCATCAGATTGAAACAAACAGATGTATATTTTCTATCAGAAGAAGAGTAAGTTAATTCTAGTTTCATATGTGTAATTATGATAAACATGTACAAGACTTACATTGCAGAATTGATGAGAAGTTTACATCATTCTCAAAAAGCAAGTTTTAAAGCAAGACAATCACAGTCGATATGAAAGTTTTGAGATATAAGATGAGATTGATTGATCATGAATGAGATGCATAAAAAGATGACTTAAATGTTCAAAATCATCAATCTATTTAAGATCATGAATAAAAAATCTTGTAAGTGATTTGTTACAGATACACTCTTTGAATGATCTTTCTTTCAAATGACAACATGAGTGAACATGCTGATGATAAACTTGATAGTGAATCAACATGAATGAGTATGAAAAGAAAAAGAAGCTCATCAAGTCAATTTGAAATACTGTATATATCAAAATTTGAAAGACATGAACAAGATACATACAAAAATCATTAAGATTCAAGAGATAAATTCTTGAGTTATTCAAAAGTACATCAAACAGCTAAAGACTATGTGTAACACATTATGATTATAATATGACATTAATCAATCAATGTTTTTCAACTCTCTTCTTACAGATGTGAAATTGAATGAACATCAAGATATTGATTGCAGTCTTTCATCAAGATTCAACAACCTTGTCAATTTCTCAATGATGATAATTATTAATCAACTTTGAAAGAAGATGAATAAGAAAAAGTAAGACTGAATTAACAATCATTGCATTGAAATTAAATTTCAACTCAACGTCAACAATTGAATGATGAAAGTTCGTTGACTTAAAGTACTTAACACATTTTTGTGTCTTGAACAACTTTCAGAGACATAGTCACTTGCATTCTCTGAAGTAAAAGATTGAAATAAAAGATATGTTCATTTTGAAACAGATCATCTTTACAACTTGAAGCAAGTCAAGTCTCTTTATGAGAAGCACATTCTTAACATTATCTTTGAAGTGAACTGTAGCAAGATCAAAGTAATCAACATGCTCATCAATGATGTCTGAGACAAGAACGAGAAGACTGTATTCTGTATCATAAGTTCTATGAATGCACTTATTCTTTATTGAGTAAATGACAAAGTCTTTACTTTCTGTTAATGTTGTTCTTGAAAGTTATCACATGCATAGCGAAAGAAAACATGTTTGACATGATTGCTAACATCTAATTATGTAGTACTTTCAACTTATGCTTAAAGTTTTTATGACTTTGATAACTTCAAAATTGATCAAATTTAAAGTGATAAACATAGTTTGATTGTTTCAAAAAGATTCAAAAAAACTGCAGAAGTATTCAAATGAAAAGTCATCATGCTTTATCATTGACACTATCAAATTAATCAATGTTGATTACAATTTATACAAGATCAAAAGATTAGTTCAGATTGATTCAAAGTGAATGAAGAGAAATCAAGCATAAATCAAGAAGAAAGTCAATTATCTTGAACAACATGAAAAAACTATCACTTATGACTTGCGTTGTATAGATTCAAGAATCGAGATGCTGATATATGATAGACAGAATCATTGAATGTGTATAATGAAGTTGACATTGAAGTTCAAAATCTTTGAAGATGATGATGTAATCAGAGATGTCGAGAATGATGATGATGATGAAGCGAACGACATCAAAGTCAATAACAAGATAAAAGATAATAACTGCATCTAGATCACACAGTCTCATACATGTGCATCAAGAATGCACAGTGTGTTACTAGTTTATTAATCTATATTATAAATAATTGTATTCACTTTTTCTTCTTTGACATTCATTGATATATTCATCAAAATTTATTGAAATCATGAGAAAATTTATAGAATTAACATTAAGCTTTGTGATTCTTGATGATGTTGCAGATACTGCTTTGATGATGCAACAAATCTTCAACGATACATGTAACATTGCTTAAGCATAATCACAGATTCTCATTTTCGATCTTTCAAATAAATTCAATCGAATAGTTCATTAAAGAAATCATGACTATTTAATCAACATTGTGTCTGAATGTATGCAGATTGACAAAGATTTGAAGAAGCAAACGCAGTATCATTTCATAAATTGACAACAATGTTCATCAATATTGATCTCAGCTATGATCATTCTGCATTTATGAAACGCAGCAAAGTATAGAAAAATTCACTCATCAATGTAATAAGAATGTCTATCAAACATCAGCAATTTCACAATTTGAAATCACGATGCTCTGAATAAGTGAGCAACATTCATCTCGCTTCTATCACATCACTATTATCAATCATGAAAAGAGATAGATGAAAGACTACAAGTAAGAAAAGTGCGCTTTTCTCAAAAATCATGAGCATCAAAGTTCAAGTCATCTACATGAAAATTGACACTCAAAAAGTCTTCTTATACTTATCAGATGTTCACACACTGCAGATGATATGAACATGAACACAATTGATGAAAATTTGAAGTACAAAAATGTAAGAATGTATTCTCAGAAAAGAGAAGAAATGTTGTTGATGCATGCAAAGAACATGTGATACTTTATTTATATCATTCTTTGACTTAAATGTTGACTTGACTTTTAATGTTTGAAACTTGATTATCAGCTCACTTATTTGCGAATTTGCATCAATACAGATAACTTACGTTCTGTGATGACAACTTATTAAAAACTCATCATTGTAAATGCAGAAGCTACAATCTGCAAGATTTAAATTCATGAAAGTTATTTGCAAAAATTCTGACTTGAAGAGCGTACTAGTTACAATCATTGCAGCTGATTATCAACAAGATTGATGATGCAGTTGCTTAATTGAATGAGACACAGATGCACTTTGCATCGTCGCGATCACAATAGTTAAGTTTTATGATTTTTAAGTGATTATCATTAAGATATTAAATATGATCAAGAGTGTTAAATTCAATAACTTTCATACATCTTGAAAATTACATGTTTCATGACATTAAAGCAAACATCATCAGTTTAATGAATCTGTCTTGCAGTTTAATTAATCTATCTCGCAGTTTAATGAATTATACATCAGTCAAACTTGCGAAAACGACAGATTGACTCTTAAATCTCATCTCATTCAAAGTTATGACTTGAACTCAATCATCAAAGTTGCACGTCAAAAGATGAAATGCTTTCTTTGTTTATTATTATATATATAGCTAGAATCATGATTATATACAGCTCATTGAAACATACAAGACATTATCACTTGTACTTAAGTAACTGTCTTGCTTTGCTTGTTGTCAACAAAGAGTCTTATCGATCAATCTTGCGCTTTGTCATCAATCATGCATCAAGTTCACTAATATGATGAATTGATTCAATGAGATCATTCTGATCGCACTTCTCAATATCTTCATGATTGCACATGTCTAAATCTTGCAAGAATGTTTTTTTCATATTTCTCATGTAAAATGAAATATGCAAGTCAGAATTATTGCATTCTAACAAAGCTGCAAAGTATTTATTTGTGAAAAAAGTCATTTTCTGCAAGATTTTGAAGCTACTTTTGTCATGAATTGTAGAAAGTCTGAGTATTCTTGTCTCTTTGAAGATAACAAATAAATACTCGATATGATTAAAGATCTTGAATGTTCATGTCATGCTAATCAATGAACTTTGACATCACGCTCAATATCATCAACTCATGAACATGAAAGAAACTTTCTATCATTGAATATATTGCATTTGTTCAAGAACTTGCAAATCGCAATATTAAACTCTTAACAGCGATTACGTTGAATGAAAAAAGAGAATTTGCAAGACAATGACATTATACAATCATAAAAGTGAAATCTTTCTATCTGCTTTTCATATAGAGCACACGACTCGTTTTCTTCACTGCAAAATGCGATGCTCACAATCTCTTCATATATACTGAGTGTTTCTTGATCTTTGATCTTGTGAATCAACAAAGATTCTCAATTTCGAAGATTACATTCAATGTGTCTTTGCAATTCAAGTACGATGATAGTTTAATCAATCAAGTCAGTCTTTGACATTTTGTCAATGTGCTCAAAAAGTAGCAGCGTATCTGCTTTGAGATCAGTCAAGCACATGCAGTTGATTTAACTTGAGATTAAAGATCATGAAATGTCAGTTCACAGAATTTTTCTAGCAGCTGTGTCAGACTACTGCAAAGCTCAGTTCTTAAATGAGTGAGATCATTTACTTGCACATCAAGCAAAAACATAAGTCAAATAGATGATATTCACGACGCATTCACAAATGATTGATTTCGCTTACATTGATATAGTTAACTGATCTCAAATTCATGATTTTGAAAATAACGATGAAATCATGAAACAGCTAGATGAGTTATTGAATCTGCTGCAGATAACAAATATATGATTACTTGAGATCTTGCACACTATGACTGAGAACAAGATGATTGAAAATGTGACAACTTAAATCAGATCAAATAATATGAAATCAATTCAAGATATTGCAAAGAATGTTAATGTATCAAGTTTAATCAGTCATTACAATGCATTCATAACAAATAATTTGAGCTTTGTGAAGACTGCAAGAAGTCAAAAGTAGCGATGAGAATGATGAAATCAATAGAAGAAGAGTTTGAGCTGTTGTTGATATAATGTCAAAGAATGAAAGAATGAGTCACATTGACAAATTCTTGAGTGTTAATTAGTCAATCACACGCAGCTAATCATCACGTTGACATCATTGACATCATTGACAGCTGATTAGATCAAAGATTCAATCAAACATCATTTAATTACGTCATTAATCTCATACTTAGATTTAATAACTGGTAAATTGAATCATTTATCTTTGCACATAAATAATTAAATGATTAACAGCATCATTAAACAGTTTGACAACATCTTCATTCTTCGCATTCTACATGCTCGTTTATCTACATACTCATCATTCTACTCGTCATTCTACATACTCATCATTCTACTCATCATTCTACATACTCATCACTCTACTCGTCATTCTACATACTCATTATTTTACTCATCACTCTACATACTCATCATTCTACTCATCACTTTACATGCTCATTATTCTACTCGTCATTCTACATACTCATTATTCTACTCGTCACTCTACATACTCATCATTCTACTCGTCATTCTACATACTCATCACTCTACTCACTACTTTACATGCTCATCATTCTACTCGCTCATCTACTCGCTTATCTGCTCACTCATCTACTCACTTCATCTACTCGCTTTATCAAATTTTCTATCAAACACTTTATCAAACTCTCTATCAAACGCTCTATTAAACGCGTTCATTGAATGCATAAAACACGTCAAACAGTGCTTCAAACAATGCTTTCTACATGACTTGAGAACAGTACTGTTATTTCTGTGATTAGTAATCTTCGCTCTCAGTCGAAGATCAACGCTAGAAAATTTAGAAGATTCAGAATATTTACTTCTTCTCACTTCTTTCTTTCTTTGTAGAACAGTTTCTACTTTTTATTTCGTACAAAATAATGCTAACTGACTCAATAGAATGCACTCTTCATGACTCAATATCAAACTTTCTACTGATTTTTCTGCTGATCTTTCTACTGATCTTTCTACTGATCTTTCAATCGAGCTTTCTACTGATCTTTCTACTGATCTTTCTACTAATCTTTTGATCGAGCTTTCTACTGAGCTTTCTACTGAGCTTTCTACTGAGCTTTCTACTACTAAGCTTTCTACTGAGCTTTCGATCGAGCTTTCTAGTAAGCTTTCTACTGAGCTTTCAATCGAGCTTTCTACTACTGATCTTTCTAGTGAGCTTTCTAGTGAGCTTTCGATCGAGCTTTCTAGTAAGCTTTCTACTGAGCTTTCAATCGAGCTTTCTACTACTGATCTTTCTAGTGAGCTTTCTAGTGAGCTTTCGATCGAGCTTTCAATCAAGCTTTCTATCAAACGCTTTATCAAACTTTCTACATGCTTCAAATTACTCGTCGATTGAGCGCATAACATGAGTCAAACAATGCTTTCTACATGACTTCTTTCATGATTTTCTATCAAGCACTCTTCATGTTTTTCTATCAAGCACTCTTCATGTTTCTCTATCAAGCACTCTTCATGTTTTTCTACCAAGCACTCTTCATGTTTTTTTATCGAGCATTCTTCATGACTTTCTTTATGATTTTCTATCGAATATTCTACATAGTCAACAATTCATTCAAATAGATGATTAAATAACTAGTTAGATAATAAATTTATTGATTTAATATCTTGCTTTTGCATGCGCTTAAGCATATAGAATTGAGCATATAGAATCAGAATAATCAGTGTCAGCAGTGTTATTTTGATGATTCATGTCATTTTGATGATTCATGTTATTTACTTTCAGGTGTTTGCCATGCCGGGTTTGGCACCCCCCCGGATCGGGCAAGGTGCGCAGGCGCAGCCCCTCGCCGCTTTCTCCAGACATAAATACCGCCCTCCCCCTTCTCCTTGTCCATCTTTCCTTCACATCTTCCAGGTTTCCCGCATCGGTTCCCTTGAGCACCCCTGGTCCTTGGTCGGCCTTGTCCACTCCTCTTCGCGCTCGGACCGCGACCCATACACACCATACCTGCACTCATTCCCAACACGCCCCTGTCGAATCTGACCTTTTCACGACGATCTCGATTCCTCGTGGAGCTGGACTTCATCTGTCCTCTCATCGCTGACGTTGGAAACTCGATCAGGCCCGTCTGCCTGTCTACAGAACTCTTCTCTTCTCTTCCTACACTCCCTCGAATACTCTCGCCTCGAGAACGCCTTCTCTTCCTCCATCTCCCTTGTTAGCCCTCTCACAACTTGCAGCTACCGCCGCCGCTTCCTACTGGGCTTTGGCTTTGGTTGCCTTGAGGATCGGCGTGGCTATGACGAAGGCACCAGCGCAATGGACATGGCGTTCCCATGGCCTGGACCAATCGAATATATGCCTCATGTTCCCCCTCAGGTTCCTTTCTACTGCGCCGCCAACGTATGGTCGGCGCTGAACCCTTGAAAGCGGTCTGGTGACACCTCCTGCATGGATTCAACCCAGGCTGATTGGACAGCCAAGCCGAGGTCAGCTCAGCTGGAGCTTCAGGCATCTGTTGGTGCTGACGTGGCAGCGGCTCGATTACGAGGACATGCATATGCACTGCCCTGTGATGCCTGGATCGGCGATCAGGCTCCTGGAGGTGTGACGCTTCCATGTACCCTTCGGCCGAGCTCTTTTCACCCGCGCCAGTTACAGTGCCAGGTTTCGAACTCGCGGCGGTGATGGTCTCAGCTGTGCCGGGGCTGAGCCATGCACCATCAATGGCGAGGCGTTCTGCGAGGCGAAACGCTGGGACTATCCAGCTAGCTGTTGCGGTGAGACTCGATGGCGGCACAAGGTCAAGAAGGAGACAGGGGATGATTGGATGTCGAAAGGCGAGATTGTGGGGAAGAGCCACCCAGACAGGGTCTCAAGACGTGGAGGGGCGCAGTGAGAATCAAGCTGCATGTGATGTTGATCGAATACGAGATCCCAGCGGCTGGAAGCTGTGCCAGGGCGTTCACATTGGTGTGAGAGAAATGACTGGAGATCGGCGATCGGTGGTCTCTGGAGTGGAGGGAAAAGAGTAGGATTTGCAGTGAGGAGATTGCAGTGGATGGCCTGCCAGCCTTTGTGTACATATACCCGGCCTCTCCTTGTCTCTCTCCAACTGGAACTTCCCTCCCAGACTCCCCAGCCAAAAAAGATCAGACTTCATCTGGATCCTCTAGCTAGCTTTTGCACTTGTGTCCTACAATAACTCTTGTCAACATGGATTCCGTTCATTTCTATCAACCCCCAGCCACGGCAGGCTTGCGTAGCGACGGGCGGCCTACAGTCTCCAACCTTCATGTCCCCACAGTTTGTGGAAAGGGCAAGAAAGCGAGCGAAAGTCTCCAAGACTTCCACTTGATCGAATTTCTAGACATGACTGGGCCACCGCCGAAGGAGTCTACAGATCCACTCCACATGTCAGCACAGAACCTCTGCGCCGAAAAAGATGCCGGAGGTATAGTTTCCTATCATTGCTGTTTGATGGACAGCAACTAACGTTTCCAGATACCTCCAACAAACCCAATTCTACTCGCCGCAACGGCCGCACTGGTGGCGAGGAAGACGATGACTTCCCAACCTTCGAAGGGCTGCTGCTTGGTGCTGGAAAAGCGCAAGAAGAGCAACGAACAGGCTCGAGTGATGGACATCCAACGGGAGGATCTGAAGGCAACTTCGAGCATACCGCCAAGGACGATCGCAACAGCGCTGGCAGTCCCAGAGCGAGCGAAAACAAAAACGAAGGTGGGTACATCAGCTCCATATGTTGCCAAAAACGATGTTGACGGCAGACAGAGAAGTTGATGGCAGCGGGTGACAATCGTTCAGAGGATTGCGATGCCCCAGATGCTCAGCGAGAGGCTGGTGGCAGTATTCACGTCGAGACTTGCAACGATTTGACCGCTGACGGAGAAGATGAAAAGAAAGAGGCCGTGCGTCCAGGTCAGTGCGGACAACCCAATTGCTGAGGGCATGTCTGATGATTCAAGACCAGTCAATCGCGACCCACGGTACCCACAATGACGACACTGACACCGCTTGGTTTGCCGCTTTACGAAACAAGCCGAAGCCCATATTCAGGTATCCTCCTGGCCTGGGACCTAAAGACAGGAACACTTGCGCAAGTTCGACTTTGGATAAACCTGGCAGTCCAGGTAAGCATTGAATGCGTATTTCGGATTCAGGAACTAAATGGTCGTCTAACATTCTCCAGGTGATCCGATTGTGATTCAGGATCAGGGCATTGATAGCAGTGGCGACGGTACTTCAGAAGAGCAGGATGGGAACCAGGG
>JAABVA010004299.1_pt1 | contig 13244 bp, 10 predicted proteins | sample 5560331 | NCBI WGS metagenome assembly JAABVA01 (sample SAMN12812661, study PRJNA571458) | rock metagenome | isolation source: Antarctica rocks | place: Antarctica: Victoria Land, Mt New Zealand sud | collected 2016-01-07
CTCGCGCTGCCCGGTGGTGAGAGCGGGGTGCAGCTCGCCGGTCTCGGCGTCGACGAGGTATGCCGCGAACGCGCCGGCGTCGCGCCGGAACAGCGTGTTGGACAGCGAGACGTCGCCCCACCAGAAGCCGGTGAGGTGCAGCCGCACCAGCAGCACGGCCAGCGCATCGATCAGCCGCTGGGCGGTGTCCGGCCGCAGCGACTGGCTGTAGAGAGCGCGGTAAGGCAACGCATACTGCAGGTGCCGGGTGATGAGGCAGGCGTCGAGGGTCGTGCCGTCCCGCGACTGCCGGCCGCTGACGATGCCGAAGGGCTCCACGCAGGGCAGGTCGAGGCGCTCGAGGTTGCGCAGCATCGCGTACTCGCGTCGCGCCAGGTCGAGCTTGATCTCCTTGATCGCCAGCACCCGGTTGGACACCCGCACGAAGCGCACGATGTGGCGCGAGATGCCCCGGGGGAGCGCGGCGAGACGTTCGGCCGGCCAGTCCTCGAGCGGGACCGACCACGGCAGGTCCAGCAGAGCCGGGTCGGGGCGCGCGGCGGTCAGCTCGAGGGGCACGTCGTCATCGTTCCACGGTTGGCAGCGACGACGGATGACACGACGAAGGGCGGCACCTCAGCGGGTGCCGCCCCTCGTCGAGCGCTCAACCGCCGATGCGCTCACCGTTCTCGGCGCTGAACATGTGCAGGTGTCCCTGACGCGGGGCCAGGTGGATGACCGAGCCCTTCTCCGGGGGACGCCGACCGTCGACCCGGGCGATGAACGGCTTCGAGGACGCCAGATCCTCGTCCCCCCCCACGTCGATGGTGTGGGCCTTGGTCTGGCCGTAGATGTACGCGTCGGCGCCCAGCTCCTCCACGACCTCGACCGTGACCGCCAGGCCCTTGCCGCTGTCGGTCAGGTCGAGGTCCTCCGGGCGCACCCCGACCGTGACATGGCTCCCGGCCTGCTTCAGGTCCTCGCGGGCGATCGGCAGCACGGCGTCGCCGAACTTGACGCCACCGTCCGTGACGGGCACGTCGAGCAGGTTCATCGCGGGCGAGCCGATGAAGCCGGCCACGAAGACGTTGTCCGGGTGGTCGTACATACGCCGCGGGCTGTCGCACTGCTGGAGCAGGCCGTCCTTGAGCACCGCGACCCGGTCGCCCATGGTCATGGCCTCGACCTGGTCGTGCGTGACGTAGACCGTCGTGACACCGAGGCGGCGCTGCAGCGACGCGATCTGCGTACGCGTCTGCACGCGCAGCTTGGCGTCGAGGTTGGACAGCGGCTCGTCCATGAGGAAGACCTGCGGGCTGCGGACGATGGCGCGGCCCATGGCGACGCGCTGCCGCTGACCACCGGAGAGGGCCTTCGGCTTCCGGTCGAGGTAGGGCTCCAGGTCGAGGATCTTGGCCGCCTCCTTGACCCGCTTGCCGATCTCGTCCTTGGAGACGCCGGCGATCTTCAGGGCGAAGCCCATGTTGTCGGCGACGGTCATGTGCGGGTAGAGCGCGTAGTTCTGGAACACCATGGCGACGTCGCGGTCCTTGGGGGACAGGTGGGTGACGTCGCGGTCACCGATGAGGATGCGGCCGCCGTTGACCTCCTCGAGGCCGGCGAGCATGCGCAGGGACGTGGACTTGCCACATCCGGAAGGACCGACGAGGACGAGGAACTCGCCGTCGGCGATGTCGATGTTGAGCTTGTCGACGCTGGGGATGGGGTTGCCCGGGTACTGCCGGGTGGCTTCGTCGAAGGTCACAGTTGCCATGTCGAGATATCTCCTTCACCGGCAGGAACGTGCCGGACGGTCCGTTGTAAAGGTGGGTCGACCGCCGAGCATGTCCTCGGCGACGCTCGCATCATGACCCATCGGAGGGCTCGCTGGCTAGGGCCTCGCTGTCCGCCGGAGCCGCAGCCCAACCGGGACCGTGAAAGCTCTTACAGGGACTGCGCTTCCTTGCCGAGTGTTGCTACGTTTCGGCGCACTCAAGAGTGACGCTGTCGTCGCCTGGTTACACAGGAGAATCCATGCAGAAGCGCGCCCACGGCGCGGTCGCCTTCGCGGGCGTCGCAACCCTGTTCATGAGCGCCTGCGGGGGCAGCTCGACGACGACGGCCCCCGCCGCGACGGACGCCGGCTCGGCCACGACGACCAGCGCCATCACGCCAGTGGCCGCGACCACGACGGGCACCGCTGCCCCGGTCCGCGACGCCAACGTCGACCTCGTCATCTGGTGCGACAACGACCGCAAGGCGATCCTCGACAAGTACGCGACCCAGTTCGGCCAGGAGCAGGGCATCAAGGTCGCCGTGCAGGGCTCCACCGACGTCCGCAAGGACTTCAAGGACGCCACCAACGTCGGCAAGGGCCCGGACGTCATCGTCGGTGCCCACGACTGGCTGGGCGAGCTCGTCCAGAACGGCGCGGTCGAGCCGGTGCCGCTCTCCGCCGACCAGCAGGGCACGTTCACGAAGAGCTCGATCCAGGCGGCCAGGTACAACGGCCAGCTCTACGGCGTGCCGTATGCCACGGAGAACCTCGGCCTGATGCGCAACACCGCGCTGGCCCCCGACGCACCCGCGACCTATGAGGACATGGTCACCAACGGCAAGAAGCTCGTGGCCGACGGCAAGGCGACCAACGCGCTGCTGCAGCAGGTGAGCAAGACCGGAGACGCCTACTACGCCTACCCTTACCTCAAGGCCTTCGGCGGCGGCATCTTCGGCCAGAAGGACAACGGCGACTACGACCCGACCAAGGTGCTGGTCGGCAGTGACGGGTCGATCAAGGGCATGGACTACCTCGGTCAGCTCGGCAAGGACAACGTCCTGTCGACCGACATCGACTTCGACACGGCACAGTCTCTCTTCGCGACCGGCAAGGTGCCCTACTACGTGACCGGGCCGTGGGCGGTCGACAAGGCCAAGGCGGCCGGCATCACGTACGGCATCTCGCCGCTGCCGACGCTCCAGGGCAACAAGGTGACGCCGTTCCTCGGTGTCCAGGTGTTCTATGTGTCGGCCAAGGCCAAGAACGACGCGTTCGCGCAGGAGTTCGTCACGAGCTACGTGAGCAAGCCCGAGCTCCAGGTCGACATGTTCACCATCGGTCACCGCCCGCCCGCCCTGCAGGCCGCGCTCGACCAGGTCTCTGGGAGCGACGCTGACGTCAAGGCCTGGTCCAACGCCGGCCAGGGTGCCCTCCCGATGCCGAACATCCCCGCCATGAGCTCGGTATGGGGTCCGCTCGGCCAGGCCGAGGCCGATGTGGTGAGCCAGAAGGCCACCGCAGCCGACCGACTCAAAGCGGCGCAGACCGAGGTCGTCGCGAACATCCAGAAAAGCGGCTGACCGTCTCGGCGGGTCCCTGCAGGTGCCGCACGACATCTCCGTCATCGGCTACGACGACTCCACCCTGATCGCGTTCACCGACCCGCCCCTCACCACGATCCGCCAGCGCGTGCTGTCGATGGGGGAGGCCACCGTGGAGGCGCTCGTCGACAAGATCGCGGGCAACGGAGCCAGCCGCTCGGAGTATGGCTTCCGGCCCGAGCTAATCGTCCGGGCGTCGACCGGCGCCTGTCGGTTGCGGCAGCCGCGCGTCAGCTCTCGCCGGTCGCCTGGGCGCGGAGGTCGCGGAGCTGCTGAAGGGTCTCGACGACATCGCTGACGGAGTCGACCCGGTATGCCGCGTGGGTCTCCCCGTGGCCGACCTTCACCGAGACGTCGCCCTCGTCGGGGTCCATCGCCTTGAACGCGTCCTCGTCGGTGACGTCGTCTCCGGTGTAGAAGGTGGCGTCGGATCCCACGACGTCGCTGAGCCGCGCGATCGCGGTGCCCTTGTCGGCGTGCGAGACCGACAGCTCGACGACCGACTTCCCCTGCAGCAGGCGGATGTCGGGGCGGCCCTCGGCGATGGCCTTCGCCTCGCGGAGCGCCGCGGCTGCGTGATCGGCGGGGAGCCCGCGCGTATGCACCGCGACGGCGGCCTGCTTCCGCTCGAGGCGCGCACCGGGGTGCCGGTCGATGAGCTCGGCGACCGTCGCGGTCAGCTCGTCGAGCAGGGCGCGTTGGTCCGGCTCGAGCCGGCCATGCGAGGCAACATCGGCATGGGTGGCTTCGGCGCCGTGGCTGCCGATGAGGGTGATGGGCTCGGCCGACCCGACACCGGTCAGCTCACGAAGGGCGCGCACGTCGCGGCCGGAGGCGACGGCGACATGTGTATCGGGGAGCGCGGCGAGACCGCGGAGCGCGGCCATGGCCCCCGGCGCCGGCTTCGAGTCCTCCGGGTCGACGGTGAACTCGGCGAGGGCGCCGTCGAAGTCGGACGCGACGAGCAGGGTGGGGGCATTGGCGGCCTGCTCCAGAGCCGAGGTGAGCTCCTCCGCGGGGCCGGGGGCCGACGGGCTCCCGGACGGGCCGCCGTCGGGCTGGTCGGGCTCGTCGGGTTCGTCGGCCTCCGGACCACGACCGGGCTGGTCGCTCATCGCCCGCTCCGGGCCTCGGGGCCCGCGGTGACCCGCGACTGCGGGCGGGCGGACTGCAGCGGGTTCTCCGGGTGCGCGGGGGCGACCGCGAGCGCGTCGAGGAACCGGGTGGCCCACCGGTTGACGTCGTGGTCGGCCACTCGGCGGCGGAGGGACTTCATGATGCGGGCCTTGTCGTGGGCAGGGGTGTTGATGGCCTTGAGGATCGTCTGCTTCAGGCCCTCGATATCGTGCGGGTTGCACACGAACGCCTGGTGCAGCTCGTGATACGCGCCGGTGAACTCCGAGAGCACGAGCGCGCCACCCAGGTCGTGCCGGCAGGTGACGTACTCCTTGGACACGAGGTTCATCCCGTCGCGCAGCGGCGTGACGAGCATGACGTCGGCCGCGAGGTACAGCGCCGCCATCTCTGCCTGGGGATAGGCATGGTGGAGGTAGTGGACCGCCGGCGAGCCAATCGGCGCATACTCCCCGTTGATGCGCCCGACGGTGGTCTCTACGTGCTCACGCAGTGACCGGTAGGCCTCGACCCGCTCGCGGCTGGGCGTGGCCACCTGGACGAAGGTGACGTCCGGGGGCGTGATCGCCTTATCCTGCAACAGCTCCTCGTAGGCCTTGAGGCGGTGGCGGATGCCTTTGGTGTAGTCGAGGCGGTCGACGCCGAGCATGAGGACCCGTGGGTCACCGAGCTGGTGACGCAGCTCCACAGCCCGGTCCTTGACCTCGGGTGACATGGCCAGCGCCTCCAGAGCGGCGAAGTCGATCGAGATCGGGATGGCGCTCGCTCGGGTCGTGTGGCGCGAACCGTCACGGCTCGTCAAGGTGACGGTGTCTTTCTTCGTCGTCACCTGGATGAGCCGGCGACAGGCCCGGACGAAGTTCTGCGCGTCGGCGACCCGCTGGAAGCCGAGGAAGTCGGCGCCGAGCAGACCCTCGAGGATGGCCCGGCGCCAAGGGATCTGGGCGAAGAGCTCGACCGCTGGGAAGGGGATGTGGTTGAACCAGCCGATGCGAAGGTCCGGGCGTTGCTCGCGCACCATCCGGGGCATCAGCTGCAGCTGGTAGTCCTGCACCCAGACCGTCCCGCCCTGGGCGGCCAGCTCCACGACCGCATCCGCGAACCGCTGGTTGACCTCGACGTAGGTGCGCCACCAGTCGCGGTGGAACGACGGCTGCACGATGACGTCGTGGTAGATGGGCCAGAGGGTGTCGTTGCTGAACCCCTCGTAGAACTCTTCGATCTCCACCGTGGACAGGCCCACGGGTTGCAGGTAGATGCCCTCGTGGGTGAACGGTGTCGTCCCCTGGCCGGCCTCGCCGTCCCAGCCGACCCAGGCCCCGCCGCGGTCGCGCATCACCGAGCCCATGGCCGTGACCAGACCGCCCGGTGAGCGGCCCCAGGAGACGGTGCCGTCCGGCGCCGTGAGCTTGTCGACGGGGAGCCGGTTGGCCGCGATGACGAGTTCGTGGCGGCGGGCGGGGGTGGCCAACGAGGTTCAGCTCCTCTGGATCGCGATCTCTCCAGGGTATGGGGTGCGGCGAAGCATCGCTGTGCCTGGCGCCACCCGTGCCCGGGGGGCTACCGTCCTGTCATGAAGATTGCCGACGTGTTGCGCAGCAAGGGCGAGGGCGTCGTGTCGATCCATCCGGACGACACCGTCGCGCAGCTTCTCGCCCTGCTGGAGGAACGAAAGATCGGCGCCGTCGTCGTGAGCCGGGACGGCGGGGACGTCGCCGGCATCGTCAGCGAGCGCGACGTCGTGCGCCACCTGCACCGCACCGGTGCCGACATCGTCGGTGGCCCGGTCAGCGCCATCATGACCAGCGAGGTCACGACCGCCGGCCCCGACGACGACCTCGAGGCTTTGGCGCGGGTGATGACCGAGCGGCGCATCCGGCACCTGCCGGTGGTCGTCAACGGCCGGCTGCACTCGATCGTCAGCATCGGTGACGTGGTCAAGTTCCGGATCGACTCGCTGCAGTCGGAACGTGACCAACTCGTTGGCTACATCCAGCAGTAAGTGGCTGCCCGCCGCAAGGTTGACGGCTTACCGTGGAGCCCATGGCGCTCGACCACGGGGCCACCCGCGCCGACCGTCCGACCGGTGAGCGGGTCGGGCCGGGGCAGCACGAGCGCCTCGGGCCCTACCGACTCGTGTCCCGGCTCGGCGAAGGCGGCATGGGCGTCGTCCACCTCGGCCTCGACCGGCACGGCCGTGCGGTGGCCGTCAAGGTGCTGCGTCCGCACGTGGCGTACGACCCGGAGGCGCGGTGGCGCCTCGAGCGCGAGGTCGACACCCTCGGCCGGATCACCAGCGAGCGGGTCGCCGCGGTCATCGACTCCGACATCGCTGGTGCGCGCCCCTACCTGGTGACCCGCTACGTCGCCGGGCCCTCTCTCGACGACGTGGTCCTCGACGAAGGCCCGCTGACGCCCCCCGAGCTGGTCCGGGTGGGCCATGGCCTCGTCGAGGCCCTGGAGGCGATTCACGGCGTCGGCGTCGTGCACCGCGACCTCAAGCCCGCCAACGTCCTGCTCGAGGACGGCGAGCCGGTGGTCATCGACTTCGGCATCGCCCACATCGCCGATGACCTGCGGCTCACGAGCAGCGGGCTGGTCATGGGCACGCCCGGCTACCTGTCACCGGAGGTCATCGGCGGCTCCCCGGTCACCCAGGCGACCGACTGGTGGGGCTGGGCGGCGACCCTGGCGTACGCCGCCTCGGGGCGCCCCCCGTTCGGACGGGGTCCGATGGACGTCGTCCTGGGCCGGGTCAACCGGGGCGAGGCCGACCTCACCGGCGTGGACGATCGGCTCACCCCGCTGCTCGCGGCCGCGCTCTCGCCTGACCCCCGCCGACGCCCGCCTGCCCGCGAGGTGGTCGCGGCCCTCGAGAGGTATGCCGTTGGGTCGCCGGCCACGGTGCGGGTGCCGGGGCGCCCGGCGCAGACACAGGGACGAGGCCTGACCGCGCCCCTGCCTCTGGCCGAGCCGAAAGGCCCAACGCCGGCAGACGAGTACCCCGGTGCCGACGCTGGGCCGCGGGGGTCGTCGGAGGCCGACCAGAGAGACCGCAGAGACTGGAGAGACTGGGGAGACTCAGACGAGTCGGACGGCCAGGACGGCTCGGGGTTCAGGCCCGGCTCCGACGACGAGGACTCGGACTGGCAGGCGGCCTGGGACGCCGACCCCCACGAGCCGGACCCTCGCATTGGCCGGCCGATGCGCACGGGCACGATCCTGACCCTAGGGGCGGCCTTCACCGCCGGGGTCGCGACGTGGCCGGGAGTGACCTTGGTCACGGCGGCGCTCTGGTGCTGGGCGGCGCGGTTCAGCGACCGCTCGGTGACGGCGCTCATCATGCGGCGCTACCGCTATGGGCGGCGCCGCGCGGACCTGCCCTTGGCGGTGGCGCTCAGCCCGTGGCACGTCGTCGTCGCCGCCCTCCTCACCGTCGTCGGACTGCTGCTCCCCGCGGTGGTGGCGGCCTCCGCTGCCTTATCCACCACCCTCGGCATCTCGGCCGCGACCTCGTCGGCCCTGGGCGGGGTCTCAGCAGCGGGTGCTGCCAGCGGATTCGCCGTCGGTGCGCTCGTTGCGTGGTGGGGACCGGGAGGGGCCTCGCTCCGGCGTGGGTCGCGCTCCCTCGTCCGTGGTCTGGCGCCGCACGGGCCGGTGCGGGGCCTGCTGGTGGGGCTGCTCCTGGCTGCGGCCGTCGTGCTCACGGCACTGGCGTTCGTCCACCACGGCCGGCTGGAATGGTGGCCCCTGCCGTGGAGCCTCGGCGCGTCCTGAGCCCGGTTTTGAGCGTTTGAGGGGGCGGGACTCTACCCCCGTGGTCACGCACAGAACACGGATAGGTCACAGAAAGATCTCGGCGTGGCTTGGTTTTTACCGACAGATGACCTACCGTCATGTAGTCGTCACGATTCGTCGGGGCGCTCTTACCAGATGAATAGCAACACCCAATCAGTGTGTGCTCGCTGCGCTGAGCCTCGTCAGGCGAGCACTTACCCGGATGGTCCGGGGCATGACGAGGATGGGGGACCCACGATGGGCCGGTGCGTGCACCGGCCTTGGGGCGAGAGCCGGTTCGACCGGCAGGGCACCTGACAGCCCGATCCCGACAGCTAACCCCGTATGCGCACGTCAGGAGAGGAATCTTCGTGCACTACTCCCCCAAGCACGCCGCCCCGCGGCTGCGCTCGCTCAAGACTCGCTTCGCGGGCATCGGTGTCGCTGGTGCGGCCACCATGATCGGCGGCATCGCCATGGCGAACGAGGCAAAGGCCGCGTCCGTCTGGGACGCCGTCGCCGCATGCGAGAGCGGTGGCAACTGGGCCATCAACACCGGCAACGGGTTCTACGGTGGCCTGCAGTTCACCTCGTCGACCTGGGCGGCCTACGGCGGCAACGCCTACGCCAGCCAGGCCAACCTCGCGTCCCGTGAGGCGCAGATCGCCGTCGCCCAGAAGGTGCTCGTCGGCCAGGGCCCCGGCGCCTGGCCCGTCTGCTCCGTCAAGGCCGGTCTGACCCGGTCCAACGGTGGCGCAGACTCGTCCGCTCCGGCTCCGGCCGCCGCTCCGGCTCCCGTTGCTGCCCCGGCTCCGGCCGCCGCTCCGGGTCAGGCGTCGCGCTCCACCACGCGTACGGCTCCGGCTGCCGCCCCGCAGACGACCACGAAGTCGACCACCAAGGCCCCCGCCAAGGCCCCGGCCAAGGCCCCGACCAAGGCCCCGGCCAAGGCGACCAACGCGGCGCCGAAGGCCAGTGGCAAGACCATCACGGTCAAGCCGGGCGACACCCTGAGCCAGCTCGCTGCCACCTACGGTGTCAAGGGTGGCTGGCAGGCTCTCTTCGCGGCCAACACCAACACCGTGAAGAACGCCAACCTCATCTACGTGGGTCAGACGCTCAGCATCCCTGCCTGACGTCTTTCCGTCGTACGCAGACGGCCCCGCGGCCTCGCCGCGGGGCCGTTTCGCGTCCCCCGGCCCCGCCCCGCTTCAGCGAGCCGACGCCGTGCTCGCGCGTGATCGCGTCCGACCGCCACGGCAACCCACGGGGGCCTGGTCGACGTGGCGGCGGACACGCGGTCTACTTGGGGCGTCGCCGTGGATCGACCGCGGCGCCGCGGCTAGAGGAGCAGGGCCGTGAGACTGATGCGGGTCGGACCGGTCGGCCAGGAGGTACCCACGGTCTCGGCCGACGGGCATACCCTGCGCGACCTGCGCGGGCTGACGCACGACATCGACGGGGCGTTCCTCGCCGGTGGTGGCCCCGACCGGGTGCGGCGGGCCCTCGAGGCCGGCGAGCTGCCCGAGCTGACGGTCGCGGCCGGTATGCGCATCGGCGCCCCCGTGGCCCGACCGCAGGCGGTCCTGTGCATCGGCATGAACTACGCCGCCCACGCCCACGAGACCGGGGCCGAGCCGCCGAAGAACCCCGTCCTGTTCTACAAGGCCCCCAACACCGTCGTCGGCCCGGACGACGACGTCATCAAGCCTCGCGGGTCGACCAAGCTCGACTACGAGGTGGAGCTGGCCGTCGTCATGGGCCGTCGGGCCCGCTACCTGGGGTCGGTGGCGGAGGCGCGGGCCTGCATCGCGGGCTACGTGCTCAGCCACGACGTGTCGGAGCGCGCGTTCCAGATCGACGTCAGCGGCGGTCAGTGGTCGAAGGGCAAGAGTGCAGAGACGTTCAACCCGCTGGGTCCCTGGCTGGTACCTCCGGACGAGGTGCCGTCGATCGAGAGCGCGCCGATCCGGTCCTGGGTCAACGGCGAGCTGCGGCAGGACTCCACGACCGGCGACCTCGTCTTCGACGTCGAAACGCTCATCCTCCACCTCTCTCAGTTCACTGTGCTCGAGGCCGGCGACGTCATCAACACCGGTACGCCCCAAGGGGTGGCGATGTCCGGCCGGTTTCCCTACCTCGAGGTCGGTGACGTCGTGGAGCTCGAGATCGAGGGGCTCGGTCGGCAGCGCCAGACCGTCGTGGCCGCCGACCTGGGCTGACCTGGGTTGACCAGCGCGGGAGGACGAGCCCGGTACGCTCGTAGGCGGCTTCGCCCGGGGTCGTCGACCAGCCCGGCGACGTGCCGGCGTGGCGCAACTGGCAGCGCACCTGTCTTGTAAACAGGGGGTTGGGGGTTCGAGTCCCCCCGCCGGCTCTAGGTCTGACTTGCGGAAACGCGGTCTGACCTGCTCAGATGTCTGAATGAGCGCACTGCATCGCAGTGACAGGATGGGACAGAGACGGCCATGAGTTCACCTCCTTATCGCACGTGGATCGCACGACGGAGCATGGCGTGCACTTGGTGTCGCACACATGCCGGTTAGACGTCGTCGGGGGTTTGGGTACCTCAGGCGGCTTCCCTCAGGTAGGTGGCAGGCGAGCTACGTGGGGCCGGACCTGGCTCGTCACAATGCGCCTACGACGTTCACAGCGAAGGGTGATGCTGAGGGATGGCTCGGTGTGCAGCGGCAGCGGATCGCCACAGGACAGTGGAGCTCCGCCTTCTCTACTGAAGCAGACTCCGACTCAGTCCCAATGCTTGGCGCGTACGCGACACAGTGGGTGCGGGAGAGGGAGCTGAAGCCTCGTACCCGGGAGGGCTACGAGCATCTGCTGGCGAGATACATCGCTCCAGACTTCAGTCATTGGCCGGTGGACCAACTAACGCCGGCTCGGGTACGTACATGGTGGAACCAACTTCCCAAGGAGCACCCGACGGTGCGTGCGCGGGCATACGCACTGCTCAAGGCGATCCTCAATACCGCGGTCTCGGATCAGGTCGTGGTGGCCAACCCCTGCACGCTCCGTGGGGCGTCTCAGACTCCTCGAGCACGGGACATCCGCCCCGCAACTCTCGAGCAGCTAGACGTCATCGTCGAGGCCTTGCCGCCAAAACTGCGACCACTGGCCCTTCTGTGTACGTGGTGCGCGCTGCGCCGTGGCGAAGTCCTGGAATTACGTCGCCGTGACGTGGACGTACTCTCTGGCACCGTCGCTATCACCCGGGCAGTCTCCTGGGTCAAGGGCCAGGTCGTCGTGGGACCGCCAAAGTCCAAGGCGGGGACTCGGGTCATTGCAGTGCCGCCTCATGTTCTACCCACACTTGAGGCGCACCTTTTGGGCGTGGCTCCGGGACCCGACGCCCTTCTCTTCCCCCGTGGAGATGGTGTGTCTCACATGCAGCCCTCTACGTTGCATAAGCGTTGGCGGTCGGCTCGACAAGCTGCCGCCCGACCGGATCTACGACTTCACGATCTTCGGCACACCGGGGCGAGATGGCCGCCAGGACCGGGGCGACCTTGGCCGAACTTCAACAGCGTCTCGGTCACAGTACTGTCACGGCTGCCCTGCGCTATCAACACGCCGTAGATGGGCGAGACAGGGAAATCGCAACTGCCCTGTCTCGAATGGCCGAGGAAGCATCGAAGAAGAGCATGATTGTTACCGAGTGAGCAGCTTGGACCGCGACTCGGTTCGTTCGGCCTTCGCTAACGAGGAGTTGGCCACCCTGTCGGTCCTCAGCGGAGTCAACACTCGGCAACGGCCTAGACGCACACTGTCAACGGTGGCCGAAATCTGATCAGGAATCGCCCGTCGACACTGATCACTCTTCAGCCGTCGCCGACCCACCCACCACGAATTGGGCGCCCCCTTCAGGTCCGTCGCGTCCTCCCGCTGACTGTAGGGACGCGTGCCAGTCGATAACGCCCGTCACGAACGACCGGTGGGTTGCAGGCCTGTATGTGTCACTAGTTGACAAATCTACAAATATTGGCTCGAAAAACAATGTCCAGTAAGACGTGGGGGCCGTGCTTAAAGGGGTACACAGGCTCGCCCGACACAGATTGGAGCTGTCATGACCCGGAAGTCCTATGAGTCCCTGGCGGATGCAGCGGCACGTACCCATGTCAGCGCTCGGACGCTACGGCGTTGGATCGTTGAAGGCCGACTGCAGGCCTACCGAGTGGGACCACGTCTGGTTCGACTCGATCCCGAGAGCGTGGATCAACTGATGAAACCGACACGAACGCACCCGCTCTAACCTCCTGATGAGGAGTCCTCCTCCTTGACCGGTCCTGGCCCACGGACTTGACGTAAGCCCCTTGCCTCACTTCCCATTGGCGAGCGGGAGACTTGGAGTGCCGTCTGGCGGTAGGACGCACCTTCCGGACCAGGGCTGGCGCCCTTGTGGCGGGCTGACGGCTCAGATGACTTGCTCCTCGGCCTGTGGATCGCGAAGGCCGTTCGGCGATCCAGCCTCGGGACCGAGCTCAGGTCGCGAGGCGTCGAGACACGCGCTCGTCAGGGGTGGCGGGCATCTGGTCCCAGGTCTGCCCGTCGAGGTCTCGGCCCAGGGTCTTGGGTGTGCGCCCCCCCATTGCTTGAAGAAGAACGGCACATCAGCCTCAAGGCACCCGTCGCGGATGCCGCGGGCCCAGCGGATGTCCATGGGGCGATAGTTGCTGCCCGACTCGCCGCCGGCGATGACCCAGTCGATGCCGTCGAGGCTCAGTCCGTGGAGCGGGCCGAGCAACGGTTCGCATGAGAGGAACCGGACTGCCGCGGATGCGCGCCGCAGGTGGTCCACTCGGTGCGCAACGCAGTTCATTCCGCGCGTAACCCGGACGAGTCTTTCTAGTCGCGCGAACTCCTGGCTAGCTGTACTAACCACGGACGTTGGTGACGGGCGAGCCTGCTGGACATGAGGAGGACCTCCGGGTGAGGTGGGGCTGTCCTTCGGCTACACACCCACC
>JAABVA010004300.1_pt1 | contig 13240 bp, 18 predicted proteins | sample 5560331 | NCBI WGS metagenome assembly JAABVA01 (sample SAMN12812661, study PRJNA571458) | rock metagenome | isolation source: Antarctica rocks | place: Antarctica: Victoria Land, Mt New Zealand sud | collected 2016-01-07
CGCGCATCGTCAAGGCCGCGCTCTGCGCCGGCTTCTACCCGGCCATCCTGCGCGTGGAGCACCCGACCGCCGTGTTTGCTGAGACGCACGGCGGCGCGCTGCAGAAGGACGCCGACCCCGCGCGCCTCAAGTTCTTCGACCGCCGCCGCGGTGCGCGGCCCGCGCGTGCGCGCGCTGCCGCGCCTCGGGCAGGCACCCGCCGCCCGCACGGCACCTGCTGTGCCTGCGTGTCGCATGGCAATGACCGGCCGGCGGTTGTAAAGCGCGCTCCTCTGTGAGCGGCCAGCGGCGCCGCACCCAAGCCGACAGGGGCCCGGCTCGCTGAGGCGCGCGCTGTGTGCAGGCCGCGTGTTCATCCACCCGGCGTCGGTCAACTTCACATGCGGCAGCTTCCCGTCCGGGTTCCTGGTGTGCACGGACATTGTGGAGACCAGCAAGGCGCGCCGCGCTGCGCCCTTGAACTGCATCCGCGAGCCGCGCTCGGGCCAGCGCCACGTGCCCGCATGACAGGATTTGGTGAGCGTTATCTATTGCAGCGCGCAATCTAGCAGCGCGCGCGCCGGCAGGTGTTTGTGCGCGAGGCGAGCATGGTGCCGGTCTACGCGATGCTGCTGTTTGGCGGCGAGATCGCCGTCAAGCACGAGCAGGGCCTGCTGCAGCTGGACGGCTGGGTGCTCAAGGCGCCCGCGCGCATCGCCGTGCTGGCGCGCCGCGCCGCCGCCCGCAGCCAATGCTGTCGCGTCTGCAGCCGGCCTCGAGCATGCATGCTTCCTTGAGTGAGCCGAAAGCATCATCTCCTGGGACCAGAGTACCGCCAGCGCTTGCCTGGGCTGCCCAAGAACAATGTGAGCGGGCCCCGGGCGGCGCGTCCTCTCATGCGATGAGAGGCTGAGCGCGCGGCCGGCAGGTGCGCGAGCTGCGCCAGCAGGTGGACCGCCTGCTGCTGCAGAAGGTGGAGGCGCCCGGCCTGGACCTGGCGCGCAGCCCCGCGGTCGGCGCGCTGCACCAGCTGCTCGCCACTGACGGCTTCTGAGGCCCGCGCCCGGGGCGCTGCGGCGCCCGCCGCAGGCTCGGTGGTCGGCATGCAGCCTGGCTGCATGTGAGGGGTGCCGCACAGCAGGTGAGCTCGGGTAGGTCGCATGGAAAAATGCATGCAGGCCTGCGCTCCGCGCATGTGCCGAGTTGGAGAAACGCTTGCAGGAGGTGTGGACTGATAGAAGCCCATGCAGCATGTCGCTCCCGGTGCACAGCGTGTCGGGTTGTGCGAGAGCGAGGTGGAGGTCGAGTGTGAGCTGCGACCCCGGGCGCTGCAAGCGAGAGGAGCACTGAGCATGGCGGGGGTGTAAAGCATGCCGCTGCAGCCATTGCATGCACTGCAGTGCATGTGCACTGCAGCTGCTTGTGTGAGTATCGGATCGCCTGCATGCCTGGTCACCGGATTGCCAGTGGCCCCTTCCGGAATACCAAACCCCTCGGGCCGTACGGCGAGCAAGCAGCAGGTTCAAACTGCGACAGCGCAGCTGCGCTCCTGCGCAGTGCGCCTCCGGGAGCCATGCCGCAGCACCGCCTGCTGTTCAAGGATGCGGTGCGTGAAGCAGCGCCTGCAGCCATGCAGCGCACATACAACTGCGTGTTCACTACGGCTGACGTGCTCCTGTACGCAGCCGTTCACCGCCGACGACTGGCACCGACTGCGGAGCTGGAGGCGGCACCTGCCCAACTTCACGTTCATCTTTGTGCTACGCGGGTGCGTGGCCGCCGCGCGCCGCACCTGCTCGGAGCTCGCTGTGTCTGCCGCCGTGCCTGCGCTGACGGCGTGTGACACGCCACGCAGGTACCTCTTCTGGGTGGTGTACTTCACCATACTGTCCTTCCTGTGGGCCGCATACCAGCAGTGGCTGGTGGTGAGGCCCGGCGCTCCGTGCTCCGCCCAGCTACGCTGCCTGAGCCGGCGGCGCGGGCGCGGTGAGGGGTCGGGGCGGGCGCGCAGCCGGTGGGCGCGCCGCGCTGGCCGCCGGAGGACCGCAGGGGCCTGGTGTGGCAGGCGCTGTCGCTGACCAGCTTTGCGCTGTCGCTGCTGATGATCTTCCGCACGAACAGCGCGTACGCGCGCTTCTGGGAGGCCCGCACCGCCTGGGGCCTGATCATCGCGCTGACGCGCAACCTGGTCCGCCGCGCGAGCGCCTGGTGCGCGCCGCCCCAGCAGGCAGCTGAGCGCCGGCGCGCCCGAGCAGGCCTGGCGCCCAGCGAGGGCCCCGCGCAGGTTCCCCCTGGAGGAGCGGGGCGCGCTGCTGATGGTGGCGCGGCTGACGGAGGCGCTGGCGCTCACGCTGCGCGTGCACCTCCTGCAGGCCGAGCACGACTGCAACACGGCGCCCCTCGACCTGCCCGGCGACCTCGAGGTGCCGCCCCCAGCGCCCGTGCACGCCGGCCCTGCCTGAGCCACGCTGTGTGGCAAACCAAGGGGCACGTGGCGCGGCGCGGCGTGGCCTGTTGGGTTTGCAGCGCGGCCCATCCGCCGACACGGGCATATGGCGGGGCATGCTGGGTCGGGCGTGCAAGGCGGGCATTGCGGCCGCGCCAACTTAGGCAGGCCGGGCATGATGCGCCGCGCAGCGCTGGCTGCCCGGCGCGCGGCCCACGCAGACCGCTGCGCTTGAGCGCCTGCCCGGACGCCCGGCCGCGCCGGCGCGCAGGGCGTGCTGACGGAGGACGAGGCGGCGTGGGTGCTGGCGTGGCAGCACCGCCCGGACGGCACCGCGCAGCTGCTCGGCGACACGATCCACGCCGTGCGCGGCCTGGGCGCGTACGAGCGCGTCGCCCTGGACGAGCTGGTGAGCGAGTACGTCCGGCTGATGGGCGCGTGCGAGCGCATCGAGCGCACCGCCATCCCGCAGGCCTACACGCGGCACCTCTCGCGTGCGCCCCGCTGCGGGCCCTGTCGTGCGGCAGCGTGCTCAGCATGGCGGCTGCACGGCGGCGGGCAGGGGTGCATGCACGTCGCCGGGCCAGGGCGGCGGCGCAGGCCGGCGCGCAGGCGTGAGCGGTGCGGGGCCGCGCAGGGTTCCTGATGACCTGGCTGACGCTGCTGCCCGTTCCGCTGTGGGACGTGTACGGCTGGGCCGCTCCCGGCCTGCAGGCGCGGCCCGGCGCACAGGCGCTCGTACCATGGCAGCGCTGTGTGTGTGTCCCTGCTTACGTTCTGTGGCAGCGCAGGCGCTCATCTCCTTCTTGCTCATCGGCGTGGAGAACATAGGCATCCAGATCGAGGAGCCGTTTGCAATACTGCCACTCTCGGCGTACTGCACGGCGATACAGAGGGACGTGCGGGAGGTCGTTGCCAGAGGCGAAGGTGCGGCGCTGCGCCGCCACACCTCTGGCACGCTGACACGCAGCCTCTGCTGCAGTTCCATGGTGCGTGACACGCGGCGGCGTGACAGCAGCGCCTGTGGAGCACAGGCCCATGTAACACCCACGACTGATGCAGGTGGGCACAAGCTGGTGGCGCGGGCCCGCTCCCAGCCGCCTGTGTACCCCGTACCCGCGCAGCCGCCGCCGCTAGGAAATGCGGTGGACGTCGTCACAATCCGAACGGCGTAGCTGCAGAGCTGCTGCATGTTTGTTCAGCGCACGCTTGCAACGCATGCCCAGTGTTTCCCGCTGCGTAGTGTCCACAAGTGTGTTACGCTGCATTACGCCCGTGCAAGATTGTGGTGTTGGTTGTATTGAAGTTGGAAAGGCTGTGACTCGCTGTTAGCGTTGACACGCAGGCCTGCAGCATGGCTCATCTATCTGGAACAAGTTAGCCTGAAGGCATGCAAAAATGAGCAGGCAACAGGGAAACATGCTAGCTGTGCTCATCACACCTACCCACACCATTAGCACCATTTCGCCATCGTCCTAGACCTGCTAGGACGGTCATGCTGAGGCAATGCCGTGCGCTGGGCTCCTGCCAGGCGCTCCTTGCTCAGCTGCGCTCGCATCAGAGCCCGTCCACGACCAGGAAAGCACACTCAGCCCGGAGGCCCCAGGTGCCCCTGGCCCTCAATGCGAGCATGCACAGGCTCGCCGGCAGGGGGCCCACTGACGCTGGCGCGCCTCCCAGAGGCGGCGGCGGCACGCCCTCCACACCGCTGCTGAGCAGGGCGTCCGCCGAGACTATGATGCGATTATCCTGCTCGCAGGTGTCAGCACGACTGGTCCCTGAGTTGCTCTGCGGCGTGCTCAGGCTTGTTTTGGAGCTCACAGGTCAGAGCCGGCTGACGAAGTTGGTGTGCACGGCCGGGCAGGCGGGCTCACGCCGAGCGGGGGCTGCCCGGAGTGGGTCACACGGCGCCTGGACGCCTGCGCGGCCATCCAGCGGCAGCAGGGTCGGTGCTGCGCAGCTCGCACGCGCTCTGCTGCCGTGCTGGCCCTGCCAAGCGCGACACGCTCGGAGCAGGGCGCAGGACGCCCATCCTGTGCAGCGGCGGCGGCACGCCGCACAAGCCGCCGGTGCTCGACGCGCGCACCGGCCACGTCCTGCACGAGTCCACGGTGCGTCACGCGCCGCAGGGGAGTGCTCCAGCAGGGCCACCTGTGCTGGCGCACCACCGCGCGCCGACCCGTGCACCGCGCGCAGGTCTGCGCCGAGTACCTGCGGCTTGCGCGGGTGCGCTGCCAAGCGTGGGCACTGTTATGCCGGGTTTGTGCTCTCGTCTTCTCACTGCTGGTCCGCGCGGTTCCGCCTGTACGGCAGCCTGCTGACGAGGCATAAGAGCAGGGCGTCGCGCCCGCCGACATAGTCAAGGAGACGTCCTCCTACGACACGGTGGGCAACGCCTGGTTTGCGGCGACCATACACTGCATTCCCACCGGCTGGCGGTGCGCGCTGGGCGGCGCGCCGCAGGCCCCCGCGCGCCTCGCTGGGCACCAAGGTGGCGACGGTTGGCTCGCCGGCGCTCAGCGCGCGGCCGTGGGCGCAGGAGGCTGTGCGTGGTGACCTCAGAGTTCCACATGCCGCGCTCGCGCGCCATCTTCAACAAGGTGTTTGGCCTGGCGGAGCGCAGCCTGGGCGCCGCGTTCCTGCTGGACTTCCATGCGGCGAGCGACGCGGGCGTGTTTGACGCCGAGGTGCTGGCCGCGCGCGCCCGGCGCGAGCAGGCCTCCATGCAGGTGGGTGGGACAGTTCTCAAGGCGGGCCTCCGCGTCACGGACGCCGCGCGCATGCTGACCGCGGGGAATACGCCCTGCAGAGCTTTGAGAAGGCCACGGCCGAGCAGCGCTCGCTCGCCGACTTCCACGCGTGGCTGTATGAGACGCACCTGTGCTACGCCGTGGCACGACAGGCGCGGGCGCGCTCTCCTGCAACATATCGTGCCGCCCACAGTAATGCGCTCGTGTCGACGGGTGCCCCTGCGGGCAGGCTGAGTTTGGCGTGCCAGCGGCCGATGACGTGGACGCCAAGGCGCTGGCATCCTACTGACGCACCGGTGGACGCTGCATCCTGTGTATGCCGTGCATGCTTTGCATGCGGGCACAGCCATCGACCCCACACGTCCTTAGAAAGAAGCTCTGGTGGTACCCGGCGCGCTGGACAGACGGACGCATATGACATGCATGTCATATGCGCATCCAGCATGCCATGCAAATGGCATATGCGCATCCAGCATGCCATGCAAATGTTACTAGGGTGGCTGCCAAAGGACAAAATGCAAAACAGCTGGGGAGGGCGGGCCAGAATGGATGGTCCTGCCTCGCCTCCGGCAAGCCTTCCTGCAAGCCGTGCGTCCAGCAGCTCGCCGGCAGACCCCCTCGCCCGCCGCGTGCCTGCCAGCGCGGCGCCTTGCCGCCAGCATTGCGCACGCCGACCGGCCGCCCGAGCTCGCCGGCCTTGTGGCCACGTACCAGGCGCTGTGCGAGCGCATCGACGGCTTTGCCAGCCGCAGGCCGGACGTGGCCGGCGTGTCGCTGCTGCGGCAGCGGGCATGCCGCGACCTGAAGTTTGTGCAGGGCCTGGACGGCGTGGCCGGGGTGGAGCTGCGCAGTGCTGCCAACAACGCCGTCGGCATGAACGCCGAGCTGGACGTCGTGCGCGCGCGCCCTGCGAGCCTGCACGCCCCGCTGCCGCAGCATTGGCGTGGTGTGTCGGGAGGCCGTGTGCGCTGCTGGGTGGGACGGTGCCCGCGGCGCTGCACGATGCTGCGGTGCCGAGCCCGTGCGAGACAGGCTGTGCTGGGCGCGCCAGGCTGAGAGCGCGCCGGGGGTGGTGGGCGTGTGCCGCAAGTTCCGGCTGGTGCCGTCGGCCGGGCCCAACGTCAAGGGCGCGCGCCCGGCGGGCCCCGCGCGCGCCGGCGCCGCCGTGTTCCCACTCGGCAGCACCGCGGTGGAGGTGGATGTGGTCGCCGCGGGCGGCAGCCTCTGGATCGAGGTCAAGGCGCACCAGGCGTTCGGGGCCGGCAGCCGGCGGGCCGCGGGTGCGAGTCACGCCCGCAGCGAGGCTCCGTCGCTCGGAGCCAAGAGGGGTGTCTGCCGCGGCCCCCTCACGCCCGGCCCGCGGAGCTGAGCGCGGGCGGCCCGGCCGGCGCGCGCAGACATGGCGACGCAGGCACGGCTGCACGTCCAGGCGGCGCGCGCGTCCTGGAACGCGTGGCACTGGCGGCCGCCGCAGGTGGTGTACTACGCCGCGGGCGCGCCGTGGGCGCCCTGCGTGGCGGCGCGCCTGCGCGAGCAGGGCGCGCTGGTGGCCGGCCCGGGCCCGCTGGGCGAGGCGGTGCTGGCCAGCGTGCCGCCGGCGCCTGCGGCCGCCAACCTGGACATCACCACGCTGTGCGCGCTGGTGAGCGAGCTGTCGCACGGCGCGGCACGCGCGGCCGGCGCGGGCGAGCCGGCCGCCCTGTCCCCGGGCTTCCAGGCGCGCGCCCGCGTGCGTGCGCCCGCCGAGATCGTTACACCAGCTGCCGCAGAGGCAGACGGACCTGTCCACACGACGTGCGCGGGCAAGCTTTCAATTTTGGGCGTTTCGCGGGCCGGTCAGCGGTGCACGCAGGCCGATGCGCGCTCATGGGGCGCACGGACTGCGCCTGGGCCCGCCGTCCTGCCCTCCGCTGGGCACACCGCACGCTGAGGTTGCCTGCCCCACGCGCAGGGGCCGGCGGAGGCGGAGCGCGCGGCGCCGCTGCTGCCCGGCCTGTGCGCGGCGCTGGCGGGCCTGGAGCTGGTGGCCGCGGCCACGGCGGTGTCGCGCTTTGAAAGCCTGCTGGCCGCGCACGGCGGGCCGCGCGAGCGCGCGCGCTGGGCGGGCCTGCGTGCCGCGCTGCGCGTGGTGCCGGACGCGCCGCCGGCGGACCTGGGCCGCGTGGCCGGCCTGCAGGGCCTGCAGCCGCACCACGCCGCCGTGCTGGGCGTAGCCGAGCGCGAGCGCGCGCTGACGCTGACCGCCAACGCCCGCCTGCTCGCGCTCGCGGCCGCGCAGGGCGTGCGCCTGCCCGCGCACGTGCACCGCTCGCACTACCTCACCGGGCTCTGAGCCGCGCGGGCGGCCGGGCGGCGTAACTTCCCTCGCAGCCCGGGGCTCCCTGCCTGTACGCGGTCAGCCTTGCGGGGGCCTGGCTTCGTGTGAGCTGCATGTTTGAGGTGTCGGAGGCGGCTAGTGCAGGGTCGTTTCGCAGGCTCGGGATGTCTCATGTAAAAAGGATTGCCCGCACAGCAGCGCTGGTGCCGTCTGCTCAGGCTGCCGCCAGCTGGTTGTAGATCGCCAGGTAGGCGCCGGCCGCGCGCTCCCAGGAGCAGTCCACGCCCATGTTGCGCCGCGCCAGGTCCGCCCACCAGTCCGGCCGATCCCTGCCCGCCGCACGGGGCGGCGCCCTCGGCTCCGGGTCGCAGTCCAAATTGCATTCGCAGTCCAGTCGCAGGGCTGCGGCGCGCCTGGAGCAGGCCTGCTGCTCCAGGGCGCCCTGGCGCGCCCTGCACGCCGGCGCGGTGTGCCGAAGCCCTGGACAAGACAAGTGCTTGCACGGCGCGGCTTGGCGCGGCTCTGTGAGCGCATGCAGGCAGCGACCCCGCTCGGCATCCCGTGCCGCAGAGGCCCGGGCGGCGCGCCGGTAGGCCGTGAGCGCGCGGTCCAGCGCAGAGTCAAGCGCGGCCTCGTTCATGCCGGCAAAGGTGTACCCATTGGCGTCCTCACCACCTGCGCGCCGCGCCACGATCCCCCTCTCTGCTGGTCCGCTGCATTTACAGGGCGTGAAGGAAGGACGTGCCTCCGTCCACCGACGCATCTCACGTTGCGCTGCTGCCAGCTACGGAGCAGGCAGCCCAAGTCAAAAGTCAAAAGCTGCGAGGCCGGGGCGGGCGCACCCTGGTCGACGTCGTGCACGGTGTCCGCCAAGCCGCCCGTGGCGCGCACGACCGGCATCGCGCCGTAGCGCAGCGCAATGAGCTGCGTCAGCCCGCACCTGGCGCACGGACGCGCGGGCCGCTCACGCATGCGCAGCCCTGCACGCATACGCAAGCCGCACAAGCATACCCGCACATGCAGGCGGGCCTGCTGGCACCCCCCGCGGCCGCCACAGGTGCGGCCCGGCCCGGGAGAGGGGCCGGCGCAGCGCGTAGCCCGCATGTGCACGCATGCACGGAGGGCCGCACGGCTCGAACAGCGACGGGACCAGCACGATATCGGCGGCGGCGTATATGAGGTGCGCGGCCGCCTCGCTGAACATGACCAGCAGCGCCGCCGAGGCGCTGCCGCGGAACTCCTCGGCCGCCATGCGCCTGCCGCCCGCGCGCGTGGCCCGTTTCACACTCCAGGCCCGCCTGGCCCCGCTGCAGTCCGGGGGCAAGCCGGGCATGGAAGGCAAGCACCTCCACTCCTGGCGATCCTGCGCATGCCGCACGCCTGACGGCGCGCTCGAGACAGCCGGCCTGCTATGCTATCGCGACTGGCCTAGCCAGCAGCCTTGCAAGTGAGACGGATGAAAACACACATGCGCACGGGCAAGGAGCCAGGGATTGGGCGCGCCGCGCCTGAACTCATCGTCCGCGTGCCCGGAGCCCAGCAGCACAAACTGGCCGCCCTGCTCCACGGTGCGGTACACCGCGTGCCGGATCAGGTGGATGCCCTGCGCGCAGGCGCAGGCTCGGCCGCCGTGGCCTGCGCGCGGCCCGCGGGGCGGGGCTCGGAGGAGCCGCAAGCGGGGCACCTTCTGTGGCACCAGGCGCGTGACGCAGGCCACGATAGGGGCGCGAGCGTTCACCCGCAGGCCCAGGCCCAGCTGCAGGTACCTGCACGCGCGCGCGCGCGAGCGGCAGCACTTGCGTCGGCGCCCCGCTCAACCAGACCGGAGGACAGGGTGCAGCTCGAGCGGCGCAAGGGGTGCGGTTCGGAGCGGGTGCGGCGCCTGCGGCCAGGCGCACCGCTTGCACAGCGCCTTGCCCTCAGGCGCGGCCGCGCTGTACAGGGCCGGCAGGAACGCGTCCGCCGCGGGGTCCCACAGGGCCGTGTCGATGCCGTTGAGCACGCCCTGCTCGCGTCGAGGCCGGGCGTGCGGTCAACGCCCTCTATATTGGTAGACATGCACGGGTTCGCTGCGCACGTCCTGGCACTCGGGACGCCACAGGCCCGCCAGCCCTGAGCGCCAATAGAGAAGCAGCGCAATACGGAGCAACGCAGGCAGGTTCAGGCTCGCTTGTCTGCCGCCGACACGATGCCTGGGGCCCGTGCAGCGCGCGGCGCCGCGCGCGCCTGGAACTTGGCGCGGACGTCCGGGCGCGCGAGCGTGGCGCGCAGCCAGCCGGCCGCGCCGCCCTCGAGCGCCTCGCGCGCGTACGTCGGCGACACCGTCGTCACCGCATTCGAGTACACGATGCCGCCCTGGCCGCGCGCGCGGGCAACGCGTCAGCCGTGTAGGGCTGAGATTAGGGCCTGTATATATAGTGTCAAACCTCTCTGCCAGCGTGTCAGCCGCGCAGCGCGCCGGGCAGGCGTCGGCGCGCGCGCGGGCGGGCGGGCACCTTCATGAGGCTCAGGCGCTCGGGGTTGTGGCCTGCGGCGCGCGCAGCGCCCCCGCTCAGCAGCGCGCGGCGCGACGCCGCGCGCCGGGCGCGTGGGCGGCGCGCGGCGCGCACCGATCGTCCGCTCGTCCAGCGCCTTGTCCGCCGTCGCAAATGCCTCGCCGGGCAGCCCTGCCGCGCCCGCCCACGCTGAGCAGGCGGGGGTCTTGCGCGGGGCGGCCGGGGAAGCATGCGCCGGCGCGCCTGTGCTTGAGAACTCCTCCTGCCGGCACTCGCGAGTGTTGTCCATGTTGTGTATGGTCAGCACCACGCGCGCCCGGCTCGGGCCAGCCGCGTGGAAGCTGTCCCTGCGCGCGCGCGGCCGCGATCGGGCCAGTGTGCCGGCGTGCGTGCTGCTTGCGTTCCTGCACGCCGTGCCAGGCGCATGCCAAGAGGTGGGCGGGGAGCGCGCGCCAGTAGAGCATGGGCACCGCGGACAGCTGCCACTCGTGGACGTGCAGGATGTCGGGGTCGCGGCCGGTCGCGCGCAGGTACTCCAGGCACGCCCTGCGCCGCTGGCCTGGTCAGGCGGGCACAGCTCAGAGCTCATGTCTGAGCGGTGCGCCACGCGCGCGCTCGCCGGCGCACACACGCCGCCAGAGCCACAGGCTCGCAGCGTGCGCGGCCGCGCGCAGGCCGCCACCCCGGCATCCGCGCGCAGCGCGGCGCGGCCGCAGGCGCGCCTGAGCGCCCGGGGCGCGCGCCTGGAGAAGTACAGGTAGGCCTCCAGCTCGTTGTAGCTGCCGCCGTAGATGCGGCTGCCGCGGAACAGGCTGCAGGCGGCCCAGTCGGGGCGCAGCAGCACGAGCGGCACGCCGTCGATGCGCGCGCGGAAGGCGCGCGTGCGCAGCGCCTCGCACCGCACCCGCCCGTCCGCCAGCCGCCCCTGCGCGCGCGCGCCCTCCGCGTGTGCACGCGCCGCGCCTCGCGTGCCCTGCCTGCCAGAGGAGCGGCGCCGGCGCTGCGGCAGGCCGCGACGCGGCGCACGCACGGCGCCCACGCACCGCACCGCGGGCCGGCCCAGCCATGCGCTTGTCCTCAACGCCGACCCGGCGCCGTCACACTTCACAGCCGCGTCGCATATCGCACGCGCGGCGGGGGCGCCGCGCGGCCGAGGAGAGCGCGCCTGCGGCTGGGCAGGACCTGAAGGGGCGCGCACCTTGGGGCAATCAAAGTCGCAGTCGTGCTGCAGGCCCTCCAGCGCGACGTCCGGCAGGCACTCGTAGTAGGGCAGCATCACCTGCGCGGCCCCGCGCGCATGCTCAGAGTCCGCATGCCAGGTGCGGCCGGCCCTGGCCCCGTGTGCGGCGCCGACGGGGGTGCCACCTCGACGCGGTGGCCGCGGCGCAGGCAGGCGCGCGCGAGGCCGGTCACCACATCGCCCAGGCCGCCGACCTTGGCGGCAGGCGCCATCTCGGCCGTCATGTGCACCACATGCAGCCGCCGCGCGTCCCGCTCCGCGCCCGCCTCGGGCCCGCGCGGCCCTGCGCGCCTGCATGCATCATGAGACTGAGCCCGGCCGGCGGGCCGTGCCCTGGGAGCCGGGGCGCCCGCTTGTCACGAGGACCGCGTGTCAGCCGCACAGAGGCCAGCTTATGCTCGTGGCAGCACGAATCCGAGCGAGCCCCACGCTCGTGGCAGCGCCCGGGGCACGCTTCAGCGCGGCGCGGCGCTCAGGCCGGCCGCAGGACGGCCCAGGGCGCACGCAGGGCCGCGGGCGCGGTCCGCGCCGGGCGCTCCCAGAACGGGGGGCTCTCGCCCGGCGACGGCCACGCGATGCCGCACTCCGCCCGGTCCGCCTGGACTTCCTCCGCGGGCGCGCCGGCCGGCAGCGCCTCCGGCTCCGTGGCCTCGAGCTCAAACACCACCTGCAGGCACTCCGCCTGCTGCAGCCGGCCGGGCGGCGCGTGCCGGGTGCGGGGCCGGGCGGCGGATCAGGGGGCTGGTGGCGGAGGGGCTGGGGGGACGGGAGCAGCAGCGGCGCGCCTCGTCCGGCGGCACGCCCTGCACTCTGCTGAGCGCCAGGCGCAGCGCTACGTTCTCGGCCAGCAGGCGCTGCACGTCCGGCGCGCCGGCGGCCCGCCGCTCCGCCTGCGGGCGCAGGGCGCGTGGGTGTGGGCGGGGCGTGACGCGCTGGTCAGTGTGCAAGGCGGCAAGCCCGGCGTGGTCTTGCCTGGGGCGTCGCGCTGCGACGCAGCGCTTGCGGGCCCCGGCATTGGCGCGGCGGGGGCGGCCTGCTTGGCGCTGGCCCGCGCAGCGCTCGCCCGGCCTGCAGCATCCCCCGCCCAGCTAGCGAGCCCGCCTTGGCACCGCTCCCATCGAGGGAGCGCCCCTGGGCAGCAAGTGCTGCAAGCAGCAAGGCCACAGATGCACCTGCCTTGCTCAGCTGACCTGCAGGGCGCATGTGCGGGTGGCATGTGGGGCCTTGTTCACTGCAGGGCCTGCACTGCAGCGTGAAGGACACCGGCTGCCACCGCCTCGCCCGATGGAGACCACGGAGGTACCATGCCCGCCGGGCGCGCGCCTGCACTTCTCATGGCACCTGACCAACACCCTGTACATCTTGCCGGTGGCCGGCCAGGCCAGGCCCGGCCCCGATGAACGGCCCGTGGCGACCGCCGTGAGCTGGTGCGGTCCCGCCGCGCAGCCCGGAGTGATGCGGCAGAGCATCGACAATGCATTGCGTCAATAGGGGGCTGCGCGCCCCTCGCAGGGGTCGCCTGCCGGCCGAGCAGCGGCGGCTGGCCTACGACACGCTGCCTGCGTTCCAGGCGCTGCAGGCGCGGCTGCATGCGGGCGGCGGCGGCGTGCCCGCGGCCGACCTGCGCGCCTACGCGGCCGCGATCAGCGACCTGCTCGCGCCCGAGCCCGGCGCCGCCTCGCCCGAGCCCGCGCTGTGGGACCTGCTGGCGGTGCTGTTCCTGCACGCGCCGGCCGCCGGCGGCGTGGCCACCGAGGCGCTGGCCTGGGCGCTGGCGCGGCACGAGGGCGCGCTGGGCGGGCCGCCCGCACTGGGGCCGGCCGCGGAGGCGCTCGCGCTCAGCGACGCGCCCGTGCCGGAGGCGCAGCCGGGGTTCTGGGAGGCCGCGGCGCGCCTGGCCGCGCTGGGCCGCGTGGACGAGGCGGGCGAGCTGCTGGGGCGGCACACGCTGTGGCGGCGCGCGGTGGAGGCGGCCGGCGACGCGGGCGTGCTCGCCGCGGTGTCCGCCCTGGA
>JAABVA010004302.1_pt1 | contig 13237 bp, 11 predicted proteins | sample 5560331 | NCBI WGS metagenome assembly JAABVA01 (sample SAMN12812661, study PRJNA571458) | rock metagenome | isolation source: Antarctica rocks | place: Antarctica: Victoria Land, Mt New Zealand sud | collected 2016-01-07
CGCTATCAGGTCGAGGTCGTGCTGGCCGTACACCGAGAGGTCGCTCTGCATGGGCAGGTACTGTCTCAAGAGCCTGTTGGTGTTCTCAGAGGTGGCGCGCTGCCAGGGACTCTTCGGATCGCAGAAGTAGACCGCCACCTCGGTTTAGACGGTGAACTTCTTGTGGGCGGCCATCTCCGTGCCCCGGTCCCAGGTGAGAGTGTCCATCATGGCCTTGGGTAGCCGCCTTATCTGGGCACTCAGGGCTCCCACAACGCTTTCGGTGCCCTTGCCGCTAACCCGCACCAGCATCACGAACCGGGAGCTGCGTTCGACCAGGGTGGCTACGTGGGTGTTGCGCGATCCTGAGAGCAGATCTCCTTCCCAGTGTCCGGGCACCGCCCGCTCTTCGGCCTCTGGCGGACGCTCACGAATCGAGACGGCTTCTTTGATCTGTCCGCGCGGCTGACCGGCGGTGGAGGCATGGCGCCCCTTGCGCATCATCCGCCCGCTTCTAAGATGGGCGAGTAGTTCCCTTTTCAGAGCGCCTCTGGCCTGCACGAACAGGGTGCGGTAGATAGTCTCGTGTGACACGCGCATCGCCTCATCGTCAGGATACTGCTTTTTCAGCCAACCGGAGATCTGCTGTGGTGACCAGTCCTCCTTGAGCTTCTTTGCTACCACATCGCGCAAGAGAGTGTTTTGGGCGAGCATGCACCCTCTCGGACGCCGAGAGCGCTTTAAGGCCTGCTCCTCGGCCTCCGCTACCCGGTATCTTCCGCGCCCGCCATTACAGTTTACTTCCCGGCACACGGTGGAGGCAGACCGGCCCAGCCGACAAGCGATTGCACGAAGAGATTCTCCGGTAGCGAGCCCGCGGGAGATCTCCTCCCGCTTGGCCAGAGTGAGTGCACATCTTCGCCTGCGTCGCTTGTGCGGAGAGATCCCAACACCGAAAACCTACCGTGTTGCACCGACCGGTTGAACCCACCATCTCTATTCTTAGAAAAGGACTGCAAATCGTTGTTTATGACAAGATGAAACGGTTCGTCATGAGTCCGTGATCCACTCGTAACACACCTACCTGCTCCATTCTACTTCGTAGTGTGCAGCAATGACTACCCCTTTATCCACAACCTGTGGATAAACTTGTGGATAAACATAATAATTGGCTGCAAATCTCTATTTTTCTCCTCTACACTCTAGCGTACTATCGGGGGGCGCGCCATAATCCGGGGCGGGGATGATGTACGCAAATCGGACACAGAGAGACACGGGGGACGCTGGCATCGGCGTCAAGGTCGCGGTATACCCGAGGAGTGGGGAGCCAGAGGTAAGCGAGGTCTCGGCGGCCTCTTCGCACGCGGCTGGGGTGAAGTTTTCGAAGCTGGTGATGGAGAAGGTGCGTGAGGTTGGCGGGCACGTCCCCGAGGAAGCGGTGCGGGAGTTGGTCGAGAACCTCATACACGCGGGGTACAAAGGCGTAGTGATCTCTGTCCTCGAAGAAGGAAACATCGTGAGGATTTCGGATAAAGGACCGGGGATAGAGCACAAGAACCGCGCCTTCGAGTTCGGTTTCTCGGGTGCTACTCCAGAGGCGGTTCAGGAGATACGTGGGGTCGGCGCGGGTCTCGGCATGGCGCGTGCGGCGGCCGATAAGGCGGGTGGAACCGTAACCGTGGAGGACAACATCGGCGGAGGTACGGTAGCGACCGTCTCGGTGGGAGAGACCGGCAAGATGCGGGAGGCAGCAGAGCAGGACGGCACTCACGCACGGAAGCAGAGAAAGTATCCTGATGCCGTGCCCAAGATGAACATCTCAGAGAGGCAGCAGAAGGTTTTGATTACAGTGCTCGAGAGCGGTGAGGTGGGGCCTTCGACGGTCGCCGACAAATTAGAGATCAGCGTGAGCACCGCCTACAGGGACCTCTCCGTCCTTGAGGAGCACAGTCTCGTCGCCGCTGCTGAGTCGGGGAAGCGTGAGATCACGCCGCTCGGACGCGACTTGGTCGAGGCTATCGTCGACTCCTGGGTGAAGTAACCGATGTATCGCCCGGTCGAAGAGGTTTGGATAGAAGTGCTCGACCGCGTATCCGAGCACATAAACACGCCCTCTTTGAGGGTCTGGTTCGAGGGCACGAGACCTGTGGGCCTCTACGAGGACCGGTTGGAGATTTCCGTCCCGAACGACCTGGCCAAGGAGTACATAGAGAGCCGCTTCAAGCCGCTACTGGAGGAGGCCCTCGACTCCACTTTGGGCAAGGAGGACACGAGCCTCGAGGTCAGCATCGAGGGCGCCCGCGGAAGGGAGACCGGTAACGACCGGAGTTCGAACGGCCCGGATTTCATGAAGAATACGCGCACGTCGCGCCCGTTCAAGGCCAAATACACCTTCGACACCTTTGTCATAGGAGCCGGCAACAGGTTCGCACACGCGGCGGCTCTGGCGGTAGCCGAGACGCCGGGCGTCGTCTACAACCCGCTCTTTATCTATGGGGGAGTGGGGCTGGGTAAGACACATCTCCTGCGCGCGGTCGGGCAGTACGTCGAAGAAGAGGACCCGGGCATGAGGATGCGTTACGTCACCTGCGAGAATTTCACCAACGACTTCATCAACTCAGTGAGGGACAACGCTCCACTGGAGTTCCAGAAGCGCTACCGGGAGAACGACGTCCTCCTCATCGACGACATCCAGTTCCTTGAAGGCAAGATCGAGACGCAGGAGGCATTCTTTCACACCTTCAACGCCCTCTACGAAGAGAACAAGCAGATCGTCATAACATCAGACCGGCACCCGAAGTACATCCCAACCCTCAAAGACAGACTGGTTTCGCGCTTCGAGTGGGGACTCGTCACCGACATCCAGCCGCCGGACCTGGAGACGCGCATTGCGATCCTGCGCAAGAAGGCGCTGATGGACCGGCTGGAAGTGGACGACGAAGTCCTAACGTTTATCGCCTCTAAGGTCTCGACGAACATCCGGGAGCTCGAAGGGGCGCTGGTGCGTATCCTGGCCTACGCCTCGCTCTACGGGCGAACGGTGAGCGTGGCCCTCGCCGAAGAGGTCCTGAAGGACATACTGCTCGACGCGGCCTACAGGGAGATACCGGTCGAACTCATCCAGCACGAGGTCTGCCGTTACTTCGGGATCTCCAAGGGAGACCTCGTCGGCCAGAGCCGCTCTAGAGGCTTCGCCTACCCGAGGCAGGTCGCCATGTACCTCTGTCGTGAGCTAACCGACGAGTCACTACCGAAGATAGGACGTGCCTTCGGTGGACGAGACCACTCCACGGTCATGCACGCGAATACCAAGATCCGCAACCTCATAAACAGCGACCGTGACGTCTTCAACCAGATCCACGAGATCACCTACCACGTCAAAAGTAAACGCTAATCCTCACTAGTACGGTCCCTCAAGCCTCCCTACCCATATCCGCCAATACTCTAAATGTGCTCCTTATCCCTCCCCTGGTGGGAGGGTATATTGTAACGCTAGTCAGGCATACCAGTCAAAGGTTATCCACAAGATATCCACAGCATACCTCGCTAATGTGGACAACATTCTCCACTCCGGTGGCTATAACACCCGATTATCCACATTTTCTGTGGATAGAAAGCGCAAGCTGTGGATAACTCTATAAGTTCAGGGCTAAACAAGACATCTATATATTATTTTACGTATACAATTTGTGGATAACCCTGTGGATAAGAGGGGCGCAAGGTGTGGATAACTTTGTGGATAACTTTGTGGATAAGTCCAGCCTGTGGATAAACTCCGACTTATCCACATTTCTTCCACAGGAAATCGCGAGTTGTCCACAATTTCGTCCACAGCTTTGTGGGGCACTTTTGGTCATAGATAAGCAGAATATCAGGGTTATCCACACTATCCACAGGCCTTATTATTACTATTAATATAAGAACTTAGGGGTTTAAATAATGATAGTAAAGGAAGGAGGAGGGGCTATGAGGGCCATTTGCAACACTGATTTGTTCGGAAAGAAGCTTGCATTGGTCTCACGGGGGGTATCGGCTCGTTCGACGATACAGCTCCTGGGGGGAATCCTGTTGGAGGCGACGTCCGGGGGCTCGGTGCGGCTCTCGGCAACGGACATGGAGATCTCTATCCAGAGCTCTTCGCCGGCGGAGGTGGAGGAAGAGGGACGGGTGGTGATACCGGCTCGCATCTTCAACGACGTAGTGCGCTCCCTGCCGAAGGGGGAGTTGTTCACCCTCGTGCACGACAGGTCCGAGGGCGTGGTAAGGCTCTCGGCGCGGGAGAACGAGTATCGCATCCGGGCTTACGCGGCCGAGGATTTTCCGCAGCTGCCGAAGTTCGACGAGTCCGGGGCGTTCAAGATGAGCGGCGAGGCGCTGGTCGAGACCGTGGAGAAGGTCTCGCGGTCGTACTCGCGGGACGAGACGCGGCCGGTACTGACAGGCATCTTGATCTCCTTCGAGGAGTCGCGGGTCAGGATGGTGACGACAGACTCGTACCGGTTGAGCATCAAGGAGACGGAGCTTGCGACAACGTTCGATGGCTCCAGGGAGGCGATCATCCCGGCCCGGGCGATGCAGGAGGTTGGACGCATCTTCTCCGGTTCGGACGAGGAGCAGGTCGAGGTCGCGCTCTCGAAGAACCAGGCGCTCTTCAGGATCGGGGACGTCCTCTTCGGCACCCGTTTGATCGAGGGTAACTTCCCCGAGTACAAACGCCTGTTACCCAATGCGTTCGAGCGCAAGATCTCCGTCAATCGTGAGGATCTCGTTGACTCCCTACGCCGCGTGAACCTCTTCGCCCAGCGCCAGACGCCGCCGGTGCCGGTGAGCCTGGCCTTCTCCGATGGGGCAGTCGAGGTATCGGTGAGGAACGGCGAGGTGGGGGAGGCCCGCGAGAAGCTCTCCGCCAACAGCGAGGACGAGTTCCACATCTCCTTCAACCCGAGCTACCTGCTCGACGGCGTCTCGGCCGTAGACTCGGAGAAGGTCCTCTTTAAGCTCAACGAGTCCCTGCAACCGGGGCTCATCGTGCCGGAGAACGACGAAAACGGGGAGGAGTCGGACTTCCTGTACCTAATTATGCCAATGCGCGACTCATCCCGGGGCTAGTTTCTTTGGAGATCCACCCCGGTATTACCCTCGGTCAGGCTTTGAAGGCCGCCGCGCTCGTCGGCACCGGCGGCGAAGCGAAGGTCGTCATCCAGTCCGGCGAGGTCTTAGTGAACGGCGAGGTCGAGACCCGCCGTGGCCGCAGGCTCATTGAGGGGGACGTGATCGAAGTGAGCGGCGAGAGGCTGGAGGTGCGCACTTGAGCTCCTACATCCGCGCCCTCAGGATGGTCAACTTCCGCAACTACGCCGACGCGACCGTCCTCCTGGCCCCCGGCCTGAACGTCCTCGTCGGCGGCAACGCCCAGGGCAAGACGAACCTCCTCGAAGCTATAGCCTTCGCCGTCACCGGCTCCACCCCGCGCACCGCCAACGACCAGGAGGTCGTGCGCTGGAGCGCGGAATTCGCCCGCGCCGAGATGCGCGTGAGCCTGGACGAGGACGAGGAGCGCAAGATCGCGGTCGGCTACGCCCCCGGCCAGAAGAAACGCCTTACCGTGGACGGTGCGCCCGCATCCTCGCTCCACGCCTACGCCGGCGGCGGCGCGGGTGTTAGGGTCGTCACTTTCTTCCCGGACGATATTCGCGTCATCAAGGGAGCCCCCTCCGACCGCCGCGAGTTCCTCGACGCCCTGCTCTCCTCCCTGCGCCCGTCCTATTCACGGGCCGTCGCCGAGTACACCAAAGCGGTCCAGCAACGCAACCAACTTCTGAGGCGAATCCGGGACGGCTTCTCCTCCGAGCGTACCCTCGCGACCTGGGACAGAAAGGTCGTGGACCTCGGCACGCAGGTCCTGGAAGGCCGCACGGCGGCGGTTGGGCCTCTCGGATCTCTACTCGAAGACGCTGTAATGGCCCTGTATGGCCCCGAGAAGGCCACGCTACGCTATTGCTATAGCGCACCCCTCGACGGGTATTCGGAGGCGCTTAGAGAGGCTCGTAGTGTCGACGTGGAGCGCGGGACTACCTCGATCGGGCCTCATCGGGACGACTTCGCGGTGCTCTTCGGGGGTATCAGCATGACGACATATGGATCTCAGGGTCAGCAGAGGCTGGCGACGCTGGCGTTAAAGTTCGCGGCGAGGGAGTATTTGAGGGAGGAGACGGGCCAGGATCCTCTACTGCTCTTCGACGACGTGATGAGCGAGCTCGACGAGCGCCGTCGAAGGTACCTCTCAGAGTACTTTCTGGGTAGTACGCAGGCGGTTATCTCCACGACCAACCTGGAGTATTTCGCCAACGAGGTCCTCGATAGGGCGCGGATCGTGCGCATATCTGGGGGTGCGATCCATGCCGCCACCAGTGATGGTGTCGGGAGCGGTACAGTAGAGCGTAAACCGCTTAAATAAGCCGCAAACTGCCGGAACCCATCTTGGGAAAATGTACAAGGTGTGTTACAATCTACCGGTGCGAAACTGTGTTAGAGAGATCGGTTCTGGCGGTACTTCCGGAGCCCTTAACGGGAGGGTTTCAACCTTTGGCGACTAGCCCCGTTTCCAAGAATACCAAGAGCGACTACGATGCAAGTTCCATACAGGTCCTTGAGGGTTTAGAGGCCGTCAAACGAAGGCCGGGGATGTACATCGGCTCGACCGGGCCGAGAGGGTTGCATCACCTCGTGTGGGAGATCGTAGACAATTCCATAGACGAGGCGCTTGCGGGGTACTGCACGGAGATCCACGTCATCGTCCACCCGGATAACTCCGTCTCGGTTTCCGACGACGGTCGCGGGATGCCGGTCGGCAGGATGGAGAAGTACGACAAGTCCGCGACCGAGGTCATCATGACGACACTGCACGCCGGCGGCAAGTTCGACGGACAGGGGTACAAGGTCTCCGGCGGATTGCACGGCGTGGGCGCTTCCGTGGTCAACGCGCTCTCGGAGTGGCTGGAGATGGAGATCCGGCGTGAAGGCCACGTCTTTACGCAGCGCTACGAGCGTGGGTTCCCGCGGGGGGACCTGACGAAGGGGCGCAAGCTCAAGAAGGGCGAGGGGAACGGGACCACGATCCGCTTCCTGCCCGACCCGGAGGTCTTTACCGAGACGCGAGAGTTCTCCTTCGACACGCTCTCGCGAAGATTCCGGGAGTCGGCGTTCTTGAATAAGGGGCTCAAGATCTCGCTTGTGGATGAGCAGGAGGAGGATCGGGCCGTAACGTACCAGTACGAAGGCGGAATCCGGGACTTCGTGGCGCACATCAACGATGCGAAGGATCCAGTACACAAGACTGTCTTCTACCTCGAGCGTGAGGACGAGGCGGGCGACGTTGAGGTCGCGATGCAGTGGAACAACGGCTTCCAGGACTCCGTATTTACGTTCGCCAACAACATCAACACCCACGAGGGTGGGGCGCACCTCTCGGGCTTCAAGGCGGCGCTGACGCGTACGATCAACGACTACGCACGCCAGAAAAATCTCATCAAGGAGAAGGAGGAGAACCTCACCGGAGACGACATCCGGGAGGGGTTGGCGGCCGTCATCTCCGTGAAGCTGCGCGAGCCGCAGTTCGAGGGCCAGACGAAGACCAAGCTCGGGAACACCGAGGTCAAGGGTCTCGTCGAGAGCTCCACGAACCGCTTCCTCGCGGAGTTCCTGGAGGAGCGACCCGGCGAGGCGAAGGCGATCATCAACAAGGCGCTACAGGCCGCCAGGGCTCGGCAAGCGGCTCGCAAGGTGCGCGATACGATACGCAAAGGCTATCTGGAGAGCTCGACGCTACCGGGTAAGCTCGCGGACTGTTCGTCGAAGGACCCGGCTCGGAGCGAGTTGTATATCGTCGAGGGAGACTCGGCGGGCGGGTCGGCCAAGCAGGGGCGAGACCGGAACTTCCAGGCTATATTGCCGCTTCGCGGCAAGATTCTGAATGTTGAGAAGGCCAACATGAACAAGGTCCTCTCGAACGTGGAGATTCAGGCGATGATCTCCGCAATCGGGGCTGGTGTGGGGGAGAGCTTCGCGGTCTCGCAGTGCCGCTACAACAAGGTCGTGTTGATGACGGACGCCGACGTGGACGGGAGCCACATCCGGACGCTGATGTTGACGTTCCTGTTCAGGAACATGCCGGAGTTGATCGAGGCTGGCTACGTGTATATCGCGCAGCCGCCGCTTTACAAGGTCACGCACCAGCGCCACGACCACTACGTCTACAACGAGCGGGAACTGCGGGAGACGCTGACCCGTTTAAACGCGAACGGCAACGCGAACATCGGCCGCTTCAAGGGGCTCGGGGAGATGAACCCGATCCAGCTCTGGGAGACGACGATGAACCCGCAGCACCGTACCCTGTTGCAGGTGACGGTAGATTCGGCGGCGGTCGCGGACGAGCTGTTCACGGCGCTAATGGGCGACAAGGTCGAGCCGCGCAAGCTGTTTATCGAGGCGAACGCGAGAGAGGTGAAGAACCTGGATGCTTGATACTTTCTCGGGGAATATACGGCCCCACTCCATAGAGGACGAGATAAAGGACTCGTTCCTCTCCTACGCGATGAGCGTGATCGTCTCGCGCGCCCTCCCGGACGTGCGCGATGGCCTCAAGCCCGTCCACCGGCGCGTCCTCTACGCGATGCACGACGTAGGTCTTCAGCCGAACCGGCCGTACCGCAAGAGCGCAACGGTCGTCGGCGAGGTCATCGGTAAGTACCATCCGCACGGCGACTCGGCGGTCTACGATACGCTGGTCAGGCTCGCGCAGGAATTCTCCATGCGCCACCCGCTCGTCGACGGGCAGGGGAACTTCGGGAGCGTCGACGGCGACCCCGCTGCCGCCATGAGGTACACGGAAGCACGTCTCACGCGCATGGCGACCGAGATGCTCCGGGACATAAGCTCGGACACGGTCGACTTCGCGCCGAACTTCGACGAGAGCCAGCGCGAGCCGGTCGTCCTGCCGGCGCGGTATCCGAACTTGCTCGTCAACGGGAGCGACGGCATCGCGGTCGGGATGGCGACGAAGATACCGCCACACAACTTAGGCGAGGTCTTGGACGCGACCATGGCTCTCATCGACAACCCTGAGCTCAGCGACGTGGAGCTTGCGGAGCACATAAAGGGGCCGGACTTCCCGACGGGGGGGATCGTCGTCGGTCTCTCCGGGATACGGGATGCGCTCCTGACCGGGCGTGGGTCTGTACGGGTGCAGGCCAAGGCGCACACGGAGCAGATGAAGGGCAACCGGACCCAGATCGTGGTGACGGAGATCCCGTACCAAGTCAACAAGAGTTACCTACTCCAAAAGATCGCGGAGCTCGTCAAGGAACGCAAGCTGGACGGCATCAGCGACTTGCGAGATGAGTCGGACCGTAACGGGATGCGCATAGTCATCGAGCTGAAGCGCGAGGCGGTTCCGAAGGTCGTCCTGAACAACCTCTACAAGCACACCCAATTCCAGCAGAGCTTCGGGGTGAACCTCGTGGCGCTCGTGGACGGCGTGCCGAAAACGCTCTCCTACAAGCAGGTGCTCCAGCACTACGTCACGCACCAGTTCGAGGTAGTGACACGCCGGACGCGCTACGAGCTTAATAGGGCGCAGGCGCGGGCGCATATACTCGAAGGGCTCTTGATCGCGCTCTCCAACCTAGACGAGGTGGTAGCGACCATCCGTAAGTCGCGTAGCGTGGAGACGGCGCGCAACAATCTGATGAGGACCTTCAAGCTCTCCGAGCGGCAGGCGCAGGCGATCCTGGACTTGAGGTTACAGCGTCTCACGGCGTTGGAGCGGCAGAAGGTCGAGCAGGAGCACCGTGACCTGCGCGAGAAGATCGAGTACCTGGAGAGTATCCTAGCCGACGACTCGAAGGTGTACGGGATCATCAAGGAGGAGCTCGCCGAGGTCAGGGCGGCGTATGCCGACGAGCGGCGGACGGCGATCACGGTCGACGAGAGCGTGGACTTTGAGGTCGAGGACCTGATCGCTGAGGAAGAGATGGTCATCTCCATCTCCAACGGCGGCTACCTGAAGAGCGTCCCCGTGAACACGTTCCGCAAGCAGGGCCGGGGCGGAGTTGGAGTCGCCGGCATGGAGTTGAAAGAGGGCGACTTCATCGAGCACCTCTTTATAACCACGACGCACCACTACATGCTCTTCTTCACCAGCAGGGGCAAGGTGTATCGCCTAAAGGTGCATCAGCTACCGAGGATGGGCCGGACGGCGAAGGGGCGTCATATTGCGAACCTGCTGCCGCTTGCGCAGGGAGAGAGGATCGCAACGGTCATCGCGACGAAGGACTTCAAGGAGGCCGAGCATCTACTGTTCGCCACGAAGAAGGGTATCGTCAAGAAGACCGCGTTCCTAGACTACAACACGCCGCTGAAGAGCGATGGGATCATCGCGATCAACCTGGTCGACGAAGACGAGCTCATAGCCGTGCGTCAGGTCTCTGACGGGGAGCACATCGTGCTCGTAACCCAGAACGGCATGGGTATCCGCTTCTCCCACAAAGATGCTCGTCCGATGGGTCGGGCGACCGCCGGGGTCAAGGGGATCACGCTGAAGGAAGGAGACGAGGTCCTCAGCATGGATGTCGTTTACGATACCGCTGACCTCTTCCTCATAACTGAGAAGGGCTTCGGCAAGCGCACCGAGCTCTCGCAGTTCAGGGCGCAGAGCCGCGGCGGTCAGGGTGTTATAGCGATGAAGACAGACGGCGAGCGGGGGCGTCTGGCAGGCGTGAGGGTCGTGAGGCCGGACCTGCACGAGCTGGTGATCGTCTCGAACTTCGGGACCACGATGCGGATAGACGCCGAGTCGGTCTCGCGCCAGGGACGCTCCGCCCAGGGTGTCCGGGTGATGAATCTGCGCGCCGGCGACTCGGTGAGTGCCATCGCCAAGGTCGTCTCCAGCAGGGGAGCCGCTGAGGACGCGGGCGAGGAGGAGCTCGCCGGTGAGCACGAGGAGGCCGTAGAGGGCGCGACCGCCAACGGCGCGAGCCCTAACGGAGAGGTGGTACATGGATAACGGGAGGACCTGCGACGGCGTGGTCGAGTGTACGGCGCTCGTCCTGGCGGAGAGTTGCGCCGAGCTTGATGGCCGGATCACCCTCTTCGGGATACTCGACGAGTTGAGGCCCAACAGGGCTGACGGTGGGTACTCCTTCGTGATCTACGCCAAGTTCGAGGGGTGCGAGCACGCCGACGGCGGCGAGCGGCGTGCTCGCACCCTTATCACCGACGAAGAGGGTGAAGTCCTGGAGGAGTCGGCCGAGTACTCCGTGTGGCTGAGCGGCGAGGAGAGCCCGGCGACCATCTTGGCTGCCTTCGATCTCCCGGGGGACCTGGAGGTCGAGGAGGAGCTTCTGTGGGTCGAGGCGGAGCTCGACGAAGAGACATTGGCGCAGACGGCGATACCCCTGCGCGAACGATACAACGTGTAAACGAGACAGAGAGGCCCGGGAAACCCGGGCCTCTCTCAATATGGTCAAGGAACTGATTCGATGCCCGAAGATCTGGCAATATTCATCGACTGGGAGAACATCTATATCTCCACGGTCACGGAGTACGGTGCGAAGCCGAACGTCTCGGCGATTCTAGAGAAGTCTCGTGAGTACGGGCGCATCGTCTCCGCGACCGCCTACGCGGACTGGACCGACGGGGACTTCCGCCAGGCTCCACCAACCCTGTACTCGAACGGCATCTCGCCGCGCTACATCTCCGCCCGATACTTCCCCGGAGGCCGCTCGCAGAAGCGCCGGACGAACTCTATTGATGTAATGCTGGCGGTAGAGTGCGCGGACTTTCTGCATTACCACCCGCAGGTCGACACTTACGTGCTCGTAACCGGCGACGGAGACTTCATTCCACTCGTGAGCCTGCTCCGCAGCCGGGGGAAGAACGTCGTGGTGATCGGGGTTTCGGAGGCAACCTCCTACCACCTAATAGAGTCCGCCGACCACTTTATCTCCTACGCCTCCCTTTTGGAGGAGGAGCGCGCCGCACGCGACCGCGACCGGCAGCCGAAGAAGAAGACATCCGACCCGTACAGGGAGTTGGTGAGCGCGGTCGAGGCTCTCAAGAATGGCGGCAAGACTCGGGTTCTGGGACAGGTCAAGCAGCAGATGATCGTGCAGCTTGGCTCGTTCGACGAGCGCAACGAGGGCTTCAAGAAGTTCAAGGACTTCGTGGTCGAGGCAGAGCGTCGCGGTCTGGTGAACACGGTGGACCAGGATCTGGAGCTCCAGGTCTACCTGCCGAACGAGGAGGTCCCCGAGGTCCCCGAGTCCGACCTTGCTACCGAGGAGCCGAAGGAGCAAGCCGATGAAGTCCAGGCGAACGGTAGGGCTGACGGTCAGCCCCAACGGGTCGAGGTGGAGGAGACCGAGGAGCCGGCCGAGCCGCGCGCGGAGCAGGGGGCGGAGCCTGGCTTCGACCTTCTGGAGGACCTCACACCCTACGAGTTGAGGACCATCTGCAAGAGCGTGGCGGGGCTCGAGGAGCCGGCGTCCTTCGTGGAGATCTTTGGGAGCATCCGGGATCTCGACGAGCGGGGGGAGTTGGAGCTGTCGCAGGATGAGATACGGGAGGTCATAGGGGCGATGCTGGAGGCCGGATACCTCGCGCCCACCCGCACCAGGCCTTATGAGAAGGCCAAAGCTGACATAACCTTCTACGCTCTCGCCCGCGACCGCGAGGAGGTCAAGACCGCGCTCGCAGTCTCCTAATCGGCCAACTTGTAGACGGTTAGCGCGGCGCAGAGGAGCGCCGCGGCGGCCTGTACTAGCGAGAGCCCTATAGTCTCGATGACCTGGAGCGCGGAGACGCTGCGTAGCAGGAGGTGCAGGGCAACGATCCCGCCGAAGCCAGCGAGGAATACCAGTGCAGCCTTGACCCTGTAGCTCTCGCCGCGCTCCTTGATCAGGGCCATCCCAATGAGGGCGGGCACGTAGAAGACGAGGATCAGGGGCACGAGGCGCAGAACCTCAATCGAGAAGCCTAGCAGTGATTCCACTGCCTCAGTCTACTACGCGCTCCGTGCCGTGGAGTGCCGTGGCCGGTCTCTCTGGACATGTATGCGTATGTACGCTAGTGTACTTACAGCGTCTGTCACAGCAATTGACCCACTCGACGGTACCCGCAGTGCTCAAAGAAGCCTCGGATGTCCTGGATCTTCACCGCCGAGATCGCCTCTCCCATCGCTTCGATCAGCGCCTCTTTAGTG
>JAABVA010004303.1_pt1 | contig 13237 bp, 5 predicted proteins | sample 5560331 | NCBI WGS metagenome assembly JAABVA01 (sample SAMN12812661, study PRJNA571458) | rock metagenome | isolation source: Antarctica rocks | place: Antarctica: Victoria Land, Mt New Zealand sud | collected 2016-01-07
GAAAGGATTTTCTTCCACCTAAGTGATCCACCTTGATGATAAAATTCAGACAAATAGCTTCTACAATAGACTTTGGTGATTCAGGTAGGTAAGGTAGGGACCCAACTCCCTCGGCTTCACTTCATCAGTAAGGTATGAGAGCAGCAGCTGTGAATTATGATAGGTACAGTAAGGTATTTGCAGTAAATAGAAGTACCGAGTTATCATGCCGTCTGTAAGCGTACCGTAAGCCTAAACGCCCGCTTGCGGCCGCTTGTTTTCAGCCCCATCGTTTGGCAAGTGGGGAAGCAGAAAAGCTTACCTGAAGCTTCGCGGAAGATACCCTTAAGGTATGTACAGTAACGTTACAGACTCAACCAAGGTAGTACCATGAGAGTTCAGGCTACATCAATGGAACCCTAACAAATTTCCCTGCTACTTGAGCAACCCACTTATTCAGACCACCTCAAAAACTCATATAAATCACAACATTTCAATTTTCAATAACATCACAACATGAGATTGAAATTATCTAAGTTTTAAATATATAATAAAAACTAATATATTCTGCTATGTAAAAATTTTTAAAGATGTAATGTCTATTATTTGAAGTAGTATACAAGATTTATTAAAAAATACAATAAAATACTGTGCTCTGTATTACTACTTCACTTTTTTAAAAATTGATAGCACTTCAAGTTAATATTTTATTAAAAGATGTCTACTACAATATTAATTCAGCTTAAATAATTAGAATTTATAAAGATGTTATGATGTTATTGAAAATTGAAATATTGTGATTTATATAAGTTTTTAAGATGATCTGAATAAGTAAGTTGCTTAAGTAGCAGAAAAATGTGTTACATACAGTGCTGGTGAAAATTCTGAGCCATTCACATCATAAGCAAAAAACACATCTGTTTTTCTAGTAAAATCTGTCACCTTCATATTCATTCACAAAATCATACACTTATAAGGTCAATTAACATTCTCAAAGCTCTATAACAACAGTCTCAATGTCAAAGAGTAAAAGAAAAAATATTAAAATGAAATCTTTGTTAAAACTGCATTTAAAAGATCTTAGACATTCTTTTACATTCTTTTTATCTTAGAATGTTAAGAACATCAATGTTGATGAATTTGAAGACATTAACAGTGTTAATTTAATAAGAAAGAAGACTTCAACTAAAGCTTTGCTCATGTTTCTGATTCATTGAACTGTCTTTCTTGACAAGAAAAGTCTTTTTAACAAAAATAAAATGATAAATTTCATCAATTTTAATTATTCAGCATTTTTAACAAATAAGCAGATCAAAGTGAAAGAAAAGACTTAATTTAAGAATTTATTACTGTCAGGTAAAGTTAAGAGGTAAAAAGCTGTCTTGCTAAGTGAGCAAGAAGTCTCAGCTATATAGTCAGAAACTATAACATCATAAGGGCAGATAGGCAGAAGCAATTTCTCATAATAGTGAATAAAGTAAAAACAAATGTCTAAATGAAAAGAAATGATGATAATGAGAAAAGATCATAATGGTGAATTAGTGTAGTGTGAGAAAGAAAGATGTAATGATGATAATGAGAAAAGGTCATAATGATGAATTAGTGTAGTGCAGAAAAGAAAGACACCAGTATTATAACAAGTTGCTGATTACAAAAAAGACATCAGCTTCTGACATTACTTCATTCATTACTTTATCTCTTCATTCTTGTTCTTACACTTCATTAAGATTCTCTCATTCTTTATATTCAATGTTATTTACTCATTCTCTGTCACCTTAATCATCTCTGCATCTGTCATTCTGTCATTTTTCTTTAAATATTCAATAATGAAGTCTAATATATCAATCATCTCTGCAAGAATGCTCTGAATTCTCACTGCATAATTCTCAATGATGTTCAGTTTCTCTTTCAAAATGATGATGCAATTCTTCACTTCAGCAATATAATTTTGTATTTTAGTCACTGTCTTCATTTATTCATTCAGACATACATCTAGTTAAGTGAAGCTATCAAGTAATTTTTGCACAATGACTTGTAGAAGAGATACATTGATGATAAGAATTGCAGTAAATAAAGATTGTAATTTAATTGATGTTATAGTTAATCTTAAAATAAATAGATTCATTAATTGCTATTTATTCATTAAGAAAACATTAAGTTCTGTTTTGTCTGCCTTCTATTTAGATATATAAAATATAGTAAGCAGTGTAAAGACATTAAAGCTGATTGCTGCTTATGATGATGTGATCATTTCAGTAGATAATGCAGTAATATTGAATGTAATTAAGTCTTGAAGTGCTGATTTTGACAACAGTATTGATTGAGTAAAGAAGTTAAAGATGAGCTTTGTTGCTAGATTTGATGTAGATAATGATGTTATTACAGTGAATGAAGTCAGATTTGCTGATAATAATGATGCTGTTTTGATAAATAAAGCTATATTAATGTTTTAATGTGATAAACTAACTTAATTTAACAGTTCAGCTTTTGTAATAAATGTTTCTGCTTTACTGTCTTTGACAGTTTTCTTTAATTTAAAGACTAATTATGAATTAAGATGTATGATCTTATTGTTAAATTAAAGTAAATTGTCATCTCTGATTTAATGCATACTGTAATGCATTTTTACATCTGTTTCTCTCTTTTCTTTCTCATATAACTGATAATAGTTCTTAAAAACAGCATAGCAGTTCTTGTCAGCATTATTCATTATAACAATCTTGTTTCTGTAATTAATTCTTAAAACTCTGATATCTCTCTGCTAATCAAAATCTGCAGATTATGCTGTATCTCTCTTGTTTCTCTGCATCTTTCATATAATCATGTAAACATTGTAGTCATCAAGTCTTATTTTATTTAATGATGATTTATTCAGATAATTTAATGTTTCAATGTACAGCTTTCATTCTCTTTATATTATCTAAGAAATGTTGCTTACTTTAGCTGTATTAATCTTTTTGTTTAATTCATCATCACATTATAATTTATGATTCACTGACTCTGAGTTTTTCTTTTAATTAATCATTTTAACATCTCATGATATAGAGAATGTATGAGTGCTGTATGCATCTTATAGAAATGATTGATGTGCTGAAATTGTGTAAAAGATATAATGAATAGTAGTTGAGAAAAGTTCTGATAAATAATGATGTTGTTTATTTCTAAATGTTTGTTTACTTTTCTGATATCTGTCATTTGAATTTAGATAGCATATATGAAATTCACTGCTTGAATAAGAAATGCTGTCATATAGTTATGCATTAAGCATTTATTTCAATTCATACAGCTGCACTAGCTCTTTAACATTTCTCAAATCTTTAATATTGACTCAGCTGTCAAATTCTGAGCTATACTCTAATCAATAAGCTAAATATTCAGTAGTTATGTCTCTGCCTCTTTGATACATTCTTTTAAACAGCAGTTTTTCAACTTTTTACTTCTTCTCACTATTCACTATAACTTTTTCTGACTCTTCTGATCTTAATCACTGATATGAGTCATTGATATGAGCTGATTTCAGGTGTGCTACTGATATAACATCATAAATGCATCAATTCAATAATAATTCTAGCTAATATGTCAGTTTTTCAACACAATTCAGAACTTTCAGCAAATTCATAAATTGCTGTCTCAGCTTCTTATTCTTTTCTTTTAAACTGAGAAGCATATAGTTCTTGTGTAAATGTAGATTTATTAAATCTTCTGCCTTAAAGTAAAGAAATTTATGTTTTTAATCATAATAATACTTCATTGTCATAGCAACATATGCTATTGCATCTTTAACATCTATATGTGCTGACTGATACTGATTCATCATTATAAAAGTAACTAACTTTCTTTTTATCTATTCTTCATTATAATTAAAATCTATCTGCTCTGTGTTAGACTCTTTTATCTGAAGTAAGTTCATAACTTTGTGCATTTGCATGCTGAAAATGATCTGATTAAGACTGAGCCTGATCAAACTGTACTTAGTTAAGTTGTTTAAAGCAGCTTATAAATATATCAATATAAATGATTAAAGATCTGACTCTTTTAAAATCATTAATCAATATTAAAATGCAATTTTAGCTGTCTAATTGATTGCTTCTGAGCTACTGTTCATTTATGAATGACAAACACTTAAGTAGAGCAAGTCTATCTTAAGTTGCTTAAATACTTTTTTTTATAGATTCACTAGAAATTTGCAGTCTCAATTTAATATAATTGCTTTAGACAAATCTCAGTTTAGCAGTGCTAAATGATTTAATAGTGTAATTGCTCAATCTTTCATCATTATGCTGTCTTAATCAGATATAAGAATGATAACTTTGCTGAATTTGTCAGTGACTGATATAATTATGTTATACTTATCTGACTTCAATAATGATAAGATCAGAATAAAGTCAATTGTCAATGTATAAAAAGAGCAAGAAGATGTAATTATTGACTGTAAAACATCATAAGACTTGTAATGTGATGTTTAACTGAGTTGACATTGTGAGCAATGTTGTATGTATTTATGAAGATTCTTTGATAGATCATAGAAATAAAGTGAATTAATTAATCTCTTATGAGTTTATGCATATTCTGAGTGATTAATGTCATCATAAACTATCTTAAACATTCTGTCATAAAGACTCTTTAATATACATAGATAAGACTCTTTCTCAAGATCTTTATAGAAGATAAGATCATCTCTTATTTTATATAAAAGTCTTGCAATGTCAGGCCTCAAAGCATTGTTTCTTTTTAATATTTGTAAAATGTGTTTTCATTTTGATTCTTCATCATATTCATGCTTAATATTCTGTCACAATTGATCTAAGACTTTCATTAAGATCTTCACATAAACAGCTGTTCTTAAGTTAGTTTGCAAGACTTTCAATATAAAGTTGTCTGTTTCTGATTGATTCTTCTGATTGACTAAACACTTACAGATATTGTTATCATTAAATAATTAAGATAGAGCATCTAATATTATGTTTGATCTTTTAGACTTATAGTAAATGTTTAGATGAAAGTACTGAAGATATTTAGATGTCTAAATAGAATATAAGTTAAGCTTCTTCACTGCAGTGATATTTAAACTGAACTGATGACTGATCTTTATTGAAATTATATAATCAATGTAGATAATTACATTTTTTATCATCACTTCTATCATGTATCTGATCTTCTTAACTACTCAGATCAATTTTGTCACTTCAAGTTCAGTTAATCAGTATTACATTTTGACATCTTAAAGCAGTCTGCTTAAAAACAGAACAGACTTCATGAACTTTTATTTTAAAGTACTGTCTTCAGTGAACTCTTTTACATAATATACATGTGCTTCAAAGCTGAATTCTTTGAATGCATTTAGATTAATGTAGAGTTGTCATTTTGATGAGAAATGCATTAGAATGATTGATTAAGAGAATAGAGACTGAAGATAATGAAAGATGTTTAACTTCTTTAAGATTGACTTATTTAATCTAATAATAATGATTATTTACTTTTTAGTGTTTTCTTTTGTCTCTTTTGCTCAAAGATCTTGATTTAAGAAGATTTTTTGCTGCTGAAGTGACTTGATGATAGCTGTATAATGTAAAATATATTGTTGCATATAGTCAGTTAGATTAAGATACTTTTTTAACTGACTTAAGCTCAAAGAGAATTTAATTCTAAATATTGTGACTAACTTGTCTTCTGAAGTTATGAGACTCAAAGCATCTATTCATTGACTTAATAACTAAATAAATAAATATGTTAAATAGAACTTCTCTGACAAAAGACAGATTCTTATTTTGTTTAATACATTAAAAATGTTGTAAAGATGATTTAAGTGCTCTTTTAATGTATTGAAGAAAATAACAATATTATCAACATAAATTTTAATGTATAATCTCTGTTGTTATAGAATTCTGTTAATCATTTATTAAACATATATCAGCAAGTTCTGATATCTCATAACTGCAATCTTGAAGATTTTCTGACCTCAATGTAAAATAATAGTCAGACAGTGCTGATGTGTCTGTTTTATTCTTTATTGATAGAAGAAGAAGCTGCAGTTAACTGTAAAGATGTATTTGACTTCTTAAACTGCAGTTAAAATGTTAGTCTGACTAGATACTGAATAAACATTCAGCATAATGATTTTGTTAAGTACTTAAATGTTGATTATTACTTTATCTTTTTGAATCTCATTCAGTAGGTTTTTTCATATCATAAAACAGAGATAGATAAAAGAGATGAAGCTTATAGTTTACTTTAAGTGATCTTGTGTCTGTAATTTATTAAACATCATATCAATTATTTCACAATTCTTTTGCTTAACTAAGTATACACATACTTGTTCTAACTTGTACTGAGTCTTTCAATCATTAATGAGCAGAATATTTATTCATTTTTTCTCTAAGATCTTTATTAAGTTGTCTTGATCTATTTAAAGATGAAGATATGAATGCATAACTGTTGTGATTTGAGTCATTACAGCATTAAACTCATAAATTGTTACTTTATGCATGATCTTTCTCTCAGAGCTAGTCATCATTTCTAAATGAAATGCTGTCACTGTAATTAACAGACTCTGAAAACACATTCTGACTTAATTTATCTGTTTTCTAATTGTGAAGACTGCAAGTTCTGAATTCTGCAAATTGACTAGATAACATCTGTTGACTTCATATTTCACAACATGACTGAGACAGATTTTTTGTAAAATGACAAGAGACACATCTGAGTCATTTTACACTTGTACTGTCAATAAAATATAATTAATGATGTAAATATATATTGCTGTGTTCTCTGTGTGACAATCTGATTTAAACAGAAGATCACAATTTTAAGATAGAGCAATCTTAACTATTAGTATATTTGTGTAACTTCTGAGCTGTATAATTGTATTTTTGTAAGTCATTATGATTTTTTGTACTGAGTCAATTAACTATGTAATAACTGTTAATGATAGTTCAATGTTGTCACAACTATTCACAATTGCTTTTCTGCTTAAAAGCATGATAAAAATATTCTCTGAAACAAGAATGTCAATGTTTATAAGTATCTTGATCTTCAGATTATTGACAATATGCATCTCTTTAATGATTACTGTTAATTGATCATTATTGTTAAACAGATAAATGATCAGAATGATATATTTGTTATAATGATGAATTTCAGTTCTCAATTCTTAAATTATAATGAGCAATAAGATTCATTTAATTAAAATATCTGAAATCTATTTCTTTAGAAAGCTTCTGTTAATTAAACTCATAATGCAGTCTATGTTGAGGCAGATCAGCTCTTCTTTTGTTGTGAGTGTCAGTTTTGCTAAGACAGTGATGTATCTTCAGTCTTAAAAATCATAATCAGTAAATACATAAGAAGATGAGCTAGCTATAGACCTAATCAGCATAGATCTTGATGATTTAACAAATTTTATCTTCTAAATTGCTTTATTAAGCTTCTGTTTGATCAATTTTCTGTCATTACACTCATTGTGCACATACTTATGCAATTTATTGTTGAACAGAAAGATTTTACAGTAGCTGTGATAGTCATTTTGTATTTCAGCTATATAATTTATGTTTATAGCTTCTTCTTCATTCTTTTCATTCTTCAGTTCTTACTCTTAATCTGACTCATAGATCTTTTCTTCTTTCTAAATATTAAGCATATTGACTTTCTGATATGTACTGTTGTAATAGACATTCTTAAATTCTTGATAGTCAGTCTGATTATTGATAGAAGATTTATTCTTAGAAGAATTCACTTCTTAAGTGAAGTATGCTTAATCACTGTATTCACTGTGATTGCCTTATCATGAGAACTTATTGTCTCTGTTTAAACAGTTAAACAGTTTTTTAATCTGATTTTTAAATCTTTAATTTAATATATTTGTCTCAGATGATGATCTTTCATTTCTGAAGATAATTTAAAGAGATGTTTTAAAGCTCAATTGAATGTTTAACAAAGTATTTTGTGAATAAAGTTGAAACTATTGTGACTAATTATTAGGCTGTCATTGTGATCTGAGTGAATATGAGAAATTGTCATATCTTAATGATGAATATGATGAGTAAGAGAAAGATTGACAGTCATAATTATCTTAATCATGATTGCTGTAATCATACTGATCTTGCTGATTTCATTGAACAAATCTATCAGATTAAGAATTGTACAAATAGCTATCATATCAATTTGTCTGTTTAACTAAAAGAATATTGATGAAATCTTTAACAGATGTTTCATTCTTAGATTCATTGATGTCTTATTGAAGAGACATATCAATATGCATTTATGTCTAAATTATCAGACTGAATTCTGATTTGCCTTAATTACAGCTTTTAATGACAGTCATAAGAGTAATAACATATTCTATTGAGCTACAGCAATTTTTAATGTCTTCAATGATGTATTTAATTGAGTTAAACTTATTTTAAGCCTCACTGAGCAATACTTTAAAGCATTTCTTTAGTGTCTTGCATCATTCTTCAACATCATTAAAATGAGCTACTAATTCAAGACAGATGATCTTTGACAGCTAACTATTTCATTACAGTTTCACTTCTCTGTATAAATTAGTGTCAAGATTTTAATGTATTTGCCTGATGTCTTAAGTGATAGCTGTCACTCTAACTCAATTAATGAAGACATAAACATTTCAATAATAATTCTTGTTATTCTTATTGATAATATTGTTGTCTCCTCACTTCTTGAGCAAGTTTAAGTAGAATAAGCTGATATTGACTGACTTTTAAGTTAAGTTATCTTCATAAAAGTTATCATCATCATTGACATTGTCTTCATGAGAATTAGAAGAGTCAGAAAAATCAAGTGACTCAGATATATCTCACTGTAAGACATCTTGTTCTTATGATTAAGCAATCAACACAGTGATGATTTGCAGAATCTGTGTCTAAACAGTAGAATTTATATCAGTTAAGAAAGATATATTATCATTATTGTCTTGTGAGTCAACATTCTGATCATTGTTCATCATGCTTTGTGATGAATTTCAGAAAATATTTTTAATAGTATCAAAGCTAGACTTAAACTCAGTGACTTGAGATGCTTATAATGTAATAGAATGCTCTAAGATATTTAGATTAATTTTTAATGAGATAGTGATGAAATGTTGTAGTCTTTGTCTGATCATAAAGAGATTTAACAAATCTAAATCAGACATATTGTCAATCTTTAACTGCTGACTGACTGTTTTGACTACTCACTGAAGAAAGAATGAATCTATATATAATATCACTGTGTCTTAGTTAAAGATCTGTAGTGCTGAATTGAATAGAATTTGATTATGTGCTTAAGTAAAAGAAAATATGTCAAAAGACACTGAGAAAGTGATCTGAGTTTCTTGAATACTTGACTGTTTGTATAGAGTTGTAACTTCATAAATAAGAATGATGATGTTGTTGAATATAAATGAGACAAAGTCAAGATTTATTAATTCATACTCTTTAAGCTGATAAGCTAGAATTATTGTATGATCAGATAGTCTTAATAGATTAGATAAAGAGAATTTGTTGAAGATCTTTGTTAACTTGATGAGTTGAGAAGTGTTTTGACTATAAGATGAAGTTATGAGATGAAAGAACAGTGTGATATAATAGTAAGATAATGAGATTTCTTAATGATTTAATCTATTGATCTTGTCATTATCTGATACAGTGCAGAAGTTAAGCTGTAGAACTGATGATCTAGCAAGCTAAAATCTTAATGAATAATTGATAATTGTTTTAATGAAACACTGTTGATGCTATTAAATTGTTATCATCAGATAAAGTTAAGAGATAAAAAGCTGTCTTGCTAAGTGAGCAAGAAGTCTCAGCTATATAGTCAGAAACTATGACATCATAAGAGCAGGTGAGCAGAAGCAATTTTTCATAATGGTGAATAAAGCAAGAACAAACATCTAAATGAAAAGAAATGATGATAATGAGGAAAGGCCATAATGATGAATTAGTGTAGTGTGAGAAAGAAAGATGTAATGATGATAATGAGAAAAGGTCATAATGGTGAATTAGTGTAGTGTGAGAAAGAAAGACACCAGTGCTATAACAGAATTATTAAGTATAACAACAGCAGATTAAGACATGACTATTAGCTGATGAGATTAGAAAACAGAACACTTTAATTTTAAATTTAAAGAATATTAATGAAGAAAAATAAATCAATTTAAAGATTATTAACATAAAAGCAAGAAGAAGAACATTCAAATAACTATTAACATTAAGTTTGTATAGAAGACAGTTTTAAGATCTGTTTAAGATAACTTTACAGACAGTAATGATTTAAAGTTCTTAAAAGAAAAGATAGTCTTCTTATAGAAAAAGAAAGTAAATCAATTGCTTTTTATAAAGTGTCTATATTAATTGATACAGTAAATAGTTATAGAGAAGAACTGAACAGTTATGAAGAAATGAAAGAAGCTGAAATTGAAATTGAACAATTATGTAAGATATCTGATTTGTTAGTGACACTGTAACAATGTGAAGTGCAAAAATAAAAAGAAAAAGTACTTAATGTTAAAAGAAAAGCATTATACTCTGAATTTTAATCATTTCACTATCTGAAATAAAGTCATTAACAATAAAGATATCATCATTTTAAGCTTTTCTCTTTAAGTTCTTTACATATTTAATTGATCTTCTTCATCTTCTTTAAAAAAGACTTCACAATCTATTCTGCAGTCTTCTTTATAGTTTTCTTCATTCTTCACATCATTCTCAGTCTCTGCATCTGTTCATGTTCACATAAAATAGATCTCATCAATGTTCTTAATGTCATTAATGCTTATACAGAGCTCATAATAATACTCATTATTATATATGTTTTTTTCTTTATCTTATCTATCTTCATCATTATATCAGCATTCTTATCAGCATTCTTATCAGCATTCTTATGCTGCTCTGTTTTCTTCATCTTCTCTGTCTTCTTCACAATATCAAATACATTATTCAATGCATTCATCTCATTCACTCTCATCTTAGCTATCTTCTTCATCTTCTTCAAAATCTGCTTCACAGCTCTTATAACAGTCATCTTTATATTAATTTCTTTTTCACAAAAAGAAAAGCAGCTTTGTCAGCAGTGATGATACAGAATTAATGAAGCTTTTATATTAGTATATAAAATGATTTAAGAGACAGATTCTGAAATACTCAGTGTTGTTAAAGAATGTATATAAATAGTTGTGAAATTAGCTGTATAATGTAAAGCAGATAAAAAAGACAGAGATTTAAGATTAAAGAAATTTGAACATTTCTTTAAAGTTAGAAAAGCAGCTAAAGAAAAAAGTTAAAAAAATGAGTAAAGAAGAGAACTGTGAAAGATATGAGAGATAGAATGAAATGAATGAAATAGATAAAATAAATAAAAATAATTGATGCTGTAAACTCATTAATATATTTAACAGCAGTTGCAGAGTTTCTAAAATATTAAATAATATTTAATTTATATATTTCTATCTTCTAAATCTGTCTAATCTAAAACTCATAGTCATTATCAGTGACTGTTAACTTCATTTCAATATATATACTTCAAAAATGTATCTCAAAATGTTTATCACTATTATATTTCTTCACTATTGTTACAGCCATCATCCTGATAGACTTATTGAACACATAGATTCAGCAAGCTATGTCTTGAAGGTGTACAGCTCAGTATAAGCTCATGATGCTCATGAATGAGCTGAGCAAGCTAACTTACAGTGCTCATGAGTGAGCAAGATGAGCAGTCTGATATATAGATAGATTATCTTCTCTAAGAAGATGAGCATATTCAATGATAATCTTTATCTAGCATCTACTATCTATCAGTTAACTCTAACATGTCTGAAAACCCTCTTATATCACAAGCTCTAACCTCTAGACCCTATACCAGAGGAATCTCTGATCAGAATGTAATAACTATTAGTTATATAAACTTCTTAAAGTTATTCTTATACTTCTTTACAAGATTCTCATGTCACTGCATTCACTGCTTAAGAATAACAAAGAACTGTTTGATAAAGTTATAATTAGAAAAGTAAAAAGAAAGAAAAGTAAGCTTTACATTAATCTTAATATATATGTTGATTAATTTCTAGTAATATGTTAATAACTAAACACAGAGAAATCAGTAGATATATCTTGAAGTGATGTATAGAGACATTATTTATGATTAAAATAAATTGTAATTCTGAAAAAAGACTGTATTCTGAAAGAACATAATTTTATATAAAGAAGTTAAACAAAACTTTTGTTATAAAGCTCTGTCTGACTGTTTATGTCATATATTTTTTGACAGTGTATGCTGACAGTATATTTCACTGTTTACTTTATTTTAATGAAGTCAACATTAAGATTCTCACTTTACAATATAATTACTTAAACTTTCAATTCTTATTTCATTTATTTGCAGCTAACTCATCAACAAAGACAAGCTGATCTGCAGTTTAATTAATTAGCTAAACAAGCTATTCTGTATGTAGATCATTGTTTTGTTGAGTGACTTTCTGTTATAGTTATTAAAATTATAAATATTAATTATTAAATTATACAACAAAGATTTTCACTATCTTCTGTATATATCTCATTCTCTTCAGAACATCAAACAATGTTCTAAACTTAATATGCATCTTAAATTTGTCTTAAAGAAATCATTTTATCTCATTATAATAGATTTAGAATCTTTTCTTAAGATATTTAATCAGTATCTCTTTCATTGCTAAGATCAGAGCTTTAAATCAATCTCTTCTTTTAAGTTTAAAGGTCTTGAATGATTTCTATATTCATCAGTTCATTTACATTCTTCAAATTTGTTAAGTAGATATCTTCATGTCCTCATAAATTGATGAAATTGACATTTCACAGATCAATTAATCATCAATGAGGTTTCTAGTGTACTCAGACAATGAGTAAGGCATTGCTGAAGTTTAGGAAGCAGTCATGATGATTGTGAGGCTGTTTTTGATGTGGATTTGTGGATGAATACAGGGGTGGCAGGTTTTACTAGAAAAACAGGTGTGTTTTTCGCTTACGGTGTGGATGGCCCAGAATTTCCACCGGCACTGTACCTAGATCCACGCTGCCGGGAAACCAATGACCTTCCGTCGGAGGCTTGGCCCTAAGGCACAGTCAAGCGAGGTGCCGTGCCCGATGGCGTGCTGTGTCCGTGCCGCGTGCTGCTTGCAGCTTGCAGCTTGCCCTGGGCCCGATCCCAGTATGCATGCGATCAACATCAATGCGTGCCTCGACGAAGTTACAGTATGAAGATTGTTTGGACGAATCCGTCGAGAGCTCGT
>JAABVA010004304.1_pt1 | contig 13230 bp, 17 predicted proteins | sample 5560331 | NCBI WGS metagenome assembly JAABVA01 (sample SAMN12812661, study PRJNA571458) | rock metagenome | isolation source: Antarctica rocks | place: Antarctica: Victoria Land, Mt New Zealand sud | collected 2016-01-07
TGCCCCTGCCCTTGCGCCTTGGCCCATACCTGTGAAAGAATCAAGCGGGAAATGGAGGACTCATCCCAGGTTTGCATGCACAAGTAGACGTGCCAGTCAATAATTGTTTGACTAGACTACTCAACTGACTGACTGACTGAATGAACTATTGTGCTGGCAGCTGCAGGAGCGACTCTAGCTGCTGCCTCGTTCATGGACAACAGGTGTAAAATTGGTGGAACAGAAAACATCTCTTGAGCAGCAGCATGACGTAGATGCGGGTAGCCTGTGCACCTGATGCTGAGGAGCACTTAGTAATAAGGTGCCGTATGGAGTGTTCAACGAGCTATCGCAGCACTCACCATTCCTGTTGGGCCTGGCTTGCCCGCTCTGCTGCACCCGGGAAGAAGAAGGCTGCTGGTGTGCAGTCTGATGGGATCTGGTTTGGTTATCTTGCCGCAGTCGCTTAGCTCTTGTGGCATTAGCAGTCATGGGTCCGTACTGCTGAGGGGCAGCAGCAGGGGGAAGGCGAGAGGGGTCCGGGGCTTGACCAGGTACCATGGCAGCCAGCAGCCTGGAGCATCACATGGCACTTTTCCAATGTCATCTGGCAGGTGCCTGACAGTCATGCATGACTACTCATCTCAACATCAAGGACAAGCGCCAACAGCGATGCAAACCCAAAACCTGGTGCAGGCGGTGTGAGCAAGCGGACGACGCATCACAAACAGTCATGCTTGCGGTTCAATCTTTCATAGTGACAGAGTCCTGTACGGAGTGGATGTGATGGCCCTGTAATGGACACAAAACATTGCAAGCATACGAATTTTGGTACTGACACCAGGAGTGCCCTCCGACTTAGGTCAAGTCTTGCAGCAAGCATGCACATCTGAAAGCATTACAAGGCAGACATTGCTTGTCAAGGTATCGGTGAGAAACCTAGAGACTCCAGGGATGTTCTTGCGTGCTTTGTCTGCTGTCTGCTGCAGCTGCTGTTGGGAGCGAGGCTTCATGGTGGGGGTCTGACTATACAAAATGTCGCCGCCCTCCCCCATTCTGGGCCGCCCACTGCTGCCTGAACAGCAAGACATTGCACTGTTGTGTTTCACATGCTACTTTGAAAGCAAGGTCAACAGAGTTTGCTGCCACAGACCAGCAGGCTCCAAGTACAAGCTGACTAACAATATACAGAGGTCCTAGTTATGTCGCTGAGATCAAGCTTGATGGCCTATGATTGATGTAGGCCAATCATGCTTCCGCTTGATTGCTGGAAGCAGCTGAACACAGGTGATAGGTGGTTGCTGAGTTCCCCCTCCCCCCCCCACCCTCCTCTCACCCCCAAACTGAGCAACATCTCAGCAGACAGATAGCGTGCAGAAGGTAAAGCTTACCTAGGCGAGCGCCATTTGCATGGTGGAAGGCGCGGTGCAGGTGGCTGTCTTTGCACTCAGTACGCTTGCTGCGGATCTTGTTGTACTCCCCCTGGACATGGTAGTCGCAGAAGGGGCACGCATTCATGTTCACCGCATTCCTGCATGGCGTCCCATCCTGCAATGCATCACTTGCACTAGTGTTGCAGTGACTTCCTTTCAGGACGTGCAACACCCCACCCTTGTCGTAAAGGCCATATGCGCTTGCCACACTTGCTGTATGCTTGTCATTCTAGACAGACAGCAAACTGCATGTTACTCTCCACCGGTTGCATCAGCTGCCGCACATATTTGCTTATTCAGGACGCATGTCAAGTTGGGTCTGATCACATGACCCAAGAAAAAAGCAGCTACAAGACAGTGTCAATGGATGTATATCTGCCCAACATGCATACAGAGCGGCTGCTCCTAGTCTGATTGCTTTTAGTCTGATGTGCAATCATGTTGGCTTTGCACACGGCAGGCCCAAACTTGCGTGTTCTGTGTGAGAACAGCTTGTGCTATTCAATGCAATCAGCAATGCAGCATGTCTGTATGCACGCCTGTGGCTGGACACTTGTCGCGTGTTGGCAACAGTGGGGTTGGCTCTTCCCATCATGCTGGCGCTTTCACTCATGTGAGTGTTGAGCAAGTGGCTGTGCAATCACACAGCAGTCACAGGCCATGCAGAGTGTCTACCTTTTTCCTTGCCCTGCAGAAGCCCATGTCAACAGAGGTACCCAGCTTGACCACTTGCTGCTCAGATTCCACGCTCAATGAGAACTTGCTCTCTGCAATGCGTGCCTGCATGCTTGTCCCAGACTTTTGGTCAGACTTGCCTAGTGATGCTGCAAGATTGGGCCGGCTTACTGGAAAGTATAACACAGGGCTCCCACTTGAAAGACAAGATCAGGAATAGCCAACTTCTTAACAGCAACATTGTAAGGAGGACTGAGGTGTGGGCAGCTTGACTGTAGTCTGATGATGGCAGACTGTATCATGCAGTCTGCACAACTGGCAGCTCTGAAAGCTGTGTTCAACAACAGATGTGTCATGAGTCAAAGCAAGGGTTGCTGGCAAGGTGAGGCATGGCAGCATACCTCAGGGTTGAAGACTGCAATGACACTTCCCTCAGATTCCTTCCACAAGCCCGTCTGGGCTTTGCCAAACAAGAACAGGCTGACATTGGTGCCTTGCAGATCAGACAGGCGCCAGATGCTGTATGCCCTGCCTGCAGCAGACTCCTTGGTGCCCTTCTCTATCAACACTGCTATGGTAGCCCACTTGTCATCTGATCCAGCCTTACTCCTGCATCAGGTCAAGCTGTGTCAATGGCAATGAAGAGTCTCTATGTCAGACATAGACCCATTTGAAAGAGTTGCGCAGTGAAGCACATGATGAGTCTGGCACACGAGTGTTGGGTACCTTGCTTGCGACAGCTTCTGAAATTGTACATGAGACAACCTTTCCTTCAGGACCACGCTGGGGAAGCATGGGTTCTTCATCTGCACATGCAAGATGATGTGCAACCTTCGAAATTGCAATCGTGCTATCAGACGTTGTAAGCAATGATGTTGGCAGCGGGACACTTGCCACAGAGAAATAGCTTACTCGAAGACCAGAAAATTTCTCTACTGCACCAGTTCTAGACTGAGAAGCCAGGGTTGCTGCGTCGCTGCTGCTTTGGTCTGCAGCAGCTGTGCTTGCTGGCCGAAACGCTGCACGACAGAACTCAGGTGAGTCACTCTACTAGGAAGACATGACTCAAAGCCGCAGAGGCTTGTGCTTGCCTTTAGCCAAGGGCTTAGTTGTGGTAATTCGAGCTCGCTTGTTTGGGGAAACATTCTCTGCACGTTTTTGTGCTTCTGTGTTCTGTAACGCGTCGCTTATGGCTATCGATGACGGTCTGTTGCCGTCAGATGACACGCTGACGGCATCGTCGTCCTCTGCCATCTCAAGCAGCTGCTGAAGCATGTCCAGATCGTCGTCTGCCATGCTGCAGTTGGGAGCACACACAGTAACGCTTGTGGTATACAGCTTGATCAGCAGTGAAAGTTGTTCCGGATCGTGCCCTTGCGTTGTTGATCTACCTACATGACGGTCAATGACCAGTGGTCAACAGCAAGTTTTGAATGGAGCGATTTTGAAGCTCGAGGCGATTAGGTCAAGCGCACCAAGGCGAAGCGGCCGAGCTTCTGTGTGCTTGTGCCTGGAGTTGACGCATCGTTTGTCAGACCGGTGTGAGCACGCTCAGAGGACCTGAAGGCGCCTGTGCATCAGGCAACTCAGGCACGCTTATCTTTGAACCTGAGCCGGCATGTCTGTCAGGGGCCTAACAGTTGCAGCTGACCTAAGCACTCCCTGGGCTTGCTCGAAGCACCGTGTGACAGTGGTCATGCGGCCTCTATGTACGCAGCTCTTCTAGACGTGTTATAAACACAATTGCCGAGCCTTAGCATGGTTGCCAGTCAGGACAGGCGACACTGACAACAGACGTGCTTTTACCTTGAAGAAGCACCGAATAGATGGAAGCCACAGGATCTATTCGGTCCTCTGGAGATCTGCAAGATCACCAAGCCAGGATGGACTATGATGCTGCAGGTAAGCAAAGCCTATACAGTGTGCGCATCAGCAGTGCTTAGCAGTGACTGGTTGTCTGAGTCACTACCAGGCACCCCTGACCCCGCGTATGACATAACCCACTTATAACAGCAGATGTATGTTACCTGTTGTGATAGGCTGTCCACAGCAGTCACGTTTGTGTCCTGGGTTGGTAGCTAAGAATTGCATGGCAAGTTGTGAAGGTGCCCCCTGATGCCAGATGTCTGAGAAGCATGCCACAATGCTCTGTGCCGTACAGCTTGCAAGCTTTCCACATAAAACAGCAACAGTGTCTGTGGCTGCAGAGCATGCAGGTACATTGCCTCTGCAAATCATCCCTGAAAACTTTGCTTCCGGTGGGCATTCAGGCCACATGGTAAGAACTGCACAGCTGCCCATCCCTGATCATCGTGACTGTTCAGCAACTCCAGTGGCATCAGCAAAAGCTCCCCACATGCAAGTACATGTGACCAGACAGCATGCTGGAGTTCGTTCTTCGCCCCGCAAGAAGCACCACTTCACCTGCAGGATGAGAAGCACTTGACACATATCACTCCAAAACTGAAGACGAGGTACAAGTTGCACCCAAGCGGACAGCCGGAGAACACATCAGCGGGTGTCAACATGTCACTACTAGCATATGCAGGACCATACAAGGCCATTGGCCAAAGTATACGGTGAGGCCTTCTTGACCGCGGCAGCAATCAATTCAGACGGTCACCAGTAGCAAGGCACATACTTGCACTATAACCCAAATGAGCATGTGTTGTTTTGCCTGGTGCTGTATTTACACTTGCCTCCTGGCAAAGTTCCTAGGCATGTCTGAAGTGTCAAGCTATCCAGCAAACTGCAGCCCTGGCAGAGGCAATGGCCAGAATGCTTGTCACTGGTTTCACCAACAGCAGTGCTTCGCAGGGAGCCTCTGCAGTCGGCTCAGACAGCTCTCAAGATGACAGCAGAGATTGCTGCTGAGCAGGTACGCCACGCTGCCGCTGATTCTCTGCTCCAGACTGCATCTCAAAGCCTGCATTCCAGGATCTGCTGCTATACAAATATGCAGCCATGCAAGTTGAACAATGCTTGATGCTGCTGGTGCAGACTCACAATTCCTCATGCTTGTAAGTATGAGCAGCAGTGACTTTGTTACACTGTCATTAAGAATACAAAGGTGCCTGCAGGTCAGAGTCCAGAGAGCAGCAGCAGCTCTGGCGCAGCGCAAGGCTGATGCAAGGGCAGCAGCAGAGGAAGCCCACAAGTCAGGGCAGGGCTTAGGGGGGCCTAAGCACAAGCAGAAGCCCTCCTCCTCCTTTGTGACAACCAGCAGGGACCAGGTTGGCTTGCCAGCTGAAGCATGTGCACTGATGTTGATCAATGCAGCCTGTGCAGACGGCGATTTGACCTCTGTACGGCCATGCCCACTTACTATCCTGGCAGGACCTTCTGGCAGTCGGAAAACTCAAGCCACCTGAATCTTTCTAGCAGACATCGCATGTGTACAACAACACAGCAGTATGTTTTCAAGTGTTTACTGTCATTACTCATGGCAAAATTTGTCATGATGGGCAGCTGCATGGGCAGTCAGCAGCTGGTGAAACCCCAGGCTTCACATACCAGACAAAGCTGGTTAATACTAGTCCGACCTGGCATCACTGCTGGCTGTCAGAAGCATGTCCCTCAATTGGCCAGGTGTCTTCTCACCTGCCAGCAGTGCCTGTGCCGTGAACACCCAAAGCTGACCATGACTTGCACTATGCAGAGACAGAGGCCTGCAACTGCACTGGCCAGCAGTAGCTCAACTCTGGGCCCGGGCTGGTACCATGTGCGCCACACTGCCACTGAAAAGGAGCCTCACTCAGTGCAGCTCAAGGCTCGTGCCAGACCAGCCTCGACTGCAGTCAAGCCTGCTGCTCACTCTGGGCGCTCTGATCTCACAAGGTAAGCTGCATGAATTGACTCTGGTTCCAAAATTAAATGGCTCCACCCGAGAACTCGGCGGCTTGAAGAAATCAGCTTCAAGCACAATGCCGGTGTGGCTGTCGGCAATTTTGCCACCTCACGCTAAAGTCAAAAGCTAGATGCTTTGCACCTGCAGCAGGATGCAGACTGTGCAGAGAGTGAGAGTTGTGTCATCTGTTACATGTGTTACATACTCGCATCTCATATGGCATTTTTAGATAATCTGCATATTTGGATAGACTGCACATTGTGCAGCAACAAAGACGCCATTGCCTCTTGACAACCCAGTGCAAGGTGCGGTTCAGGCTGCTGAGCATCCCCCAACCCTCAAATATGCAATGCTGTGCTTCTTGCCTGTAGTGCCTGATGTTGTGGCCCAAACTGCATCCAGCTCACTGATTTCAGACAGTGCTTTCAGGCGACCTGGTAGCAAGTCGGTGACAAAGTCAGTCGCACAAGTTGGAGCTGACATTGACGGACCACCACTCCTGGTCCTGCCCAGTAAGGGCAGCAGACTCTCCCCAGAGCCAGGCACCCCCAGCAAGAGACTGTTACGCACAGTCGCAAATGCAGAAACCACAGCTGCTGGCAAAGGCCTTGCACGTGCCACCACAAATCTGGGTCCAGAGCAGGTGCAGCAGACGCTTGGGCGCACCACAACCAACCTGGATGTGGATTTCATGAGACAGACGCTGGGGCGGACAACCACAGGGACAAGTCCAGACTTCCTGCGACAGACGCTCGGACGCACGAACACCAACATGGGTCCGGATTTTCTGCGACAGACGCTTGGACGCACAAACACAAACATGGGCTCAGGGTTTTTTGGCAGAACCCTAGGGCGGGCCACAACTGGGATGGGTTCTATGGCATTTGGGGCAACCATGGGGCGGACTGGCCTGGCCGACTTTGGCATGACGCAGCCCGTTGTGCCACCGCTGTTGATTGACCCCTTGGTGACGGCCATGATGCAGAAGGCCAGCTCAGACGTGCCGCTGTCACAGCCTCGATCCACATCCCCAGCCTTCGCGGTGAGGCCCTGTCGCTTCGGTCAGTTGCCCTGCTGTTTTGCTGTGTCCTGGCAATCATTGCTGGCTGGGCTGGGCTGTGCTGTGCTGCGCTGTGCTGCGCTGTGCTGTGCTGTGCTGTGCTGCGTCATGCTGAAGCGGACTAAGGTGCACTATGATGGCTGTCTGAAGTTGTAACTGATGTTGGTGATCTGACTCTGATTGCTCCTTCATTGTGCCGGATCCAGTAAGACTTGACGGCAGTCTTTGGCTGACACCCCTCCAAGCTGATGCTGATGAGTTCTTGTGGCTGCAGAGCTCAGCCAGGACCCCAAAACGGGCTGGTGTTAGCCCGAGACGACCCGATGCAGCTCCTGTACCAAGCGCATCTATTGCAGATGATTCAGCAGTGAGAAGACGCTGCATGAGCCCGACTGCATTCCACTTGCAAACCAGGCGGTCTCAAGCCATTGATGAAGGGCAGCAGAAGGCCCATCTGGCCCCAGGCATGCACTTCAGGGACCTGGACACTCCAGGTATGTGGTTCAATTATACCATAAGTTCTGTATGATGGATATGGTATGCGGTACCAGTCATTAGCGTGAAATGCGCTTGTTTTGATGTTAGGGAACACCAGCGGCAAGCCAGTGCATGTACTGCCCACACATTGAGTGCCTGCAGTCATCTTGCGGCATTCAAGCTAGCACAGAGGTCAGCACAATGCTCAAAACAGCGCAAAGCTTAAGTTTTTGCGTTTTCTTACATATCCTATGATTTCTGCGCAACCCAGCAGTGATGTTGGCTTTCAGCATGCACAACTTCAATCTCAACTGCATGCCTGGTTGGAGGTAGTCCCAAAACCCAAACGAAAGCTACTGCCACAGGCAGGCTCTGCGTGTTGACAGAATGTGAGACCTGGGGCACGCAGAAGTTTCGTGTTTGTTGCAGTATTTGTCAAATGATTGATGATTTAGACACTGACTGTGTCAAGTGCATGATGGTGTAAGTAGCGACAATTCCAAATGATTGCTGGTGTAGATGAGCACATGAGGGCAGGGCACCCCCAGTCATTGCAGAACTTGGACTTTGCCAAGCAGGCCCCCCGGCCCCCCTTGGCCAGTGCCGGCGAAGAAGAGGAAGAGGGAGATCGTGAGGCATCAGCAGCTTCTGAACAGCACATCCATCAGCAACCAGCCAGGCCTCAGTCGGCTGTGGGCAGGTCCACCCCTGTAGGGTATGCCTGCCACCTTCAGCAAGCCTACACCACAGCTGTCACATTGTCCTCAAAACTACAAGACTGGCATGCTTTGCCTATGTGTTGTTGCAGCAGTCATGTGAAGCCCGCTCAGATCTCACAGGGCAATCACCTGAAGGCTAATTGACGTAGTCAATCGTCACTTGCTAAATGCATGTTGTGAAGACTTTCATTACAAACATTACGACTGCACATTGTTACAGGCGTCTGAAGCGGCCCCTGTCTGCTTGGGCAGAGAGGCCAGCAGGTGGTAGCCCCTGTAGGGCTCGTCCTGCAAGTGCCCTACCCTTTGCATGCTCACCGGCGTCCAAGGCAGCAGGAACTGAGGCCTCCCCTCATCTGTTCTGGACGCCGCCCAAGGAGTGGATGCTTGCCTGCATGGATAAGGGCCAGCCGTTGCGCAGGAGGGCCTACTCAGTCACAGGTCAGCACTTTAATTGCTCAGCTCATGAGCCTGTGAGCTATGTGACATGAAGCGAGGTGGTATGTGCCGTTCACCTTACACAGTGTACCGTCATGCGCATGGTTCTGAAAGTATGCCGGCACGCTGGAAAGAATGCGATGATAGGCACAAAACCATCACAAATGCCTGGAAGGTCAGCTGCAAGCATGCATGATTACCTGTCTGCAGTTTCTTTGCGCGCAAGCATTGATCAGCAGTCTTGCTTGCACTGCATTGGCATGACTTCGATTTGACTTAGTCATTTACGGAGATCATCCAGGAGGCTGGCTGTGTTGTGCCTGCCTTACAACCGGGGCTTCCCTTTTGGTGTGTGTTGACATTAGACAGGTGCAAAAGACACACTGAGTACTCAGATAGGAAAAGTCCTGTCAACATGCAGGAGGTGGAACAGAAGCTTGGGAGCAGTGGGCAGTTGAGCAGGCAGACCTGCAGTCTTTAGACAGCTTCTGCTTCTCTGCACAGTCTGCACGTCCAGCTTCCGCCCAGTCTCCTTACAGCCCTGGCCGCAGGGCTCTTGCCTGCACCAGGCCCAGCTCTGCAGCCCCTCGGTCACAGGCTCGGCCCCGCACACCCCAGCTGTGGTCTGCTCTGACTAACTCCCAGCATGATGGTCATCACAAAGCAATGGGACATAGCACTCAGGCGCTGCATTCAGTCAATGGACAACAAAGCAGGACATCGCCGTCGGGCAGAAGCAATGCAGGCAGTCCTACTGCAGGTGCTGGCTCACTGCACAGCATCGGTGAAGAGCATGATGCTGTCGAGAGCAATGCAGCAAACAAACAAGCAGCTGGCAAGCGCGCTTCCACCAAGTCGGGTCATGTCAGCAGGCCAAGCAGTGCTGCAGCAACCAAAAGGCAGAGCAAAGGCACACTTCACAGTGTTGATGCTACAGCAGTTGGTTCTGTACCTATGACTCATCAGGGAGAAGCTGCCGCTGAAGCTGCTGCAACCATTGGAGCAGCTGCAGGGGGCAGTGCCGACAGGGCAAGGCCCTTCAGTGCGCAGCTCCAGGCTAGGGCCCCAGGAATTTTCCTAAGGCAGGCTCGACCACAGTCAGCTGCTGCAGCTAATGTTGCCAGCTATGCTAGGCCTCGATCGCCAAATGCCGGAGTGCAGAACTTCAATGAGCCTAAGCAAGAAAGCGGCTGGGTTGACTTTCGAGCTCAGTCAAGAAGGGTGAGTGATGTCTGTGTGTCCCTGAAACTCTGTCCTGACTGCCCTTGCATGTGATGTGCATGTATAACAGTGTACTGTTGCCATTGAACACAGCACAGCAAAGGCAAAGCCTGCCTGATTGCAACTCTTTCCTTGTGTCAATGAGTACCTGCCTGCTTCCAGTTCTGACTGCATGTCAATGTCTAAGCTGTCAACAAACGTGCGTGTGTGAGCCATCAGCGTTTGTGCCTGTTCCCTGAGCCTGCCGACATCAGAATCAACAGTGCCAAAGCACACAGCTGCTGCAGGTAAGGCGAGACGGGATGACAGCACAGCATTCAGCTTCTCCCCCCACCATTTGCACGTTGAGCTCAATCAACATGCGACCAGTGCAAGCATATGGATGAAAGAACACCTTGTGTATAATCACTACTGTAACATAGAGCAGTCTAGGTAGAGAAGCAATAGTGACGGAAAGATTGTAGACTTGACTTGACATGAATGGTGTCAGGTGCATGGCGGGGCTATTTCGGCTGTGACAAGGATGGAGGCGCTGCACAGCATGCGGCCCCTCACCCAGACCCAGGGCCCCTTTGAGTTGACTGGGCCCTCCCCATTGGCAGCCTACCTGACTACCAAGTACAACCCCCATGATGAAGTCAGGTCTCATAGGCGGCGCTCCCCTGCCTGGGCCCTCCCTCAAAACAGGTCAGCCTTCTGCCCACATCTTGAGGGTTTTCTGGATCGTGTCTGCCCACTGAGCCTCCTCCTGCTCAAGTCCTGTGCTGTTCTGTTTTGGTCTGGTCTGGTCTGGTCTGGTCTGGTCTGGTCTGGTCTGGTCTGGTCTGGTCTGGTCTGGTCTGGTCTGGTCTGGTCTGGTCTGGTCTGGTCTGGTCTGGGACAAAAAGATTGTGATAATTATCCCAAATTGAGCAACCAAGTTCTGCATTAATTTCCCCAGCCAGGCTCATTGGCTGCCCTCAAACAGCATACAGAACAGACCAGCTGGCAGTGCCTGGCGTACAGGTGCATCAGCAGCATGATCTGGCAAGCACAGGATGTGACTTGCTGAAATGTTGCACTGACACAGCATGAAGTCATAAGACACCAGCTTTGTGATGTTCAACATCTGTCATGTTTTGGACTACAGTGTTGACCATGCAAGCAGTGACACCAAAGATGATGTTGCTGAGCTGCAGCCAGATTGGCAAGTAACACCGTACACACAGCCCTGTTTCAGCCAAGAACCCTATACAGCTCTGGAGGGACAGAAGGGCAGATATGGCCCCTCATATGTTGCATGACTTGCTTGATTACAGTGATGATTTGCAGGGCGATACCCAAATGGTGTGGTACTGTGCATTACAGTGGCCCAGCGCAAGGCCAGCAGGCTAGAAACAGGAATGGGTGGCAGCAAGAGTGGCAGAAGTGGGTGCAAGTAGCTGCATCAAACCTGCATCAGCGCCCCGCTTGACCCATGTACAAGTCTGTCATTGATGTAGAGCCAGTAAAAGGGAGCTGTCATGCTTTGCTTATGTAACATTGGATAGATTGGGCGATGTAGCTGGGAAAGGAATGTACTTCTAGGTGAAATGATAGCTTTGAAGGGTGGTACCATGCGTACTTTGGCAAAACAAGAAGGGTGCTTTGTTGTTGTGGCGTAAGGAACATGTAGTGTAAGGAACATGTAGCGTATGGGTTCTGGTATGTATTGATGTCATAGGAGCGGCGCAGGAACAAGTATGAAGATGATGACCAGCAAATGCTACCGTCCCTTGCAGTGGGTGCAGTAGCGATTGCACAGCTTTTGTATTGAGAATGTCATGTCTGCTTGCTGGAAGGCCATACAAGATCATAACGTCTGTCTGTTGATCAACAGGACAGAGAAGTACATTTGCGTGCCTAGATGCACCTGACCCCTAGTTATATATATATTTGTGTGACTGACTACTGACCACATCAGGATTCCTAGGTTTTCTCTTGATTGTGTCAGAGTATGTGTAAGCAGGTAGGTTAGTGTGTGTGACTAAACTCTACTAAAACAGGCCCCTTAGTAAGGCATGCTTTTAAAGATTCAAAAACAGCAGCTGTCTGTCAGCTAAATAGCTTTCTTACACTAGGGCAATACCAAACCCTAGAGCTAAATCAGCATCCTGCACTTTAGGCAGTACCTAATTCCCATTATTACCATCTTACTATCTTACATCTTTTTGAAAAAGTATAGAGATCTGCTTAAAAACTGAGTTACTTAGAGAGGTTTTTTGCTGAGCTGTAAGATTGGGCTGGACTCAGTTCACACGCACCTACCCCTGCTGTTTTTAACTTGGGGAAAGCCCAAGTTACCCCCCAAAATCTATAGAAGATAAGGAAACTCTATCATAATCCAGAATCCCTCAGAAGCTTCCTCTGCAGCTGCAGACCTGCAGAACTGTGTACGCTGAAACTTCTTCTTCTGCATGCAGATCCTACAGTGCTCTAGGCCTGATCCACAGACGATCTAGGCCTGATCTACAGATGATCTAGGCCTGATCCTACAGACCTCTAGGGCAGAAGCTACAGAGTCTGGCCCAGATCACGCCAGAATCAGTCATAGAGATTATCTATGATCTGTTAGATTTCGGTTATGTTGAGATAACCTTATAATTTTCTGTACACAGAGTACTGTACCTCTGTAGGACTCTAACAGAAGCCTGTAGTTTCTACCAAAAAAAGCTTATGAGACATTGGTAAAACACCTCAAATTAGCCATTCGACAACTGGAAAAGTTCAACAAGTCTTGGGTGGACCAGCTAGAATTGTACGGGCTAGTAGACATACTGCACACTGCAGTGCCTGGTAATAGACATCACATCCTCTGGCAGCCAGTAGGATCCCCATCTTTGTGAAGGGATCAGAGATCGTTGCGACCCTAAGAGGAATCGTAAGCACGATGTCCCTGAATACCCTAAGCACAGATGATAAAGTCTAGATCAGGAGGTTGGGTTTGCTTCTATACAGGGTTTAGACCTTTAGGGTCCTAAACCCTAAGTGCTTCACTGCAGACTACAAGTGTGAGTCTAGGCTTCAAGCTGCTTTGGCAGGTCAACACACTATCAGCTTCACCAGAGTTGTAACCCCACTGCGCAAGCAGTATTCCAGTTTGTTTCCCCATGACACTACTACTATGAGGTCTTTCTTTGCTCAGAGGGATCACAAGCAGGTCTTCATGTTTGTACTGGACTGTCTTGATTTTCTTCAGATCTGACCAAAGCCTATTGTACATTCTCATGAGTTTTTTGGTATTACCTCCTTAGGGTCACTTTAGACCCTGGCACATGCGATCAGACTTTGCTGGCTGGCTAAAGCATGTTATACACCTTCTCTCTACATTACGGTTCAAATGAAAAGCCATATTTTGCACAT
>JAABVA010004305.1_pt1 | contig 13225 bp, 14 predicted proteins | sample 5560331 | NCBI WGS metagenome assembly JAABVA01 (sample SAMN12812661, study PRJNA571458) | rock metagenome | isolation source: Antarctica rocks | place: Antarctica: Victoria Land, Mt New Zealand sud | collected 2016-01-07
GGAGCGGCCAGTGTGGTCGCCCGGACCGCCGATCAGGCCGGCCCGGGCCACGAGCAACCGCTCCCCGACGACCTCAGCGGACAGCTGCTCACACGCGACCTTGGCCGGTCCGTACAGCTCGCGGCCGGCGCTGTCCTGGTCCGTCGCCGGAAGGAGCTCTGCGCTCTCATCCGCGCCCGGTGTCGCCGACGCGGCGTAGACGTCCACCGACGAGATGTAGGCCCAGTGCCCGGTCCGCTGCCCGAGCGCCTGCAGCGCGTCGCGGACGAACCCGGGCTGCCACGACACCTCGACCACGGCGTCCCAGTCGCGCCCGGCGACCGTGGCGTACGCGTCCGGCTGCCTGCGGTCGACCGCGACCAGGCGCGCGCCTTGCGCGACCGGTCCCGCCTCGCCCCGGGCCAAGCACGTGACGGCGTGACCATCTTGTAGCGCCCGCTCACAGACTTGCCGACCCAGCCAAGCCGTACCACCCAGCACCAGCAGCTCCATGCCGGGATCTCAGCAGGCCCACCCAGCGAGCGCGACTACGTTCACCACCAGCACAACCGAGCTGCCGTCCCCGTAGCTGAACGACGACTGGGTGGCGACCCCCGTTGGCGAGCGTGCCAAAGGGCACCCCTGCGGTCGCCTCAGCTCGCGGCCGGGCGAGCCCAGCCGTCCACGTGGGCGGGTACCTCGATCCCGTCCGGCAGGTCGAGGGCCGGCTCGGGCTCGCCAGCCGCGGTGGACAGAGGCAGCACCCCGGCCCAGTACGGCAGGTCTTGGTCCTCGGGGTCATCGTTCGGTCCCTTGGTACGGACCTTCAGCGACACCTCGGTAAGGTCCAGCCGTAGCACTGCGGTGGCCGCCAGCTCCTTGGCGCTCGGGGCCCGGGTACCCGCTGCGCGGCCGGGGGCGACCGCCTCGACCAGGGCAGTGAGGGCGGCAGTCTTCTCGGCCGCGTCGGTGACGAGTACCGCGGTGCCGTGCGCGACGACGGCCCGGTAGTTGATTGAGTGGTGGAAAGCAGAACGAGCCAGGACCAGCCCGTCGGTCAGCGTCGCCGTTACGCACACGTTCAGGCCACCGTCACTGGCCGCACGCGGCCCGCGCGCACCGGTGGAGCCGTGCAGGTAGAGCGTGTCGTCGACTCGGACGTGCAGCTGGGGCAGCACCACGGGCTGTCCATCGACGACGAAGCCGACGTGGCAGACCAGCGCCTCGTCCAGCACAGCGTGTACGGCTGCCCGGTCGTAGGAGACCCGGGCCGCGTTGCGGGAGGGTGAGGTGCGGGCGCTGGGCGTGTAGCTGTTGGTCATGCCGCAGTCTCTCGTGCCGGCGCTCACCACAGGCGCGGCGTTCCGATAGCCGACCCTCCTACGGCAACGCCCCGCTCCCCCGGCCGATGCCCCTCGTTCAGCGTCAGCGCCGTTCCCGTACGACCCGCCCGCGCAAATGCCCGGTGAAGGTGGGCTAACCGGTGATACTCCTGCCGTGACCGCGATCAAGATCGGCTACGCCCGGGTTGGCACCGATGAGCTGACCACCCGCGGCGTACGGCTGGACCTCGGCGGGTCCGTCCACGACCCCACTGACCCCATCGGCCGGCTGCTGTTCACCGTCCGGTCGATGATCGCCGAGTTCGAGGCCGACCTCGCCCGATTCCGCACCCGCGAAGGCATGGTGTGTCGGTCTGGGACGGCTTGGGGCCCGACGTTGAGCAGCGGGCGGTTCGCAACCTCGTTGGTGACCTGGCCTCCGGCCGATGGGCCGAACGCAACCTCGAGGTCCTCGACCTCGGCGCCGCGGAGCTCGGGGCCCGCCTACTCATTGCCTGACGCCACCGCCGGCGCTGCGCCCCCGTGGCGGTCGCGACGACGAGCTCGAGGCGACGTGCCGGTCATTGGTCATCGATCGTCTGTCGGATGTCCAGGCAGCTCGGTTTGGTGCGGCAGCGCTCTAGTCAGTGGCAGCGGGCTCCCTCCTCGGTGAGTATCGAGGAATGGTGACGGTGCCTCAGGAACAGTTGTGGTGCGGGCGGGCGCACCTGCGGCGGTGGCGTCGGTCGGACGTGGAGGCGCTGGTCTCCGCGTCGAGGGCGTCGGGGCGGCACCTGCAGCCGTGGATGCCTTGGGCGCAGCACGAGCCGGACGAGCAGTCGACGCTGTCCTATCTGGACGGCGCGGAGCAGCAGTGGGACGCCGGTGATGCGTTCCAGTACGCGATCGTCGGCGCCCCCGCCAGCTCAGCTGTTCTTGGGTCCTGCGGCCTGATGCGCCGCATCGACGACGGTGGCCTGGAGATCGGCTACTGGGTGCACGCCCACCACACCGGGCAAGGACTCGCCACCGCAGCCGCAGCCGCTTTGACCTCCGCTGGCTTTAGCCTCCCCGATGTCACCCACCTCGAGATCCACGTTGATCAAGCGAACGCGCCGAGCCGTGCAGTGCCGGCAAAGCTGGGCTACACCCACGCTGAGACGCGCGGTCGAGATCGGCAGGCACCCGGCGAGACGGGCCAGGACGAGGTCTGGCGGCTGACTAAGGATCAGTGGTCGCCAAGCAGGGCGGGGGCGATCTGCAACAGCAAGCTGCGGTAGCAAACGGTGGCCGCGCCTGACCGGAACCAAGGGGGCTACCGGATCCCGGAGGGGTCGCACTCCCCAGACGTCAGACGTTCACCTGCGCCAGTTCGAAAGACATGTCTGGACGGTACCGGCCCGTCCGCAACCCAATCTCGGTCTCAGCCGGACGCCTGCCGATCTTTGGTGAGGTGGACGAGTCGGTAGCCGGCCGGTGTGAGCTGTCGTCTGCTCTCCCGGTAGCCGAGCTGGGCGTACAGGCGCAGGTTGCCGGCGCTGTGCTCGCCGGTGAACAACCGCAGCTCCGTCACGGTGGCGGGCAGTTGCTCCTCGACGGCGGCCAGCAGGCGGGTGCCGAGGCGCTGCCCTTGGTGGTCGGGAACGACCGCAAGTCGACCGATCTCGGCCACCCGCAAGCCGTCTGTTGTGACACGGGCCCGAACCGCGGCGACGAGCCGCCCGCTGGGGTTGCGCCAGCCCAGCGCGAGGACCTCCGGATCGGCGAGTTCGGTGGCCACTTCGGCGAGGGACTGCCGCAGCGGCGGGAGGTTCAGGTCGGCGTGGGCTTGGGCCTCGGTGACGTACGCGGCGCGCTGCAAGGTGAGCACCTCGCCGGCGTCTTCAGCGCCGAGCCTGACCAACGACTGCACCAGCAGCAGCGTGCCAGACACGATCGTCAACCGGAGCATCAAAGGACCAACATCATGGTGAGGGAGCCGTCGAGCGCGCCGACGACCTGGAAGCCGCAACGCTCGTAGAGGCGCCGGGCCGGGTTGTCCGGCTCGACGCTCAAGCTCAGCGCCTTGTGGCGCTGGGCTCGCGCCGAGAAGACCAGTCCCTGCAGCAAGAGCGAACCGATGCCCCGCCCTCGATGCGTGCGCACCACACCGATCGACAGCTCCGGCGTCGCCGCGTGGACGAAGCCATACCCACGGTCGTGCTCGGGCAGCAGGCGCAGCCATGCCGCGCCGACCGGTTGCCCGTCCTCCGCGACCACCCCCAGATCGCCCGGGCGGGGCCACCCTGAGACGTAGTGCGCCAGCTCTGGTCGTGCCAGCACCAACCGGACGTCTCCGACAGGCCCGTCCAACCGCCAGCAGGCCGCCGCGACCAGCATCTCAGCGAGGAAGCCGTCATCAGCCGGACCAGCGGGACGGACGCGGACAGACACACCGGCAGACTGCCTCAGCCCCAACCGCTGGCCGATCCTTTTCCGAAGATCTGTTTGGCATGCGGCCCCGGACTACAGGTCGCGCTCAGCGGCCGCTTGGCGGCCCGTTGCAGTCGGCCGCGGTAGTCCTCCCAGCAAGCGTCATCACCCGGCGCCATGTTGTCATTATCCGGGCACAGCCCCACGGCGCCGTCGATGAGTTCCCGCACCACATCGGCGTGCCCGGCGTGCCGATGGGTCTCGGCGATCATGTGCACCAGGAGCCGGTGCAGGGTCACCTCGCGACGCTCCGGCGGCCACCACGGCACCTGCCCGACCGCGTTCAACGGCAGTGAGTCGATCGTGGCGTCCGAGTGCGTCCAGACCCGGTGGTACAGCCCGACGATCTGCTCGCGTGTCTCGTCGCTTTTGGCCCACATGTCCGCGTTCGGCTCCGCGCCCTCCTCGAACCAGGGCAGCGGCTCACCGAACGGTCGGCCGAAGCAGTCGCCGAAGTACTCCGCCTCCACGCTGGCGACGTGCTTGACCAGACCTAGCAGGTTGGTGCCGGTCGCAACCATCGGCCGGCGCACGTCGTACTCACCGAGCCCGTCGAGCTTCCACAGCAACGCCTCCCGGGCCACCTGCAGGTAACGAAGGAGATCAGCCTTCGGATCCGAAGTGTTCATGGCGAGAGTCTGCCAACCAGCCTGTCAGCCGATCGGCCGAGCCGAGGCGCACACGGGCCGATCCGCCATTACGTGCGCCATGATCGACCTGTACCGCAACCTCCTGCACGACCTACTCACGGTACGTAGGTTTCGGACACCAGTTGCGCGACGCGCCGGCCCTTGCAGCACGCTCACTGGCGGCCCGCCCCCAGCCAATTGGCGACGAGAGCCCGGACCGCCCCACAAACGAGCAATTGCGGGACGTCTTCGAGAGCGGAGGGGAGCGCCCGCTCATGGCTCCCCTCTGTGTCCAGACGCAGCTGGGAGGTCGGTCCTAGGCTCGGCCGTGGCGGGTCCGGGAAGTGACTGGTCCGAAGAGCCGGTGTGGGGATGCGAGCCGGTCGTGTGGACTGCGTAGTCGCTCCCGGGTGTCCCCCCGGGCCCGTCATCGCACGGACGGCGTCGTTGACCATATGCCGGTAGACGATGTCGGACAGCCGTCGCTTGAGCTCGCATGGCTTCCATCGACGTCTTGCCGGCCGCCTTCTTGCGGTCGTAGTAGTCGCGTCCCTCGCTGGGGTTGCGTAGCTGGACGGTCGCCATGATGTGCAGCGTCCGGTTGATTTGCCGGTTGCCGGCGCGCGAGAGCCGATGGCGAACCTGGTCGCCGGAGGACGCGTCCAGGGGCGCGGTGCCGTTCCACGACGCAAAGTGGCCCTTGCTGGGGAAGCGGGTGATATCACCGACGTCGATCAGCAGCCGGGCTGCGCCGGACGGGCCGATACCGTTCAGCGTTAGCAGCGAGGTGCCGGTCGCCTCGATGAGTTCGCGCAGCTCCTTGTCGGCGGCCTTCTTGCGGGCGTAGATCCGGTCGAGGTCGGCGGTGAGCTCGGCGGCGACGCGGCGGCGGGTCTTGCCGGCGATGTCCCGCGGCCAGACCTAATCGGTGGCTTTGACCTGTCCTTGACGGGATCGGTCGGCTTGGCGGGTGGTGCCGCTGGCACGCGAACGGCCGGGTGACGTGACTTCATAGGGGCCTGTGCAAGAGGCGCCCATCACTGTCTTGTCCGCCTGCCCGGCCGTCGCGTGCCGACCCATCCGGTGCAAGCGGAAGAGGTACGGCCATGACCAGCATGACCAGCACGGCGGTCTTCGTCACCGGCGGCGTCGACACGCACGGGCAGACACACCACGCCGCCGTGATCGACCAGGTCGGGCGACAGCTCGGCGACCATGAGTTCCCAACGACGCCGGCGGGCTACCGCGCGCTGCTGTCGTGGCTGCAGGAGCATGGCCCGCTCGAGCGGGTCGGCATGGAGGGCACAGGCGCGTACGGCGCAGGGTTGGCCCGGCACCTGCATGATGAGCAGGTCGACGTCGTCGAGGTCGACCGGCCAGACCGCAAGGCCCGTCGGGCGCACGGCAAGTCTGACCCGCTCGACGCCTACGCGGCGGCTCGGGCTGCGCTGTCGGGCACTGCGACCGGCACACCAAAGACGCGGAACGGGGCGGTGGAGTCGATCAGGGCGCTGCGGGTGGCCCGCAGCAGCGCAGTCAAGGGCCGTACCCAGGCCACGAACCAGCTCAAGGCGCTGCTGCTCAGTGGGCCGGCGGAGCTACGCGAGCAGTTGCGGCAACTCAGCACCACCACGCTCATCGCGACCTGTGCCCGGCTTCGCCCGACGGCCGAGCTGGCCGACCCGGAGCAGGCGACCAAGACCGCGCTGCGGCGCCTGGCCCGCCGCCACCAGCAGCTCAGTGAGGAGATCGCGGAGGCCGACGGGGAGCTCCGGGCGCTGGTCGCGGAGGCCGCGCCGCGGCTGCTCGCTCTGCCCGGGGTCGGCGTCGAGGTCGCCGGACAGCTGCTCACCAGCGCCGGGGACAACCCCGACCGGCTCCGCTCGGAGTCCGCCTTCGGGCAGCTGTGCGGCGTCGCACCTGTCCCGGCGAGCAGCGGCAAGGTGCGCCGCCACCGCCTCAACCGCGGCGGCGACCGGGAGGCCAACAAGGCCCTCTACATCGTCGTCCTCGGACGACTGCGGACCTGCCAACGCACCAGGACCTACGTGGAGCGGCGCACCAAGGAGGGCCTTTCCAAGCCCGAGATCATCCGGTGCCTCAAGCGCTACGTGGCGCGGGAGATCTACCTCGCCCTAAGGCCCCTGCCAGCCAGAAATGAGAATGCCTCAGCGGCTTGACAGTCATAGGAGCATCCCGTCCGCTTTGAAGTCCCGCCGGACGTCATACGGCACACTGCTTGGCGTGACCGGACTCAAGATCGGCTACGCCAGGGTCTCCACGACCAACCAAGACCTCACTGCCCAGCGCGACGGCCTCGCCGCACTCGGGGTCGACGCCGATCGGATCTACGTCGACCACGGCCTCACCGGCACCAACCGCGAGCGCCCCGGCCTGCGCGAGGCGCTGGCGGCCTGTCGCACCGGCGACACCCTCGTGGTCAGCAAGCTCGACCGCCTCGCCCGGTCGCTGCCCGACGCCCGCAACATCGTCGAGGAGCTGACCACCCGCGGCGTCCGCCTGCAGCTGGGCGGATCCGTGCACGACCCCACCGACCCCGTCGGCCGGTTGCTGTTCAACGTGCTGGCCATGGTCGCCGAGTTCTCTGTTATCTGGACACGCCGAGATGCTCGCCTCCCCGATGTGAGGGTTGCTGCCTGATGCAGTGAGCACCGGCGAGGGAGGCCGGTGTGCGGGTGGTCAAGCAGCGCGAGGCCGGCATCGTCCGGTGAGTGATGCTCCTCGACGACGCTGCCAGCGAGGTCGTGCCGGTCACTCGGTTCCTGTCGCATTTGAGCGATGCCAACTACAGCCCGAACACAGTGTGCGCGTACGCCTACGATCTGGCTCATCTGGCCCGGTTTCTCGAGCGGCGCGCGATCGGTTGGAACGAGTTCCGCCCGGCGACGGCACTGGAGTTTCTCGGCTACCTGCGGCGGGTGCCGACGCAGCGTCCGGCGCAACGGCTGGGCATGACGGTTGCCACCGAGCAGGGCCGGCTGCTGTCACCAGCGACGGTGCAACGGGTCCTGGCGGCGACGTCGAGTTTCTTCGACTGGGCGATCGCCGCCGAGCAGTACACCGCTGGCGGGAACCCGATGCACCGCAAGGTCGATCACGCTCTGGGTCGGGTGCCGGACCGGCATCAGCCGTTTGTCGGGGCGGCGAGTCGGCAGCAGCCTGTGCGCCGCACGGTGCGGGTGCGGCTTCCCCTGCGCCTGCCCCGGCCGTTGAGCGGGGAGGATATTGACGCGATCCTGGCCAGCCTCACCACGCTGCGCGACTTGGCGATCTTCCTGCTGATGCTCGATGGGGGTCTGCGGCCCGGTGAGGTCTTGTGCTTGCAACTCGACGACGTTGCCTACGGACGTCGCCGAGTCACGATCCGCAAACGCGACGATCACCCGCAGGGCGCCCGCGCGAAGGCCCGCCACGAGCGAGTCCTCGATCTGCACGAGCCCCGCACGCTGGACGCGGTCAACCGCTACGTGCTCCACGAGCGCCCACTCGACACCGCGTGCCCGTTTCTGTTCCTGGTCGGCGGTGCCGGCTCCCGTCGCTGCGAGCCGTTGAGCTACCAGGCCGTCGCGCGCGGGTTTGCCCGTCGCCTGGACCGCCTTGGCATCCGGTCGCCGGACAAGACCCCGCACGCGTTGCGACACACGCATGCGACCGCGATGTGGGAGGGCGGGATGCGGGAACTGGCGTTACAGAAACGGCTCGGGCACGCCTCGCCGGGGTCGATCCGGATCTATACCCGGGTGTCGGATGAGCAGGTGCTCGCCGACTACGACGCCGCACTGCGGGACCGGCCATGACGACACCACGACTGCTGCGGCTCGCGCCGTCACCGGCGCCGATCAGTCGCGAGCACGCCGAACGCGCCACCTACCAGGCTTGGGTCGATGAGCACTGCCCCAGCTACTGGGTGCGGTGGACGCGGATGGACAACTACGACCGGTTCGTCGACCGCTGGCCTGCGCTGCAGGACTGGTTCGACGCCCCGCTGCGGCAGCGGTTGCTGGACAAGGAGAACTGCATTCGCGGCGAGAATCCGCACGGCGGCGCGAGCGTGATCATGCCCTACCTGACCTACCTGTCGTTGGTGCACGGCGTCGCGCTGGACTATCCGGTGTTGCTGGCCCGGACGTTCAACAGCCCGTTCAAGCACCAGGCCCGCTACGGCGGGCTCGGGGTCGATGCTGAGCTGTTCGACCGATACGTGGTCCGGTTGACCCAGCTCGGCTACACCACGGCGCGCACCCAACTGCTCTGGCCGCTTGGGCGGATGCTGCTGCACCGCGGTGACCCGGACCTGACCGCGCTGGGCGTGGACGACTTGGACGAGTTACGCGCAGCGATCGACGCTTTTACCGCCCGTCTGCATCTTGACCCGGTCCGCGAGTTTTACTCCCGGGCACCGGTCGAGCGCCCGCCGGAGGTGACCGCTGCCGGCTATTTGCGCTCGGCGATCGCTCGCTTGCATGCGGTGCACGTGTTGCTGTTCGACCTCGGCCAGCTCGACCGGCCACCCACAGGCCGTGTCGGCACTGGTACCTGGGTCGACCAGCTCGCGCCGCCTGGCGCGCCGCCGAAGATCCGCGCGGTCATCGAGCGCTATCTACGCCTGCATCTGGATGCCAACCTCGACCGGCCGCAGACCGTGCGCCACGCCCGCGACGCACTGCGCCGACTGGTGACCTGGATGACCGATGCGCACCCGGAGATGACCAGCCTGGCTGAGCTGCACCGCGAACACGCGGAGGAGTTCCTGCGCTGGATCGGCACGCGGACCAACCAACAGACCGGTGCTCCGTTGAGTGTGAGCTTCCGCCGCGGCGTCGTCACGCTCATCACCCGGTTCGTGACCGAGACCGCTGCCTGGAGCTGGGACGACGTCCCGGCTCGGGTGTTGTTCACTCGCGCCGACATCCCGAAGATCAGCCACCCGATACCCCGGTTCATTCCGGACCACGAACTGGTCGCGCTGATGAGCGCGGTAGACCAGCTGGCGAACCCCTACCAGCGGGCGGCGCTGATCGTGGCCCGCTGGAGCGGCGCTCGCCGCGACGAGATCCGCCGCCTCGCCGTCGACTGCCTCGACACCTACCCCGACGGGCATCCGCGGCTACGGATCCCGGTCGGCAAGGGATATAGCGAACGCAGCATCCCGCTGCACCCGCAGGCAGCAGCGGCGTTGCAGCCGCTGATCGACACGGCCCGTGAACAACACGGACGCAGCCGCTGGGACGCCAGCGCCGGCCGCGAGGTCCAGCACATCTTCGTCGTCCGCGGAAAGCTGCTGTCCAAAGGATTGCTGTTTGACATGGCTCTCGCCGAAGCCTGCACCGCTGCCGGTCTGGTCGACTCGGCCGGCAAGGCAACGATCACCGCGCACCGGTTCCGGCACACCATCGGCACCCAGCTCGCTGAAGGAGGCGCCCGCATCCAGACGATCATGGCCGTGCTCGGGCATCGGACCCCGAACATGTCGATCGTCTACGCCAGCCTGTCCGACCCGACCGTGAAGCAGCAGTACCAAGACGCCCTCGACCGGCACCTCGGACCGGATGTCACTCTCGCCGGCCCTGCCGCCGAGGCCCTTCGTGAGCATCGCCTCGACCCCGAAGCGGTGTCCTGGCTGCAGACCAACTTCCTCAAGACCGAACTCGAACTCGGCCACTGTCTCCGCACACCGGCAGAAGGCCCGTGCGAATGCGATCTCGTGCTCACCTGCTCAAAATTCCTCACCACCAGCGACTACACGCCACGGCTGCGTGCCCGTCTTGACGTTGAACAGCAACTGATCGACGACGCCACCACGCGTGGATGGCAGCGCGAGATCGAGCGACACGCGGCGACCAGGACGCGTATCGAGCAGCTCCTGCGCGATCTTCTCGACACTCAGGACACGAACTAGCAACTCGGCTTGGTCCATGTCAGCGAGTAGCGCCACAAGAGGTGACGCTGAAACCGGGCTCCGGGCAGCAACTCGGCCGCTATGCGGCGCATGCTCGCGTAAGTCTCGGGCGGCGGCCAAACGGTCGGTGATGGATGCTGCCAGTACCTCCTCGACAGCAGGAAGTATCGGTGAGCTAGAACGCTGACAAGCTCGAGCGGCAAGTCACGGAGCTGGGCGCGTGCAAGCCCGACTACGCACACGACTCCGCCGGGCCTGAGCAGATCACGGATGCGAGACAACCCGAGATCGGCATCGACATGATGCAAGGTGGCGACCGCCGTCACGAAGTCGAAGGACGCCGGTTCGAAGGGATGCGTCAGGAAGTCGCCCAGCACAAATGCAGCACCAGCGTCATCGTCGTTCTGAACTTTGGCTTGGTCGATGCTCACCTGATCAAGGTCGATGCCCACCACTTCCGGCACGTGCCTCCGAAGTTCGCGAACGAGCATGCCCTCACCACAACCGACGTCCAAAGCTCGCCCAGCACCGGCGGGTATCGCGGCGTTCACTAGCCGGTGGTAATGCGTGTTGTGGTTCCAACGAGTGCGCTGTTGATCCACTCCGCGATCATGTCACGCCTCAACGATTGCTCTCTGAAGCCGCCGACTCTCCACGCGCAGCACTTGCGCATTCCCATCTGTCCACATAATCGAGTCGGACCTGATCAAGGCCCGCACCCGAGAGGGTCTCGCTGTCGCCCGCGCCGCAGGCAAGCTCCGCGGACGCAAGCCCAAGCTCACTCCTACGCAGGAGGCGCTACTCATCGACCTGCACAGGACCGGCCAGAAGATCCCCTCCGACCTGGCAGAGCTGTTCGGCGTCGGCCGGTCCACCGTCTACCGCGCGCTCGAGCGCGCCGCCACAGAGACCGCTGCAGCCGCCAGGACCGGCCCGGCCAAGTAGCGCTGTCAGAACGAGGTCGGTTACCGCTGCAGGTCACACTCCCCCGGCATCATCGCCAGGAGCGGACTGTCTCACTACCAAAGAAGTGGAACGACGATCAGGTGCCGCAGGACGCCCCTGAGCGGACTCCAAACCGACAGCGGCGGCGTCAGGCTGACAGGACCACGTCCAGGACCTCCCGCTTGAGCAGGACGAAGCCGGGCTCGGTCAGGGTGGCCCGGTCGCGGTCAGGTCCGAAGGGCACGGCGATGGTTCGGTGCACACGGCTGGGCCGGTGGGTGAGCAGTCCGAGGTGGTCGCCGAGCAGGAGAGCCTCGTCCACATCATGGGTGACAAGCACGGTGGTGGTGGGCCGTTCCCGCAGCACGGCGCGTACCCACTCGTGCAGCCGTAGCCGGGTCTGCGCATCCAAGGCCGCGAACGGCTCGTCAAGCAGCAGTACCGGCGGGGTATTGATCAGAACTTGGGCGAACGCGGCCCGCTGGCGCATCCCGCCGGATAGCTGCCGGGGCAGCGCGGCACCGAACTCGGTCAGCCCGGTCACGGCGAGCATGTCCTGTACCAAGGCCTCGACGTTGCTCTGACCGCGTTCACGGGGTCCAAAGGCGATGTTGTCCGCGACGCTGAGCCAGGGGAACAGCGCCGAGCTCTGCGCCACCATCCCGCGCTGCGGGGAGGGCCCGCGTACCGGGTGTCCGTCTAGGCAGACCTCGCCGTCGTCGCAGGACTCGAACCCGGCCAGGACCCGCAGCAAGGTTGACTTCCCACAACCGCTTGGCCCCAGCAGCGCCAAGGTCTGCCCGGCGCCGACGGCAAGGTGCAGGTCGCGCAGGACAGCCAGTGAGCCGAAGGCCTTACTGACCCCGCTGGCAACAAGCGCACCAGCGACCAGACCTCCGGGAGAAGCAGCTGGTGAGCTCACGCAGCGCTCCACCGGATGAACGGTCTGGTCGCCAGACGTAGCAGGCGGTCTCCGGCGTAGCCGATCACGGCGAAGACCAGGATCCCGACGATGACCTGGTCGGTGGCGCCGCTCTCCCGCGCCGCGTTCATCATCGCTCCGACCCCGGTGCTGGTTCCGACCAGCTCCCCCACGATCACGCAGGTCCAGGCCAGCGTGAGCGACAGTCGCAGGCCCGTCACGATCTCCGGCAGGGCGCTGGGCAGGTACACCCGCCGCCACAGCTGGCTCCGGGGGGTCCCCAGCATGCGCGCCGTCTCCACCTGGGCGCGGGGAACCCGCGCAACACTGTCCGTTGTGGCGACCACGACGGGCCAGAGCGCCCCGATGAAGATCAAGATCCGGGCTGGTTTCTCACCGATCCCGAACTCCACGATCGCCAACGGCAGCCAGGCATACAGCGGCACTGCTCGCAGTGCGTTGGTCAACGGGTCCAGCAGCTCTGCGACCAGCCGCGACAGCCCCAGCCCCAAGCCCAGCAGCAACCCGACGGCGACGGCGAGGACCCAGCTCTCCAAGCAGCGGCCGACGCTGGCCGCGATGTGGCCCGCGCCGGCGCCGGAGAAGGCAACCACCCCGGCCAGGGTTGCCGTGCTCGGCCCGAAGAAGAAGGTCTGCAGGGCCGCGTAGACATCAGCCGGCGCCGGCAGGATCGAGGCAGGCTGCAGCAGCAACGAGCTTGAGAGCTGCCACAGGCCCAGCAACACCAGCGGTGCCAGCAACCCTGACGACCGGCGAAGCCGCCGGCTGCCGGACCGGGCAGACGCGGGCCGGGCCAGGGCCGGCGCCGCGCCGGCCCCGACCAGGTCGTCAGTCACGCTCACCCGTTAGAACGCCCAGTACTTCCGGGCGTACAGGGCTTCGTAGTCCGGTTCGTGCTTCAGGCTTCCGGTAGCGACGAGCGCCTTGCCGACCGCCTGGAACTGCCCCTGCCGCCGGGCGTCGAACTGCCACTGGGCACCGACGTTGGACAGCACGGCCGCTGCCACCTTCTCCG
>JAABVA010004306.1_pt1 | contig 13219 bp, 16 predicted proteins | sample 5560331 | NCBI WGS metagenome assembly JAABVA01 (sample SAMN12812661, study PRJNA571458) | rock metagenome | isolation source: Antarctica rocks | place: Antarctica: Victoria Land, Mt New Zealand sud | collected 2016-01-07
CGCTCGCGAACGCGGTCACCGCGTCCATGAACGCTGGCAGGTCGGGCGGCTCCGGCGTGACCTTCTTGTGGGACCACGCATCCGCCGCCAGCGTCGGAAGCAGGCCGACCGCGTTACCGGTCTGCGCGTAGTCGAGGATGGAGGATTGCAGGGTGATGCCGTTCAGGTCCACGCCATCCTCGTGCAACAGCCACGCGAGCACGCAACTGCGCGGCGTGCCGTACGACTCCCCAAACAGGAACTTGGGCGAGTTCCAGCGGTCATAGGCGGTGAGATACCGCTTGATGAACTGCTTGATCGAGCGGGCATCCTCGTCCACGCCCCAGAAGTCGCGGTTCCGGCCGGGCGCGATGGCGGCCGAGTAGCCGGTTCCCACGGGGTCGATGAACACGAGGTCGGTTCGGTCGATCAGGCTGTCGGGATTGTCTTCCAGCGTGTAGGGCGCGGGCGGCGTGAAACCGGGCAAGCTGGTGCGGATGCGGCGCGGGGCGAACGAGCCGAGCAGCACGAAAACCGCCGACGAGCCCGGGACGCCATTGTAGAAGAACGTCACCGGACGCTCGGCGGGCGCCATGCCGTCGGCGGTGAAGGCGACGTAGAAGAACTTGGCCGACGGCCGCGCGCTCGATGCGTCCACCGTCACGAGGTGGCCCGCGAACGCCGTGTAGGGGATCGCCCGGCCGCCCACGGTCGCGACGTGATGGGTAATGGCCGCGGCCTCGGTCGTGTCGGTGATGGAATCGTCCGGACCGGCGCCGTATGGCGTCAAATCGGTGAGCGGCTGGTCGGCTGGCGGCGTGTGAGCCATCGGTATTCTCCAAGAGAATGTCAGGCGTTTCGCGCGACGCTGGTTCCGACTATCCCATCACCACGCCACATCGTTGCCCTGGTAATCGATATAGGCCGAGCCCGGCTGGCCCCGCCTCGCCGAAATCGCATCCGCCATTCCGCGAACGCTGGTTTCGATTTCGAGGATGGCGTTCGGGCCTCCCATGTCGGCCCGGACCCAACCGGGCGCGATTGCCAGCACCGTGCGGCCGAGACCGGCCCGAACCGAGAAGCTGCGCAGCATAGTGTTCAACGCGGCCTTGCTCGCGCGGTAGATTTCCCACTCCCCACGCGTGTTGTTGGCGACGCTGCCAAGGCCCGACGACATCGCCGCGATCGTGCCGTCCGCCGGCACAAGGTCGGCGAACGTCTCGATCACGTGCAACGGGCTCCAGGCGTTGGTGACCAGCAACCGGATGAACTCCTCCCGCGAGCTTCGCGGGATGGTTTCGGCGGCGCCATTGGCGACACCCGCGTTCACGAACAGAAGGTCGATCCTCGGGCTATCCAGGCGCCGCCGCAGGGCCGCTACCTGCTCCGGGTCGTTTATGTCCAGCATCTCGACTTCCACCCGGCCATTGGCGTCGCCGGCGAGACCATGCAGGCCAGTGGGGGATTGCTGGCGCGGACCGTGCCGATCACATCCCACCCTCGCGACGCGTATTCGCGTGCGAGGCCCAGGCCCAGGCCTCGCGATGCGCCGACGATCAACGCTGTGCTCACTGGCATGCTTCGCTCCTTATACGGCCATCATTCAACCGCCAGCGCGTCGGGCCGCCAAGAGCAAAATTGCGTTTCAGACGCGACACGGAACAAGACAAAAAACCTAGCTTATGGCCCGCGCGATGACGGAAATGAGCCCGGCGGCTTGCGCGGTTTCGGCGCCCAGCGCATCGTTCGGCCCCTAAAACGCGAGGCTCCCTATGAGCGGCTCAAATTCAGCTTGGTTCGCACAAAAACGCCGTGCGCTCATCAGAAGCGTGCTTGCATCCGCCGGATTGGCGCTGATCCCGCGAGGCGGACGCGCGGCGCCACTGGTGCCGGCCACCACCATCCTGCGCAACGGCCGCATCCTGACGATGGATGCGCGATCCACGACCGCGCAGTCGGTCGCAATTGGCGACAGCCGCATCCTGGCGGTGGGCGACGACGCCGATATCGCGGGGCTGACGGATGGGGCGACGCGGGTGATCGACCTGAAGGGCGCCACGGTCATCCCCGGCCTGCGCGACAGTCACCTGCACACCGTAGCCGCCGCCGGCAACATCTTCGATGTCGCGCTCGAGGATTGCCGCAGCCTGGCGGAGATCAACCAGGCGCTCGCCGCCCGGGTCGCGGCAACCAAGCCGGGGGATTGGGTGCTGGCGTCGTCCGGCTGGCATGAGGGGCAGATCGCCGAGGGGCGGATGCCGACGCGGCAGGAACTGGACCGCATCTCGCCCGGCAACCCGGTCTATATTCCGCGCGGCGGGCATGTGGGGGTCGCGAACTCCGCCGCCCTCGCGCTGGCCGGCATCACGCGCGACACGCCGGACCCGAGGGGTGGCGTGATCGTGCGGGACGCCGCCGGGGAGCCGACCGGGTTCCTGGTCGAAGGCCCGGCGATGAACCTGGTGCGCCGCCTGTTGCCACCCGTGTCGCGGGAGCGGCTGACGGAGGGATTGGCACAGTTCAGCACGGTGCTGGCCGGCCTGGGTGTCACGGCCACAACGGAGCCTGGCGCAACGCCGGAGGAGATCGCGGCCTACATGGACCTGTGGAAGACCGGCGGCATGAAACACCGCGTGCGGATCATGCAGCGGGCGATGGGGCTCGCGGACGTGAAGTCCCGGTCCGCCGTGCTGGCGCCCAATTTCGGCGACGACTGGCTGCGTGTCGGCGGGTTCAAGGCGCTGTACGATGGTGGCATCGAGGGCGCCTGGACGTATCACCCGTATCAGGTCGTGGAAGGCGAGCAGCCTGACCCGACGTTCCGTGGCAAGCTGCTCGGCCCGGTGGGTGGCGACACGGAGGCGCTGGAGATGCTCCGCCTAGCCGCCGCGCGCGGGTGGCAGTTCCAGATCCATGTCGTGGGTGACGCGACGACGGACCACGTGCTGGATCTGCTCGAGGAGGTCGCGAAGGACCACCCGATCGCCGACCTGCGCTGGACCATGATGCACGTGATGCTGGCACGGCCCGTGGCGCTGGACCGGATCAAGCGCATGGGCCTGTGCGTGACGGTGCAGGACCAGTCGGTGCGGCTGGCCAACAACATGATCCGCTACTGGGGCGACGAGCGGGCCGCCTATTGCACGCCGGTGCGCGATGTCGTGGCGCGCGGCATCCCAACCGGCGCGGGCACGGACGCGCCGGTCGCGCATTGGAATCCGTTCGTGGCGCTGTGGTGGATGAGCACGCGCCGGGTCGAGATACGCGGCCGCATCGCCGAGCCGCTGGGGCCGGAACAGGCGGTGTCGCGGGAACAGGCGTTGCGTCTATACACCATGGGCAGCGCGCGGGTCGACTTCATGGACGACCGTGCGGGGTCGATCGAGGCGGGCAAGCTCGCGGACTTGGCGGTGTTGTCGGACGACTACCTGACGGTGTCCGACGCGGGCCTGCGGGATTTGCGCAGCACGCTGACGATGGTGGATGGGCGGATCGTGCATCAGGCGTGACGGGCTTTCCAGGCCTGGCACGCGCAAAACAGAGACTGGTCGCAAGCGGCCTGTTGGGGGCCGCGTCGGATATGGCGTGGGCGGCCACTGCGGCCGAGGTGATCGATTGGGAAGGTTTATTCGCCAGCACCGGACTTTTCGGGATCGAGATCGGCGCGGCCGGCGCGCTCGCGGGTCAGGTCGTGGAATTGCCCGGCTTCATGTCACCGCCGATGGATCAGGCCGCGGACTATTTCGTGCTGACACGAAGCCCGTTGCCGGATTGCCCATTCTGCGCGCCCACGGCGAGTTGGCCTGACGACATCGTCGTTGTCCGCGTTCCCGCGCCGGGCGTGGACATCGACGACGCGATGCGGCCGGTGGTGGTGCGCGGGATACTCGATCTTGGGGAGGTGGCGGGGCCGCTGCCGGGCATAACGAGCCATGCACGGCTGATGGGCGCGCTGTGGCGGCCCGCCAACCACGCAGGTTGATTCATGATTACACGTTGACAGGGTGATTTGGCTTCCACCATCGTTTGCGTATTCATAAAAGTCGTAGGATCGCATGGCCATAAATCCAACTCGCCGGCATTTTACACTTAACCTCGGGCTTGGACTTGGCCTCGTGGCAAGCGTTGGGATTGGGTCGTTTCCAAATCCCGCCAGGGCAGCCGAAACCATCACCGTGCTCAACTGGCAAGGCTACGGCACCGATGAAGCCTGGGCGCTGAAGCAGTTCACGGAACAGACCGGCATTCAGGTCAAGCATGACTACTTCAACTCCGAAGAGGAAATGCTGACCAAGCTGCGCACCAATCGCGGGGTGTACGACGTGGTGTTGATCAACAGCGCGCGAACGACGCAGGCGGCGGGGGAAGGCCTTCTTGCTCCAGTCGATCTCGGCAAGTTGCCGAATGCGGCGGCATTGTCACCGGCGCTGGGGGACAGTTCCAACTTCAAGCTGGACGGCGCCACATATGGCGTGGCGTGGCTATGGGGGATCAACTCCCTCGCGGTGCGTGACGGCGCGGCTGGCAATCCGGACACGCTCGCGGCGCTGGCCAGCCCGGCATTCGCAAATCGCGTGGCTTTGTTCGATGACGCGGTGACCGCTGTGGGAGTGGGCGCGTTGCTCAGCGAGCAGGACATCAACAATCCCGCCGACATGAAAGCCGTCGCGCAGAAGCTACGTGCCATGAAACCCGACGTGAAGCTGCTTTGGTCCAGCGAGGTCCAGTGAAACAAGAGTTTCGCCGCCGGGGAATTCGACATCTCGATCTATTGGTCGGGCGCGGCTGCCCGTTCGCGCAATGTCCACAAGCTGCCGGTCAGTTTCATGATACCGCCGGAGGGCGCGATCGGCTGGCTGGATGGATTGTCGTTGCCAAAGGAAAGCACCAAGCAAGCGTCGGCGCTTGCGTTCATCAATTATATGATCGACCCGCAATTCTACTATACTCCGTTCACGTGAAAACCCGAAAATCGGCTCGCGAGTCGACCCTGACATCAGCGGCGTTCCAGGGATGCAAAGTTTTCGGGTTCTCACGTGGACGGAGTATATAAATGGGCGACCGAGTTCGGCGCCCCGGCTTCCGCGAACCAGGCGGCCATGCAAAGCCTGCCAGCAGACAGCCTGAACCGGACCATCCACAAGGCGGAGTACCTGCAAAAGCTGAAATTCATGGGGCCGCTCCCGGAGACGCGGCGCCAGGCGTTCCTTGATTTGTGGGAGGAAACCAAAGCGTACTATGCGAAATAGCTGGCGTAGTACCGCCGCGCTACTGATGCCGTCCTACGCATGGCTGACGCTGGCGGTGTTCCTGCCCCTGTTTGCCATGCTCCTGTTCAGCTTCCTGCGCCAGGCGCCGTTCGGTGGCCGGCCATTGGCGTTCACGTTCGAGCATTACCTTGCATTCGTGAGGCGTCCCTATTTGTTGGGCATCGCCTGGACCTCGCTGAAGCTCGGGTTTTGGACGACCGGGCTATGCGCCGTGATTGGCCTGCCGGCGGCCGTGGCGCTGGCTCGCGCGACCAGGGGATGGTCGCGGCAGGTGCTGTTCCTGTTGATCATCCTGCCGTTCTGGACCAATGGCCTGGTGCGGATTTTCTCCTGGACCATCGTGCTGCGAGAAGGCGGCATTCTGGATGTCCTGCTGCGCGCCGTGGCGCCCGCTGCTACGTCCGCGAGCATCCTGTACACGCAGCCCGCCATCGTCATTGGCCTGGTGCATGCCTATCTGCCCTACATGATCCTCACCTGCTATCTGGCGGTGTCAGCGGTTCCCGACGAGGTAATCGACGCGGCGCGCAGCCTCGGCGCACGCGCGCCGGTGGTGTTCGCGAAGGTCATACTGCCGCTCTCCCTGCCGGGACTCACGTCCGGATCGATCCTGATCTTCGTCCCGGTGATCGGCAGCTTCATGGAGCCGCGCATCCTTGGTGGACGCACCGGGTTCACCATGGGCACGGTCATCGAGGACCAGTTCACTCAAAGCTTCAACTGGCTATTGGGCGCGGCCCTGTCGTTTATGATGCTGGCAATCGTTCTCGCGATATGCGCCGCCTGCTCGGGAGTACTCGGGCGAATATGGGCGGAGGGATGAGGCAGGCCGGGAAGGTCTATCTCTTGCTGGTCCTCGCTTTCCTGTATCTGCCGATCGTGGTCATGGTGGCGATGGCGTTCAACTTTTCCGAGCTCTACACACTTCCGTTCGATTTCTCGCTGCGCTGGTTCAGCGCCCTCGCCGGCAACGAGAAGCTGTTGGCGGCAAGCCGCAACAGCGTTGTCGAGGCGCTGGTGACGTCCGTCGTCGCAACCGTGCTGGGCACCATGGCGGCCTTGGGATTGGGCCGCGCCACGTTTCGCGGACGCTCGCTGTTGCAGATCCTGCTGCTGCCGCCAATCGCCATTCCTTGGTTGATCACCGGGACGGCCATGTTGATCTTCTTTTTCTGGACCGGCATTGGCCGGGGCCTTCACGCGATGATTATCGGCCATGTGGCACTTGCCATTCCCTACGTCGTGCTGGTGGTCGGCACTGGGCTGCGGACCCTCAGCAATGAATACGAGGATGCGGCAATGAGCTTGGGAGCTACGCCCATGCGAGCGTTCTTCGCGATCACCTTGCCTCTGCTGGCCAGCAGCATCGTTGCCGCCGCCCTGTTTGCGTTCGCGGTCTCGCTCGATCAATTCGTGGTGTCGTATTTTCTTTCCACCCCGGGCGTTTCGACGTTGCCGGTCGAAATCTACTCCGCCATCCGCAAGGGGTTCACTCCGGAAATCAACGCCGTTTCAACAATCTTGCTGCTCGTTTCCGTCGCCTTGGTGTTCGGCTTCGCGGTGTTGTCCAATGTCGGGAGGGTGCGTGACCAACGGCGTTGAGGTGATCGGTGTCACCAAGAATTATTCCGGGTTGCGTGTCCTGCAAGACGTCACCACACATTTCGAGGCTGGGCAATTCACCAGCCTGCTTGGGCCGTCCGGCTCCGGCAAGACGACGTTGCTGCGCATCGTCGCAGGATTTGTGGCCCAAGACGCCGGGACAGTGCGGATCGCGGGCGGGGACATGAACGGGATTCCGGTGTGGCAACGTCGGATCGGCATGGTGTTCCAGTCCTACGCCTTGTTCCCGCACATGACTGTCGAACAGAACGTCATGTCTGGCCTGAACCGGCGCGGCGTGCGGGGTGAAGCGGCATCGCGCGAGGTTGCTCGCGCCCTAGAGTTGGTGCGGCTGACCGGATTTGGGGAGCGCCGACCCAAGCAGCTTTCGGGTGGGCAGCAGCAGCGTGTGGCGCCGGCCCGCGCCATCGTCACGCGGCCAACCGTGCTGCTGCTCGACGAGCCTCTATCGGCGCTCGACCGGCGCCTTCGCCAGGAAATGCAGGGGGAGTTGCGTCGCATCCAGCAGGAGAGCGGGCTGACCACCATCCTGGTGACGCATGACCAGGAGGAAGCGCTGACGCTGTCCGACCGGGTCGCCATTCTCGATCGCGGGCGGATTGTGCAGGAAGGCGCGCCCGCCAGCATTTACGAGCGGCCCCGTACGCGCTTCGCGGCGGCATTCCTGGGGGATGCGAACTTCCTCACGGGACGGGTGACACCGGACGGGCTTGAGGTGCCTGGCGGCCTGATCCGCACCGACGCGGCCACGCCGGCCCAAGGGATGACTGCGACGTTCGCGATACGGCCGGAGAAGGTGACGATCCTGCCCGCGACCGCCCCGGCGGACGCCGGCGACAACTGGCTGCCGGCAACGGTGCGCGCCATCATCTACGCCGGAGCCGCTTCGACGTATCTTCTGAACTGCGGGTCCGCCACCGAGTTCAAGGTTTTCGCGCAGAACCGGGAAGTGACGCCGCCGCTGTTGGGGCAGCAGGTCGTGCTGGCATGGTCACCACGCCACACCATCCCGGTCGAGGACTGAGATGGTCCGTCATGCCACAATCCCGCTGGCGCGTGCGTGGAACACATGGTCCTCGCGTCCGGCCGAAATGGTTTTCCTTCCCCTTGGGTTGCGGCTGACGCCTGTGGCATACGCGAACAGCACGGGACGGGCGACACTGTTTCCAGCCGGCGACGCAGTCACGCTCGGACGCCATGCAGTCGATGCCGATACCGTCGAAGTCGCGCTCCGCCACGCCGGCGCGGTGATCGACTGGTCGTACCGCAAGGCGGGGCCATTCGACTTGGTCGGGTCATGGGCCACGCGCACGCTTGGTGAGTGGGGGCTGCGGTTCTGGATCAATCTATGCGTCTCGGCGGAGGGTGGTGAGACAGCGTGTTACGATGCGGCCGGACGGTCGGTCACCGTTAAGATTGGCTCCCGATTTGTTGTGGTCGCCTGCGATGAACCGGTGCAGGTCACGGGTCATGCGGGATTGGAGGCGCTGGTCGAAGACTACGAGGCGCACGGTTATTTCCATCTCGGCGCGCGCGCGCAGGCGGCGCCCGTCCTGGCGTTGCGCTTCAATCTGGAAATGAACCGGACCGGGCGCTTCGCCGTCGCCATCGCCGACCGGGAGGACCTCGCCATTGCCCGAACGCGCGCGTTGCTCGCCACGCCGTTGCCCGCGTCGGTGACGCCGGAGCAGACCGGCTGCTATCACGGGGCGCTCGACGCGGTGCGCGACGTGACGGCGTGGCTCTCGGTTTGGGATCAGGTCACCGCCCGGCCGGCAACCTGCATCAGCCGCAACTGGAATTTAACGAAATTCGGCGGCTTTGGCGTGTGGTTGAACGACCAGTTATACGCGACGCTCATGGCATCGTTGTTCGATGCCGAATTGGCGCGCGAGAACCTTGCCGTAGCCCTGGCCAGCGCCACTCCCCAAGGCAACCTCGCGTGCCTGCTGACCGCCAACGACGCATGGGTGGATCGCACCCAACTCCCGATAGGCGCATTCATCGTCTGGCTCATTCACCTGCGAACCGGCGACATGGCGTTGCTGCGTGCCGCCTATGACACGCTCGCCCGCAATCACGCGTGGTGGTGGGAGGCGCGCGATCCCGACGGGCGCGGCCTCGCATCATATGGAACGTCCGATGTCGGAGACGCCCTCTATCGCGGCACGTCCTTTGGCGCTCGCAATGAATCCGGAATGGACAACTCTCCGATCCACGATGAGGCCGAGTACGATCCTGTCACGCGCACGCTGACCACGATCGATGTCGGGCTCAACAGCCTGTTGGCTTTGGACGCCGAGATGCTGGGGCTGATCGCCGCCAAGCTCGGCCTGATGTCCGCCGCGGCATCGTACCGGTTGGTTGCGGAAACCACGCGCGCCAGGGTGCGGGTGGAATTGTGGGACGACGGGCGAAAGATCTTCGCAAACCGATTGCGCTCGGGCGGTTTCGTACGCAGCCTCGGCCCCACCAGCTTCTATCCGCTGATCTGCGGAGCCGCCGACGCCACGCAACTCGATCACTTGCTGGAGCACTTAAGCGATGAACGCACGTTCGGAGGCACGTTCGTGTTGCCCGGCACCGCGCGCTACGATCCGGCGGCGCGCGACAACGTGTACTGGCGTGGGCGCATCTGGCCGCCGCTGAACTATGCCGTGTGGCAAGGCTTGCGTCGCTACGGCCGTCGCGTCGAGGCCTCCCGCCTCGAGATGGCCGGCTTGACGTTGTTTCGCGGCGCCTGGGACGAGCGGCGGCTATGTCCCGAGAACTACAACGCGGAAACCGGCGAGCCGCTCGATCAGTCGGATACCGAGGGTTTTTACAACTGGGGCGCGTTGATGCCGATGATGGGCGTTGGCGAAGTCATGGACATCGCGCCGTGGGCGGGATGGGAACTTTGCAATGATGGTGGCCCGTTGTGGCTAGGACCGGTGCAGAGTCCGGTTGGGGCAGCCTGCGTGAAAATCTCAGGCGGCGTTTTAACGCTGACATGCGGTGAAAACGAGTTGCTTGCGACAAACCTGATTGGGCGCCTGACCCATCTGTGCTGGAGCGATCGACTGGTTTCGCTGTGCCTCCCCGAAACCATACGGCTGCCAGCGGAGTTGGCGTTCCCTGCCACTCCCTGCGACGGTGTCGTGATGGTGCGAGTTGGGACGCGCACCGCTCGATGGGCGGCATTGGACAACGGTTTCGCGATTGTCGATCTCGGTCCATCGGACGGCGGTGCCTGTGTCACCATCGTGCTTAACTGAACCCGATCAGCGTGGCCCGCCACTCAGTCTTTGTCCGCGTGAAGTTGGGGTTCCTGCTTTTCCTCCCGCACGGCATCGGGAAAGCTATCCGCGACGAACATGACAACAGCCGTCACAACACCGACCATCGTTCCCAGCGACCAGTTGGATGTCGCGATCGCCAGCCCGACCGCGCCGGTGATCCAAACCGCAGCGGCGGCTTTGATTCCCTTGACATCAAAGCCGCTTTTGAAGATGACGGCGCCGCCAAGGAAGCCGATGCCAGACAGGAAGCCTTGCAGCGTGCGACTGACCGAGCTCGGATCGGCCGAGGTCAGCCGCTCGGCCAAAAGCATGTAGGTCGTGCTCCCAACCGCCACCAGGATCATCCCGGCAACGCCGATCGGCTTGTGGTGCGCCCGGCGCTCCCAACCGATCAACCCGCCAAGGAGGCCGGAGACACCGATTTTCTCCGCCATTTCCAAGATCAGCGAATCCATCAAGTCTCCTGTAATCATGCGTTCCTTTGTGAGTGGTTCGAGCCTCGATCTGGTGTCAGACGGCAAACATGCCGGAAGCTCCCACCGCCTTCGAGCTGGCGTTCAATGGCTTGCTGCTGTTTTTCGAGAGGTTTCAGCCAAGCTATCCCTTGGCGGCTTTAGCCTCATGCTTTGCGGCCCGAGCGGCTTCCTCGCTGGCCTCCTCCGCCTTCCGGGCAGCGACTTCCTCGGCATGGTGGCGATAAAGATCGACCGCCTGCACCGCGTGCCGGTTGGCGATGGTGTCGATCTCGGCCGCCGACGTGGCGAGGCTTTGCGCCTTCTCGAAGTTGCCGGATGCACATTGGTGGGCGGCATCACGGTGCATTTGGGCGGCTGTCTCCAGCTGATGAGCTGCCTGCTCATGATGGTCAGCGGCGGTCGCCTTGATGTCGTCCATGTCACAGGTTCCTTATGTTGGCCGCAGCCTACGCGGCGTTCGGAAAGGGGTGTCACACGGAAATCCTCGCCGGAAAAGGCCATCCTCATCGCGGGATCGAGCAGCGGCAGTTCGATCGCCTCCAAACCAGGCAGCAATCAACAGCGTTGCCGGCCGGATAGTGGTCCGCAAGCCTTGCGGGGTCGCCCCGCGCCTTTTTCCGTTGGCCGATCCTGTCTATCATCGTCGATGCGCTGATCAACGGAGTTGTCCATGCAAAGCCCAGAGTTCCAGGAACTTCTGACCTCGGTCCAAAGAATCGTCAGCGATGCCTACGCGCTCGGCCGGAGCGAAGCGTTAAAGCGGGTTGTGGAGGTCCTTCAGGTGGACCCGCCCAGCCCGAAGCCATTGGCTCTGATGAGTCCCGCCGAGGACACGAACAGGCCGATAGCCGGGACCGTTCAGGACAACGACAACGCCGTGGTTCGAATGGAAGCGCCGGAACCCGCTGAAACTACGGGCCACGCGACTGGTGATGTCGAGCAGGTCGTCACGGGTCCCTGGTGGTCCAGGCCGCCGCGCCGGGCCTGATAAACCGCCTGTCAGGGCGTGACGGGCGGGGTGGTGGTATCGCTCACGCGCACCGCGACCTCGTTGCGCCGGAAAGGCGGCAACGTCCAGGGCGGATCGTAGAACCAGGCGACCGCGCCTCCAACGGGCTTATAGATCGTGGATCGCAGTGCCTCGCGCAGGTCGGTTTGGCGGGCCGCGACAGTGGCGGGGTCCGTGGCGCCGCTGAAGCGCAGCACCGCCATGGTTTCGGCGGGCACGGGAACCAGGCGAACCAACGGATTCTTCGGTTGCGGCAGTGTTTCCAGCGTGTATTTGGCGGGCATGAAGAAGCGGATGGTCCAGCCGTCCTCACCAGCGCCACCTTGGGCGACCGGGGCGGTCATGGAGATGGATTTGCCGCCGGCCTGGGCCACGGGCGCGGTCATCGCGACGCTGCCGCCCGTGGTGTTCTCGCCGAAGATGTAGGCGGCGATACGCCGGAAGCCGGTGCTTCTCGCCCCCATCTCCGTGCCGTCTATCGTGGTTTCGGCGGCGATGCGCGGGGCATAGGTCCGTATTTCGACGCCGTTCATCCGGGCGACCACGCTATGGGCGGGTTCCTCGGCATCGCGCACTCCGACCACCGAGCAGGCCGCGACAGCGACGGAGGAGGCAAGCGTGGCCATCTTCGACAGCATCGATAAACTTTCGCGTGCGGGGTATCGGGCGTGTAGCGTAACATTGGATTGGGCAGCGAAGGAGCGCGCGATGGCGCCGGAATGGCAGGCTTTGCTGGGCGGGGCGGTGGGCATGGGCGCGCCGCTGGTCTTGGCGGTATGGGAATTGGTGCGGATACGCCGCGACCGGGGTAATTGGGACTTTGGCGGCGGCGCGGCAAGCCCCGTCCCGAAACCCAAGGGCGACGCGCCCGCTCGCCCGCTGCCGGTATGCCTGCGGCCCGTGCTGCCGGCGCGGCCGCCTGTCTCGACAACTGGGCCGGTGAGGCATCCTGAGTTGGTTTAGGGTGCGGCCGGCGAGGTGTCCAATTTACACGGTGCTGTCCAGCGCCGATGTTACCGTCAACCTGGATTGACAAGGAAACCATCGTCTATGCGCCACGCCTTCCCGTTCTCGGCCATCTTGGGGCAGGCGGAGATGAAGCAGGCCCTGCTGGTCGCCGCCGTGGAGCCGACGATCGGGGGGGTGCTGGCGTTCGGCGATCGGGGGACGGGCAAATCGACCGCCGTGCGGGCGCTTGCGGCACTGCTGCCGCCGATGGAGGTCGTGCCCGGCTGCCGCTACGCCTGCGATCCGGCCATGCCCGGCACGTGGTGCGACGAGTGTCGCGAACAAGAACGCCATGGACGTCAGTCCGCGCCGGTGCCGGTGGTGGACATGCCGCTCGGCGCCACCGAGGATCGCGTGGTGGGCGCGCTCGACCTGGAACGCGCCTTGACGCGCGGCGAGAAGGCGTTCGAGCCGGGACTGCTGGCGCGCGCCAACCGGGGATTTCTGTACATCGACGAGGTCAACCTGCTTGAGGACCACTTGGTCGATCTGCTGATTGACGTGGCGTCGTCCGGCGAGAACGTGGTCGAGCGGGAGGGGTTGAGCGTGCGCCATCCGGCCCGCTTCGTGCTG
>JAABVA010004307.1_pt1 | contig 13217 bp, 9 predicted proteins | sample 5560331 | NCBI WGS metagenome assembly JAABVA01 (sample SAMN12812661, study PRJNA571458) | rock metagenome | isolation source: Antarctica rocks | place: Antarctica: Victoria Land, Mt New Zealand sud | collected 2016-01-07
GCCTGCGCGCCGCCCTCGAACGCGAGGCCGCCGAAACTGTCGGAGCCACCTGCCATGATGACCTGGTCAGCGTGGCCTGACGATCAACAGGCCGCCACCGAAGTTCCACGGAACTCGGGACATCCTCCCCCGTTCCATCACATCGACGAGCCGGTCCGTGAAGGCTTCTTCATGGCACGAGGCGACCTCAAGAAGTGCGAGCGCGTGGCGCTAGTCATAGACAGCCCCGGCGGGCAGGCCAAGGCGGCGTACCAGATCGCCACGATCCTCCGTCGGCACGCGGGCGGCTTCGTTGCGGTTGTCCCGCGATACGCCAAGAGCGCGGCCACCCTGCTTGCCCTCGGTGCGGATGAGATCTACATGAGCGAGGACGCCGAGCTCGGACCGCTCGACGCTCAGCTCTTCGACAACGACCGCGAGGACTACTCCTCCGCGCTCGACGAGGTGCAGGCTCTGGAGCGCCTCAACGTCGCAGCTCTAGAGCAGGCCGACCAGGCCATGATGATGCTCGTGTCCCGCACCGGGAAGAAGATCGAGACACTTTTGCCCTTGGCGCTGAAGTTTAGCTCTGACATGATGCGCCCCCTGCTGGAGAACATCGACACCGTTCATTACATTAAGCAGTCGCGAATCTTGCGCGTGGCTGAGGAGTACGCCCAGCGTCTGCTTCAGCGGAACTACGACACTGGCCCGAGCAAGGTGATATCCGCGCACTTCGTCAACAACTACCCCGAGCACGGGTTCATCATCGACCGCGACGAGACAGGGGAGTGGCTCACGCTTGCCGAGACGACCGACACTCAGGAAGGCGTGATCGACCGGCTTGGTGAGATCATAACCCGCAAGCACATCACCGCTATAGGACGAATCATCAAGATGGAAGGGAGTTGACCAAGATGGCATCAGTACAGCGCGGGGAGTCGCGAACCACGCGTGCGAGAGGACGTAGCCGCGAGGCCGCAGAGCGGGCCGTGCAGCTTTCCAAGAATACCGTCGGACCGTGGGAGAGTATCCAGGGAAACTCGATCCCGAGCTGGGTCGACGAGGTGCAGAGCGCTCGCTGCAAGGCTGAGCACCGTGAGCACGACGACGACTGACCCAACAGTCACCTGACGAACCCGAGTGCTTCTAAAGGCTCGGGTTCGTCGGCGCCTGGGGCTCGGCGGTACCTCACGATTGGCCGGCGCCTTGCCCGGAGCGAACAACACCGCCTCCTCGCGACGGTCAGGCGCGCTTGTCCTCATGAGGTGGAGCTCCTCGGGACGCGTGCCGAGGCGCAACCTCCGCCGGGGGTCGACCAAGGTGCCGGTGTACGCCCCGAGCGTCACAGCACCGTATCCCCGCTCGACCCAGATGGCAGTCGCGGGACAGGCAGTGCCGAGGGTCGTACTCTGAGCACAGCTCAAGAGCGGCACCGCTAAGGCCCGACGGCCTGATGTCCGGCAACCCTGATCCGTCTGGGGTGCCCCTGTCGGAGTAGAGCTGGTCTCCGCCGCCCGGCGAGGACAAGACGGACCACCAGCGCCGCCGCACCGGGGTCCACAACCTCGGGAGCACCCATGCCCTCACACGACCGCGCCTTGGCCAACCGCCGAGAGCACGAGGGCCTACCCGGGCTCGTCCTGACTGACCTCGAGCTCGACGGCGTGAGCGTCCTGGCGATCCCCTACGGCATCGCGCTGGCCGAGCTCACGACGTGGTCCACCTTGACCTTCGCCCGCACGTTCGGGCAGGCACGGCGCGACAGGGGCGCCGCCCAGCTCGTTGCGTCCCGCCTGTCAGAGCTGCTCGGCCCGAGCCGCGACCCCCATGAGACCTACCGCACGACGGGGTCCGACAGGGCGCGGTTCAACGCCTCCGCGTTCTTCGGGGACGAGAACTGGCGGTCGTGGATCCCCAACGCGCGGGTAACCACAGCCGACTTCCTGCAGCAACACGAACCTGACGTCGGTGCGGCGTTCCTGCAGCCCGACACCGCATGGGGCCACGACTACGAGCCGGTCGCGTTCGTCGCCGCGAAGCGACGGGATGACCTTGAGGCGGCACTGCGGGAGGGCGGGTACGAGGTCAGGCAGTGGCGCAGCCTGTCCGAGTTGTACCTGGACCCGCCTGTCCGTCCCCACGTCACGCTGGCCCTGACGTGAGAAACGACGAGGCTCGGAGCCGTGGAGAGCGGCTCGGCATCGGCCCACGCTGGCCGTACTGGGACCAGATGTTCCCAACGAAGCCGACCTCGGGCTTCATCCACTTCAAGACGATCACCACCGGACGACACATCGCCCAGCGGTTGTGGGACGCCCGCGAGACCGGACGCGCAACGCTGGACGAGCGCGGAGCCGGCGGGGAGCATCAGGGTCTGGTCCTGTACCACCCCGACTGCTGGTGGGGAGCCTGCGCGGCCTGCACCTGGCTCGGGCCAGGTCGAGGAACCCGCGCCTACGACGAAGTCTCTGCGGTCGAGTCGCACACCGGCGCCCTTCCGATACTCACGGTGCGCTGGCTCCCGCCGTGGAACCGAGCCGACTCTGATGGCGAGTTCGAGGTCTTGCCGTGGGTCGCTACGGTGGACGACGAGGCGAACTGATGGCGTCGGTGAGTTCCGTGCTGGCACGGCTGGTCCTGCGAGTCGTCTTGCCTCGTGTCGGTCGCTGGAAGGGGCTGCCGCCCGGGGGCCGGTAGTACTTGACACGTCCGGCTCCGCGCCGCGGGTGAAGACGGGTGCCGGGGCTCTAACCGGTCAGTGCCGGGCCGGTTAGGGCTGAGGCGGCACGCAGCTCGTCGACCTGCCCTGCCCTGAAGACCGCGAGCCGGTGCCCTGGTCATTAGTGAGAAGCCACTGTCGCAGTGCCTGAGCGCCGCCGAGGTCCGAAACGAGGTCCTCGACGGCCTGGACGATCAGCCATAGCCGTCCCTGGCTGCTGAGCCTCGGGCGGCGGCCCTTGCCCTTCCACTAGTGGTAACTCCGCGCGGCGCCCGCAGCGCGTCGCTGAAACTCGGACGGCAGCCCACGCCCTAGGGTCGACCGGTGACCTTGGAGCGTGGGCAGCGAGTGCGGATAGCGCACCGCCCTGACCTGCCGGGTCACGTCAAGATCGACATGGCGAACCAGGTTGGGGACGGCTGGGTGCTGTTCGTCGAGCAGCCCGGCGGGTCGTACGCAAAGGTTGAGCTCACGGCGACCCAGGCTGCTTCGTGTGAGGTCCTGACCGAGGACGGAGCCGGTGACTCCGCGGCGCTGCTTGCAGGGTTGTGGACGGCGTGGATGCGCGCTGCCGGCTCGGGAGCGCGGTCGGCGGTCCTCGCCTCGTCGCCGCTGCGTCCGTACGCCCATCAGATGAACGCCGTGTACGGCGCGATGCTCCCGCAGCCGCGGCTGCGGTTCCTGCTCGCGGACGAGCCCGGCACCGGCAAGACGATCATGGCTGGGCTGTACCTGCGGGAGATGCAGCGTCTCGGGTTCGTCCGCCGGGCGCTGGTCGTCGTCCCGGCGCACCTGGTGACGAAGTGGCAGGCCGACTTCGAACGGTTCTTCGGCGGCGGACTGCGGGCGATCACCGCCCAGACGATCCGGGAGCACGGCCTGGAGAGCGACCACGACCTGTGGATCGTCAGCCTGGACCTGCTGTCGGTGAACGGCCTCGTCCAGGACGCCGTCCACCCGGACCGGATGGGCTGGGACGCCGTCGTGTTCGACGAGGCCCACCGGCTCACCCCGACGGCCTTCGGGTACTACCAGGCGGGGCAGATGCTCGCTCTGAACACCCCTCGGGCGCTGCTGATGACCGCGACGCCGCACCGCGGGAAGGAGTGGCTGTTCCGGGCGCTGCTGCACCTGGTCGACCCGGAGGTGTACCCGCCGGTCGAGAGCAACAAGGAACCGTCCCGCAGCGTCAAGCCGGGACGGGTGCACTTCCTGCGCCGGATGAAGGAAGACCTCGTCGACTTCGACGGCGTCACCAAGCTCTTCAAGGGCCGACACGCCGAGAACTACAGCGTCGCGCTGTCACCGGTCGAGGCCGAGTTCTACAACGAGGCCCTGGACCTGGTCGACCGGTACTTCCCCGGGATCGGCGTGCCGCTGGGGAAGATGGTGTACGGCAAGCGCGCCGCATCCAGCCTGTACGCCCTCGCGGAGACCCTCAAGCGCCGCCGGGACGGCATGGGAACGGTGATGCCGTCCGCAGCCGCGCACGACGCCGACCCGGACGGCGACGACAGCCCGAAGGCCGACGAGGCCCGGGTCGTCCATGAGGGCAGCAAGTCCGCGAAGGCCGAACGTCGGGAGATCGACGCGCTCCGCAAGCGCCTGCTGCCGCTCGTCGCGGACATGAACCTGCCGGTCAGCAAGTGGGACCCGCTCGAGTTGACGTGCCTCGGGCGTAACGGCGTGAAGCCCGGGAACGGCGAGCAGGCGGTCGTGTTCACCGAGTACGCCGACACCGCCGACTGGCTCGTCCAGAAGCTCCTGCACGCCGGGTACACGGCCCGCCGCTACAGCGGCCCGGGACAACCACCACACCCGCGACGGCACCCGCGACGCGTTCGCCCGCCGCGACTTCCAGATCCTCGTCAGCACCGACGCCGGCAACGAAGGCATCGACCTGCAGACCGCGCACGTCCTCGTCAACTACGACATCCCGTGGTCGCTCGTCCGCCTGGAACAGCGCATGGGCCGCATCCACCGGGTCGGCCAGACCCGCGACGTCGAGCTCTACAACCTCATCGCGACCGACACCCGCGAAGGCGAGGTGCTGGAGGTCCTGCTCGGGAACTTCGTCACCGCCGCGAACCAGCTCGAGGGCCGGATGTTCGACAGCCTCAGCCTCGTCGGGGAGCTCGTCGGCCTCGCGGACGACGACCTCAGCCGCGTCCTCGCTGACACGTTCGGGGATGACGAGCAGCGCGCCCGCGCCCTCGCCGCCGTCGGCGCGGTCACCGCCACCCGGCTCGCGGACGCCGCCCAGCGCGCCGACGCCCAGGAACGCGCCCTCAAGACCAGCGTCGACATCGCCCAGGCCGTCACCGCCCTCCAGGACGAGCAGCTCGACCGGATCAACCCCGCCATCGTCGAGGCGTTCCTCCACCGCGCGGCCGCCGGCGGCGCCGTCACCGTACGGCCGCACGCCGCCGGCGACGGCATGTTCACCCTGTCCCGCGCCGACGGACAGCCGCTGCCGAAGGAGTTCGCGCCCCCCGGCGAACGCCGCGCCGGCACGACCGCGCTCGTCGCCAGCAGCGGGAAGTCCCTCGCCCAGGCCCGGGCGGGCGAGCGCGCCCACCACCTCATCGAAGGGGAGCAGCACGTCCAGGGGCGGCCGTCGCGGAAGCCGTCAACCTCGGGCCTAGCGACCCGCCGTACAAGGCCCTCGTCGCACTATGCGCCGATGCCCTCGCCCCGGCCCTGCACCGGGGCGGCGCGCTCATCGACCAGACCAGCAGCACCGACTACGACCTGTTCGCATACGAGGCCGACCTCACCGAGGCAGGCGGACTGCGCAAGGGCACCTGGTCGTGCCTAGTGCGCGTCGACAGCGCCGGGGCGCGCAAGGTCGAGTGGGCGATGCTCGCGAACCTCACCACCAGCGACACCCCCGCCGGCAAGCCCCACCCGGGCCGCGCCCACGACGCCCGGGGCCGCGCCGCGATGGCCGCCCTGGAGGACCAGCAGCGCCGCACGGGGGCGTTGGATGACTGGCTCCGGGTGGCCGGCGGCGAGCTCGGGAAGCTCCCGAACGACCTCACCGACGAGATCGCGGACGGTGACGCCCGGAGGGCCGAGCGCGCCCGCCTCAAGGCCATGAGCGCCGCCCGCCTCGCGGACCTTCGCCGGATGAGCGACGTGACCATCGGTGAGCCCCGCCAGGTGACGTGGGCACGCGTCACCGCAGCCGCGCCGCCCGCCGAGCCGACGGAGACCGACAGCGAGCGCATCTCCATGGACCACGTCGCGCACCTGCTCCGCGCGGAGGGCTTCGCCGTAGCCGATGTCCACACCGAGGGCCGCGGCTACGACCTACACGCAAGCCTCGGCCGGGAGCAGCGCCTCGTGGAGGTCAAGGGCGTCTGGAACGCCGCGAGCAGCAACGGCGTCAGCATGACCGGCAACGAGGTCTTGATCGCCACGCAGCACGGCAGCGCCTACTGGCTGTACGTCGTCGACAACTGCAACGACGGCCAGGGACGCATGTACGGCGCCTATCCCGACCCCGTCCGGACGTTCCGGGACCTGTCCCGCGGAGACGTCATCATCCACGTACCAGGCAGCGCACTGAAGGCAGCCCGAGAGACCCAGGAGCCCGCCCCGTGCGCATGATCGAACGCTGGTTCCCATGTGCCGAGGTCAGCGAGGCCTCTGCCTCAGGCTGGGGCAGTGGCAAGAGCGAGAAGGCGCTATTCACGTGGTTCGCCGCGCGGCCGCTGGCGCAGGCACGCGCCGCAGTCCTGACGAGCCTCCTGCCGTGGCCTGACGACCAGAGCGAACAGGAGCGCCTTCAGGAACTTGTGAAGCGGGCACTGCTCGGGAGGGACGCCGCTCACGACGAGGTTGTGGCGGAACTCGCGAAGCACTACCCCACAGGGGCACGTCTTCTGGACCCGTTTGCAGGGCGAGCCATCATCCCGCTTGAGGCAGCGCGGATGGGTGCGCGAGCCGAGGGGATCGACTACTCGCCCGTCGCCACCATCGCCGGCCGGCTGCTGGCTGACTACCCGTTGCGAGATTGGAGCGGTGAGCCGGACCTTCCCTTCGCGGACTACGTGAACAACCCCCTTGGTGATCGGTTGACGCAGGACGTCAACGTGATCCTGAACGAGGTTGGGGACCGGTACGAGGCGGCCATGCGGTCGTTCTACCCGAAGCTCGGCCAGGGGCAGCCGTGGGGCTACGTCTGGGCGCTGACGTTGCCGTGCCAAGAATGTGACCGGCGGTTCCCGCTCATTGGGTCGCTGATCTTGCGCCACCCAGCGCCGAAGCGGAACGACCCGGGCCAGAGTTTCCGCCTTGTCGTCGACCGTCAAGCTGGCACCTTCTACGCGCAGGTGCACGAGGGGTCTCCGACGGACTCGCCGACTCGGGTCGTGCCCGAGGGCAAGTCAAAGTACGACGCTGCGGGCAAGTCGGCGATCTGCCCGTTCTGCGGGCACGGGCACTCCAAGGACCTTCAGACCCGCCTTGCACGGCTGGGCCAGTTGCGCGACGCGCAGCTCCTCGCCGCTGACCTGGATTCTGTGGTGGGAAAGAGTTTCCGGCCACTCACGCAGGAGGAGCTTGACGCTGGGGTCCAGGCAGAGGCGGCGTTGTCCGCTCAGCCACCTTTCGCTGATGGACTGCCCGCTGTTCCCGACGAACCGATACCTCCCGCCAACACGTGGACCGTGCAGCCTCTCGTCTACGGCGCGAAGGTGTACGGCGATCTCTGCAACGCCCGGCAGACCCTGGGCTTCGTCGAGTTGGCTAGAGCCATCGACGACGTAACGGAGGACCTGCTGCGCAGCGGGGTGTCTCGGGACTACGCCACCGCTCTCGGTGCGTACGCGACGGCGGTGATGGTCAGGAAGTTCCGCCGCGCCACGCGCGGTGTCTCGCTCATGGCTCACAAGACCGGCACCGTGCAGACAAGCGACCTTTTCCGGCACGAGGGCAGCATCACCTTCTCGTTCGACTACTTCGAAGCGGGACTTGGGGACGGTCCAGGAACCTGGCGCTCCCTGTGTAAGGACACCCTTGTGATCCTGCGTAACCAGGCATCACGGTCCAGCGGGAAGCCAGCGCACATCGCTTGGGGAACAGCGACGGACATCCCGTTCCGTGAGGCGAGCCTCGATGCCGTCGTCACAGATCCGCCTTACGACAGCATGATCGAGTACCTGGACGCCTCCGACCTGTTCTTCGTCTGGATGAAGCGGGCCCTGACGCATGTCGCTCCGGAGTTGCGCATGGTCGGCGGCCCCACGGGCGTTCAGGACAAGACGTTCGAGGCCATCGTCCGGAAGGCCGGAGGTAACGGTCCCGGCGAGCACCGGAACAGAGCGCACTACGACGACAGCATCACCAAGGCGTTTCGGGAGGCGGCCCGGGCCGTCAAGGCAGACGGCGTCGTCAGCATCGTGTTCGGTCACGGCGACCCCGACGTCTGGCATCGCTTCCTCAGTTCGGTCGCCGCTGCCGGACTGGTGCTGACCGGCTCGTGGCCCGCGCGAACGGAGGCCAACACGAGCGGAGGTTCAGCAAACATCCTCACGACGCTCACGATGTCCTGCCGGCCAGCGCCCGCAGGACGCGTGCACGGCAGAGCGCACCTCGTGGAGGCTGAGGTCAGGCGTGAGGTTCAGTCCCGCATCCCCCTCTGGGATGCAGCGGGGCTCGCACCCACCGACCAGCTCATGGCATCGGCTGGGCCCGCGATGGAGGCGGTCGGTCGCTACAGCCAGGTGCTGGACCACCTTGGCGAGCCCGTGGACGCCTCGCACTACCTAGTCGTCGCGCGTAAGGCCGTCATCGACGCGAGCTCCCTCCCGATTGAGAACCTCCCCCTGGATACCTTCGACGCTCGCACTCGATTCGCTCTGGGGTGGGCTCGCTTGTACCGGCGCGCCGTTGCTGCGAAGTCGGAGGCGAGGTGGCAGGCCCTCGCCGCTGACCTGACGCTGGAGGAACTAAAGGGAGTACTGACCGAGGTGGACAAGGGCGTGCGGTTGGCGTCGGCCAAGGACTGGAAGGGTTCTGTATCGACGGGCTCCTCCGTCATCGACGTGGCGATGGCGATGGCGAAGGCTTGGGCGAACGGGCTTGATGAGGTCGCGCAGGTCCTGGCCGCGGCCGGTCGCGACGCCGACGACGCGTACCTCTGGGCGACGCTCGGATACCTGTCGTCGCTGCTGCCCGAGGGCGATCCGGACGCAATGGCGTGGACTTCTCTCGTCCGGGCACGGCGCGGGATCGGGAACGTGGCCCGCGGCGTCGTGTCAGCGCAGTACGAGGCCGATCAGCAGAAGGACCGCCAGCGCAGCCTGTTCGACACCGACATGGCAGGAGAACGCTCGTGAGCAGCCCCGTGACCCCCTGGTGGGAGGTCCTGAAGCTCAGGGACGAGGTCGTCCACGCGAGCGGGTCCATCGACGACGTTCAGATGTCGCTGTTCCAGGCCGTTCACGGCACAGTCGGGGACCGACCTCCGTACGCGGACGCGCACTACTACGGGGAGATCACGCACCCCAGCCCGCTGTTCACGGACCTCATGGCGAAGGTCGCCGTCCGGCTCGGGGGCGGGGAGAAGCACACCCGTGCCCGTGCGCTGTGGCGCCTGGACCAGGCGATGGGCGGCGGCAAGTCGCACGGCCTCATCGGGCTGTGGCACCTTGCCGCGCATCCGCAGGCACTGGGCGGCACCGACATCGGCCGGGACGCCTTCGCCCGGGCAGCGGGCATCCTCGACGAGAAGCCACCGGCGGACCTGAACAACCCGGTCGTCGTGGTGTTGGCTTGCGACAACATGACCGCCGGGAAGGGCGCTGCGGAGTTCGACGGGCCGGCTCAGACCCTGCACGAGCGGTTCCTGTGGCGGCTGTTCCAGGGCGACAACAACCTGTACCTGCGCTACCGGGACGGGTACGCGGACAAGCACCGCATCGTTGAGGCGTTGACCGCCGTGGGCCGACCGGTGCTGATCCTGGTGGACGAGATCCTCGACTACATCCGGCAGCTCTCCCTGTCGGGGAACGCGGACCTTGCGATCAAGGACATGGCGTTCCTGCGGGCGCTGCTCGACAGCGTGAACGACGTCCCGAACGTCGCGGCGGTCGTCGTGATGATCGCGTCGGAGGCCGACAACATTGACCTGGACGAGGCCGGCCAGAAGCGCCGGGCCGAGCTCGACGACCTGCTGATCCGCAACGGCGAGACCGCGACGATCAACGACAACACCGACTTCGCCGCGATCCTGCGCCGCCGGTTGTTCGACGGGCACGCCGCGGCCGAGGTACTCAAGGCCACCGCCGCCGCATTCACCTCGAAGATGAGCGGACCGTGGAAGGCCAAGGTCTTCGACGCCGTCCCCGTGACCGCGTCACCGGATTTTGTGAATGAGGTCGCGCGCTGCTACCCGTTCCACCCGCAGCTCATGGCTCTGGCGGAGCAGGAGTGGGCCAAGCTCGCCGGCTTCCAGCGCGTGCGCTCAACCATCCGCATCTTCGCCGCCACCGCGCACGCCCAGTACCAGCGGGGCAAGCGCGGCGAGTGGGCACCGCTGCTCGTCGGCCCGGGTGACCTGCCGCTGTCCGACCCGACCGTGCGTGAGGCCGTCATCAACAGCGGTCTGATCGTGGACACCCGCACGCAGGCGAACTACCGGCAGATCGCCAGCGCAGACATCGTCGGCGCCGACGACCTGAAGGGCGCTGCCCGGGAACTCGACCGCGCCCGCACCGACGGGATCATCGGGCCGCTGAATCCCCGCGCCGCCGAGCGCGCCGCGACGTGCCTGTTCCTGTGCTCGGTCATCGGCGCCCGCGCCGGCGGCAGGCAGGGCGCGACCGAGGCCGAGATCAAGGCAGCGATGTTCGTCCCGGACGCCAACTACCCCGTCGGAGAGGCAGACACGGTCCTGTCCGAACTGCTCGACGTGGAGGGCGGCGGACTGTCGAGCGTGGAATCGCTTGCGGGCAAGGGCGGCCAGGCAGCGCGGCTGTTCCTGTCGACCCGGCGCACCCTGAACATGCTCGTCAAGGCGTCCCGCACGAGCGTCACGGACGACGACCGGGACGAGGAACTCGCCCGCACCGTCGGGCGGCTCATGGTCACCGGGCCGTTCAAGACCAAGCTGTTCGTCCAGACCAAGCCGGGCCTGAGCCCGCTGCAGGTGCTGACCGCCGCAGGCATCGACGACGCCCGATCAACTCGCCTGGTGGTCCTGGACCCGCGTCAGTTCAGCCTCTTGAACGGGATCGACAAGGACACGCGCGAGGCCATCCACGCGGTCATGGGCCTCGGGCCGAACAAGGTCCCGGTCCAGTGGGCGTCCTCCGCCGTGTTCGCCGTCGTCAACACCCAGGGACGGGCCGCCGCCCGCGGCGCAGCCGCGGCCTACCTGGCGTGGGATCGCGTCGCGCTCATGGACGCGGTCCGGGCGGACGAGGATCTCACCGAGCAGGCCCGCACCGAACGCGCGGAAGCCAAGCGCAACCTGGAGAGCGCCGTGCGCCGCGCCTACCGGCACTTCCTCTACCTAGGTGAGGGCGACCAGGACGACCAGCCGCGCATCGACCGGACCGTCGCGTTCGAGCCCGACAGCGGCCAATCGTCGCTTGACGGCACGGCCGTGTGGAAGTCGCTCGTCGCTCAGGGCAAGGCGTTCGACACATCCGCGCTCACCGTGAAGGCGCTGCTCCACAACCTCGACGTCAAGGACTACGGCCGGCCCCTGGACGAACTCCGGGACCTGTTCTGGAGCAGCCCCCGACTGCCCCTGCTCCCCGACGAGGAACGGGACCTCCAGCGCGCGATCTACGAGGCCGTCAGCGCCGGACAGCTCCGGCTCGTCGGCACCGACGACACGGACCGGGCCGTCACCCGGCCAGCCGACATCGCCGTCGGCTCGTCAGGTCTCCGCCTCGCGCCCCCAAAGCCGGCCGTCGAGGTCACGTCGCCGGAGGGTGTCGACGCGACGACGCAGCCCGGTCCCGCCGGGGGCACGCCCAATGGCGGCACCGTCGTGACGCCCGGCAAGACCGGACCCAAGCCCCCGCCGCCGCCCGCGCCACCAGCCGCGGCCGAGCGCGAAATCGCGTTCAGCCTGATGACGAGCATGGCCGACTCCGACACCCGCGACCGCGTCCGGCGCCTGCTACTCGACCTATCGAACGCGGCCGACGACGGCAAGATCAGTTGGGCGCAGGTTCAGATCAAGGTCGTTGTCGCGACCGAGGTCGCTGACGAGCTGGAGGCAGACATCCGGGCCGCTGGAACCACGCCCAGCAGTCGGGACGTCTGAGGCCAGCTCCTCGGGCCGGCCGAATGGGCACGCATCCTGCTGCGCGGTGGACAGCGCCGCTCGCTGGTGGGGCATCGTGTACTTGCGCCCAAGGTCCGGTTGGACAGTGCGTACCGGCTGACGCGGGCGAGAGGCGGACGGGCCCTGTTGACAGCAACGAGTACAGCAACGTGCTGAGACAACATGAGACGGAGTGCGCCTGCTGAGACCGGCTATGCTCCTGACCTGCTGCTTCGGGCAGCGCGCGCTCGTAGCTCAACGGATAGAGCACTTGACTACGGATCAAGAGGTTGCAGGTTCGAATCCTGCCGAGCGCACTCGCGAAACCGCAGGTCACAGGGTGTTTTGCGCGCTGACGAAATGGCCCTTCCTGCCAAACCGGGTCCATCTCTCACGGATCTCTCACAGACTGCAGGGGCCAGCCCCCACCAGATGCTGGTCGGCGGATGGCTCAGATGCCCGCGAAGGCCATGCCACGGCGCAACTCGTCGTGCGCTCCGTCCTTCAGGTCGTGCGCGTAGATCGCCAATGTGATCGCTGGACTGGAGTGACCCAGAATGCGCGATACCAACGGAATTGCCACGCCCGCCGCGAGGAGGTAGGACCCAAACCCATGCCTGGCGTCGTGCAGGCGTGTGGATGGAACGCCGGCGTTGCGTGACAGCCTCGTGAAGCGGTGGGAGTACCAATCAGGGCGCACCGGGCGCCCTAGAGGATCCACGACGACGAGGTCGGTGGCTGTCCACGCTTGTCCGGCTGCGAGCCGCTCCTCGGATTGCCGCGCCTTCATACTACGCAGGACGGGCAGTGATTCTTTGCTGATCGGTACATCCCTTCGCCCGGCTGGGTACTTGGTCGTGTCCTGAAGGATCACGTTTCGGCCGGCGATAACCCGGCTCTGGTGCACCTTGACTAGGCCTTGATCTAGGTCTACGTCCTCCCAAGCCAGGCCCAAGACCTCACCACGTCGCAAGCCATGAAGGGTTAGCCGCCAGGCGCCGTCTAGTCGGTCGCTGTCCGAGATCACCAAGAATCGCTTCAAGTCAGCGATCTCCCAGACCGTCCTCTTGCTGCCCAAATTCTTGGGGTGCTTGACCAGCGTGACGATGTTGCGGGTGAGTCGTCCCTCGTTGTAACTACTCAGCTGCTTCTGGGCGTGTGACCGGCGTGGCGTCTTGATCATCACCAGCGGATCTGCAGACTGCGTGGGGTCCGGTCGGGTGGCGACCA
>JAABVA010004310.1_pt1 | contig 13211 bp, 10 predicted proteins | sample 5560331 | NCBI WGS metagenome assembly JAABVA01 (sample SAMN12812661, study PRJNA571458) | rock metagenome | isolation source: Antarctica rocks | place: Antarctica: Victoria Land, Mt New Zealand sud | collected 2016-01-07
GTTGCCAGATTGCTGGGCCTGGTCAGGCCATGGCAGCCTGTCCGGCATGACGACGTCGTCCAACCCCTACCTTGGTTTCCGCTTTCCGGCCGAGGTGATCCAGCACGCGGTCTGGCTTTCCCACTGCTTCAGCCTGAGCCTGCGTGACGTCGAGACGAGACCCGCTGCCCGCGGCGTTGCGGTCAGCCAAGAGAGCATCCGCGAGTGGGGCCTGCGCTTCGGACGGCTATTTGCCACCACGCTGAAGCGGCGTCGGCCAAGGCCGGGTGACAAGTGGCACCTCGATCGGGCGTTCATCCGCATCCGGGGCAGGCTGCATCACCTTCGGCGCGCGGTCGATCAGGACGGCCACGTGCTCGACATCCTCGTGCAAAGCCGGCGCAGCGCCAAAAGCAGCCTAGCGCTTCTTCCGCAAGCTGCTGAAGGGCTTGCAGTAGGCCCCGCGTGTGATCGTCACCGACGAGCTGCGCAGCTATGCCGCCGCAAAGCGCGGTCCTGCCGGGCGTGGAGCACCGCCAGAGCCGCTGTCCCAACAACCGGGCCGAGGTGTCGCACCAACCAACGCGACCACGAGACCGGCAGATGCAGCGGTTCAACTCAGCCCGCCAGGCGCAGCGCTTCCTCTCGACCCACAGCCGGATCCACAGCCACTTCCAACCCCGCCGCCATCGCCCGACTGCCGACCAGCATCGTCGCGCACGCGACGGTGCCTTTCGCACCTGGCGCGAGATCGCCGGCGTTGCGGCTGACGCGTAAAGGCCAGAGCAAACCTCAGGCCATCAACAGACGCCAGCCATCAATTTGACAACACCGTCAGGCCTCTTCGATGACCGCCAGCACGTCGCCGGTGCGCACGATGCGGCCCGGCACCGCCCGGATCTCCCGCACCCGTCCCGGCGCATGGGCGGTGATGCGGATTTCCATCTTCATGGACTCTATGATCGCCACGACGTCGCCGGCCGCCACCATGGCGCCGGCATCCACCAGCACCTTCCAGATGTTGCCCGGCACCGCGCTGGACACGCCGAAGCACCCGGCGGGGATCTCGCCATCCCCCTGTTCGGGGCCGCCTTCGTCGAGCACGAACGTGTCGAGCCCCTCCGCCTTCCAGCGGCGCCGCTCGGTGTCGAAGGCGGCCTGCTGCCGTTGCTTCGCCGTCGCGATCTCGCCGGCGTTGCGCGCCAGTTCCGCCGAGTACTGGGCGTAGGAGAAGCGCGTCTCCTCGATGCGCAGCGGATAGGCACCGTGTGGGAAGGCGGCGCGCGCTTCGGTCAGCTCGGCATGGCTCACCGGCTCGAAGCGGATCTGGTCGAAGCCGCGCAGCAGCCAGGGCTGGCCCGGCTGGAAGGCGGGCGTGCTGCGCCAGGTGTTCCACACCTGGATAGTGCGCCCGAACAGCTGGTAGCCGCCCGGCCCCTCCATGCCGTAGATGCACATGTAGGCGCCGCCGATGCCGACCGCGTTTTCCGGCGTCCAGGTCCGCGCTGGGTTGTATTTGGTGGTGACCAGGCGGTGGCGCGGATCGACCGGGGTCGCCAACGGCGCGCCGAGATAAACGTCGCCCAGCCCCATGACCAGATAGCTAGCGCCGAAGATGGTGCGGCGCACCGTCTCCTCGTCGTCCAGCCCATTAATGCGGCGGATGAACTCGATATTGTCCGGGCACCAGGGCGCGTCCGGGCGCACCAGCTCCTGATACTTGCGCATCGCCAACATGATCGCCGGGTCGCGCCAGGACAGCGGCAGGTGGACGATGCGGCTCGGCACCACCACGTCCTCCGGGCGCGAGAGGCCGTCCTCCAGCGCGCGCAGCCGGCCCAGCAGGCCGGCGCGCGACAACACGCTGCCGTCGTAATGGATCTGCAGCGAGCGGATGCCGGGCGTCAGCTCGATCAGACCGGGCAGCCCCTCGCGCCCGATGGCCTCGGCCAGCAGGTGCACCCGCAGCCGCAGCGCGAGATCGAGCACCATCGGCCCGTACTCGACCAGCAGGTTGTCGTCACCTTGGCGGCGATACACCACCTCTACCGGCAGGTCGTCGCGCCGGGCGACGATGGCCGAGCCGGCATCGGCGCCGGCCACCAGCAAAGTGGGGCCACACACCGGGTCGCCGGTCCGTTGCCGCGGCACGAAACGGACGCGGTCGCCGGGCGTCAGCTGACCGAGCTTCCACTGCTCGTCGCCGGTGATCACGGCCGGACAGACGAAGCCGCCGAGGCTCGGCCCATCCGGGCCCAGGATGATCGGCATGTCGCCGGTGAAGTCGATGGCGCCGACGGCATAGGCGTTATCGTGCAGATTAGACGGATGCAACCCCGCCTCGCCGCCATCGCTGCGCGCCCAGTGCGGCGTCGGGCCGATCAGCCGCACCCCGGTGCGCGCACTGTTGAAATGCACCTCGTAGGTGACGGCGAACAGGTCGGCGATGCCCTGTTCGGCGAAGAAGTCCGGCGCGCCGTGCGGCCCATAGACCGCGCCGATCTCCCAGTCATGCGTCAGCACGGGCAGCGGCTCGGCGGCCCCGCGGACCGGCACCGGGGCGGCGTCGTCCGGCAGCAGCACGTCGCCCGTCTTCAGCACGCCGGTTGCGTGCCCGCCGAAGCCGCCCAGCGCAAAGGTGGCGCGGGAGCCGAGGACGACCGGCGCCACGAACCCACCGCGGATCGCCAGATAGCTGCGCTGCCCGGGGCCGCGGATACCGCCGACCGCCAGCACCTGACCGGCGCGCACCGCGAAGGCTTGGCCCTGCGGCACCGGCACGCCGTCGAGCCGGGCCTCCATCGCTGCGCCGGCCAGCGCGACCTCGGCCTCGGCGTGGAAACGCAGCGTCGGGCCGGAAACCGTCAGCTCCAGGGCCGCGGTGGTTTCGGCGTTGCGCACCAGACGGTTGGCAGCCCGGAACGATCGCGCGTCCATCGGGCCGCTCGGCGGCACACCGACTGGCCACAACCCGATCCGGCCCGGCAGTTCCTGCAGGCTCGACTGCGTGCCGGGGGCCAGCACCTCGATGCTGCGCGGCCGGAATGCAAAGCTGCGTAGCGCCGTGGTGGCCACCTTGCCGCTGGCGAACAGCGCGGAGCCGGCGATCGCGCGGAGATAGGCGAGGTTGGTCTCGATGCCGGCGATCGAGGTGGCGGCGAGCGCGCCCTGCAATGCCGAGATCGCCGCGCCGCGGTCCGCGGCCGCGACGATCACCTTGGCCAGCATGGGGTCGTAGAACGGCGTCACCTCGGTCCCGGTCTCGATCCAGCTGTCGATGCGGGCTTGGCCGGGGAACCTAACCTCGGTCAGAAGCCCGGCACTCGGCTGGAAACCGGCATGCGGGATCTCGGAATAGATGCGCGCCTCGATCGCGGCGCCGCGGGGAACCAGCTTCCCGGCGCTGCCGATCACGTCCTCCCCGGCGGCCTGCCGCACCATCCACTCCACCAGGTCGATGCCGAACACCGCCTCGGTGACCGGATGCTCGACCTGCAGCCGGGTATTGACCTCCAGGAAGTAGAAGTCCTCGCGCACCGGGTCGTAGATGAACTCGACCGTGCCGGCCGAGGCATAGGCCACGCCCTCGGCCAGCGTCACCGCCGCCGCATGCAGCCGCCGGCGCGTCTCGGCCGACAGGCCGGGCGCCGGGGTCTCCTCGATCACCTTCTGATTGCGTCTCTGCAATGAGCAGTCGCGCTCGCCCAGCGCGACCACCCTGCCCCGCCCGTCGCCAAACACCTGCACTTCGACATGGCGCGCATCGGCGACAAAGCGCTCCAGATAGACCCGCGCATCGCCGAAACTGGCGCGCGCGGTGCGCTGCACCTCCTCGAAGCACGCGCGCAGCGCCGCCTCGTCGTCGCAGAGTTGCATGCCGATGCCGCCGCCGCCGGCGGTGCCTTTCAGCATGACGGGGTAGCCGATGGCCGATGCCGCCCCCAGCGCTGCATCCGCATCGTCCAGCAGGTCTGAGCCGGGCAGCAGCGGCACCCCGTTGGCCTGCGCCAGGGCGCGGGCGGTGTGCTTCAGGCCGAAGGCGCGCAGATGCTCCGGGCGCGGACCGATGAACACGATCCCCGCGGCGTCCAGCGCCTCGGCAAAGCCGACATTCTCCGACAGGAAACCGTAGCCCGGATGCACCGCCTCGGCCCCGGAGCGCCGGCAGGCCTCGAGCACCGCGGCAACATCCAGATAGCTGGCCGCCGCCGCCGCCGGCCCGACCCGGATCGCCTCGTCGGCTTCCAGCACCGGGCGGGTGAAGCGGTCGGCGTCGCTATAGATGGCGACGGACCGCACCCCTATCCGGCGCAGCGTGCGGCCGATCCGGCCGGCGATCTCGCCCCGGTTGGCGATGAGCACCTTGCTGAACATGGATCAGTCCCCTTCGGCCCAGATCAGCACCCGCACCGGCGTCGGGTGAAAGCCGTTACAGGGGTTGAGGATCTGCGGGCAGTTGGAGATGACGCACAGCACGTCCATCGCCGCCGTCAGCTCGACATAGTCGCCAGGGGCCGAGACGCCGTCGGCGATGGCGAGCGCGCCCGAGGGCTCGATCGGCACGTTCATGAAAAAGTTGACGTTAGGGACGATGTCGCGCTTCGACATGCCGTGCCGGCTGACCTCGGCGATGAAGTTCTCGCGGCAAGCGTGCAGGTATTTCGCGTCATGGCCGAAGCGCACCGTGTTGCTTTCGCAGGAACAGGCGCCGGCCGAGGTGTCGTGCCGCCCGCCGGTGTTGGCCGTCACTGTCAGCATCACCCGGCCCTCGCAGGACAGCAGCCGGGTTCCGGTATCGACGTAGGCCGAGCCCTGGGCGCGCAGCGTATCCTGCGAACTGTAGCGTTCGGCATGGTCGGTGGCGCAGTAGAACAGGGTGTCGACCGCCTGCTGGCCTTCAAGGTCGACGATGCGGATCGTCTCGGCCTTGCGGACCAGGCCGGACCAGGGGGCCTGGGCCGGGATGACGTGGTCGAGCCGGGCAGCGGCGGCGCTGCGGGCCGGGGTGATCGTTTTCATCATCTCGATCCCGCTCACGCGCCCAGCGCCAGGGTGTTCTCGAACCCGCGCGCCGCTTCGGCCGAGACGGTGCGGCAGGCATCGTCCGCCGCGGCGGGCGCGGCCCGGAGGCGCAGCGCCGACACCGGCGGCGGCGCGTATTCCGGATGCGGGTCCAGCGGATGCGGGCAGTTCGACAGCGCCAGCAGCAGATCCATCTCGGCGCGCAGCTCCACCAGGTCGCCCTGCTGCCGCCGGTCAGCGTGCCAGATCAGGCGGCCCTCGGCATCGGTGCCGACCGGGGCGAAGAAGCTGATGCATGGCGGCACGTCCCGGCGACCGAGCCCGTGCTTGGCCGCGGCTAGGATCAGGTTGTCTCGCGTGTTGCGCAGCATCGGGCTGTGCTCCCCATAGCGCTCGCGGTTGGAAGCGGCAGTCGAGCCGCCGGTCAGCGCGTCGTGGGCGCTGCAGCTGTCCTCGGTGATGGACAGCATGACCCGCCCCATGTCGGAGAACAGCACCCGGCCGCGGCCGAGGGCGATGGTCCACTGCACTTTCACGCTGTCCGCGTAGTTCAGCCGCTCGGAGCTGTCCTGCATCCGCCACGCCACCAGCGACACCGCGGCGGGACCTGCATCGAGGCTGATGCGCACCGCCTCGCCGCGGCGCAGCGCAGTAGACCAATACCAGCCGCCAGGGATCGTTTCCCGATGCAGCACCGCCGCGTCGTCCACGGCGAGGGCCCGCGCGCTGGGCGGCGGCAGCCCGCCCGGGACATGCCCCTGGCCCGCACGCTTTAATGCCTCGTAACGTTCCCGGTTCGCCGCGATGGCCGCCTGGATGTCAGCGGACAGTGCCATGATGTTCTCTTTGAAGCTTTGCTGCCGGGTCGTCCCGGCCGGGAGTAGTGGGCCGCTGGCCGGCGATCCGCCGCGGCCAGACCTCGATGTCCTGCGAAATCGTGGCGCCGAACCGCTCCCGTTCTTCAGGGCGGTTGCGGGTGCGCTCGAAGGCAATGACGCGCGTGGCCAGGGTGAAAGCCTCGCGCAGGTCGTGCGTCACCATCACGACGGTCAGCGGTGTCTCGTGCCACAGCTTCTGCATCAGCTTGTGGATGTCGGCGCGGATCCCAGGGTCGAGCGCGCCGAACGGCTCGTCCAGCAACAGGATATTGGGGCGCCGCATCAGGGTCTGCGCCAAGGCCAGGCGCTGCTGCATGCCGCCGGACAGCGCGGCGGGGTTACTTGTCCTCGGTCCCGTCCAGGCCGACCTCGGCGATCAGCGCCCGGGCATCCTCGACCGCCCGCCGCCTCGCCGCGCCGAACAGCCGAGCGGAAAACGGCGCCTGCTCGATCTCCCGCCCGAGCAGCACGTTGCCCAGCACGGTCAGATGCGGGAACACCGAGTAGCGCTGGAACACCACGCCGCGGTCGGCGCCGGGCTCGGCGGCCAGCGGCTTGCCGTCGATCAGGATTTGCCCGCGCGTCGCCCGCTCCTCGCTGAGCAGCAGGCGCAAGAAGGTGGTCTTGCCGCAGCCCGACGGACCGACCAGCGCCACGAAGGAGCGCGGCGCGATGTCGAGGCTGATGCGCTCCAGCACGATCTGGTCGCCATATTCCTTCCAGATGTTCTCGGCGCGGATCGCGGTCATGCCGGCCGCACCGGCACGAACCAGGGAAACAGCACCCGGCGCGCCCGCAGCAGCAGCAGGTCCATCAGCGCCGCGAGCAGGGTGATCCAGGCGACGTAGGGCAGGATCACGTCCATCGCCAGATAGCGCCGCACCAGGAAGATGCGGTAGCCCAGACCGGATTCGGAGGCGATCGCCTCCGCCGCGATCAGGAACAGCCAGGCCGGGCCGAGCGACAGCCGCACGCTGTCGATCAGCCGCGGCAGGATTTGCGGCAGGACCACGCGCAGGGCGATCTGCCAGGTGGAGGCGCCCAGCGTCTCGGCCTTGACGATCTGCTCGCGCGGCAGCTCCCCGACCCTCGCGGCGAGATCGCGGGTCAGGAACGGCGTGATGCCGATGGCGATCAGCGCGATCTTGGATCCTTCGCCGAGGCCCATGACGATGAACAGGATCGGCAGCAGCGCCAGTGGCGGCACCATCGAGACGACGCCGAGGAAGGGCGCGAGGCCGGCCCGCAGCAGCGGCAGCAGTCCGATTAGCATGCCCAGCACCAGGGTGATTGCCACCGTGATGCCGAGCGCCGAGAACAGGCGGCCTAGGCTGGCCGTCGTATCCAGCAGCAGCAGGATATTTCCCGTGCGCGGATCGGCCATGAAGCCCATACGCATGACCGCGTCCGCGAGCCCGGCAAAGCTCGGCAGCAGCTTGTCGTTCGGGTTGAGCGCAAGCCGCGCCGCCGAAGCGGCCGCGTAGACCGCGACCGCCACGACGAACGGCAGGCTGGCGAGCACCAGACAACCCGTGCGGTCCGGGCGGCGGTTGATCAGGCGCACGGGGCAGCCTCCGGTCCCGGAACGGATCGGTTACAGCTTGTTGCCGGCGGCGGCCGCCATGAACGTATCGGTAAAGCGCAGCTTGACGTTTTTCGAATCGCCCAGATGCCTGCCATCGGCGAGTTCGATGCCGATGGCGTCGACCGAGGTGGCGCCGGTGCCGAGCAGGTTCTTCTCGAACAGAAAATGGCGCACCCGGTCCATGATGGTGCCGATATCAGGCGAGTTGGTAAAAGCGACCGCGTCCGGCGCCGTGGCGAACAGGCGGGTCGCCCCGAGCTGTTGGTCGAAGCTCGCGAGATCGGCGCCGGAGGCCTTGCCCATGGCGGCGCGTGCCGCGCGTCCCGCCTCGGTATGGGCGGTCATCACCTGCATCGTCTCGTACCAGATGCCAGCCAACGCCTTGCCGAGCGCCGGGTTGTCCCGCAGCACCGCAGTGTTGGCGACCATCAGATCGATAATCTCGCCGGGGATCTGCGAGGAGTCGAACACCGATTTCGCATCCGGTGACGCCAAGATCTCGGAGACCAGCGGGTTCCAGGTCACCACCGCGCTGACGGACGGCGTCTTGTAGGCGGCGACCAGGTCGGCGTCCGAGGTGTTGACCACGGTGACGTCGCGCTCCGTCAGCTTCACCGATTCCAGCGCGCGGGCGAGCAGGTAATGCGAGACCGAGAACTCGACCAGGTTGACCTTCTGCCCCTTGATATCGGCCAGCGCCGTCCCGTTCTTCAGGATCACGGCGTCGTTGCCGTTGGAGAAGTCGCCGACGATGACGGCGGTGGTGTCGATGCCGCCGGCGGCCGGCACCGAGAGTCCGTCCATGTTGGTCACGGTCACCGCGTCGAAGGCGCCCGCGGTGTACTGGTTGATGGATTCCACGTAGTCATTGAACTGCACGACGTCGATGGTGATGCCGTATTTATCGGCCCATTTCTTGACGATGCCATTGTCGTTGGCCCAGCCCCAGGGCATCCAGCCGACATAGATCGACCAGGCAATCTTGAACTCCTTCTTCGGCGCCGCCTCCGCCCGATGCACGGCCGGTCCAATCAGCGTGGCAGCGACGGCCAGGAGGATCAACTTGGAAGCTATCTTGCGCATGCCCATTTCCCTTCATATCCAAACATCAGGAATAGGGCGAGACCTGGCCCGCCCACTCCGTGGCCACCGAGGTCTCCCGGGCTTTTCTCCCGCCGTGCAACCGGGCGGATGTCTCCCGCACCAGCGGCAGCTCTCGGACCAGCCGCATCCGCACGGATGCCGGAACCCTAGCCACCAACTCGCCCAGGACTAAGCAATCGCGATGCCACGGCTGCCGGCGGTCGCGGTTCACAGCGCGGCGCCGCGGCAATCGCCTATCTTGCGGGCAGATGCCTGCCAGCGCAGCACCGGCCCGGCACGAAGCGGGCTGGCCCCGGTCCGGGGCTGGACCGCCGGCCCCGCGGTCTGCTAGCCAGCGAACTCGGCTGTTCACGAGGGCGCGCAAAAAATGAGCACAGGTCCCGCTTCAAGCATCTCGGGTTCCACATCCCTGCTGCGCCGCGGCGGGCGGTCGGCCGCGCTGGTGCTGGCCGGCAGCCTGTTGCTCTGGGCCTCGGCGAAGATCCAGGTGCCGTTCTGGCCGGTGCCGGCGACGATGCAGAGCCTCGTCGTGCTGCTGCTCGGCTGCGCCTACGGGGCACGGCTGGGCGCCGCAGCCGTGCTGGCCTATCTCGCCGAGGGCTTGGTGGGGCTGCCGGTGTTCGCCGGCGCGGCCGCGGGCCCTGCCTACATGGCCGGGCCGACCGGCGGCTACCTGGCCGGCTTCCTGCTGGCCGCGGCCGCGACGGGCTGGCTGGCGGGGCGCGGCTGGGCCCGCGGGCCCGCGCGGGTGGCGCTGATGCTGTCCGTCGGACATCTGCTGCTGTTCATTCCAGGCGTGCTGTGGCTTGCCGTGCTGCTGGGCTGGACCAAGGCCATCGCGGTCGGGGTCACGCCGTTCATCGCCGCCACGCTGGTCAAGACCGGGCTCGGCGTCGCGCTGGTAGCAGCGCTGCCGAAGCTGTTCGGCCGCCGGTCCGCCATCCCGCATTGAGCCGGGATGCAGCCGCGCCGGGCGGCGCGCCGCATCCCCATTGCGTAGCCGACATTGCCCTGTTCCTGGCCGGGCGCTGGCGCATCGCCCGGCGCATCGAGGACATGGGGCGGGCGGCCACGGGAACCCTGACCGGCACCGCCTGCTTCAGCCCGATCCCGGGCGGGCTGCGCCAGCATGAGGGCGGTAGGCTGCGGTTCGGCTCCTATCGGGGCGAGGCAACGACGGAACAGACGCTTAGCTTGGCCGGCCCGGGCATCGCTGATGTGCTGTTCGCCGATGGCCGCCTCTTCCACCGCCTCGATCTGTCGTCCGGAGTGGCGGAAGTGACGCATGACTGCGGCGCGGACCATTACTGCGGCCGTTACTGCGTCCGCGGCCCGGACCTGTGGATGCTGAACTGGACCATCACGGGGCCGCGCAAACAGATGCGCATCGCCACCCGCTACCGGCGCGCCGGCCCGGCTCAGTGAGGGCCGGGTATGGTCGAGCCGGTCATGCTCCGGCCGGTGCTGGTGCAAGGACCCGAGCTCGGCGGTGGATGCTCCCTGCCCGGTGTCGATCAGCGGCGTATGGTAACGGGCCTGGATTCTTGGATCATGCTGTTGAGCACCTGGACGGCGAGGGCGGCTTCAGCTTGCTGGCCGGCATCGGTACGGGCGCGGAGCTTAGGTCCGATCTGGTGTTTGTACCTGCCGATTGCGTTCTCGGCCAGGTTGGGGCAGAAGGCCCAGCGGCGTAAAACTGCACGGTAGCGACACTGAACGCAATGCCGTCGGCTGAGGGTTAGCGGCGACAACGTCCGGCATGCCTGGGGATGGCAGCCTTCTTTGCGTGTATTTCACGCAAAATCATCCCCTGCGTTAGACCCCCCATTTGCTGCGTGCAATACGCCACATCAAACGGTAGTGGGTCAGTTTGAGCGAGCTACTCCAAGCCGTCATTGTGAGCCGGCTTCGGCCCGGCAATTCAGGGCCACAAGGCCACCATTTGGGCCTGGCACCCTGGATTACCGTGCCGCGAGGGCTCCTCGCAATGACGAGGCTTCGTTGCAGAGCATGGTCAGGTGCAAACTGACCCACCACCCATCAAACCGCAGTATTGAACGCGATGCGAGTTGCACGCCATGCTTGCACGTAACAAACAGCCAGTTTGTGACGAAGGCGGACTGGAAATGCTCAGTTTAGGCCAACTATCAGCCGAAATGGCCGTCAGAAGCCCTCCTTAACATACATTTCCGTAGAGATGGGCCTTGTGGCCCTACCAGGCTATCCAGCAAACCTTACGCGGGCAGGCCATCTCCTACCCCGGTTGAGCAGTTACCCAGATTCCAGTATCGCTACTCGCAGGAGAATGAATTCAGTGCCGCAGCATGCAGGACCTCTCTCGGATAGCAGGACAGCGACGCAGATTCATTACGTAAGAAATGCGACGTGGTCATTCATTGTTTTTGTAGCTGCCTATGGGCTAGTTTTCGTTCCAGAATACTTTGATCTCTATATCACGCGAGCAGTTAACGGCTTGGTTTCTAAAAATCTTATCATAGACCGTGTGTTCTTTCATTTGGACAAAAGCTTTATTTTTTCTGGTGTCTTGCTAGCTGCTCTGATATGGGGTTTGTGGTTTAGTGATGTTACGACCGATATACGCACGCGACTACTGGTCGGTACTCTGGTCTCCTTTCCCGCTGGCATTATAAGTCGCTTTCTGCAGCATAAACTGCCGACCCATCCCCGGCCGCTCTACGATCCGGCACTCGAGTTTCACACGTCAGCCGCATTCGGCCCGTTTCCGCTAAACACCTGGAACTCCTTTCCGAGTGACCATGTCGCCGTCTTCGCCGGCCTGGTGACCACGATCTATCTCACCAACCGCAAGGTGGGTGCCGCCGCCATCTGCTGGACCGTCCTGGTGGAGTCGTCACGCACCTATGTGGGCGCACATTATCCGTCAGACCTGATCGGTGGGGCAGCGCTTGCTGCGTTCATTGTATGGGCAGCGCAAGCGCCATTGGTTTTGGGCACGGTTCGACCGATCCTGGACTGGGAGCGGCAGAACCCTTTCGCCTTCTATGTATGCGCTTTCCTTCTCACCTATCAGATCGCCACACTGTTCATCGATGTGCGCGACATGACCGGCGGGTTTTCCTTGTTCTCTTGATTAAGACGGACAGCATTGGACCATGGCAACGGTTCGTGCCTATGCCGAGCTCGACATGAGCACAATTTTGCTAAACTGATCGGCCTGGGCGTTGTTGCAGGGATGGCCGGAGGGTTGAGCTGACCCTTCCCGCGCGCCGCTTAGGCGACTCGGACGGAGACGGGCTTTGCGGTGCGGATCATCGTGTTCAGCGCCGCGACGGCGAGCGACCTCGCCCCAATGCGCAGGCAGGCTGCGGGCGCGCGGCTTGGGGCCGATCAGGTGCTTGCACCTAGGTATGGCTGCCTCGGCTTGGTTGCGCCTGCCGTACCCGGTCGCCCGCTGCCGAATGCTGCTGTCGCCGTTGTCTGAGCTTTGCACCGCCGACGCCCGGGGCGGGATAATGACGTCCGGTGGCGGATGGCGCTGCCGGGCTATCGTAGCGGCGTAGGTAGGCTCACCGTCGTAGGCGCCGTCCGCCGTCACGGAGGCGATCACGCCCTCAAGCTGTCCGAGTAGGGCCGGCACTTGGGCCGCGTCGTCGGCGTGCCCTTCGGTGAGAAGGTGAGCGGCAATCTCGCCGGTGCCGGCATCGACAGCAAGGTGGAGAAGCTATGGGGCGGGCGTCGGTTGGCGGCCTGATTGCTGCCGCGGACGATCAAAGGAGAACTCCCATGCCTGAGCTGAACGGTCTGAGCCGGTCCCTTATCACGCTCGAACAGGACAGCACTCTGATCGCGGTCATCGACCTGAGCCAATCGAGCTGGCTCGTGGCCGGGATCGTCCCGGGTGTCGAGCGACACCCGCTCAAGAAGCTTCCAGCCGACGAGGCGGCGCTGCTGCAGCTCCTGCAGCGTTGGCGCAACGAGGCGGCCAAGGCGGGTCGCGCGGTTCAGCGTGTCGTTGTTGCCTTCGAGGCCGGCCGCGATGGGTTCTGGCTGGCGCGCTGGCTTCGTGCGCACGACGTCGAGGCGCACGTGATCCATCCGACCAGCATTGCCGTGTCCCGCGAGCACCGGCGCGCCAAGACGGACCGGCTCGACACCGAGCTGCTCAAGCGCGCTGTCCTGGGGTGGCTGCGTGGTGAGCGCGGGCACTGCAGCATGGCCGCGGTGCCCACCCTCGAAGAGGAGGACGCGAAACGCCCGACCCGCGAGCATGAAAGCCTGGTCGGCGAGCGCACCCGCGTGGTCAACCGGATCAAGGCCAGCCTCGCCCGCCTGGGCGTCCGCTGTTTCAAGCCGATGCTGCGTCATGCTGCGGAGCGTCTGGATGCGCTGCGCACGCCGGAGGGCGCCCCCTTGCCGCCGAACACGCTGGCCGAACTGCAGCGCGACATCGCGCGCCTGCGCTTCGTGCGTGAACAGATCAAGCAAATTGAGGACGCCTGTGTCGAGCGGCTTCAAAGGGCATCCGGGACAGGAGGCCACGCGATGGTGCGCCTGCTCGCCCGGGTCGTCGGGGTCGGCATCGAGACGGCCGACATGCTGGTGCACGAGGTGCTCTTGCGCGACATGCGCGACCGCAAAGCTGTCGCGCGCTACGCTGGGCT
>JAABVA010004311.1_pt1 | contig 13211 bp, 16 predicted proteins | sample 5560331 | NCBI WGS metagenome assembly JAABVA01 (sample SAMN12812661, study PRJNA571458) | rock metagenome | isolation source: Antarctica rocks | place: Antarctica: Victoria Land, Mt New Zealand sud | collected 2016-01-07
CCCGCGAGGACAGCGGAGCCAATGCCCCGGATGGCCCCGGCCGCGACGTTGCCCGCGCTGCCGGTGACCTCGGCCAGGGCCAGCACCCACGTCGCCGACGCGCCGGCCGGGATCACGCCTGCCTGCCCCACGGGCAGGTAGGGGTTCTGCATGGCCTGGAACGCAATCGTGTAGGCGCCGGTCTGATCGACCGCGAGAAAGCGGTAGCCCGTTTGCCCCGCCGTGGTAGGCGTGGCCGGGATCGCCGCCGGGATCACGACCTGCTGGCCCAGTGCCGCGCTCGCCGCGTTGCGCCCGCAGAGCACGGGCGCGATGGCGTAGCCGGCCGGGACCGGACGGAGCCCGCGCGGGGCCAGCAGGTTCGCCAGCGCCGCGCCCGTCGCCTGATCAAAGTCGTGATCGACGTAGAACTGGGCCAGCGCGGCGTTGAAGAAGTCCGCGAGGAAGGCCTGGCTCTCGATTTGCGTCAGAAAATCGGACCCTTCCGTGAGGTCCGGTTGACCGGCCACGCCGCCGACGGAGACCTGCAGCTTGGACTGGGCCAGCGCGACGAGCTGGGCCACCAGCGCATCGTACGCGGGGGGAGTATACGGCATCGCGGGGGACTCCTAACGACGGCTACCGGCTAATGAATGCTGACGGGGACGACGAGTTGGCTGCTGTCGGCGGTGAGCGTGACCCTCACCTCGACCAGGAGTGTGTTTGGCGCGGAGCCCGTGACGCGCACGTCGTCGACCGACGTGACGGCCGGGTCGCGCACGAACTGCGCTTCGACGCGCCCCCGTATCCTGGCCGTGAGCGTGTCGTCGACGATCTCCTCCACGAGGTCGCCCAGGCCACAGCCAAAGTCAGGATGCAGCGGGATGCTGCCCGGCTTGACGAGGGCGCGGCGTGTGAGGCGCTGCGTGACGAGGCGGCGACCGGCGACCATGGCCGTGTCGCGCGAGGCGGCGTAGGCGCGGTCACCGGCGCGTGTGTCGCGGTCGAAGAGGGGCGCGGTTGGCATACCAGGAGCCCCTTATACTACGAGGGTGGGAGGTGGGTGCGATGGCAGCGACAACAATCACCATCGACGGCATCGTGACGCGCATCGATGGGCGGCTGACGGAGAAGCGGCCTTACGGGGCGGGGCGCGTGACCGTTGAATGCATAGGGGATGGCGACCAATGTACTGGGAATGGATAGGCGAACGCGGGGACAAGGATCTGATCGCCGTCGATGGCATGCGTGTCGGCGGCGTGCGCTCTCAGGTATCGCCACACGGGGACGTGTACTACATTGGCTTCGTGCGGACTAATTTGGTAGTAGCGCGCGGGAACGTGCGCTTCGGCCCCGGCGCGTACACGCTAGTTAGTATCGGTGACGCCGACGAGATGAGCACTGTCATGCACACCGTGACGCGTGCCTGTCGTGGATGACGCGACGCGCCTGTGCCTCGACGCCGATTTGATGATGGCCCTGTCGCCGCTGGCCGGCCAGCCGGGTAGCGTGGTCGCGCGCCTGGACGCCGCCATGCGCGCGAGGGCGGTCGTGACGAAATACATCGACGCGGCCATGGCGCGCGAGTCCTATAGCGTTGAGCCCACCGGGGAGATGCGTTTCACGATCACGGCGCGATTCGACCCCTCACTCATCGACGAACTGCGCCACGCCCTCGAACGGGCCATGCGCTCACTGAAGGATTAGACGCCCGTCGCTCAGTGGGAGGTGGATATGGACTCACCTCTAGAGACCAGATGCTATTTGAATCCAGGTGAGCGCCCCGTTGGCCGACGGTAGGCAGGTGTACGTTCGGGCCGGCCGGGCTGTCCCGACGGACGCCGGCCGCTCGCTCACGATCACCAGCGCGTACTTGTACTGCGGCAGCGCCGGCGGGATCTCCATCGACACCCCGAGGTAGAGGCCGCCCGCGATCGTCACGTCGCCGACCACCAGCAACGGCTCCTCGAGCATCATCCCCGTGGGCGGATGCGCGTCGCGCGTCGTGTACGTGACGCCGAGGAGCACCTGGGGCACGCCGCCGAGGAGCAAGCAACAGCCCTGCATCCCGCCGCTCGTCGGCATCTTCACGCCGCGGAAGGGGACGAGCACAGGCACAGAGGGGTAGGTAAGGCCGTCGGGCTCGACGCGCACCTGAGCCGTGTGATCGGCCGCGGAGTATGAGATGACGGTACACCAGCTAAAGAGGCGCACGGCGGCCAGGGCGCGCCCGATCATCTGCTGAATCTGCGCGTACACCTCATCCATAAGACGTGCCGCTCCCTGGCCGTAGGCGTGTCAAAAGCCGAGATTGCCGACGCCGCCGCTCGTCGTGTTCTTGGCGGTGACCGTCAATGGGAGCGAAGTCGCCTCGACCTTCATGGTCCAGCCGCCGGCGCTGCTCCACGCGTACGACCGTTTGCTCGGCCACCATTTCTGGCCGGCGTACTCACGCATGTCGGGATCATCGCTCACGATCACGATCGCCTGCCCGCGCGCCAGGGGTACGACGCCCTGGATCGCGCAGGTCAGCGTGTACTCGGTGGCGGCGAACAGGGTGGCGAGCCAGTTGGCGCGCTTCTGGCACGCGTCGAGCGATGAGCCCGGTGGCAGCACGTCACGCTTGACCGTGGCCCCATCGTGGTTGCCCCCGATGGCCGGGCCAACAGGGTTCCCCGTGCGTGGATCGTAGGCCTTCACCTCAACCCGCACGTCCCGCTTCGCGTGCGGCTGATCGGCGATCACCGGATTCACCAGCAGCGAGGCCACGTCGCCCGCCACCTTGTAGGTGAGGTAGAGCGGGTGACCCTCCGGCGGCAAATCGCGGTAGTAGAGCGTGGTCCCTTCCCAGTAGAGCGTCTTACTATCAGCCTGCGCCAAGGCTTGCATGACGTCATGCTCAGTTGTCGCGGTCTGGCGCGTTTTGATGGTGTCCGCGCCGAGCGCCTGGCCCGTAATCGTGGAGGCGTCGGTCACGACCGAGAGGCCGGGCGCGCCTTTCTTCTGGTGGCCGGCGACGAACGCCTCGACGATCTGGGCGCCCGTGCTATTGGCGAACTGCGAGAGATCCGAGGCGGTGGCGTTCGGGTTACTAAAAACCTCAGTGTAGTCGGCGCCCGTGAGCTTGTATTCCCCGGCGTCGAAGTCTCTTTGTGGCTGCCCGACCACGCCGGTCCACAGCGGCAGCGTCTGGTCGACGATGGCCGGCAAGGCCGTCACGAAGCCGCCGTAGAGGATGACCTGCGTGAACGCGCGTTCTCTGAGCGCGTCGCGCAGGGTTTGGGGCACGTCCGCCATGGCCAGCGTCAGGTCGGTCAGCACCGCCGGCGTTTCGTACTCACTGACGCTGAACGCGAGCGCGATGGGGTCCAGGTAGTGACCCCCATCGTGGCCACTACCAGCGATCCACGCCTTAGCGACCTCGAACGTGTCGGCGATGGAGGCGAACAGGTCCAGGCGCGGCGTGACGGGCGTGACCTCAACCCGGATCGCCGGGAGCTGCGGCGTCGTGTCGGCCGGAACCGCCGGGGCTGTGGGGTCGGTCGCGCTGCCGGCGCTTCCCCCATTAGCCGCGCCGGCGCTGTAGGTCGGCGTGTACCCGAGCGGGGTGGCCGCGACGGCTTTGGTGGCGGCGTCGAGGTACTGGAGGTATTTGGGCGGACCAACGTAGCCCGCGCCGCTATAGGTGGTCCACTGGCCCCAGGCCGTGCCATGGCTCGATATGGTGGCCATAGCCTGGGCGTTGTAGGTCGGGTCGAAGAGCGCGTCGGCGACGTACGGCCCACGCGGCTGGCAGTGCACCGAGTTCACTTGCCAGAGGCCCCGGTCCACGCTCCCATCGCTGTTGTTGGTGTTGACGGCGCGCGGGTCCAGCCTCGATTCGGCCTGGGCGATGGCGACGCACACGGCGAGGCGACCCTCGGGGATACCCGCTTGGTGCGCGTAGTACACGGCGTCCCTATAGGAGATCGGGCCGGCGGACGCCACCGGGGCTGGTGGGCCATAGACGCCGCCGGCCGCCGTCCCTTTGAGGAGTGGCGTAATGTTCGTCGGGCTGTAGCCCACGCCTCGGTTGGCTTGCGCGTGCAGGTGGGGCACACCGCCGCTGTTGCCTGACATGCCGGAGAGGCCAATCACCTGCCCCTGTCGGACCATATCGCCTCGCTTGACGAGGACCTGGCTGTGGTGGCCATAGTAGGCGCCCGTGCCGTCCAGGTGGTCCACGACCACGAGGTTGCCGAAGCCCCCGATGCCATCGGCCGACGGAAACAAATAGCCGGACGGGTCACGCCCCGCCGTCGTCACCTGGCCTTCGTGCATGGCCAGAATTGGCGTGCCGACGGGCATGGCGTAATCCGCGCTACCCTCCGGCGCGCCGAAGTCAATGCCGAAATGAAAGTGGCCCACACCCGCGATGACGGGCTCGTTAGGGACCTTCGTCGGACCATACGGCTGGATGATGCGTGCCGCCGACCACCCACCAGCAAAAGGGAGCGTCCATGATGGCATGGCGTACAACCCTCCATAAACTAGGCGCGTGCGACACTACACTGTGGTCAGGGAGGGTACGCTAATGACGATGACAATGATCGCGCCTGACATACACGATCCCGTGGCGCTCGTACGCGCCTACCGCGCACGTCACCACGAGGGAATCGTCTTCGACCACGACCGGGATGCGTTGCGGCACTACATCATCGCGCGCCGCACGCAGGGGGCGTCGTGGAAGGATATTAAGCAGGAAACGTCCGACGGCAAGGCGAATTACTACTACATCTACTATCTTCAAGGCATTTCGCCGCGTTCCGTTGGCGGTCTATGCGACACGTGGCCTATCGAAGTGACGCCGGAGTTATATGCGGTCCGGGAGGCACAGACCGGCATCGGCGCGGCGCGGCGTGGCCTGACCGAACTTAGAGGCGTCATTGGCCCCAAAGATGATTTGAATTCGGCTGTCATGGCGGCTATAGAGGCATTGGATACGGTGCGCGATACCCTCTGGCAACGATTTATCGCGGGTGAGTGGGAGCCGCGCCAGGCCGCGCCGCCTGTTACGTCACCGGCACGATGAGCGTCTGTCCCGGAACCAGCCGGGGATCGGTCAGCCCGTTGAGCGCGACTAGACCGCCATATCTGCGGGCGTCGCCGTAGATGGCCAGGGCCAGGCTAAAGAGCGTATCACCCTGCTCCACCGTGATCGTCGTCGTCTGTTGCTGTTGGGCCGGCGTGTAGAACGCCACGAGGGCCGAGGCGGCGGCCACGACAGCGCGGGCCGACGCCTGCTGGGCCGGCGTCGCTGGGGTTGTGGCCTCATGCTGGGCGCTCGTGATGAGCGCCTGGAGCGCCCGCGCGATGGCCGCGTCCGTCGGAGGCGCGCTCACGGTTGTCGCCATGCGCTACCCTCCCCCTTTGTCCCCGCCCGTCTGCCCTGTCCCCGCCAGTGCCCTGTCTAGCGTCCCCGCCGGGCCGTCAGGAGGGCCGCGACCGTCCCCGCCGCCGCCGCCGTCCCCGGCCCCACGCGGGGCGCGTGCTCCCGGATCGTCGCGCCGTGGCGCTCCGCCTGCTGCTGTGACGACACGGTGGCCGAGAGAGGCGGCGCGCCGTTGATCCCACGCGAGAGGACGAGGTGGTATTTGACGGCGTTGCCAAACAGGATCTCCGGCTTGAAGGCGGTGATCGTCACACCCGGAATGGAGCGCGCGCCGTAGGTGAACGTGACGGCCTGGCCGGCGTCCCTGAGCGCGGCCAGCGCCCGCGCCTTGTGGCGGGGCGTTCCACCCCGGTCGGTCTCCCGCAGGTCGCCGTCGAGCGTGATGTCGTCCAGGTCCAAGCCCGCGATCTTGAGGATCTTGCGCCCGTCCGCCGTATACAGGACCGTATGCTTGAGTGTGCCGCCGTCCAGAGCCACCGAGGCCGGCATGTCCGCTTCGGCGATTAAAACTCCACCTATGGTTATCTGCATCGGGGTTGCCGACGTCGGCATCAGCTCATCCCCCAGGAGCCCCCTGCCTTCAGGTATGGGGAGGAATGGGGGGGGCTACGGCGCTCGCTACTGAGCGAAAAACCTAGTAAATGTGGTAAACTTAGGGCATGAGCATCCGCACCATCGCCCTGACGCTGGCCCCCACGGACGCCCAGCGCGCCGCCTTCGAGCGGTTGCGCCGGGCTTTCGTGGACGCGTGCAACCACACGTCTGAGGTGGCCTGGGACACGCGCACCTTCAACATGGTGCGGCTCCGCAGCCTGGTCTACCGTGATATCAGGGCGGCACATGGACTCATGGCCCAACACGCCTGCAACGCCGTGTCCGTCGTCGCGCAGGCGTACAAGAAGGACAAGGTGACCAAGCGGACGTTCAAGCCCAAGGGCGCGGTGGTACTGGACACGCCCCGGCTCTACAGGGTCGAGGGCAACCACGTCGCTATCACCACGCTGGATGGGCGCGTGCGCGTGAAGCTCAACATCGGAGGCATCCAGCGGGAACAATTGAGAACCGCACTCAAGTTGGGCGAGGCCGACTTGCTGTGCGACCACAAGGGCCGTTGGCGACTCATGGTCACCGCCCGCTACCCCGACCCGCCCACTATCGACACCGAGGGCGTCATTGGAGTAGACCTGGGCAGAACGGACATCGCGGTCACGAGCGACGGCGACACGTTCAGCGGACAGCAGGTCGCGGCGGTCAGGGACCGTTATGCGCGTACACGGGCGATGATCCAGCGCAACGCCTCGAAAGGCACTCGGAGCAGTCGGCGCAGGGGCCGCGCTGTTCTGGCACGGTTGTCGGGGCGCGAACACAGGTTCCAACGGACAGTCAACCACACCATTAGCCGGCGCATCGTGGACACGGCAGCAGAGAGCAAGCGGGCTATCGCCGTCGAGGACTTGACGGGCATCCGGGAACGCACGAATAAGCACCCCCGCTCCAAAGAGGAGCGGCGGCGTAGTAATAGTTGGGCCTTCTACCAGTTGCGGGCGTTCCTGGCGTACAAGTGCCGGGCGGCGGGCGTGCCCTTTGTGCTGGTCAACCCGGCCTTTACAAGCCAGATGTGCCACTGTTGCCTCCATATCGGTGAGCGGTCGGGGAAGCGGTTCGCCTGCCTTAACCTCGATTGCCTGTGGTGTGGTGATGCCGATTACAACGGGGCGCGGAACATCGCGCTCCTGGGGCGCCCCTTAGACGCGCCTCATGGTTCGCGGCTGTGTTGCTCGTACCAACCCGGTCGCAGGGCTCTCGAAATCCCCCGCCTTTAGGGCTGGGGAAGTTTAACTCATCCCCAGTTGGTGCAGCGTGGGCCGCGTGGTCGAGGGCAGGACGCCCGACGTGCGCAACGCGTTGGCGATGTGGTGGCCCAGATGGTCACCCGCCGCTTTAGCCGCCTCGTCCGCGATCTTCCTGTGGTCGTGCGTCGGGCTGGGGTGGACGTGGATCGCTGCGGCCCCCGGATGCACGTGGATGTGCTGATGCACGTCTCCGCCGCGCGCCGTCGACGTTTGCGTCATGGTGTGATGGGCCGCCGTCGTCGTGTGGTGGTTATGGGCGACCGCGGGATGGGCCGCGTGTGTCGCCTGCTGGATTGTGGCGGCGGTGTGGTGGTTATGGACGACGGCGCTGTGGTGCGTCGCGTGTGTCGCCTGATGAATGGCCGTGGCCGCGTGCGTCGTCTGGTATGTGATCATGGAACGTGCGGGCGTACCGCCAGACGCCGCGCCGCTGTCGTCGCCGCCCTGACCAAAGAGCCCGCCCACGAGCGGGATGTTATGGAGAAGCGAGAGCGCCGCGCCCTGCGCGCCGGTCGCGATAACCGCGCGCAACGGGGCCGGCAGTTTATTGTAGGCGCCAACAAGGTTGCCAAGGCCGACCTGTACCTCGTGAATCATCCCGCCAAGCGCCACGAAGGGCGCGGTCAACTGGCTCATGCTTGCTTTGAGCAGGTCCGTGGTACTGATCCACTGGCCAAACGCCCCAATGAGTTGACCGGCCAGCTGGACGATGGGTGTCAGCAGGGCAACGTAGGGCGCGATGACCGTCCCGAGCGCGCCCAGGGCGTCGCCCACGGTCCGCGTGATATCCCCCCAGTGCTGAAAGATGAGGACGCCTGCGCCGATCGCGAGCCCGAGCGGCGGGATCAGCACGGACAGGGCGAAGATGGCGTTGTGCAGCAGGACCATGTGGTCGCGCGCCCACCGCATGATGTCGCCCCAGTGCTGCCAGGCCCACACGCCCGCGGCGATGGCGGCGGTGATACCCACGATGGCCAGGGTGATTGGGCCGAAGGCGATGCCAATACTCACGCCCGTCGCCACGGAGACCGCGCCCATGATCGCCACCGCTCCCTGGACGGCGACGATGCCACCCACGACAAGCGCCGCCGTGGACGCCACGAGCGTAAAGACGGCGACGAACTGGGCCACGTCTCTGTGGTGAGCCAGGAAGTCCACCAGCGCGCCGGTCATCGTCACGACGCTATGCACGATCGGTGTCAGCACCGGCAACAACTGCTCTCCCAGGATAGCGGAGAGCGAGCGCATGTTCGTCGCCAGGGTTGCCGTTTGTCCGACCCAGGTCGCGTTCAATGTCTGCTGCATCTGGCCGGTCGAGGCGATGCCGTTCGGACGCAGGTCACCTTGAATGGCATGGAAGCGCGCCACTGCGCCCTCTGAGGCCAGCGAGGAGATCGCCGTGCCGCCGGCCGCACCGAACGCGGCGTTTAAGAGGGCCATGCGCTTGGCCTGGTCAGGGATACGCTCCATGGCCCGCATCACGGTTGTCAAGAGATTGGTGACACCGCCGGCCGCCTCGAAGTTGCCGTGCGTGAAGAACTGGTGGCCGCCTAACTGCTCGATCTTGTCGAGCGCCTTGTTATGCAGCGCGCCCCGACTCGACAGCAGCGGGGCGATCGAGCGGAACATGGCCTGGATGCGCGAGCCGCCGCCCTTGCCGCCGGAGAGGCCCACATTGGACGCGAGCGCCGCGACGCTGATGGCGTCCTCTGGCGTGAGACCGTAGGCGTTCACCGACGGGATCAGGTACTTGAGCGTGTTTTCCATCGTCGCGGGCGTGTCACCGGACACAACCGAGGCGCGGCCGGCCAGATCCAGGAGGCTGTTGAACTTCTTGCCGCCGTACGCCTGAAAAAGGTGGGCCATCTGGACGAAGGCTGGCACACTCTCCTGGTAACCCGTGCCTTTGAGCTGCAAGGCGATCTCAGCCGCGTTGGCGAGCGTGGGCAGGGCGCTGATAAGATCCGTGCGCTTGTTCAGGCCGGAGGTGGCCGCGATCTTCTCGATGTTGGCGATATCGGGCGCGCTAAAGCGGGTCTTGGCGGCCACGCCGTAGGTCATGTCCTGCAAGGTTGTGAGTTGCGACGCCTGCTGCAACGCCGATCCAACACCAAGGGTGGCGAGTTGTACGCCGGCCATGGCGCTTTGCAGCTCGGAGGCCGCGCTGACCCAGCCCTTCATGACGCCCACGCCCGCGAGGCCCACGCCGACGAGGCCGGCGCCGACTGCGAGCTTGGTCATGCCACCCATCGCCATCGCCAGGTTAGCATGGGCCGCCGCCGCCGCGTCCACCTGCGCCGTGTAGGCCTGGAGATTCTTTTGGAAGACGGCCAAGCCCTGACCCGTGGAGTTGGTGAGTGCCGTCGCCATCTTCCCAAGCGCGCGATCGGCTGAGGACGCCTTCCCCTCGATGTCACCCAGGAGCCGCGTGGCCATCCCCGCCGCGCCCGCGAAGCCAGCTGTCTCCATGCCGAGCTTCACCGCGATACTGTATGTGGTATCCATGCAGCACTCCTCCTTGCGGGCGCGTTGTGAAGGATGTAGGATGGCTAGCGGAAGGAGGGTCTATGGATCACGTGGAACAGTGCCACCTGGAGATACGCCGGCAGGGGAGCATGTGGCGCGGCGCGTCATGGGTCATCGACGCGCTAGCGACAGGGCCGCGTGGGCGGTATGCGGTTGTCACAAGCGCGCCGATCCGGGGCGCGGGCGACGTAACGCGCAACCCGCGCGTCACGCAGGAGTTGAACGACCTGACACGGCGCCTCACCGCCGACGGGTGGGAGGTGGTCCCCGGCGTGACGCGGAGCGTCTTTATGGGGCGCGTCGTGCTGCCCACATTCCAACGACGGATGACGGAAGGGCTTTAGTCGTCGTCGCCGTTGGGTATCTCGATGGGTGGATTCTGCTCCTGGTAGATGCGCAGGAAGGCATGGCGTTCGCTCCGTGTCATACCCATGGCGTCACGGAACGAGGTGCCACTAATGGAGGAGACATTGACCGCTTCCCGGACGGCGCTATTCTCCGCGAGTCTCATCACTCGCCTGTCGAAACGGGGCAGTGTCCCCGTTCGATACGGTGAAGCGCAGATAGGCGGCGATGATACGGTTCATGTCCGGCGTCTTGTACGTCAGCAACCGGGCCATCTGCTTCATGTAGCGCACGGTGGCTTGTTCCTTGCCGTCGATGGTGTCGATACTCATCAAGGCCAGGAAGCGCAGGTTCGTGCTCTGCCCCGCGCCCTGGATGCCGATACCACGCTGATCCATCAGCGCCTCGACGGTTGTTTCGTCTTCGCCGTCGAGCTCCCGCAAAGTCAGCCGCGTCCCGTCGCGGAGCGTACAAACGCCCACGGGGTCAGTGGACGGAGGCAACGTGATGCCCGCTTCCTTGAGCAGGGTATCCACGGGGTTCTCCATGGCCGGAGCCGTGGCCGGAGCCGGAGCCGTTGCCACGCGCGGCGCAGGATCAGGGCGGGGCTGGGTGATGGTGACCGCGGGCGCCGCCTGCGTGGGCTGCTCGTCGTCGTCCTGGTCGGTCAGGGCTTCGCGCATCAGTGGCTCCTCTCTTTAAAATGGTAAAATAGAGGGGTAAGCGAAACCCCACGACGCGATCAACATCGTGGGGTTTCTGGGCCACGGCGAAAGGATCTTCGCCCATGACCGTACCCTCAGTGTATCCTCCGACCCCTCAGCAGCTCCCCTTGTTTGCCACCGAGAAGCGGTGTACGACGTGCCATATCGTGCAGCCTCTTGCCGACTTCTACAAGGACCGGCAGAGCAAGGACGGCTATCGGCCTCAGTGCAAGGCGTGCATGAACGGCTCGAACCGGGCGTACAGGGAGACTAATCACGACAAGATCGCCGCCCATCAACGCGCCTATTATGACGTCCATAAAGATGAGTCATCCGCCTACCATCGCGCACACTACCAGGCGAACCGTGAGGCGCGCAAAGACCAGGTGAAGCAGTACAGGGAAGCCAACCGAGACAAGGCTTTGGCAGCCATGAAGGCGTCCAGGCTCAAGAAGCTAGAGCAGTATAAGGCGGCTGTGCGCGCCTATGCTGACACCCACCGTGACGAACTGCGAGAACGGTATCGCGCGTACTATCTCACCCACAGTGATCAGCACAAAGAACGATGCACGGCCTACAGGCGGGCGAACAGTGACAAGCTACGCGCGTACTACCATCGGAGGCGCGTTCAGCTTCGGCGCAACGGTGGACACTTCACAGCCCGCGACATTATGGCGCTGTTCGAGGAGCAGCACGGGCGGTGCGCCTACTGCGACGTACATCTCGACACCTACCACATCGAGCATAAGACGCCGGTATCGCGTGGGGGCACGAATTGGCCGGACAACCTGTGCCTCGCGTGCCCCACATGCAACCACCGGAAGTTCACCAAGACCCAGGCCGAGTTCCGCGCGTTGCTTGATCGGGAACGGCTAACGGGTGGATAGTTACACTATCTTTAACTATCTCTCATGGATGTAAATTTTAAATGAATCTTGGAGGTCGCCGCCTTGCTCATGACGCCGCTCGTGCGATCAGCGTCGAGCACGGTGCCGTTCATGTAGCGTTCGACGTCGGAACTGCCGTCCTCGAACACGGACTTGACCGTGAGGTGCAGCAGGTCGACCTTCTCGCCACGGCGGCGCTGGCCGGCCTGGTAGTTGGAGATCTTGATGAACGTCGAGCGGATCTGCTCTGCGTCCAGGGTCACGTCCCAGTGGTCCGAGACGTACTGCTCGTACTCCTCGGCCGCGCCACTCGGCTCACGCGTCAGCGTCTTGATGATATGCTTGGCCGTGAAGGCCTGGATCTGCGTGTCCAGGTCGCGGTTATAGGCGGCGATGTTGCCGCCCTGGCCGGAGAGCCCGAAGGTAATCGCGCGGCCCAGAACGGCATTTTTTGCGGCGGGGTTAGCCATCGCTCTAGTAACTCCTTAACGCTCGCTCACTCGCTCGCTCGCTAGCTGGTGACCGTTTGAGCGGAGGCGATAGCCACCTTCGCAATCGTGGGGTAGAGATCGAACACGATTTGCTCGGCCACACCGTAGTAGCTGACGGCGACGCGGCAGCGCAGGAGGCCGGCGGGCGTGCCCGGCCCATTGCTCGTGCTGTCGCACGCGGCGCTGTAGTACGTCGTCGTCGAGCTCGTGGCCAGGGCGCTGGTCGTCGTCTGTGGCGTCGTGGCCGGATTGGCCCTTTTACCGCCCGTGGCCGTCGGCGTCGCGGCCGGAGCGGCGGTTTGCGGCGCGCCCGATGCGTTGCCCGGGATCAAGCCATCGTTGGCCCACCGCTGCAGCAGGCCCAGCACGGCGCTCTCGACCTGAGTCCTGAGTTGGGGCGTGTCCAACTGCTCGACGAACGGCCCCGCGATGTCACCCAGCGCCCGGGCGGTGAGGTTGACCATGCGGAGGTGTGCCCCGCGCGCCGTGCCGCACGGCCCCGGCCCCAGCGTCAGGTCCTTCTCGCGGCCGATGCCGCCGGCCTGGATGTGGCGCGTGTGCGGGTTGACGCCGAGCGCGATGAGCGCCTGGACCTGCGCGTCGATCAGGTCGATCGCTGGCCCCACGCGGTCGGCCGGACGCGGAGACGCCCCGAAGCCGATGGAGATCGGCCGATTAGCCCCCGAGCCATTGGCGTCCTGAACAGCTACGACACCAGCGGCCAGACTGGTCGGCATGAGCGTGGTCGTCGCGCCCAGCACGGCGTCGTAGAGGGTGTACTCCGGGTACTCGACCGAGAGAGAGCCGCCGGTCGGCGACGCCTTGACCGACTGCACGGCGGCGGCGGTCATGAGGCCGGCCACGGCCGCGTACGACGTGCCGCGCGGGAGGCAGACCCACGCCTGCCAGCCGTTGGCAAAGGCCAGGTCGGCCTGCGCCTGCCACTGCGTCGTATCGGCGCCCGCGTCCTCGGCCAGCAGCACGGCGTTGGGCTT
>JAABVA010004313.1_pt1 | contig 13203 bp, 15 predicted proteins | sample 5560331 | NCBI WGS metagenome assembly JAABVA01 (sample SAMN12812661, study PRJNA571458) | rock metagenome | isolation source: Antarctica rocks | place: Antarctica: Victoria Land, Mt New Zealand sud | collected 2016-01-07
TTGTTGGGCTGCCTATCACAATAGCATCAATAAAATGGGTTCAGAATGATAGTTCTATTGTTTCTATTGTTCCTATTGGTAGAATAAGCGAATACGCTAATTAATCCACCCGACAGCAGCCAAAGGGATAGTTACTTTAGTGACTTTTACAGGTTAGAGTGTATCTATAATCTTAAACCCCAGGTACCCTAGTAGTTGCAGATGAGGCGCCGTCGCACGGTCTCAGCCAATGATACACGGATGACTAATGCGCTAGCCTTCCGCCGACGCTGTGGGGAGGGAGTTTCCACGCTTGTCGCTTTAGAGAGTAGTGCCAAATGATTGTAGTAGTGGCATCGTCTTTGAGTGTCTACCAAAAGAGATTATACCACGACCTCTTTTACTTCTGGAATTTGGTAGAGATCAGAACCTTTAAGTGGGCTTCAGATAAGAAGATCTGTTTTCTTTTGGAGCCTCACCTATTGTCAAGGCTTTAACGATGCTATAAGCTAATAAGAAGTGCTTATAGAATAGGGCGGACGCGGTGTATTACACAACATACTCGCATGCATGTCGAACGTGACCCGGCGAAATGCCTCACGTGATTACTACGACCGATTTCGAAGGGATGTAAAGGATGGAGTACCATACTCTCTGCAACTATTGGCGCTGACTCCTCTTTCAGTGACTCTTTTCTACCACCCAGGACACCTGGCGTTGAGATCAATAAGACCGAAGACTCCTCAAGTTCATATGTTATATATATCAGAGGAAGAAGATGATGACGAAATCGTGATTTTCCATGAAAATCACACATCTTATATCGGCTCACAACCCGGGCAGGATCTGTGAAAGATGACCGCAGAAGAGAATCCCCTTATCATCAAAGTCTCATTTGCTCGAGAAATTGTCTTGTGAACTCTTCTCAGAGACTTGAATTCCATTGGCTTAGCCAATCCCAGTGAAGGCATCTCTAGTCCTTTGTATCTTCTAGAGAGTACATCCTGGGCAGCACTGCCACTGCTACCCTCTCAAAAGAATGCGAATCTTGGAGGCTTCTGGACGAAATGAATTGAGACGTTACTATTACATATATACCACTTAAAGTAATCTTTAAAACCGATGGGACTATGGAAGGCGATGCAAATCCTTAAGTACCTAGCACCTTTTCCCATAGTCTAACTTGTGTAAGATTACTATCTAGCTACATGCATCAAACCGCGAGCACATGGTAGTGTACAGAACAACTTCCATAACCATAGAAGATTGATATCATGTTCCGTCAGAGCTTCGAAGAAGGACAATATCATGACTCAAGTGAATGTCGTTGACAAGCCATAGTCATTAGACTCTTGAAAACCAGAAGTGATCTTTATCACATTGACCTTCGGAAAAAACCAGGTATTATCGTTGGAGACAAAGAATTCAATACTTTCGATCGTATGCTGACATGATCAAAGGGTTGAGTCGTCATTTTAGTGCGCTAGAACTTAGTTGGAGCTTCTCCAAACTCTACCCCTTTAGCCATCTTGTTTGCATTGCAAGACATGAATGCATTCACTGGTCGGAAGAATGGCAGTTCTAGGTGCAGAGAGTGGAATTTTGGCAAAGCTACTCGTCGAGAAGCTTTTCTTGACTTGGTCCTCGGCCCCCCCCAGACATGTAGCTGAGACTAACCGAAACGGGCGCATCTACAGCACCTTATTCAGTACTCATTCGAGGTCAATGCTTTTGGGGACGGGACTCCGTTTGTGAAACCTACGAGGAACGGAGCTTGACTGCGCAGCAATGAAGTTACCAGGGTGAAATCAAAATCGCTGACATCAGCGTAGCTATACCAAATAATGACCATGGCATATCAAACCCCTTTCTCTGAGCCCCTTTGAAAGCCTGGACAGACGCTGTTCCGTTCACTGACCCCGTCGGTATTGGAAAACGGTCACTTCCAACGTCCAAGGTCCCACCTTGCTCCAGACTTACACTATGTCCATTGACAGTAATGCCCTGACCTCCAGGCTGAAGCGGAACCCCGTTCACCGCGACGACTGAAGACTCGGCCTCCACAGCCAACCCTGCCAAGGTGAAGACAGACGAAGATGCTGTATGGGTTGCCAACAGATGATTTCTATTTGTCCCCACGTCCAATATACCAGAAGGTTCAAGGCTGACAATCGTTCCATTTATGGTTACGGCAGGACCACCGGCTGAGATTGTAGTACCATCGATCGAGAAAGCTGCAGAATTGGCTGTAAATACCTGCCCACCAACCGTAAACACCTCACTGCCAGATCCCGTAGACTGTGGATTCGGAAGACTCAAGGTTTGACTACCTATATGTAGAATTCCTGACTGTCCGAGGCTCACCACTGTGCCGTCAATATTTTGTCCTGGCCTACCTGGAAAGATAACTTTGCCATCGATGTTGAAGCCTGCAGGATTGGCGGTAAAAGTTTTGCTTCCAAGAGTGAAAACATTCGGAACTACTTGGTTCTGAATTGACTTTCCGTTTACAAAAAGATTGCCAGATGGATCTAGGCTGATCGAAGTCTTCGAGATTTCGACGCCAGGTCCTCCTGGAGAGAGACTGGATCCTCCAATAACCATCCCTGATGGATTTGGTGTTACGACTTCACCAGCTATAGTTAAAATATTGGGGATAGAAGCAGCAGTGTTGACCCCGGCCTCAGCGTTAGAAACCACAGTGTACACCATACCAGAAATGCTCACGGCAGGACCACCAACTGAGTATGTACTTCCATCTAGAGCTGCACCGAATGTGCCGACAGATAGCACCTGGCCATTACCGATAGTGATTGCATGAATACCAACAGTTGGTGTGGAGATCTCGATGAATTTTCCACCATCCGCACCAGTTCCTGGAATACTGCCTCCAAAGGCACTAAGGATCATTGCGCCAAGACTTTGAGTGCTCTCCTGCTTGCCAGCAGAAGCTGAGGGATCCGGAGAAGCACCAGGACCAGGAGTAGCGGCAGCTTCCGAGTCGATTATGGGGACTCCAGGATCAACAGATGGTTGCGGGTCAGACTTAGAAGTCGGTAGAGTGGTGCTTGGAGGATCATGGTTCGTTGTTGGGTCTGGAATGCTTATAGATGGCGACTTGGCTGGCAGGGCTGGGTCACCCGATGTTTTACCTGGCGGATCCACGATCGTCGTTGGAATTGCAGAAGCGCTCACTGGAACTTGAGTTGAACTTGGGCCCATCTCTGACACGGGGCTCAACGCACGTGGTGGATCAAATATTGCGAAGCTGGTCATCCCTGGCAGGTAAGACAAGTAGTCGACACAAAGTTTGTTCCAGTCTGGATCCAGAGCTAGAACTTGCCGAGGTGGTACGATTAGTGGCAGCCATGGAGGTCCAACAGTGGTATGCACAGTACCATCCTTGTTAGTGCTTCTGCCTAAACCCCAGGTCGGACATGCCAGATCTGCAACATGTAGGGGCTTGACAGCTCCAAGAAACCCACCGCCGAATACCCCATTTATGTCCCTGTACTCGGACCCAACTGGGTAGTAAACCGGATTTTCATATGTCGAGAGCTGACCCGGCGGAATAGCGATGATTGGATTGGTGTACGTTGAACCAACGGGACCACACAGATCGGTGACGGCTGCTGTTCCGACAACCTCAAGATAGAATGACGGAGATGTACTACGATTGGCATAAGCTCGCACGCAGTGATGATGTTATGGATATCATACGTACAACGTGTGCCCGCTTAGGGTTGCAATGCTTCCACTAGGAGCAAGGGAATGTACTCGTTTACCGATAGGGCTCGTTGGCACAGTTGCGGTAGAATTTGATGTTTGATTCGCACAGTCTGAGGTCGAGCTCTCAGGAAAATAGTAGAGTCGAACTTCTGATACATGCAACGAGCAATTTCCGCAGCACACGTAATACTGATCTTGCCAATCGCGCAGAACTCCAGGAGGGACCTGCGATGGCAAGCCGCCCAAATCAGAGTGCTCTGCGGCCTGGATAACTGTATTCCTACTTCCACAATTCGAAAATGTATACTGTCCTCCTTTCTGCCAGACTTGAGCATAAGACGTGCATTCTGGACTATGGCCGAAACCCCTTTGCCATTCCAGAGGATAAAAAGGGTGCCAGTCCTCGCGATAATGTATGTCTTTCATAATGAATGATGATTGAGCTGTGAGATAGTCGGAGCAGGCGAGAGTAGCTGTCGTGGTCGTAGTGGTCAGGTCCACCCCAACGGTTATCAAGCCAGTCTGACAGTCGGGTCCATAGATGTCGCATGCTTGGGTTTGACCATAGGGTATAATATAGGAAAACTGTGTTTTCGTACCCGAAGAAACATTCGTAGATGGGGCCGTGGAATTCACTGAGCTCGAAATAGTGACGGCCGGCAGATTGACTTAGTCGCGAGGTAAGCCCAGATCTTGATCACTGGGTAAGAATAACAGAATGGGTATCCGAAATCACACCAAAAGTGGCACTCTGGGAGGCAGACTAACCAGGATAAATTGCCTCGGCGTTAATACACAGCAAAATAAATAGCAATGCAATGACCGGAGGATATTGTAGCACCATTTTCAATTGAAGGACTTGAATGACTCGAAAAGCGTCATGAGATGCCAGCATTTGGAGAAGAGAAACCAAACGCAGCACGATCAAAGGAAATGAATTCTAGGGGAAGACTACTAGATTCTTGCGTTATGAGAGTCAGACGAAGCATATGTACATGTGTGTACGAACGAGGCTGTTTAAAATATGCTGTCCGAGGGTCCATATCTTGTCCCACTCTTCCCTTCGGAAACATCGCTGACAACGCTCAAGCATCGTTATGGTGCACGTTAGTGGCTTTCTCAAGCGCCGGGATTGTATTCCTCATTGAGGTACAGAGAGAAGTTTTACAAGCGAACGAAAGCTGCTCAACTTCTCTCTCAATCGCGAAGATCGGTGAAAATGTTTCCGCGCATAACGACCAATGAGAAGGATGGCAGGATGCAGCGTGCAAGACGTACTAAGAACAACGTGCAGTAAGGTATGCAGGGAAAGGCAGCTGACGTTGTGCCTGAGTTCAGCCAAATACGAACATGATGCATCATAAGGTAGATCTACTTAGGTAGCCTCCTATCATAACCATATCTCTATTTTTGTTGGATGCCTGGAATGTACCTATATCTTCTTGCAGTATTTACACGTTCCGTTAACCTGTGCTGTAGACTGCTTTCGAATTCCTCCGGAAACCCTTTTTCTGATCGCGTGTTGGGGACGGTAGCAATAGATTAACGTACGGATAGTACTAAATCCTGCTCTGGTCATGTTACGAGCGGATGCGTAGACTTTCCGTGTGAATGATGAACACCGGAACACCAACGAGCTCGTTTTAGGCTTCTTTCATAGAAGCAAATGCTGTAAAGTCGGGGTGGACTTGGGTTTCATTCGATGGGGTGTAGTGACCATGAGCTGAATGATGGGGAAAATGCGCCCGGCTCATTCTCAAGACTCGTTTTCAAGTCCTTCATGTAAGTGTCGAGATGGATTGGAGTGCTTTAGGTGTTCCGTTCGCAAAGAGCAAAGAACAAAGCGATGATATTTTTCATAACCATCTGAGCCATTAGACGGCATCGTCAGAAGGTGAAACGGGTAACTTGAACCAAAAATGAGATGTTAGAGGTCTGATGAAGAACTGAAGGTAATTAGGTTTACATCGTGGAATTGCACCAGTGGGCCATCATTAGCAGAAGTTAGTCAAGATCAATCTCACTGCTCTCAATGTGTTAAATCTGAAGTTATACACACATTAATTATGTCTTTTGAATTAAAAAACAAATTAACATTGTCATCAACTTTAACGTGTCGGGCTTCGAAGTTCCAGACTTTCAAACGATGCGGAAGTCAGGAAAGGTCTCTTTGATCGATCCGCCTACGACTTGCCCCATAACACGATCCAATACCATACTGTTCTTCACGACCTCTGGAAGCTTTCTACCCGGGCGACGTACAGCCTTTCACGCCCTTATGGATAGCATCGCCAGTGACCGCCGTCTCCTTCGCCATTATACACAAAACATTAAATGTATCGAGCAAAGTCTCCCTGATCTTTACGAAAGAACCGTACAGCTCCACGGCGCAATCAATGAGGCATTGTGCCAGTATTGTGGGTGGAATGGGCTGCGCATTTCCGAGAGCTTCTCCGAGGCTTGCCCCAGGTGTCAAGAGGTGGCTTTGGATAGAGAGAAAAGAGGTAAAAGAAGGTCTGGTATAGGAAGACTGCGTCCAAATATGGTTCTCTACAGAGAAGAGCACCCTAGAGGAGAAACGATAGGTGCTACGGCGGAACAAGATATACGGGAAGGTCTAGATGCTATTCTTGTGGTAGGGACGGCTCTCAAAGCACCAGGAGCGAAGAAGCTGGTGAGAGAGCTCTGTCGCGCAGTCAAGGCTCGAGATGGTTTAACAATTTGGATTAGCAACGCATTACCGCCAGCTGCTTTGCGCATCTCTTCGGATCTCGTAATCCGAGGGGATTGCGATGAAGTGGCTTTATTGCTCTCATGTTGAGAGCATTCGCTTTATTTCGGGTTGAAGATAAGGACAAAGTCATATGGTTAACTATCGAATTAGAGTGATAGCTCGATGCTGTGATTCTGCGAGAATCTTTCTTGAATATATCAGGCTCGACGTACACGAATAATTGGTAAAAATCCGATCGTGATATAAAATAGCGGAAACACTCAAAGCGGAAAGTCTGCCGCCGACTCTCCTTTTATCTGTGAAGAGTAATCATAGAGCCAAACCGTACCATCACATGTGGAAAGTCGGACGAGAGCGTCAAGCTGGGCATGGTATTGCCGATTTAGAAGATCGTGAGAGCGGAGAGAAGGGCTCAGGAACCGTGCACTTCCGTCACGATCTAACCAAGTGACGCTCACGGCTAAAGTGCTTCGAGGATGGTAACAATTTCTGATTCAGTCTACGATGTAGCGGATACGAAAGAATAACACTAATAGTAGAAGCGTGAGAATTGACGCAGTAATGGAAGACAGTTTCAGAAGATCTAGATAATAGAGCATTCTACGAAGAACATTCTTCAATATGCTGGTTCTCAGCGCCGCTATTTTTGGCGTTCCGCACTATGCAGCAGAGAAAGCATCGTGACAAGATTGTTCTGTCATTCAGCGAAGAAGATAAAGCCAAGGCCAAGAATTCGCTCAAGCTCGATTCCGACGCGACATACCTCTTCATTGGCGGTCTGAGCGGTCTGGGCCGCAGTCTGGCTAGAGAGTTTGTCGCATCTGAAGCTCGTCACATTGCTTTCGTTTCACGATCCGGAGATACTAAGCTTGAAGCTCAGACTATCGTTGATGAGCTGACAGCACACGGGGCACAAGTGAAGGTGTTCTGTGGCGACGTTGCTGATCAGATCTTCTTCCTCGCGATCATGGAACAGTGCTCACAGCAGCTCGCGCCCATTAAAGGGGTGATCCAGATGGCTATGGTACTTCGCGACGTCTTGATTGAGAATATGTCATATGAGGAGTGGACGATACCCCTGCGGCCAAAAGTCCAAGGAACGTGGAACCTGCACCAACACTTCGGCCATGAGCGTTCGCTTGACTTCATGATCTTCTGCTCGTCCATTTCCGGCCTCTGGGGAAAACCCGGCCAGGCCCAGTACATCGCTGGCAACTCGTACCAAGACGCCCTGGCTCACTACCGCCGCGCCGAGGGGCTCAAGGCTGTCTCGATCGACTTGGGCATCATGCTCGACGTCGGCGTCATTGCCGAGACGGGCGCCCACAATTTTAAGGTCTGGAAAGAGATCCAGCTGCACCACTTTCTCGTGGCCTTCCGATGATGTCGCCTGCAGTGCGTTGCCATAACGTCCACCTTGAGCGTTCACCTTCGCCCCTCGATCGCTGCACGGTTTGCTCGTGATCATGTGTTGATGCCGCCTGCAGTGCGTTGCCATAAAATCCATCTTGAGCGTTGATCTTCGCCCCTCGATCGAGCAGAACCTGCACGATTTGCTCGTGATCATATAACGATGCCGTCTGCAGTGCGTTGCCATAAAATTCATCTTGAGCGTTGATCTTCGCCCCTCGATCGAGCAGAACCTGCACGATTTGCTCGTGATCATATAACGATGTCGCCTGCAGTGCGTTGTCATAAAATTCATCTTGAGCGTTGATCTTCGCCTCTCGATCGAGCAGGACCTGCACGATTTGCTCGTGACCATGTGATGATGCCGCCTGCAGTGCGTTGTCATACAATTCACCTTGAGCGTTTACCTTCGCCTCTCGATCGAGCAGAAGCCGTATTAGCTGATCATGACTCTCTTTCGCAGCAATGAGCAGAAATGTATACTCATATTCTTCCACTTTTCGGCGTTGATTTAATTCTATAATAGGAAGCTCGTGGTACTTCAGAATTTTCGAAAATCCAAAGGCACACGCTACACTGAGGTGTGTTTCAGGTGTAGATGTTGCATAAAGTATTTTATAGTCGAGGCGATCGATTCAATCAAGTCCCAGAGCCATATTTAGGTCATACTCATGAAAGTCGTCGTATTTAGATTGAATATCTAACACTCATTTCATATAAAAAGATGACGTTCTTGATTCTTTCATCAAGAAATTCGACATCTTTTTCTGAGTCTCGTGAAACTCATCTTCCTCTATATACTTGTAATGTACTGGCCAATACACTTCGGCATAATCTTTTAGAATGTCATTCTGTTGTACACTCGTTGAGACCTCAGAGTCCGATGATGGCTCATTCAGGTACACGTTAAGGCATCTCTTCGTGGCTAGAGCATGTTGTTCTATGACCGTATACTTCGACTTCGCCAAGAGATACTCTCGAATCGACTGGTGAGCAAATCGAAAAGTTCTCTGTTTAGAATCAAGAATAACGAGATTACGGCAGAGTCGAAGAACATTATTCTCTAGAGAGTCTGCTTGCCCATGTCCGTCGTCTTCGCCTGACTCCGACGACGATGAGTCGTCCACTACGTCGACCGCGGCCAGAAATTCCTCAACGCTTAGTAAGCGCTGAACACAGAGTAGTCATTTCAGTGTCTTGATGACCACATCTCGTCCATAGGTCTGAGTCTGATCGATCTGTGTGTAGATGATATCGTAGAGGTCAGACAGCTTGACAGAGAGGCGACCGAGAGCGTTTTCGAAATCTGGCTGAAACTTGATGCGACTTAGTGTCTCAAGCGACATTTTCACCCACCGAAACATCCCCTGAGCACCATTGATAAGAGTCTCGAGTATTCTGCTTTTGAGTCTCTTGAATACATTACCGTCTAGAAGTATTCCCTTCTTGATTCGACGATTCACCTCGAACTTGACGAATCGCGTGATATCGACGCTGTTTTTCTCTACGCTAATAGAAATATTTCTTGAGCGCTCCAGATGCAGTTTCTATAATAGAAGAAGTATTTGTTAGCAGATGTGATGTCGCTTAGATATGTTCGCACCCGCGTCTTCTGATCGTATAATTCCCAACAACTAATATGGTAGAACAGACTCACGATATCGATATCATCGCGACTAGAAGCAAAGATTTTCACAACGTTCTCGAAGCTGCTGATGATACTATCGAATGCTTCCAGTAGCTCGTAACGTGTATTCTCCTCACATTCGTCAAGAGCATCGAGAATAATGATGGCCGGATCGTTCTTAGTAAGCTCGATGATCAATCTGATGCAGTCTTTAACTGTCAACCTCTTGATTGCAAAACAGTCTTTTTCTGCCTCGACCTTCCGAGTCTTATACTCTCTGACGATAGGTTCCTTGACCGATTGATCTGGGTCCGAACTGCACAGCTGTCGAAGCAGAGCGCGTAAGATCTCCACAGGTTTCGCTCGTGCTGATTCCGCCGTGCTTCGTGCACTGTAGAAGAAAGCAGTCGAGACGAAGTCTGCATAGTTGATAACTGTCGACCTAATTCAACCATTCGATATCAGCGACCTTACAAACGATGGAAATACGGAAATCATTATGCTCTTCATTGATTAATCGCTATACTCACGCAAGTCTAGTCTTTCCCGAGCCAGCTATGCAAATGTTATTCAAAAGTTCTTCAATGATAGCAAAATTCCTTACGTATATCGTGAAGTCAGAGAATGGAAGACACGTCCGATTGAAACCATTCAGTAAATTCTTGGCTTTCGATTAACCATTGCCCGGACTGAGGCAATAAATCTTTGAAGAAATTCTCATGATGACTTCTATACTCGACCTCTGACATCCAGCAGAATATTCTTCTTCGCTCTTCTCCTGATAAGAAATGAGTATGAGTGAATAGAATACTAGGGTAGAATAGATCATACTGTTAAAGCTATTCAGCAAATGATCTTTGCTCGCCTGAATTCTGACGTTGAATGTATCAAGCTTTGCAATCGCGTTTGCAATAAGATTCGTCATTGAATCTGGCAAGCCTCGACTAATAGTTCGCTGTTGGCAATAAGAGCTTTCGAACCCGAAATGAAACGGGCTCTCAAAATTCTCAACGACAACCTCTTCGAGATTTGCAATCCCTTTGAGAAGCTCGAGTTGTGAGACGGCCATTGCGTCTGGTTTGCCGTGGAGCTCCTTATATATAATATCGTGCTCCAATGCCGAGAAAGCTCACATGAAAGGAGACATAACTTGAATTTCGATAACCAGATCGCTGTAACGTTCGGCTGAACGACGCGTCACGTGGAGATGAAGATCGTCATAAGGTCGGAAGCGTTTCTGTGAAAACTCTTTGTCGAGCTGGGGCTTTGAATGTTGTCGTCGATCCTGGACTTGAAATACCTGTTGAACGACCTCTTCGACTTTCACGAAGTCGGATGCGCGAGCCAGAATAACTCTGCCAGCTATCAGGTTCTTGATTTGCGCAATATTCTTGAATTCGTCATTTTCGTATTCAGGATTACGCCGTCTTAATTTGATCTCTAACGAGTCGGCCTCTTTCACACGAGACTGTCATAGAAACTCGAAACCTCGAAGAGCCTCTTTGCAAAGCGCCTCTACCTCTTTCTCAATCATCGCATAATCGTCGCGATTTTTACGAAACACCGCAACACAATCGGCAATGAGACTCATAGGGTTGATCAGTCATATGAAACTAGCACAGGCAGGCCAAAGGATGGTTCTCAATAGCAACATGAGCGACAGACCAAAATCCGCGATTGAAGAAGAAATTGCAACAGCAGTAAAAGTTCATGAAAGTCGCAAAGCTCTCGATAAGGCTGGGCGATTCATGTCGATGAAAGAGTGCCTGGGTACGCGAATGCATCACAGAGGTGGGTGGGATGACTCCTTGATTGAGCTGAACAGCAGGAGTGTGAGGGGCACTTAAGCGACTGTGCAGGGCTGAGCAGGGACGATGCAATCAGCCATTGTAAAACTCAGCCCAACTTCGTTCCCGTTCAGCACAGGCGCCGGGCTGCCTTCTTAAAGTTCTCTAATCTTACTTCGTTTAAATCAGCTCAACCGGCAGAATACCAACATAAAGCAGATTCACTCTGACGTCAAATCAATATATTCTTCCTACCTACCTACCTTACCTTGCTTCAAACATCGTGTTTTTCACCTACCTACCTTCCTTCCTACCTTCCTTTCTACCTGCCTTCCTACTACCTACCTCCATAGTGTCACTTTGACGAAGCTCGAAGCTCACTAAATCGCTGACTTCGAGCGATGGTGTGAGGTGAAGAAGTTACGAGGACAGTCTATGTAGTGAGGTTAGTGAGGTGCTTGAACAGGTGGTCAATGAGGTGGTCAGTGAGGTGGTCAGTGATGTGGTCAGCGAGGTAGCAGGTAGAAGGTAGTGAGGGTAGTGAGGGTAGGAAGGTAGTGAGGGTAGAAAGGTAGTGAGGGTAGGAAGATAGAAAGGTAGAAAGGTAGAAAGGTAGAAAGGTAGAAAGGTAGAAAGGTAGAAAGGTAGGAAGGTAGGAAGGGTAGGATGTAGGTAGCTTACAGACGAATTCGAATTTCTGAGCCATTTGAAATTTGAATAGCTTCAATATCTGACGTAGTAGTGCGTCAGCGAGCAATGAATCCGATGGTTTGATGAGTATTGACAGCTGTGTAGGCCATTTTTTGTTAGTGATGGTGCGTGGTAGTCTCAGCCGGCTAATGTGGCTTGGCACAATAAAAACCAACCCGAAAGTAGAGACGAAGAATTTGCTATGAATGACCTTCTCAACGTTTTCAAAATCAGCCCAGCGAGCCAAGATTACCCTGCCGGCCACCAAATCCTTGATATCTCCAACGTTCTCAACTTCATACTTGTATTTGTCGCTTCGATCTCGCAATTTCTTCCTCAAAGATTCTAGCGTCTTAACCCGGGACTGCCAAAGATATTGAATATCTCGTAGGAGACTTTTGCGAAGCGCCTCGATCTCCCTTTCAATGACGAGATAATCGCTGCGATTGCGACCAAAATCGGGGAAAAGTCTGTGATTGGTCCCGTCAACTTGAAGCAGTGCGCCTATCGCCTAGACATGTGTATTTAATAGCGATAATAAATTCAGGAATGAATTCGCAAGTTGTAAAGAAGCTGAAGGTCTAGCCGCGAAGGTAAGGGGCGCAAGGCTGTAGCATGTGAGCTGTGCACGCCATCACATCGGCAGCCTTGTTACCGCTCCTCACGCCGAAGAAATGTGCTCTTAAAGGCGGATCCATCGGCCGCGAGTCCTTTGGCTCGAAACATGAAGGCGATATCTGGCGATAACATTTCCGCACCCTACTCATCACTTGTCACCGTCTACACCAAAAAAGACGCACGTCTCGAAAATCTATGTCAATTGCTCATCAACAGTCCTGCAAGTCAATATGAGTGCGATATTCGTTGCTTGAAATTCTCAGAATCTGACGACCAGAAATGAAGGAACTTTAATCTTACTGAATTAAAAAATCTACTATGTGACACATCTCAAGAAGCAGACATCGTGCAAGGCCGATTGTTGATCATTGAAGATGTATCAAAGAAAGTTATCGAGCTCCTTGATTCATCGCTACGAATCGATCCTTTATTTTTCGCCTCGCACATGAACGACTCTCAAGCAGATATGGCAACGGCAAGAGCTTCTGTGGCAACCCTACCGTCCTCGACACGATCTCGAAACTTTTTGAATCTTCACTACCACCGTGTGATAGAAATTGAAAAGATCGAATGCAAGCAAAGCCTCTATCGAGCAATGAATCTTACACGCAAAGTAAAGATCCTGCCAC
>JAABVA010004314.1_pt1 | contig 13202 bp, 13 predicted proteins | sample 5560331 | NCBI WGS metagenome assembly JAABVA01 (sample SAMN12812661, study PRJNA571458) | rock metagenome | isolation source: Antarctica rocks | place: Antarctica: Victoria Land, Mt New Zealand sud | collected 2016-01-07
GGCCCAGGAGTGCGCCGCTGGCGATGCGGAACAGCAGGCTGTAGCCGATCTGGCCGGCGGCGCCGGTGACGGCCACCTTGACTGGGGGGTTGCTCACGAATGGCTCCTCACGAGTTCTGCGCCGCGAACACGGGTGACCCGGCCTGGCGCACCGATGGCGGGCGAGACTGACGCTAGCAACTGGTGGCGGGCAGCGGGTGATGCAGATCCGCGGAAGCACAGACGCGTGGTCGGAACCTTTGTACGGTGCAGGGGACGTTGGGGCGACGGAGGGGAGAGCGTGTCGTGTTATCGCTGTGGGATGGGGGAGGCGGCGCCTTTAAGGTGACGCTGCAGGTGGCGCCGGAGGACCTGTACCAGCAGGCCAGAGACTTCGACAGTGCTGCAGACATGGTTGATCAAGCGATTAGAAAGCACCAAACTGATCTGCGCGTTGATGCGGCTGGCGCCGACGTGATCAGTCAGGCGGCAGCCGAGTGGCTAACCAACAGCGCATTCGATGGTACGACGGGCGCTCTCGTGCAGCTAGAGAAGACCGTGCAACATTTTCGGGATGCGGCAGAAGCCATGCGGGCGGCGGCGAGGTCTTACAATCTGCAGGACACGACCACCGCGAATTCATCCGATGGTTCCATAGGCGCGCTAAAGGGCTCTTCGGCGTGACTCTAATGCGAGTGAGCTTGGCCGGTATCCTGGTCGCCGGACTGGCGCTCTCCGCCTGCTCTAATGACACGATCGTCGGCGAGCCCGCGGCTGCGCCAAGTCCCGCAGGGAGTAGCAGTCTTATTGGTACTCCCTCGGCCAAACCTACGTTGCCACCGCGCCCGAAATAATTGACGCTTGACGGTATTAATCCTTGCACCTTGTTCCCCGAAGGGCGACGTGCAGAGTTCGATGTATATCAGCCGGCGGTGGGTCCGAGCATGAACGGCAAGATGGTGGACTGCAGTTTCTCGTCACAAACCGGCGGAGTCAGCATCGATACTGATACTGAGCGCGGGGCGCACTATTTCCTTGGTGACACCAAGTCGAATTTCGGAGTTGCCACAGCTGTTGCGGATTTTCATGGTGTATCGGGATACCCGAAAGTCATCAAGGACAGCACGTGCTTCGTCGAAATTGATGTAGCAGATGGGCAAAATCTCTCAATCCAATATAATGACCGCCGTCGTCCCGGGCCGGAAGTCCTGTGCCCGATCGCTCTAAGAGTAGCGGTGGTGGCTCTGGACGCGTTACGGGCGCAGAAGAAATGAGCGCAAGTGCGGTGGGAGGATTGAGTTATGGATTGATCCCTCGCGTGATGGCGGGTACCGGTGGTGTCGCGAGTGTGCTGGTCTCCGGGCTGCCACTTTCGAGTTGCTCGAATGACTCGATCGCCGGGCACCCGGTCCCTTCGTCGACGGCTTCCACCATTGGCAGCTCGCCGCTCCAACCGAGTGCCAAACCTGCGTTGCCTCCACGACCGAAAGAACTGACGATTGACGGGATCAATCCGTGCGCCCTCCCCAATGCACGACGGGCAGAGTTCGGGGTGATCCGATTGCCGGTATGGCCTTATGCGAATGGAGGAGGGAGCAGGTGCAGTTTTCCTTCGTCAACTGGGTGCGTTGATATCGCTACTGATCCGAAGCATGAGTCGTCCTATTTCCTCGGCGACAAGCCGGCGCTACGTGGTGGTGCTGTAACTATCGGTGACTATCCTGCGGTACCGGCGTATACAAAGGCCGATAAAGATCGCGAATGTTTCGTGAGGATTGACGTCGCCGATGGGCAAAACCTGTCGATTCAGTACAACGACAGCAGCCGACCTGGACCGAACGTTCTTTGCCCGATCGCCTAGAGGGTTGCGCTCGTCGCGCTCGATGCGTTGAAAGCGCAGAAGTAGTGAACATCACGCGAACAATAGGGGAGGAGTTGTCATGAACTCAGGGGTGAACTGGAACGGGGTCTCGCACCAGGAGATGTACGACAAAATCAACGGCGGGGCGGGAGTTTCGTCGCTGAGCACCGCCAGTGGTGCGTGGGCGAGTCTTTCCCAGGTGCTGCGCGCGGCTGACTTCTCGGTCCGGAGGATTAGTGAGCAAGCCGCCGCCAACTGGAAAGGCGAAGCGGAGTCGCTGCAGTCGGCCACGTCGCCGTTCGCGGATTGGGCCGACCTCGCCGATTCGTATGCCCGCTCAACCGACACCCAGTCGGTCGCCCAGTCGGAGTTCTTCACCAGCGCGCGGGGCAATATCGCGCCGCCCAACACCACCCCGAAGCCGACGGACAACTTCGCCGAGAGCGCGGCCTCCCACCTCCCCGGCGTCACCACGGACCTGGAGGCGCGCGAGGCCGCCGACCGCGAGGCGCAGCGGCAGGCGGCCGAGGCGATGAAGACCTACGACAGCTCCACCTACTCCGAGGTGCAGCAGCAGTTCTTCAGTGCGCCGCCCACCATCGCCGTGAGTTCGATGCCGCCCGCGGCTGCGACTCCTCCGGTCGTGTCACCACCGCCCCCCGCTGTGGTGACGCCACAACCACCGGCGTCCGTGCAGCCTCCCGGCTCCGTCGAGCCGCAGCCGGGCGCGGCGACCTATTACCCGCCGACCCCTGGCGGGGGCGCCAATGGCCCGGATGGTCCGAGTCACGCAGGCTCACCGTCGCAGACCGGGTCCCCGCAGGACGGGCAGCAAGTACCGGGAGCCGAGACGAGCGTGGGCGGTGCCTCGGCAGGTCAACCGTCGACGCAGCAGCCGATGGCACCCGCGGCCGGTTATCAGCCGGGCTCCGGTCCGGCAGCCGGAGAGCGCAACGTCAGACCAGCAGGCTATTCGACGGGAACCGCTGCCGGCGCCAACGCCGTGCCGGGCGAAGACGGCATCTTCGGTACCTCCGGCCGTAACCAGCGAACGGGCTCTGACCGGCAGTACGGCGGCGCGGGCGCTGCGGCCGCGGCCGGTGGCGCGCCCGGAATGATGTTCGGCGGCGCGGGCGGGGGCGACCAGCCCTACAGCAGGGGTCCTGGTTCCAGTGGGTCCACCGGATTTCGCAACGCCGGCGGCATCGGCAGTGGCGCGCTGCCCGGTGGCGGTAGTAGCGGCGGGTCGGGTTCGGGCGCCGGAGGCGGTGCTCGCGGTGGATCCGGCGCGGGAGGCAGCGGTTCCGGGGGCTCAGGGTCCGGCAGTTCGGGGTCGGGTGGCTCAGGGTCCGGGGGACCGGGCGAGAGCGCCGGGGGCCGAAGCGGCGTGGGTCCGGGTACGACGACCGCCACGCCCGGTGCGGTGGCGGGCCAACGCACGCCCGCCGGTGGACGCGGCGGTGTCGGCGCTGGGGGCATGCCGATGGGTGGCGGCGGCCGCGGCAAGGGCGAGGACGACGAGGAGCACTACAGCCCGGAGTTCCTCAAGGTGGAAAAGCCCTTTGACGATGATCGGATGGTTTCGCCGCCGGTCATCGGCCACGAGCGGCGCTGAGGCCCGCGGGCATGACCCAAGCCGAATTCGCCCTGTCCACTCTGGGTTTCGACCTCTGCTGGAGTCGCCTTGTCCTCGGCGACTTTCCGCTGGTGCTCAATCTGCAGCAGTATGGCCTCACGTTCGTCGAGCGTGATCGGCTGCTCGATGAGGAACGCGCTCGGCTCCGTGCCCGAGGCCTCTGGCTCGGCTCCGAACCGGAGCCCCGACTTGCCGCCGCCTTGCGAACGCTCGCCGCCCCGGACCTGGAACTGGACCTACGGTCCGGGGGCGGCGTGCCGGCTATCCGTGCGCTCGCCGCTGCCAGTGGCGCCACCGCCGTGCTGGCCGTGCCCCGCGAGGAGTTCGGCGAGGTGGAACTTGCCGCTGTGCAACACGACTCGTTGGCCACCGCCGTGCTCTCGGTGATCGGTGCGCCGGATCTGGTGGGCAAGGGATCGGTCGTCGTTCCCACCGAAAACCTTGATGCCTTGTTCGCCGAAACCGGCACCTCTGAGCGGTCATCCGCCGAGGTACTTTCGTCGGGCTTCCGGCAGCTGGGTTGCGCCTCCGAAGACGCCGCTGCGGTGGGCGCCGGCTTGGCCCAGCCGCAATGGGTGGGCCAGATCGGCCTGGCCTAACGGCAGTGGAACCGATCGCTATCGCGCGGCCAGAGTCCTGGCGCTGATCGAGACGGCGCTGGGCCGCTACCTCCTGGTCACCAAGACCAGCCACGACCACACCCGCTGGACGACGGTGCTGCCCGCCGCCGAACGCACCACTCACCAGGCAGTCGACGAACTGCTCGCCGAGGCACAACCCCGGCAGCAGTCCTGGCTGAGCTGACATCAGCGGATCACCGCGAGGCCTCACCGACCACAGAACCCCACCCACCAGTACGCTCGTCACGCTTGGGTCACGTCATCGCGCTCGTGCGTGCGGCCCGGCGCTGAGCGAGAGGAGAGTCCCACAGCATGGGCAAGATCAAGGTTCAGGGCACCGTCGTGGAGCTCGACGGCGACGAGATGACCCGCATCATCTGGCAGTTCATCAAGGACAAGTTGATCCACCCGTACCTCGACGTCGACCTCGAGTATTACGACCTGGGTATCGAGAACCGCGACGCCACCGACGACCAGGTCACCGTGGACGCCGCCAACGCCATCAAGAAGCACGGCGTGGGCGTCAAGTGCGCCACCATCACCCCCGACGAGGCCCGCGTCGAGGAGTTCGACCTGAAGAAGATGTGGGTCTCGCCCAACGGCACCATCCGCAACATCCTCGGCGGCGTCGTCTTCCGTGAGCCCATCATCTGTAGCAACGTTCCCCGCCTGGTACCGGGCTGGACCAAGCCCATCGTCATCGGCCGCCACGCGCACGGCGACCAGTACAAGTCCACCAACTTCAAGGTTCCCGGCGCCGGCACCGTCACCATCACCTACACCCCCACCGACGGCGGTGAGCCGATCGAGCACGAGGTCGTGCAGATGCCCGAGGACGGCGGCGTCGTGATGGGCATGTACAACTTCAACAAGTCCATCGAGGACTTCGCGCGGGCATCTCTGACCTACGGCCTGCAGCGCGGCTACCCGGTGTACCTGTCCACCAAAAACACCATTCTCAAGGCCTACGACGGGGCCTTCAAGGACATCTTCCAGCGTATCTACGAAGACGAGTTCAAGGCCGACTTCGACAAGGCCGGCCTCACCTACGAGCACCGCCTGATCGACGACATGGTCGCCGCCGCGATGAAGTGGGAGGGCGGCTACGTCTGGGCGTGCAAGAACTACGACGGTGACGTCCAGTCGGACACGGTCGCGCAGGGCTTCGGCTCGCTCGGCCTGATGACCTCGGTGCTGATGACCCCGGACGGCAAGACGGTGGAGGCCGAAGCCGCGCACGGCACCGTCACCCGGCACTTCCGCCAGCACCAGGACGGCAAGCCCACCTCGACGAACCCCATCGCGTCGATCTTCGCCTGGACCGGTGGGCTCAAGCACCGCGGCAAGCTCGACAACACCCCCGAGGTGACCGAGTTCGCCGAGACCCTCGAGCGCGTCTGCGTGGAGACGGTGGAGAGCGGCAAGATGACCAAGGACCTGGCCCTGCTCATCGGCAAGGACGCCCCGTACCTGTCCACCGAAGAGTTCCTCGCCGCGCTCGATGAGAACCTCGACGCCGCGATGAAGTAACACCTCAGCGTGCACATCGGCCCGGCCATGCTTCGGCATGGCCGGGCCTTTTTCGTGCACCTCCTCGGATCGGGGCGCTTTTGTGGCGTATGAGGCGCAATTTGCGCCCCGATTCGCGACCGCGGTTACCCGGGCAGCGCCTGGTTTCGTGCCACTATTGGTCGGTGGCTTGGCAGAGAGAGGCGCTCCGATGGGACTGACTCCGGAAGAAGTCCGCGATGTCACTTTTCCGCGCCCACCGTGGGGTCGGCGCGGCTACCACGAAGATTCCGTGGACGCGTTCCTGGACTACGTCTGCGCCGAGCTCACGCGCCTGCAGGTGGACTACCGCGACCTGGCCCGGCTGAGCGAAGAGAACGTTCGGCTTCGCCAGCAATTGGTCGAGCTCACCGGTCAACGGGATGCCGGGGACGCCCAGCCCACCGAAGAATCGATCGGGCGTCATCACTACGCTGACGCCAGTGACCGTTCCCGCTCAGCTCGGCATTTCTAGCGTCAACGTCAACGGGGTTCGAGCGGCGGCGGGCAAGGGGCTGCTGGAGTGGCTGGCGAACACCGAGATGGACGTCGTGTGCCTGCAAGAGACCCGCGCTGACGACCTCCAGCTGCGGATCGCACTGGGCCCAGCGCTGGAGGGCGGCTGGCACGTGGAGTCCGCGGAGCCCTCGGCCAAGGGCCGCAACGGGGTGGCAATCCTCACGCGGGCCGCGCCCACCGCCGTGCGGATCGGGTTCGGAGAGAAAGAGTTCGACCACTGCGGCCGCTACATCGAGGTGGACCTGCCCGTCGAGCACGGTGCGGTTACCGTGGCGAGCCTGTACCTGCCCTCCGGGGAGGTGAACACGCCGCGTCAGGAGGAGAAGGAGCGGTTCATGCTCGCCTTCCTGCCGCACCTGCATGAGCTGGCCGCCAAGCATGCGGTGGTCTGCGGCGACTGGAACATCGCCCATACCGAGAGCGACCTCAAGAATTGGAAGACGAACCGGAGCTCCTCCGGGTTCCTCGCCCACGAACGTGCCTGGATGACGCAGGTCCTGCACGCCGACTCCGGATGGGTGGACGTGGTGCGCACGCTGCACCCGGAGGTGGCGGGCCCGTATACGTGGTGGTCCTACCGCGGCCGGGCGTTCGACAACGACGCCGGCTGGCGGATCGACTACCAGATGGCCACGAGTGCACTGGCGTCCTCCGCCAGCTGGGCGCGGGTGGAGCGCGCGAGCGAGCACGCGCTGCGGTGGTCCGACCACGCGCCGGTCTCGGTGGGTTACGCCTGGACGCCATGACGGGTGCCCGGGCTGCCGTGGAAGGATCAACGTCCATGTCCAGCTCTGCAATCAACCCCGCACCCCGGGTGCTGTCGGGCATCCAGCCGACGGCTGACTCCTTCCACCTCGGGAACTACCTGGGCGCGATCCGGCATTGGGTTCCGCTGCAGGACGACCACGACGCGCTGTACTTCATCGCCGACCTGCACGCCATCACCGTCGAGCATGACCCGGAGGTGTTGCGCAGGCGCACCAGGGTGGCCGCCGCGCAGATCTTGGCCGCGGGCGTCGACCCCGCGCGCGCGGCGGTGTTCGTGCAGAGCCACGTGCCCGAGCACACCCAGCTTGCCTGGGTGTTGAGCTGCATCACCGGTTTCGGCGAAGCCAGCAGGATGACCCAGTTCAAGGACAAGGCGCAGCGCTACGGCAACGACCGAACCTCGGTCGGGCTGTTCACCTATCCCGTGCTGATGGCGGCCGACGTGCTGCTGTACCAGGCCAACCGGGTTCCGGTCGGCGAGGACCAACGCCAGCACCTGGAGCTGACCCGGGACCTCGCCGCGCGATTCAACACCCGCTTCGGGGCCACGTTCACTATCCCAGAGCCGCACATTATGGCCGGTGTCGCGAAGATTTATGACCTGCAGGAGCCGACGGCGAAGATGAGCAAATCGGCGTCCAGCCCGACCGGGATCGTCGACCTGCTCGACCCGCCGAAGGCCTCGGCCAAGAAGGTCCGCTCCGCGGTCACCGACACCGAGCGGGAGATTAGGTTCGACACCGCAGACAAGCCCGGCATCAGCAACCTGCTCACCATCCACTCGGCACTGTCCGGGCGCAGCGTCACCGACCTCGAGGCCGACTACGTCGGTAAGGGTTACGGCGAGCTCAAGGTGGATGTGGCGCAGGTGCTCACCGACTTCGTCGTCCCCTTCCAGGAAGCCGTGCGCAAGTACCTGGACGATCCGGCCGAGCTGGATCGGGTGCTGGCCGCGGGAGCGGCTCGCGCGCGGGGGCTTGCCGCCGCAACCCTGCAGGACGTGTACCAGCGGACGGGGTTCCTCCAGGCGACGAGGCCAGGATGACGGCCCAAAGATGACGGAACAGCGGGACACCCCCGGCCTGCTGGACCGCCAGCGCCGAGCCCGACCGTGGTTGGACCATCTGGTGCGGGCGGGGTTGCGGTACAACGCGCAGAAGGGTGACTACTTCGCCGCGGCGATCACCTACTTCAGCGTCCTTGCGTTGTTTCCGCTGGCCATGGTGGGCTTCTCCGCCGCGGCCTTCCTTCTCGCCGGCCATCCGGACCTGTTGGCCCGGCTGCAGGAGGACATCACCCAGGCTGTCCCCGGCTCGACCGGCGCCGCGCTCAACGAGCTGATCACCAAGTCGCTGGCCTCCCGCGGGACCGTGGGTGCACTCGGCCTGATCGGGGCGCTCTACGCGGGCCTGGGGTGGATGGCCAACCTTCGTGAGGCGCTCACCGCGCAGTGGGACCAGCAACACCAGCGCGGCTCCTTCCTGAAGACCAAGGCGGCGGACCTCGGCGCCCTGCTGGGGCTCGGACTGGCGCTCGTGTTGTCCCTCGGTTTGTCGGCCGTCGGTGGCGGCGGCGCCAGGCTTGTGCTCGGAGTCGTGGGCCTGGACCGGGTGCCGGGCGCCTTCCTGGTCACCGCCGTGGTGGCGATCGTGCTGTCCATCGTGGCGACCTGGGCGGTCTTCATCTGGGTGATTGGTCGGCTGCCGCGGGAGCGGGTCTCCGTGCGCAGCGCCGTTCAAGCAGCACTCCTGGCCGCCGTGGGGTTTGAGGTGTTCAAGCAGTTGGGGGTGTTCTACCTGCAGCAGGTGACGTCCGGACCTGCCGGGGCGACCTTCGGTCCCATCATCGGCGTCATGGTGTTCTTCTTCATCACCTCGCGGCTGCTGCTGTTCGCCACCGCGTGGGCGGCGACCGCGCAGGAGGGCCTCGTCCCTGCGGTGACACCTGCTCCGGGCCCCGCCGTCATCGCCCCACAGGTACAGGTGGCGCCGGTGCCCTCCGCGCGCGCCGGGCTTGCCCTGTTCGGTGCGGGCGCGCTGCTCGGGGCCACCTGGCGGCGCAAACGCTGAGCCGCTAACCCCGACGGAGACGTCGCGCCCGCCACACCGCGCCGACCAGGCACAGCAGCACGATGACCCCGACGGCGAGCGCGGCGAGTGTACCCACGCCGCCCCCGGGGCTGGCCGGAGCGCTGGCAACATTCGCCGGTTGTCCGTCTGGTGGTGCCGCCGCGGTAACGGACACCGAGGGGCGCGGGGTGCCGGGGGCCACGAGCCCGCCGATGCTCGTCGTGGGCGGTAGCGCAAAGCCGTAGTCCAGTAACGCCATGGCCTGTCGCTCGGGCGTGAGGGGCAGTCGCTCACCCGCCATCAGGGTGACAACCAGTCGTCGGCCATCACGCTGCGCCGCTCCCACATAGGTTTGCCGGGCGTCGTTGGTGAAACCGTTCTTTCCCCCGATCGCGCCCGGGTAGTCGTCGAGCAGGAGGTCCTGGTTGGCGATGAGGAACGGCGGTTTGCCACCGAAGCCGGGGAACAGCATGGTCCGGGTCGCCGTGAGCTGGGCGAAGGTCGGGTTGGCGATGTCATGGCGGAAGATCAGCGCCAAGTCATAGGCGGAGGTACTCATCCCGGGGCCGTCCAGACCCGATGGTGTGACGGCACGGGTGTCTAAGGCGCCCAGGGATGCCGCGAGGGTGTTCATCGCCTGCACGGTGGCCGCCTCGCCGCCCATTCGCATCGCCAGGGCGTGCGCGGCGTCGTTGCCGGACTCCATGAGCAACCCGAGCAACAGTTCGCGCACGGTGTAGCGGCCGCCCGGTCCCACGCCGACGCTACTGCCCTCGGTGTCGGCATCCGCCTGGGTCCCGGTGATGACTTCGTCAAGCGGCAGCCTGTCGAGGACCACGGCCGCGGTTAGGAGTTTGAGGGTACTGGTGGGACGGTGCAGACCGTGCGGGTCCTTGGCGGCCAATACCTTTCCGGTGTCCAAGTCGGCCACCAGCCAGGCCGCCGAGGAAAGCCCTGGCGGCACTGGGGGAGAGCCGGCGCCGGTGATCACCCCGCACCTGCCGAGTTGCGGGCCACCGAGCGGCGATGCGGGACGAGGCAGGGGCAGCGGTGCGGTCTGTCCCGGCTGGGACACCTCGGAGGCGTCGATCACCGGCGGCGGGGCCGTCGCGAACGGGCAGGCGTCGGTGTTGGGGGTGGTGAAGGGCGTCGGAGGTGGTGGGGGCGGGGGCTGGCCGTGCCCCGGTTGGGCGCCCGCAGCGACGGTGGAACTCACTGCCAGCACCAGCATGACGGCGACCGCGGCCAGGAGCGCCAGCGGGCGTGCGTGCTTCATCACGATGTCACGCTAGCCGCGAGGAGGGGGGTCGGTGTCAGCGGATTACTGGGGAGCATGAGGCTTAGTCGTGGCTGGTCGGTGTTCCTGCTCGCCTTCGGGGTGTGGAGCTGAGTCATCTGGCCCACTTTCCTGAAGAACATCTGGGCGGACCCGCGCTCGTTCACCCCGGCCGTCGACGGGGGCGGCGCGACGAGTTTCCTATTGGTGCACGCCGTGCTGGTTGTCACCTCGTTGGTCCTGGGCACGGCTATCGGCGTACTCGGTCTGCGAGGCCTGCTGGCCCACCGCCGCGCCGCCGTCCACGCCTGAGGCACGTTCAGGGCACTCAACGTCGGGTAGAAAAGCGAGAATTGACGTTGAGTGCCCTGAAGGTCAAACGCGGCGGTGTTAGTGGCCGGGTGCGGCGGGATCGCCCTTGCCCATGCCGTCCTCGACGGTGGTCACCACGAAGTTCTGGTCGAACTTGACCGTCACCAAAGTGCCGTCGGACTTGGTCATATGGGCCTCGTAGGCACCGTCACCGGCGTCGGTCTCCACCCGGTACACGGTGCCGCCAGGGACGGCTTGCAGGGCGGCTGCGCGCACCTTGTCGGCATCTGCGGTACTCAGCGACTTCTCGTCGCCGCGGAACGGGTTCGCGCCGCCATGGTCGGACGCGCCACGGTGAGGGTGCGTGCCGCCGGGAGCGGGCGGGGTCGCGCTGTCGGTTGCGGTCGGCGTCGGGGTGGACGGGGTGGTCTCCGCCGAAGCGGTGATGGTGCCGGCGAAGATGCTTCCGGCGACTGCTCCCGCGGCGAGCAGTCCGAGTCCGGCGGCGATGCGCGGTGTGCGTCGTCGCTTCGGCGTTGGCTGGTTGTCCATGTGAATGATCTCCTTGGTGTCCGGCGAGCCCCGGATGGTGGCCGCTGGTCGTCATATTTGGCGTTGTGGCTGTGTGTTAGCTGTCACCCAGCCGGGTGCCGCTTATCAACTCAGCGGGTCCTGAGTGGCGACGGCGAGGGCGGCGGTCGTCAGGCGGACGTGGTGCCGTCCTCGTGCGCGGGACTCGGGCACGGTGTTCTTCCGGGCTCAGCTGCCGGAAAGGGCGGGCAGCTGGATCACGAAGGCGGTCTGCCCCGCTCGACTGGTGACCTGCACGGTGCCGGCGTGCGCGGTGACGATCGCCGTCACGATGGCCAGGCCGAGTCCCGTGCTGCCTGCCGAGCGGGAACGGGAGCGCTCGCCGCGAGCGAAGCGTTCGAATACGTTCGGGAGCAGTTTTGGGGCGATGCCGGGCCCGTCGTCCAGCACTGCAAGATCCACGGTGGCGGCGGAGGCCGTCAGCCTGGTGGTGACGGTGGTGCCCGCGGGCGTGTGGGCGCGGGCGTTGGCGAGCAGGTTGGCCGCCACCTGGTGCAGGCGCTCGGCGTCGCCGGTGACGATCACCGGCTCGTCCGGCAGGTCGAGGGTCCAGTGGTGGTCCCTGCCGGCAGCGGAGGCGTCGCTGACGGCGTCCACGACGAGCTGGGTGAGATCGACCGGCTCGGCACGCAGTGGACGCCCGGAGTCCAGCCGTGCCAGCAGCAACAGGTCCTCGACCAGCGTGGTCATCCGGGTGGCTTCGGACTCCACGCGGCCCATCGCGTGCGCCAGGTCGGCGGGAGCGGACTCGCGGCTGCGGCGGGTGACCTCGGCATAGCCGCGGATCGCGGCGAGCGGGGTGCGGAGCTCATGGCTGGCGTCGGCCACGAACTGCCGCACTCGGGACTCACTGGCCTGCCGTGCGTTCAAGGCCGCGGTGATGTGGTCGAGCAGGCGGTTGAGCGCGGCGCCAACCTGGCCGACCTCGGTACGGGGGTCGGTATCCGCCTCGGTGACCCGCTCCACCAGGGCGACTTCGCCGCGTTCCAGCGGAAGTGTGCTCACCCGGGTTGCTGTGGCCGCGACCCGCCGCAGCGGCCGTAAGGTGCGGCGGACGATCACCGCCCCGATGGCGGTGGTCAGGGCCAGGGCGGCGCCGGCCACAGCCACCTGGACGGCGGCGTTCTGCCACAGCGTGGTCTGCACCGACGCCAGCGGCAGGCCGGTCATCAGGACGTCCCCGTCCGGCATGCGGGTCGCCAGCATCCGGTAGTCACCCCGGTCGCCGATCCGGCGGGTGTGCGGGTGGCCGTCGGCCGGCACGGAGGCCAGGTCAGCGGCCTGATCGGCGGGCAGCGGCTGCAGACTGCCGGTGTCGTCGAGGACGCCGGCCGCGGTCAGCCGACCGTTGTCGATCCGCGCCCCCAGCGTGCCTACCGCCTGGCCCGGGGCCAGCAGGCACTGCGCACCCCTGCCCTCCCTGGATGTTGGTTGTCCCGGGCCGGAACCGTTCGGAAGGACCGCCCCCTGCGTTGGTGGATCGTCCGCCAGCGGCAGTGAGTTGGGCGTCAACCCGCGCGAGCAGGGAGCGCTGCAGCGCCACCTCGGTGACGACGCCGACGACCAGGCAGACCAACGCGACCAGGCAGACCAGTCCCGCGATCAGCCGGGTCCGCAGCGACCAACGCGACGGCCGCACGGGCAGAGCGGCGAGGCGATGGCGCCGCGAGCCCGGACCGGTCGGCATCAACCGCGTCAGCCTGCCGGCTTGAACACGTAACCCGCCCCGCGGACGGTGTGGATCATGGGCGGCCGGTCGGCATCGATCTTCTTCCTGAGGTAGGAGATGTAGAGCTCGACCACGTTGCCCTGGCCGCCGAAATCGTAGTTCCACACCCGGTCGAGGATCTGCGCCTTGGACAGCACCCGGCGCGGGTTGCGCATCAGGTACCACAGCAGCTCGAACTCCGTGGCGGTCAACGTGATCAGTTCGTCGGCGCGGTGCACCTCGTGGCTGTCCTCGTCCAGGGTCAGGTCGCCAACGGCCAGTACCGCGTCCTCGCGCGTCGCGGCGGCCCGGCCC
>JAABVA010004315.1_pt1 | contig 13200 bp, 12 predicted proteins | sample 5560331 | NCBI WGS metagenome assembly JAABVA01 (sample SAMN12812661, study PRJNA571458) | rock metagenome | isolation source: Antarctica rocks | place: Antarctica: Victoria Land, Mt New Zealand sud | collected 2016-01-07
TCATGACTTAGCTTCAAATAAACGTCTTTCCTCAATCCAAGCAGTTCTCGTACGGTCGGATCAGGAATCCTTTCTGTGCCAGGAAGTCCTTCACATCTTTGACAGTGTATTCGTCACGATGGAACTGTGATATCATTAGTTGTGGGTCGAGTGATTTATGTGACGGCAGATTACACACCATACCCGCTCCCAGTGCCGCATCTGTTGCGGTACACTGAAAGACTTCTTGAAAATGTGCTGGGTTGCCAGCGCCACTAGAGGCTATGACGGGGATCGATATGGCTTCCTTCACGTCGGTGATCAACTCAAGATCAAAGCCACTGTTGCTCCCATCCTTATCTATACAATTGAGTAGGATTTCCCCAGCGCCCATCGCCTCCACCGCGGTGACTAACTGCCGGACGTCAAGGTCACGGCACTCCCGACCACCTTTGACTGTACACTGGTACCAACAAAAGCTCTCTCCCGATGGCCCTGGCCATCTCGTCTGGATGGTGTGGTGGGTGGTCTCGTCAGGGGACCTGACGTACACCCTTTTCGGGTCCACGCTCACCACGACCGCCTGATTGCCGTAGGCTCGGGAAATGGTCTCAATCGCCGTCTTCCCAGACGGCTTACTGCCAGCTGCTACAAATTCCTCCGCAGCGAATACAGCGTCAGAACCAATACTTATCTTGTCCGCACCTGATTTGAAGTACATTGTCGCAACCTCAAGGGCGGAAACCTTCCTGCCGTCGGTGTCAATCGTGTCCCGGATCCCTCCGCCAATGGTCAAGGGGACGAAAACTGTTTCGGATGTTCGCCGCAAGATTTCAAGCATCGGAGTATCTGCGACCGGGCAATTGCGAAAAGATGTAATGTTGAGAAATGTGATCTCGTCGGAGCCTTGCTCATAGTATTTCCGTGCCATATCAACAGGTTTCCCAAGATTCCTAATCTGGCCGCCGGCTTCAACGCCGTCTTTCTCTCTAACGTCGTACTGATCCCCCTTCGTAACCACCAGGTCTCCTTTATCATTGGTCCTCACATCCAGGCAAGCGATGATCCTTCTTGTCAGACCCATCCGGCTATCGCCACAACCAGAAACATGCTCTAGATCCTTTATCCCGTTGCTGTCGAGGAAGGCTTTTAGAACTCTCAATCCTGCAACTCCGCTCTTCTCGGGGTGGAACTGGGTAGCAAACACATTTCCCTTGCCGATTGCACCTACGAATTCCTCTTCCCCATACCGAGCCGTTGCCACAGCCCATCCATCCTGCTCCAGTAGTCCCTCCCGATAGGGCACAGCATAAGAATGCACGTAGTAATATTTACTGACGTCCCTCAACCCGTACAGGCTTTCGCTCCGCGTTGTACCCTTACCCTTTGTGTATGCCGAGTTCCATCCAATATGCGGTACGCTTTTGCTACGAGAGTCAAATCGCGTCAGGCGGCCGGGCACCAAGGCGAGTCCAGGTACATCTGGATCCTCTTCGGAACCCTCGAAGAGGGCTTGCAAACCGACGCAAATACCCATAAAAGGTTTGCCCGAGTCGATATGTTTGCGGATGGGGTCAAGATAACCACTCTGGGAGAACTGTGACAGACAATGACCAAAATGGCCTACGCCAGGCAGGATCAGTTTCTGGTGTTGGGCCCGTCAGCTGGGCCCGAGAGACTGCATGCTTCGGTGAGTAATTGGCCTGATCACGTACCTCAGCATGTTGGACATCCTCGGGGTTTTTGATCCACTGTACGGTGTATCCCACCTTTTCGATTGCGTTCACCAGGGACCGTACATTGCCAGCAACGTAATCGAGAATGTGAACCGTGTTCATAGCGGCACAGTCAAGGTAGCAAATTTGACGGTCTTGCACCACCTCTGTACTTATCCGGAAAGGTATTGAGAATGATTAAACTGGTATGTATTTCGTACTTACCTCGTAGGTGAGTCATACACCTACAGCTACCGTGTTCAGGGAGGTTTGAGTTTAGGGAGGTACATTCCAGAATGAAGTTCTATCTGCTATACGATATTGCGGTGGATGTTCAACCTTCAGACATGGGACTGGGTTCTGATTTTGACTAAAGGTATGTAGGGTTCGTATGTGAAACCTGGAAGTTTCCTGAAGCAGTGCGAGTATCAGAAACCCGGACAACGAACGGTGGCCTTCAAGCACTAAGGTATATAAAGACCAGCAATTGATCCAGGCAGTCCAGCCCACTTAGAGCCCTACCGCCGAAGCAACACCCAAAGCCTAAGATGCAGCAGCGCGCTGAGCCAGTTCTGCACTCTGGCCCATGCGTCGAACCTAGACTCTCTAAGCCCTCGGAGCGACGTCAACGAAACCACTTGCTTAGTCGGACCAGTCTATCTTTTCTCATTAACTCTCGAACGAGACGAATTGTCCATTCCCGAGTTTGATTTCCCATTATTAGCGTCGCCTGCCTGCCAGCAACGAGTATTGACCATGCTTGTTGATTGCGTTCGAGTGACTCTTTATGGACCTGTTCAGTTGATGGCAACTGTACCGTGGTCGAATCTTGCTCAGAAGACGCAGTGTCTATTGAGCCCATATGCTGGGCTGCTGGTCCGGAGACTTTTCAGCTATGGTCAAAGAACGTTTGCGTTACGAAATGACGAGGAGAGTAGTGAGATATCTAGATTTTCAGGACAGTCGCAGATTTGTGGACAGAGTGAAGTTTGCTTCAACTGTCCTGTGGACAGGGCATGACAGCTGGTAGCTGCACAGAGGTAGGTGCGGATTCGTAGTGGCGGCGACAGCTTGACTGGGTATACGGAACAATTCAAATCCCAATACGATAATCACTCGAGACAGCTGTTCCTCGGATGAGGTACTGCTAGTGATTGCTGGCAATGGTTTGCCTGCTGGATCACAGCGCCTGTGCCAGGTAAAACAATCCATTTCGTGGCTAGGTAGGCGTTAGAACGTTGCCTATCGGCATAAGAAGGCATCTGATTCAATACTACCGGAGAGAACTGTCGTAGCTTTACGCCGGCTTCCTGAAAGATCGCTGCAATCTATAATGGTTAATGGAGAGTGTAACGAAGGTAGAGCGAAGAAAAGCTTCCACACCTCTGTATCCATACTGTAGCCCTGAGAATATACAACTTCCGAGATCCCAACTTGAGTGATCTTGATACTACATGTCAAGCATGGGCACCTACAACTCTCAATCAGCTCATAGCATGTCATTCTTTACTCGAAAGTCTCTTACGTGTCACAGTACAAGATTGAGCCTTCTCTTATTCTCTCTCTTCCAGCTTCCAGAAGGGCATTTTCCTCTGCATGTATGCACAAGCACGTTGAGAGTCCCACACCGGCGCCGTGGCCGTCGTTGCATCGAGGGCCTACTCTAGCGTCAGTCACCTAACTGGTTGAGCGGTTTGGAATCGACGTACATCCGCCTTCGTTGCAATTCTTGAGGTTCCTTGGTGTCCCATTGTAGCCTGTACTTATCACTCGCCTTTCGCGGACCAGAACGCACCCCACACGTCTTTTCATGCAATTACTTCGTTGCGCGGCCAATGACGCCAACTGCATGAAGTACTGGTCCCAACTGGGTCGCAAGCGTTGCTCGTTTGTCAGGTCCAACTCCAAGAGCGCGGCCCGCAGCTGCCCCAGCGATGATGTGGGGTTAACCAGCCGGACTTGGGCACGATCAATCAGCCGAGCGAGGCCATGCTTCGGGTTGTAAAGATGATCGTCGTTTCGAACCACGAACTCTTCGAGAGTCGGAGGAATCTGATGATAAAGCTCGCACCTGTAGAGACTAGCAAATTAGACGTTCGAGTTTGGGTGTGTGTTTGGAGATACAGACCTCCTTGCGAAACGCTTCCACCTAATACTGACCGGCGCATCAACACTGACGAGGATGAAGAAGGGTCTGCGTTGCAGGCTATCCAAGACCCTTTCGTCCCAGATGTCCGTGGTGACCCAACGCTGGGACCAGCGGGTTGTAGCGAAGTCTAGCAACGCATCGGCTGTGAGAAAGGTCGTATCGTCGACACTTTCACTGCCATTGGTATAGTCATGGTCCGGTACCGGGGATTGGGTGGCTGACTTCTCTACCAGAGGAGTTGAGGCTGTTTGTACAAGATGAAGTGTCTGGAAACCATGCCTAGCAACCAAGTCGTCGGCGACGGAGTGCTTTCCGGCACAGATACCTTTACACTGTCAACAAAGCGGTTGTGGATGGATGAATAGTAATTTGAATCCGACCTCCACAGAGTCCCAAGAGCATGGTGATTGATCCTTGATTCCCAAGCCCTACCCGGAAGCTACCTTACCTAGGGTAAGTGAGTGATTGTGATTCAATGCACCCTGATCACGCGTCACGCTATCACGCATCACGCTACCGTATTGACGCACATGCTTTGAAGCCAAGCCGTGGAGCCAAGGTATTTGTATTTGTACTTGTGCACACCCTACAAATACCTGTGACTCACATGTATATCTACACTACCTTACCGCCTACGCCTAACTCCAGGTATTTGTACCTTACCTACCAGGTACCTGGTATGGACAGCTCCGTGAAGCGATAAGAGTTACACATACACAACCTCTCTCACTTCCTTAATGAATAGGCTCTTCCCTTCTTCATCTTCTTGTTCATTCGCTGAAAGATGCTCAAATTCGCAAGCTTCTCCTCCGACATCGAGCTGCCTTTCTATACCTCCTTAGCTTCCCATAAGATCAACCATGACAAGCTTGACGACTCCGCCCGAAAGGTTTTGGGGTTGTATGAGATTCGCCCGACCGACGCTCCGGGTGCATCGTGTCGTCTTCAGGTGCATGGAAATGCTCTGACCAATGATGAGTCTGTGCGCCTGGCTTCCCGGAACCGGCCCGGTCTGCAGCTGATGGGAGACCCATAGCGTTGGCATCGGCTACTATCGCGCCGAGGGCTTGATCAGGAACGTCAACACTATAGAAGAATACAGGAATCTTGACAAGGCCGCTGTGCTCAACCGTGCTGGTCGAACTGTGAGCGCCGGTCGACATGGTTACATCACTAGAGCTTACATCCTGCGTAGATATGGGACGCCATAAAAGACGGCACTATATATTCGTGTCCGTCCCTTCTGTCTAGCTTCTCAGTCCTGTGCTTTGCCGACCTCAAACGTTACAAGTTCACGTATCTGTTCGGATTTCCAGCTCTGCACTCAAATCCATCCTGGAAAGTAGCATCAACTTCCGAGGAAGAACTCACTACGGAAGGTTTTGATGGCAAAGTCAACAAAACAGATGTGCGGCTCACAGGTTACGAGACGGCAGCTCTGGTAGACTGTGTGCAAACTTGGCGTTATGGTGCTGATGCTAGGCAACATGGCTTCTTCCTTGCGAAAAAGTTGAGACGCGGCACAGATGGGGAAGCAAAGCAGCTTGGATTCGACGCTTGTGATGTTGAGCAAGATCCAGATACTCGACTCCAACCCGTCACCCCTGGAACCCCATGGCAGGATCTTGGCTACGTTTGGGCAGTATCGTCCTTAGCAAGCTATGAAGATGGTTTCCTCAAGGCCGTCGAGCCGGAAGATCGATTCGTATGCTTTGCAGACCCGTCGACATACGTGGATCATCCTGGTTGGATGTTAAGGAATCTTCTGGTGCTCATACGGCAGCGTTGGGGACTTGATTCAGTCCGCATCCTCTGCTATCGAGATGTGCCATCACGTCGGGATGAGGCAAGAAGCATCATTCTAGACTTGCGCGTTGCGGATGACGAACCCACCGCAGCTAGCCTTTCCCCAGAAATACATTCAGCCAAAAATATGCCAAAGGTTACAGGCTGGGAGCGTAACAGGACCGGAAAAGTTACGAGTAGGGTCGCAAATCTTGGGGAGTACATGGATCCGCTCCGGTATGTGTCACTGTCTCCAACATAATACGTGACAATACAACTCGGTTTACTGACCTACTTTCATCAAGTCTCGCAGATCAGGCTGTCGATCTCAATTTGAAGTTGATCAAATGGCGAATCGCTCCTACATTGGATCTGGAAAAGATAAAGAACACGAAATGTCTGTTGCTGGGTGCGGGGACTTTGGGCAGCTATGTCGCGCGTAACCTCCTGGTGAGTCTGTTGAACCCGTAGATCTTTGGTCCCTGTCTGAATTCCCGGGGCGCTGCAGGGATGGGGTGTCCGGAAGATTACCTTCGTCGATAGCGCAAATGTGTCTTTCTCGAATCCAGTCCGACAACCGCTGTATGACTTCAAGGACTGCTTGGAAGGTGGTGCAAAGAAGGCACACCGTGCTTCTGAAGCACTGGCAGAAATTTACCCAGGGGTGGAGGCTACAGGTCATGTCATTTCTGTACCGATGGCAGGACATCCAATCATAGATGAGGAAAAGACCAAAGCCGATTTCGACACACTTCAAAAGCTTGTTCATGACCATGACGTGATATTTTTGCTGATGGACACGAGAGAATCGCGATGGCTGCCCACGGTGATGGGCAAGGCGGAGGGTAAAATCGTGATGAACGCGGCCCTTGGGTTCGACACCTTTGTCGTCATGCGACACGGCGTCAGAGTGGACCGGGCTCGAGATCAGGAACTCGGCTGCTATTTCTGTAATGATGTCGTAGCGCCTGCAGACGTGAGTCTTCTGTGTCCGCGCTGAGATTACTTGTCATCCTTAACACGATCCAGTCACTCACGGATCGGACGCTCGACCAGCAATGCACCGTCACCCGCCCCGGTGTTGCGGCCATAGCTTCTGCACTCCTTGTCGAAATCTTGGTGTCGATCCTTCAACACCCTGCTGGCGCCGTTGCTCCAGCCCCTGGATCTCACACCGAAGATCGCGGCGATCACCCCTTGGGCATCGTACCACACCAAATACGAGGGTTTCTCTCTAGTTTTCAGAACATGGTCATCCGCGGCCGGAGCTACGACTGCTGCAGTGCTTGCTCGGATAGGGTGGTTGACGCCTATAGGCAAGACGCCTGGGGATTCTTGAAGCGGGCACTTAACGAGAAGGGCTATGTGGAGGAACTCAGTGGTCTGGCAGAGGTCGGTCTTTGCCGACCCGAGCACACTGAACGGTATCGAGAGCTAATGCGACGAGATAGGTACAGCGCGCAGCTGAGGAGGCAGACGCTGGTGTAGACTGGGAGGAAGAGAGTGAGACGGAAGATGGAGACGATGGGGAGCTGATCTGACCTCTATCTTGCAAAAGCTTTTCTTGACAGCTGTACGAGGTAATGGCAGCCGATGAGCAGCTGCTATCACGGCAACTGTTGGTTCATCACGTTAGGAGCGTTTCGAACTACCTTGGAACGGCGCACACAGTAGGAGGTTCTTTACATTAGGATGATTCTCACGAGGGATGCTGATGCCCCAATATAGCAGGAATTCACGGCGGACAAGGGTCTAAGGAGTCCATGTCAACCTCAGGTATGGACGGCAATCGTCTGAAAAGTTATGTATATTACACATGCATGATGTCTTATGAGCTTTTGCGACTATTTTCTGGCTCCGCCACAGTTTTCCTCTTCAGTGCAACAAAGTATGCTTCTCTAGATTCCTACAAGTGAGTTAGCAATAATTCTTGGCGGTAGCACAGCGTTCCATTACACTTCGCGACGATTCGGGTTTCTCCCGGTGGACCTTATGGAAAAGTCTCTTCAAGTGGGCTTCTAGAGCCTTGTCCTCCGCTCCTTGATAGAACTTACAGACAAAGTAGCCCCCGATCCTTAAGGTATCGGAGCAGAATTGGAGTGCTGCCATGCACAAGTCCTGTTTGTCACATGAGTAAGCCAGTCTCGGATCCTCCCTTATCGGTTGGACTTGTACCATACTGCCTGCATGGTCTCTGAAGCTCATGCCGCTCGTGTTCATCATCCTATAGTACGGGTCACTCAGACTCCTTTTCCAAAATCCGGTAGTCTGCTCCCAGGGCGCGGACATATCACTGAGAACCACATCGACCATCCTTCCCTCTGCCTTTTCCTTCTGCTTTCTGCTCAAGTGACCGCTATCTTCCTCTGAGTCAGTCGTGCCCGAGTCGTCTGTGTCAGCCCTCCGCTTCAGGTCAACGTAACCCACGTCCGCATCGTCAAGTTCAGCGTGTGTCAAGGTATCGCCGCTTTCTGTTGTTGACAAGACTCTTTGCTGCCGTGGACGTCCTCGCCCGGGATGTGAGAGGAAGTCCTTCACCTCCGCTTGAACGGCGGCAGACAGAAAGTTGCCCTGGATGGTCGAAACGCCTTTCGGCGGTTGAGCGGGTATGATATCGATACCCAACACTCGGCCGTTAGGCGACGTCCGATCAACCGCTACCTGGGACCACGAGCCAGGAGCGTATCCCTTTAACAGGTCAGTCGTACTGCGTTCTCAGGGCAAAGTCCGGTCCAAATACCAGATCAACGACTGTCTGACCCGGTCTGAAGATTCGGTACTTTTCATTGATCTAAGAGATAGCTGTGAGTCAAGACGCTAGGAGGTTGACTGTGGCCTGGGCACCTCAAGTAATTTGAACGCAGCTCTGCTCTTAAGACCCTGCACTTTTGCTTCCCTTGCGAACCTGTCCCGACCCTGCCGGCTTTGCCAGATCTTTGACGATGAGCTGGAACATCGACTTTGCGCCCAGTCAACACTTCGAGACGGCGGGGCAAGCTGAAGGCAGCATTTGGGCGCCGTGACCAGAGACTTCAGACTATGAATGCCTGGTCGACGGACATAGTGATGATGAGATATCATGAAGCATCACCTCCAGTTACACATTACGGAGCGCAATCAGGGTTGAGATCCGGCGAGGGCTAGCACAGCAGGTCGAATAATAATTATGTAATCACAGCAAAGGTCCCTACTGTAAGGCATCATTATGGGTAGAGAACTCCTAAACCAACTCAACTCTGCTATCTGCTACAATTGCATGAGATTCATACGAAGATCCCAAAACATCCGAAGTCGATGAGATGTAGGCAGAGATGCCGAAGCCATCGACCCACCTCCCTACTCTTCCTTGATATTCCATCACCGTGGATCTCCTGTCTTAGCTTGGTCTTTTAAGAGGGTCAATTTCCAGTATTTGCCTTCTTGTCTTTCTTCAGAGGTGAAAATGACCCGAAAGCGCCAGCACCAGCAACTGGTCCGATTCGGGTGCTGCCTTTCGGTCCTGCGAGACCTCCTTTCCCAAGCAGCCCGAAATCTTTACCCAACACTAGTGGTACTCTTGCTACGGCTTTGACGTTGTCTCTATCGTCATCGTCAAACAGCGTCTTTCCGAGCGCGTTGCCCAACAACTTTCTTTTCTTTTTCCTCTGCTCTAAGTCTTCTCCAAGGGAAGGAATATTCAGCTCCGAACTCGTTTCGATAAGGCCACCCTCGGTGTCCGTTACTCTCATTTCGATGAGTGGCTCGTTCTCGTCGTGCTGTTCCTCCGCGACGTTTTCCAAAGATGGTTTCATGGACTGCTTCCGGGATATGGGCGCCTTTGCATTGAGTTTTCCCATCCGCGCGGACCCAAGAGTGTGTACTTTCGTCGTGAGGCTTGCAGTCGCACCCCTCTTATCAACCTTGGAATCCGGCTTCGGCTCCGAACTAGCAGATGGTGATCGTCCAACATGCCAAGCATTGTCCAGCCGTTCAGCTTGCGATGGCATATCCTGCTTCTGCTTGCTCACGTATTCGAAGCCGTCTTCGTCTCCGGGGCTATCTGGAGCTACACTAGCTGTACGATTGAGAAAGGGTGTAATTGAAAAGATAGATTTGTCGCCAGGAAGTGTTGAAGTTCGTTTCCCACGTTTGGCAGGTGCTGGGAGTCCCGGGGTACCTATGGTTGCGTCCATATCTAATTGTATCGCTGATCGCTTGCGTGGGTTTCTGGTCACCTTTTCCTGATCCCTAGAGAACGTCGCTTGAGATGCTGTTGTCGCTGTTGAGACTGAAGCCTTGTGTAATTCAACTTCAGTTTGCTTGAGCTTCTCCTTTGTTGTTCGTAGCTTATTTCTAAACGCGTCAAGCTTCCCTTCCAGGATTGATTTCTTCCCTTCCCAGCATGCCATTTCCTTCTGCGCATCTCGCCCTACTTTCTGCCTATCTCGCCTCTCCTGCGCCAGTTCCTTGCGTAGTTCCTCGATCTGGTTTTCTAGTCTAGTGTCCTTCTCAGTAACCTTTTCTTGGGTAGTTAAAGCGCGCTGCGTAGTGCGCCTTTCCGTTTCCAACTCGAGCTGGGTGGTACCAAGTTGTCGTTGCAGGGATAATTTCTCTGACAAGACCACCTGATATGCCTCGGTTTGCGATCGAAGGGACTCGAGCTCCGGCTTCAGATTCAACAGCTCACGGGTCAGTGCTAATTTCTCCGTTAAGAGCTTGGTCGAGTCCATTGAGACGCCATTGAGTGCTGTAAGTTCCGTCTGACTCCTAAGTCAGACATCTATACCAGGGGTAATCACTCTAGCAATACCCACCTTTAGATTATTTGCCTCCCTCAACTTTGCTCTGAGGTGGCCTTGCGTGAGCTGTAAATGATCTCCGAGATCCACCATTTGCGCTTTCAGTTGCTCCGTAACGCTCTCCAGCTGGCAGATTTGATCCTCATTATACGCAAGCTCTTGGCATAAACGGTCATTCTCATCCTCAAGTATGATATTCTTCAGGCGCAATTGCCTTGCGTTTTCTTGCTCAAAAAGGAACTCCGTGCGTCGAGAGGCCTTTTCGTAGGTAAGCTCTAGAGAACTTCTTTCGATCGCTCGTCTCCACTATACACTTCGTAAGCTAATGACCACAAGTAAAGGAGATGATGAAGATTGTATACTTCAGACAGCTCCGCCGCGTTATGCAACTCCATGTCGCTATTGGGACGATGCGTGCAGGTTGCAAATGATGCGGGCGCGGGCGCGCGAAGCAGGTAAACAAAAGCCCCAGTGGAAACGGGACGCTATTACTAGTACGGATTAGTGTCCAAGACCTACGGGACGTGTGGCTACATGAAGCGATTACCTCTGACTACAAATGTATCTTGGAGTCAATCTCTAGCAACCTGGACTTCTGTATTGATTCGTGTTTAAGATGTGGTTTCTCAAAGCATTTGCGCTGTCTCTAATCCCTCTTTCTACTCTATCTGCAAAAAGCTCAACCGGCAGCAAGTTTGAACGCTATTCTTCGAAGTCTACCTCTCCCGCTCCTCTACAGCTCGACGATAGCGGATACGATGATCTGACAGCTGCTCCTCGCGACTACACAGTTGCAGTGCTGCTCACTGCGCTGGAGGTGAGGTTTGGCTGCCAGCTATGCCGGGAATTTCAACCCGAATGGGACTTGATAGCAAGGAGTTGGAATAAAGGGGACAAAGGCGGGCAGTCGCGGGTCTTATATGGCACTCTGGACTTTGCTGAGGGCAAGGCTACTTTTCAGAAGGTCAGCCAGCATTAGGTGCTTTTGCTCCACAGCCGAGACCAATGAATTGACCAAGCCAAATCGGACAGCTCATGCTACAAACCGCTCCTGTTCTCCTACTATTCCCGCCCACTATTGGGCCTGACGCAAAGGTTGATGGGAACGCGATAAGGTTCGACTTTAACAACGGGTAAGTGAGGGGCAGACTATTTGGGTTTTAGTTCTGACGGTCACCCAACAGCCCACAATCCGCTGAGCAGATATACTCTTGGATCACGCGACATCTGCCAGAGGGGCCAAAGCCCGCGATTGTCCGGCCTATCAACTATGTTCGACTCGTCGTCGTGACTACTGTCGTCCTCGGCCTTGTGACCCTCATCAGCGTGGCCTCGCCCTATATCTTGCCGATCCTTCAAAACAGAAAACTATGGGCGGCGATAAGTCTGATCACTATCCTCTTGTTCACAAGCGGGCACATGTTCAACCACATCAGGAAAGTCCCCTACGTCTCCGGTGACGGCAAAGGTGGTATTAATTATTTTGCTGGGGGCTTCTCTAACCAGTTTGGGTTGGAAACCCAAATCGTTGCTGCAATGTGTAAGTCTAATGCTATTGCCGCCCGAGTAACCGGTCAACCTGAAGACTTACCTTGTTGAGTCCAGATGGTGTGCTTTCCTTCGCAACTATATCCCTCGCGCTCAAGGTCCCCCGCATCAAAGAGTACAAGAAGCAGCAAGTCGCTGTCTTTGCTTGGGGAGCTGTGGTGTTACTGATGTACAGTTTCCTGCTTAGCGTGTTCAGGATGAAGAATGGGGGCTATCCGTTCTATTTGCCTCCGTTCTAGCAGCTGTATCAATAGATTTCTCTAGTCAGCACAAAACTAATATCAGTTGTTTTATGGGTAAAAGCCTTCGCTGGTCCATGTGACTGCATAAAGACTCGGATAGTTAGCTCCGAGTAAAGAAGACTTCTATAGTCTATGTATATACATAGTAGCTGGTATATACCTGACTGTCCTCGCTGCCCTCACCGCCATCACTATCTCACTGCTCTCACAGTCCTCATTGCTGCCCTTGTTGCTGTTCTGGGTTCTTTATTCATATTTATTTATTCTTCATACATCACATGCAGCCTATGAGACAATGACAGTTAAAGACAGAAAATAGCACATAAGACTTTCAACATAAGAAATCCACATGCAGATGTGCTTTTTAATCACTTCTTCACAGTCAGACTGTTTTCTTGATTATTTAATTGACTTTTTGTCACGATTTCTATTCGCCTCGAGGGCCTCGATCGTGTCCGCCTCACTTGCATGCTCGCTGCCTTCCCGATAAGGCAATTGCTCCTTCCCTTCACCGACATGGCTAAATGCCTCATATGACACTGTTGCTTAGCCTGTCACTTGCTCAGCCATAGGTCTATGTATATATAGAGCAGTATTCTCATCATAGCTAGAAGTCAGCTTCTTACACACACACAATTTTAACAAATTGATAGCATCAACTGCACTATCAGCTCACATATAGTGACATCAAATTTAATTCATCAGAAACTCAATCATTTAATCTGAGTATCAGTTAATCATTTTATCATAACATTATAACTCTTCTAAACATTCTACTTTCACATCATCATTCTTATCTCATCAGGCCTGACTATCTGACCATCAGACTAAACATTTATTTAAATATATAATTAATTTTATTTAATTCATCAGTCTTAACAATACATCTTAATGCTGTTTAAGTCTTTATCATAACAGTCTTAACTTCATTACATATTCAAAGCACTTTTACCTGACTCTAATCTCTTTATCAGTGTATTTATCAGAACTAAAGACAAGAAAAA
>JAABVA010004316.1_pt1 | contig 13198 bp, 15 predicted proteins | sample 5560331 | NCBI WGS metagenome assembly JAABVA01 (sample SAMN12812661, study PRJNA571458) | rock metagenome | isolation source: Antarctica rocks | place: Antarctica: Victoria Land, Mt New Zealand sud | collected 2016-01-07
AAGTGGTATGTCGAGCAAATCCTCAATGCCGGCTGCGCCTTCGTGAACTGCATCCCGGTCTTTATCGCCCGCGAGGACTACTGGCAAAAACGGTTCATGAACAAGGGACTGCCGGTGATTGGCGACGACATCAAAAGTCAGGTCGGCGCGACGATTACCCATCGCGTTCTTACCCGATTGTTCGAGGATCGCGGTGTACGCATTGACCGGATGTATCAGTTGAACTTCGGCGGCAATACGGACTTCCTTAACATGCTCGAACGCGACCGCCTGGAATCGAAGAAAATCTCCAAGACGAACTCCGTCACGAGTCAGTTGCCGTACACGATCGCGCCCGAGAATATTCATGTAGGCCCATCGGACTACGTGCCGTGGCTGACCGACCGCAAATGGGCAAACATCCGCATCGAGGGGACGACCTTCGGGAATGTACCACTCTCGCTCGAACTGAAGTTGGAAGTTTGGGACAGCCCGAACTCGGCGGGAGTGGTCATTGATGCGATCCGCTGCGCGCGCCTCGCCCTCGATCACGGTTTGAGTGGCGCGCTCACTGCCCCGTCGTCCTACTTCATGAAGTCGCCGCCCGTGCAGGTGACGGACGATCAGGCGCGGCAGGATACCGAAACCTTCATCCAGACCTATGTCCGCGAAACCGCCGAGAGAAAGAAGATCGCGAAGGCCGTCTCAAGCGGCGGTAACGATTAAACCGTGATTGTTCGTAGGGGCGGTTCATGAACCGCCCTCTCGCGGCATCCGGGCAATCCGGGCATAGATGGTCCGCGACAATGAGGAAGGGCGGTTCACGAACCGCCCCTACGCAATCATTGCTGTATTGGCTTGTCCGACTCGCATCCGCGCTTCTGATGGTCATTCCCGTGCGCCTCTCGTATGCCCTCGCAGGGACACTCGGGGAGGCATACTGTTTTGTGCGGCCGTCGCACTGTCGCTGGGCGGCGTTCAACCTTGCCCGAGTGCTGAATGAACCGGATACATCGCCGTATGTGCGCAAAATCGCGCGACAGTCGTTCGGCAACTACGCCCGCGTGCTCGTGGATTTCTTTCGCATGCCGTATATCACGCATGCCGACATCAACGCCCACGCGAGCGTCACCGGCGCCGAGCATCTCGCGCGTGCCGCCGCCGAAGGGAAAGGGTTCATCGTCGCGACCGGGCACATGGGGTCGTGGGATCGGGCGGGCGCGGTCTTTACGGGGTTTGGCTATCACGCATCGGTCCTCGTGGATACCTTTTCGCCGCCCGCACTCGACCAATGGGTGACGCGCATGCGGCGGAAGTTCAAGATGAACGCCATTGCTGTCGAGAAACCCGGCGCGCTCAGGGAGATGTATCGCGTTTTGCAGCGGGGTGAGGCGCTTGTCGTCCTCATTGACACGCCCGATCCGCAGGGCATCCCAGTGATGTTTTTCGGCGAGCGGACGACGTTCCCGGCCGGTGTCGCGCAATTGGCGTTACGGACCGGCTGCCCTGTCGCCATCGCGGCCCTTTTCCGTCGGCCGGATATGGTGACGTACGATGGCTTCTGTGAACTCATCTCACTTGGCACAGCGGATGCTGACCCCCCGGCGAATGCTGCGGTGCTGACACAACGGATCGCGACAGCGTTGGAACGGGCAATCGTCGCGTACCCCGCGCAATGGTACATGTTCCGCCCGCTCTGGCCTGAGAAGGGAAGTGCTGAGTGCTGAGGACGGATACGGGTAAGGCAACGAGGAATGCGCGATGACCACTCAGCACTCGTTTTGCTCATTGTTCTGAGTTCGCTACAATACGGGCGGAGAACGGCGCGTGGGGAGTATGGGTACGGGAAGACGGGCGGAACGGTGCTATACCGCTATTATCGCTTTTGTGAATGGCTGGCATCATCGCTGCCGCCGCGCATTGCCTATGCAATGGCACGGGTGGCTGGTGTGGGGCAGTTTATTCTCTTTCGCGGCCTGCGCCGAACGCTGATTGCAAACCAGCGGCGGCTCGTACCCGGCGCCTCACGCCGCACGATTGCCCGGAGCGCCCGACGCGCCTCCATTTCGGTCGCCAAGAATTACCATGATCTCTTTCGTCTTCCGTCGCTCTCGCGCCAGGATTTGCTCGCCTATTTCGAAGGCCGTGGCGTCGAACATCTCGCTGCGGCGTATGCTCGTGGCAAGGGTGTTATTATCGTCGCGCCGCACCTGGGCAGTTACAATCTCGTTCCATCCTATGTCAGCAGCCTCGGCTATCCGATTATTGCCGTCGTCGAGCATATCCGCGATCCGCGCTTGCACGACTACTTCTTTCGCTTGCGGGCCAATCAAGGCGTGCAATTGGTCACGACCGGCCCCGAGGACGTGCGCACGATCATCCGCGCGCTGCGTGCTGGCAAGGTCGTGATGATGCTGGCGGATCGCACGGTCGGTACAAGCAGCGATGAAGTGATCTTTTTCGGCGAACGGACGGGCCTGCCTGCCGGTCCCGCCTTACTTGCCCGACGCACGGGAGCGGCGTTGCTCCCCGCCTATGCGTATCGCGTCGGCAACACGCGCTCGATCGCTGTTGCTCTGCCCGAAATGCAGTTGCCCGAATCCGTCGGCACGCCCGAACAGCGCCGCGCCGCTGATACGCAGGCGGTCGCGCACGAACTCGAGAAGATGATTCTCGTCGCGCCCGATCAATGGGATATTCTCCAGCCCGTCTGGCCGCGCCAGCCGGTCGTGCTTGCATCGGAGATGAGTGAGGCGGCCGGTTGACGCTATCGGGTCGGGAAACGCCGCTCGTTGTTCTCCAGCGCGATCATCTGCTTCTCGTTCGTACTGACGACCCGCGCTGGCTCGCGGCGCGTGATGCGCTCCGGCCGTTCGCCGAATTGATGCGGCTCAGCAGTGGGTTCGCTAACTACCGGCTGACACCGCTCTCGCTCTGGAATGCTGCCGCTATCGGTCTCGACGCCGCAGCGGTTCTCTCCACGCTCCATGACCTGACCGCATCACCGATCATGTCGAGTACGGCAGCCTTCGTCCACGAGACGTTCGCACATGCAAACGCAGTTCGATTGCGCGAAACCAGCGATGGCATTGCGTTGATGAGTGCTGACCCGGAACTGCTTGGCATGCTCTGCGCGCGGTCGGGTTTGTCACTCTCGCCGGTTGTGCGGGATAGTGATGGGCATGGAGTCGTTGTCGTGGCGCCCGATCAGCGCGGGCGACTCAAATTGGCATTCGCCGCGCTCGGTTTTCCGGTGCGGGACGAGCTGCGGATTGCCGAAGGCGCGCATCTGCCATTCAATCTGCGCCCGGACGCACCCGGATTGCGCCCATATCAGCGTGAGTCCGTTGCGGCGATGGCACGGACATCCGGTGGTGGCGTTATCCTCCTGCCATGCGGGGCGGGGAAGACGCTCGTCGGTATCGCGGCGGCGGCGCGCTTCCAGTCGCGCACGCTTGTCCTCTGTCCGGGGCGAACGAATGCTACGCAGTGGGAGCGCACCTTTCGCGCCTGGACAGACCTGCCGCCCGAAGCGGTTGGCATCTTTGATGGCAGCCAACCGCGACTATACCCGGTGACGATTGCAACCTATCAGGCTCTGACCGCGCGTCTACACGGTGCGGATCTGCCGCGCCATCTCGGTACGTTCGCCGACGCCGACTGGGGTCTGGTGATCTACGACGAGGCGCACATGCTCCCGGCGGATGGGTTCCGACTCTCCGCGAGCGCCGCGATGCAGTCGCGGCGGCGGTTAGGGCTCACAGCAACGCTGATCCGCGAGGATGGCCGGGAGACTGATGTCTTCGCGCTCGTCGGGCCGGTCCTGTTTAGCCGCCCGTGGCGCGAGTTAGAGGCGCAGGGATGGATTGCCCCGGCCCGCTGCGTCGAGGTGCGCGTGCCGCTCGCGTCGGGCTGGCCACCGCCGGGGATAGCGATGGACGCGACCGCCGCCGCGCTCAACCCGCGCAAGGATGCGGTGGTTGAACGGTTGCTCGCGCGGCATCGTGGCGCGGCGACGCTGGTAATCGGCGGGCATCTCGATCTCTTGCACCGGCTCGCACGGCGGCTACGTCTTCCGCTCATTACGGGCGACACGCCGAGTGCAGAACGCGAGCGGCTCTATATGGCTTTTCGCGCTGGTGAGACGCGCGCACTGATCGTGTCGAGCGTGGCGAATCAAGGGGTAGATCTGCCCGGCGCGACGGTTGCCATTCAGGTTTCCGGCCATTTTGGTTCCCGGCAAGAGGAGGCACAGCGCCTCGGTCGCTTGCTCCGGCCCAATGAGTGTGGCGCCAGAAGCGTCTTCTATACACTTGTGACCACCGGGACGAGTGAAGTGCAGTATGCCCGTCACCGGCGGCTTTTTCTTGTGGAACAAGGGTACACCTACGCGGTCGAGCATGCGGGACGCGCGTGAACGCGGGAATTCAGGGTAGACGCCATCTGGGGAATTTCGGATATACGCGAAAGTGTTGACGGGATTTCTCGGAATTGGTATACTCTCCCTTCGCGGCTGCCGCACGGGTGGTAGGCGTGAGTGAACTGAAGGAGAAACGTAGGAATGCCAACGATTAGCCAGCTGGTGCGCAAGGGTCGAACGCCCGTATCGAAGAAAACGAAAGCGCCGGCGCTCCAGTTCACAAACAACTCACTCGGTCGGTATGCCGGCCAGACGAAAGCGGGGAAGGGTTCGCCACAGAAACGGGGCGTTTGCACGCAAGTGAAGACGATGACCCCGAAGAAGCCGAACTCGGCCCTCCGCAAGATCGCCCGTGTCCGCCTCACAAATGGGATCGAAGTGACGGCATACATTCCGGGCGAGGGGCACAACCTACAGGAGCACTCAGTCGTCCTCATTCGGGGTGGCCGCGTGAAGGACTTGCCGGGTGTGCGGTATCACATCGTACGTGGTACGCTCGATGCGCGTGGTGTCGAGGATCGGAAAAAGGGCCGGTCCAAGTACGGCACCAAGGCACCTAAGGTCGGCGCGGCGCCAGCCGCGAAGCGTCGGTAATTGCAGACGCGGGTGAGCTAACGGCTCCCCGGCTGTGCAAGGACCGAAAACCGACCCGCTAGGGTGTGAGCACGTCAGGAGCGGAAGGGGCAAAATCCGGCCCCCCGCTCTTTCGTGTGACTGGCAGATTGTTTGGAAGGTTGAGGAGAGCGAGCGCAATGCCAAGGCGAACAAAGGTTATCAAGCGTGAAACCCTGCCCGATCCCCGCTATGGGAGCGTCATCGTTCAGCAGTTCATCAACAAGCTGATGATGAACGGCAAGAAGGGTCTCGCCGAGAGTATCGTCTACGAGGCGTTCGACAAGATTCACGAGCGCACCGGGCGCGATGCGTTGGAAGTCTTCGAGACGGCGATGCGTAATGCCACGCCGGTGATCGAAGTGAAGCCTCGGCGTGTCGGTGGCGCGACGTTGCAGATACCTGTCCCGATCGAGGGGCCGCGCCGCGCCTCGCTCGCCATCCGCTGGCTTTTGGGCGCGTCGCGCAGCCGCAACGGCCGCACGATGTCGGACCGCCTCTCGGCAGAAGTGATGGACGCTTTCAACAACACAGGCGCGACGATTAAGAAGAAGGAAGACACGCATCGCATGGCGGAAGCGAACAAGGCGTTCGCCCATTACCGCTGGTAGTGCGGGGCAGTCGGCACTAGCCAATCGGTGGCTGGCGGAAGCCATTTCCGACTGACGACCGCTGACTGGCTACACGGACCTATTGAGACAACGAACACAACGGGAGCCTGATGGAAGGCTCCAGCCGAATAGCAAACAGGGATAAAGAAGACATGAGTGTAGTGACACAGGCAGTACCACTTACGCAACGGATGCAGGCGCTCGAAAAGACGCGCAACATCGGCATCATCGCGCACATTGACGCGGGCAAGACGACGACGACCGAACGCGTCCTTTATTACACTGGACGCATCCATCGCACCGGCGAAGTGCATGACGGCGCGGCGACGATGGACTGGATGGAGCAGGAGCGCGAGCGTGGCATCACGATCACCTCTGCGGCGACGACCGCGTTCTGGTCCAAGAGCGAGCGCAATGGTGACGCGAAGCAACCCGACGCGGTGCGCATCAATATCATTGATACCCCCGGCCACGTAGACTTCACCGTTGAGGTAGAGCGTTCTCTCCGCGTGCTCGATGGTGGCGTCGTCGTCTTCGATGCTGTCGCCGGTGTCGAGCCGCAGAGTGAGACGGTCTGGCGGCAGGCGGACAAGTATTCCGTACCGCGCATCTGTTTTGTCAACAAGATGGATCGTACCGGCGCGAACTACGAGCGGACGATCGAGATGATTATTGATCGTCTCCGCGCCCGCCCGGTGGCGATTCAGTTGCCGATCGGCAGCGAGGACAAGTTTCGTGGTGTGATTGATGTCTTCGAGCAGCACGCCATTATGTATTATGACGACAAGGGTACTGATATTCGCATCGAGCCGATTCCAGCGGAACTCCAGGCGAGCGCGGCGCAGGCGCGCCTTGATCTTGTCGAGGCAATCGCGGAGACAGACGAGGAATTAACCCTTCGCTATCTCGAAGAAGGTGAGTTCTCCAACGACGAACTGCGCGCCGCTTTGCGGAAGGCAACGATCGCCAATCTGCTCGTCCCGGTACTCTGCGGTACCGCGCTGAAGAACAAGGGCGTTCAGTCCATGCTCGACGCGGTAGTGGACTACCTGCCCTCACCGCTCGATGTGCCGCCGGTAGTGGGTGCGAACCCGAAGACGGACGCGGAAGAGACGCGCGGACTCGGTGAGGACGAACCGTTCAGCGGCCTCGTCTTCAAGATCGCCAATGACCCGCACGTTGGTAACCTCGCCTTTGTCCGCGTCTACAGCGGCAAGTTGGAGAAGGGTACGTATGCGCTCAACTCCTCCAAGGATCGCCGCGAGCGCGTCGGCCGCTTGATGCGGATGCACGCTAATCACCGCGAAGACATTGAAGAGGTATTGGCGGGGGACATCGCGGCAATCATCGGCCTGAAGGATTCCTTCACCGGCGACACGCTCTGCGATCCGACGCATCCCATCGTTCTCGAATCCATCAATTTCCCGGAACCGGTCATTCAGGTCGCCATCGAGCCGAAGACGAAGATGGACCAGGACAAGATGGGCATGGCTCTCGCCCGATTGGCACAGGAAGATCCGACGTTCCGTGTGCGTACGGAAGAGGAGACGGGCCAGACGTTGATTGCCGGCATGGGTGAGTTGCATCTCGAAGTGATCGTGGATCGTATGCTCCGCGAGCACAAGGTGGAGGCGAACGTCGGTCGTCCACAGGTCGCGTACCGCGAGAGCATTACGAAAACGGTCAAGCAGGAAGGTCGCTTCGTCCGCCAGTCCGGTGGTAAGGGCCAGTTCGGTGATGTCTGGATCGAAGTCTCGCCCGCTGAGCGCGGCGCGGGATTCACCTTCGAGGACAAAGTTGTCGGCGGCTCCATCCCGCGCGAGTACATTCCGGCGGTTGAAGCGGGCGTAAAGGAAGCGATGGAGGGCGGCGCGTTCGCGGGCTATCCCATCGTGGACATCAAAGTCTCGCTGTATGACGGCTCCTATCACGAAGTGGACTCCAGCGAAATGGCATTCAAGATCGCTGGTTCGATGGCGCTCAAGGAGGCTGTTCGCAAGGCAGGGCCGGTCGTGCTCGAACCGATTATGAAGGTCGAGGTGACAACGCCGGACAACTTCATGGGTGACGTGATCGGAGACCTTTCGAGCCGCCGCGGTCAACTAGCGTCCATGACGGAGCGTTCAGGTGCGCAGATCATCAATGCGTTCGTGCCGCTGGCGAATATGTTCGGGTATGCGACCGACCTGCGTTCAATGACGCAGGGGCGCGCGTCGAACTCGATGGAGTTCGATCATTACGAGCCGTTGCCACCCAGCCTCGCCGACGAATTGGCCCAGAAGGCGACGACGCGACGATAAACGAGTTTGATTGGGCCGGGCATCGCCGCTTCGGCCCATTGTATTGAGTGACAGAGAGGTACCGAACGATGGGCAAAGCAAAGTTTGAGCGGAACAAGCCGCATGTGAATGTAGGCACGATCGGGCATGTAGATCATGGCAAGACGACCCTGACCGCCGCGATCACCAAGACGCTCGCCCTCAAGGGGCAGGCGAGTTTCAAGGCCTTTGACCAGATTGACAACGCCCCCGAAGAGCGTGCCCGCGGCATCACGATCGCCATCGCCCATGTCGAGTACGAGACGGACAAGCGGCACTACGCCCATGTGGACTGCCCTGGTCATGCCGACTACATCAAGAACATGATTACCGGGGCGGCGCAGATGGATGGGGCGATCCTGGTCGTGAGCGCGCCCGATGGCCCGATGCCCCAGACCCGGGAGCACATCCTGCTGGCGCGCCAGGTGGAAGTGCCGGCAATGGTCGTCTTTCTGAACAAAGTGGACATGATGGACGACGAGGAACTGCTGGAACTGGTCGAGTTGGAGGTGCGCGAGCTCTTATCCTCCTACGGCTTCCCCGGTGACGACATCCCGATCATTCGGGGCAGCGGGCTGGCGGCGTTGGCGAGTACGTCGACGGACATCAGTGCGCCGGAGTACGCGCCGATCTTCGAGCTGATGCGGGCGGTGGACGACTACATCCCCACTCCTGAACGGGCGATCGACCAGCCGTTCCTGATGCCGGTGGAGGATGTCTTCTCGATCAAGGGGCGCGGGACGGTGGTGACCGGGCGGATCGAGCGGGGGATCGTCAAGATCGGGGATGAGGTGGCGATTGTCGGCTTGGCGGCAGCGGAGCGGAAGGTGATCGTGACGGGTGTGGAGATGTTCCAGAAGACGCTGGATCAGGGGCAGGCGGGAGACAACGTCGGCTGCCTGCTGCGCGGGGTGGAGCGGGCGGATATCGAGCGGGGGCAGGTGCTGGCGAAGCCGGGCTCGATCAAGCCGCTGCAGAAGTTTGCGGCGGAAGTGTACGTATTGGGGAAGGACGAGGGAGGGCGGCACACGCCGTTCTTTCCGGGCTACCGGCCACAGTTCTACATCAGGACGACGGATGTGACGGGAGCGATCGAGTTGCCGGAAGGGGTGGAGATGGTGATGCCGGGGGACAACATCCAGATGAAGGTGGAGTTGATCACGCCGGTGGCGATCGAGGAGGGGCTACGGTTTGCGATCCGCGAGGGTGGTCGCACCGTCGGCGCGGGTGTCGTCACCTCTGTCAAGTAATAGGCGGTTCGAGGTTCGCAGTTCGAAGTCGCACAGCAGGCGTTTACTCCGCACTCCGAACTTCCCCTGAAAGGAGCGTCCCGTGGCAAAAAGAAAAGCGGACCGCACGATCGTCACACTCGAATGTACGGAGTGCAGCAACCGCAACTACACGACCGAGAAGAACAAGCGGAACGATCCGCAGCGGATGGAACTGAAGAAGTATTGCCGGACGCAGCGGAAAGTGACCGTTCATCGCGAGACGCGGTAAGGGCAACCTCACCCCCGACCCCCTCTCCTTTGCTTGGCAGCAAAGGAGAGGGGGAGCGATGCGGGGAGCGTGGAAGGTTCTTGCATGCGACGGCACGCTCAGCGTTTTCCCTCCCTTCTCTATTGCTGCCAAGCAATGGAGAGGGGCCGGGGGGAAGTTTCTGCCTCTTGCGGAGAAGGCCGTTCGTGCGGTACGATGTATCGGTTGTCTGCGCGTCCAGGCGCGGCGGAGGGGCGTAGCTCAATTGGCAGAGCAACGGTCTCCAAAACCGTAGGTTGCAGGTTCAAGTCCTGTCGCCCCTGCCATTTCTCGCTGACGCGGAAATGGTATCGCCGATACTGGTCGTCACAGAGCAACGGCAGAGATTGATGAGGAACGAGGGCGTCGCGAACCCCGCCGCGTCCCCGTCGGAGCGCATAACGGCACGCAAGCGTGCGGAATTTCGAGGCAACGGTGGCAACAACGCGGACAACCAGGCCAACAACCAATTCCATTGCACGCACCTTTAGCCGGTTGCGCCACGGTTCCACAGAGACGATCAGCGAGTTGCGCAAGGTTGTCTGGCCCGATTCTCAGACGACCCGCAACCTGACCCTCGTTGTCATCGGCATCTCGGCGGCGATTGGCGTCCTGCTGGGTCTGACGGACTCGCTCCTGACCGCCCTCTACACATTGCTGGAGAAACTCGGCTAGGCCGGGAGGGAGGTCACGCGCTATGGTTCGCAGTTTACGCGCCCGACTGGCCGAACGGAACGGCGTCAGCACCGAAGAGGGGCAATGGTTCGTCGTCCATACCTACTCCGGCCACGAAGCGAAGGTCAAGAAGAACCTCGAATCACGGATCGAAACGATGGACATGAGCGAGAAGATCTTCGAGGTGATCGTCCCGACCGAGGAGGAGATCGAGATCAAGAACGGCCAGCGCCGCACCGTCAATAAGAAGGTCTATCCTGGCTACGTGCTTGTCAAGATGAAGATGGACGATGACTCGTGGTACGTCGTGCGCAACACGCCGGGCGTGACAAGTTTCGTCGGTATGGGCACGAAGCCCACGCCACTCGGTGACAATGAAGTCTTCGCGATCAAGACGCAGATGACAGCGGAAGCGCCACGTATCAAACTAAGCCTCGCCGTCGGCGACAATGTCCGCATCGTGGACGGGCCGTTCCAGGATTTCGAGGGACGGATTGACGAGGTTAACCAGGATAAGGGGCGCGTCAAAGTGCTCGTCTCCTTCTTCGGGCGAGAAACCGCAGTGGAGTTGGACTTCCTGCAAGTGGATCGTAATATCTAGGGTTCTTCGGGGCTGCAAGGCCCCTCTTTTACGAAAGGGAGGAAATCTTGAATCAAAATAGCGAGATTCCTCAGCAAAAAGCATCCTTTCGTATTGGCGAACACGTTACAGGTATCTGTGGGCCGTTTCAGGACTTTACTGTGCGCGTAGACAGCACTGATGAAGCGAAAGAACGAGTGAAAGTGCTCGTTCCCTGGCATCCGGGACAGTTTAAAGACAATGAGTTCGTTCCACTGTACGAGCATCCCCAGGAACTGTTGGTGGAACTGGACTTCCGGCAAATAGATCGTTGTTTATAACATAGGAGGACGCCCCTGTGGCGAAGAAAGTACGGGCCATCGTCAAACTCCAACTCCCGGCAGGCAAAGCGACGCCCGCACCGCCGGTCGGCCCCGCGCTCGGCCAGCACGGCGTGGCGCTGATGGAGTTCGTTAAGGCGTACAACGAGCGGACGGCGCAACAAGTCGGCCAGATCATTCCGGTAGCGATCACCGTCTACGAGGATCGCTCGTTCACGTTCGTGACGAAGACGCCACCGGCGGGAGACCTCCTACGGCGCGCTGCGGGCGTGGACAAGGGTGCGGCAAATGTTAAGCGCGAGACAGTGGGCAAGGTGACGCGTCAGCAAGTGCGCGAGATCGCCGAACTAAAGTTGAAAGACCTCAATGCCTACGATGTGGACAGCGCCATGAGCATGATCGAAGGCACCGCCCGCTCGATGGGCATTCAGATCACGGAAGGGTAGGTAGTAGTCAATAGTCAGTAGGTAGTTGAGTACGGAGGCGCTGCGCGCATCTTTTTCTGGCTACCGACTACTGGCTACTGGCTACTGGAAAAGGGTGGGAGGCGTATCAGACGCCGCTTGAACCACAAAGTTAAGGAGTTGGTTGGTATGGCACAGCGCGGCAAACGGTATCTGGAACTCGTCAAACTGGTGGATCACGAGAAGAAATACACAATAGACGAGGCGGTTCACCTCATCAAGGAGACCGGGAAGGCGAACTTCGATCAGACGATTGAGATTCACTTCCGTCTCGGCATTGATTCGCGCCACGCGGATCAGCAGGTGCGCGCCTCCGCGACACTGCCCTCTGGATCGGGCAAGAATGTCCGCATCCTCGTCTTCGCGCAAGGCGACGGCGAGCGAGCCGCCCGCGACGGTGGCGCGGATTACGCGGGTGGGGATGATCTCATCAAGCAGATCGAGGGCGGCTGGCTCGACTTCGATGTCGCGCTCGCGACACCAGACATGATGGGCAAAGTCGGTCGCCTCGGTCGTGTGCTCGGTCGCCGCGGCTTGATGCCAAACCCGCGCAACGGGACAATCGCGACGCCGGAAGACCTGCCCCGCGTCATCAATGAGCGGCGCGGTGGCCGCGTGGACTTCCGCAATGACCGCACGAACCTCGTCCATATCCCGATTGGCAAGACGAGTTTTACTGAGGAGCAGATCAAGGCGAATCTCCTCTCCGCTATTGACGCACTTAGCCGCGCTAAGCCGAGTGGATCGAAAGGCACCTATATCCGTTCCATCGTCGTCGCCACGACGATGGGGCCGAGTATCCGGCTCGATGTTAATACTGCCATCGCAGCAGCCGAAGGGGTTGCCGCCTAATCGACAAACGACTATACTCTGCACCGACATCGCCGAAGACTGCTGGCGCGCTCGCGCTTAATCGGCCCCCCGGGCCACCAGCCGAGGTAGATGGGAAGAAACAGATGTCCGCATGTGCATGGCGTTTTGCGCCCTTGCCGTCGCTGTTTTGCCCCGCGCCTCATCCGGCGCGGGGCTTTTGGTTTGGTGATTCGGTAGCGTAGGCTTCAGTCTGCGGAATGTGCGGGCAAGGTTCAGAACGCAGGCTGAAACCTACGCTACCGTGAATGGGCAAATGAGAGGGGGTGAATGCACATGCCAACCGAGAAAAAGGGCGAGACGATTAGCGAACTGGAGGAGCGAATCGGCGGCGCGACGTTGATGATCCTGACCGATTATCGCGGCCTGACCGTGACGGACCTGCAAGGGCTGCGCGGGCAACTACGCGGCGTCGGGGCAGAGTTCCGCATTGCGAAGAATACGCTGACCCGGATCGCGGCGAACAACAAGGGAATCACATCGCTCGATGCCACCCTCGAAGGGCCGACCGCGCTCGTCTTCACGGGCGACGACATCGTCGGACCGTCAAAGGTCGTTAATGACTTCGCGCGCACCTCGCGCATCTTGAAGGTAAAGGGCGCACTTCTGCAAGGGAAGGCGGTCGGGATCAGTGATGTCGAGGCGCTCGCCACGATGCCGTCAAAGGAAGTGATGATCGCAACGATTGTCGGCGCACTCGATGCACCGATGTCAAACGTGGTGTTCGCCCTGGATTTTGCACTCTATGAGTTTACGTCGCTGCTCGATGCACGCGCCGCACAAATAGATGGCGGGGAAGCCGCCGCATAGGAGGATACAGGAATGGCAGTA